>WNGE01001306.1_pt1 | contig 46965 bp, 34 predicted proteins | sample 5400651 | NCBI WGS metagenome assembly WNGE01 (sample SAMN13153370, study PRJNA577476) | soil metagenome | isolation source: 60 cm soil or saprolite under grassland replicate 2 | place: USA:California | collected 2016-06-15 | reverse complement strand
TTGATCGCGACCGCGCCGAGTCCCTGCAGGCGCCGCCAGATCTTGACGCGGAAGTAGTCCGGCTTCGGTGGGAGCTGATGGATGAGCAACAACCAGCGCCCGTCTTTCACAGCCAGAGATTCCTGATCGCGGAGCCGACAGGGGTGCCCCAGCGAGTCGCATCGGCCCCCAGTTCTCCGGTGATGGGATTGAAGAAGTGCTGGGCTCCATGGGCCCCGCTGTAGTGCGTCACCGCGTCAGCGAACCGTAGCGCCGCGCGTCGCGACTCGAAAACAGCGAGCTGGTCTCGTATCGCGGCAATGTGCACAACGCTTCAAGCGACAGCTGCGCCTCGCGCCAGAGCTGCCGGCCCCGATCGATGCACCAGCGGCAGCCGCTGCGTTCGGCGGCGAGCTGCGACACGAGCATGCGGAGCTGCGCATCGAGATCGGCGCTGCTGCGATCGCGGGCGAGGGCGGCATATGCGGGCAACACGCGCGCGCCCGCTGGTGTCGCCCGGCTTTCAGGGGAACCCGTCAGGGTGCGCCAGATCTTTATCACGATTGTATCCATTTAGTGATTCAATTGTATCACGGCTCGTCGGAACAGGGCAAGAGGCAGCTGTGTCCCGTTTTCGGGATTCTGCCGGTTCGAGCGGGTAGAACTACCGTTTTGGCCTGCATTTAGCTACATTGCCCGACCCCACAAAACGGCAACCAAGGAGTCTACATGGCGGCAGCCCTCCCCCTGAAGCGCCCCGTCAAGGTTGGAGAACTCGTACGGCGCCGGTTGCGCGAGCTGAAGCGCACCCCGCGCGAGTTGGCGGATGCGGTTCAGGTGTCTGAGATATACATCGCTGACCTCGTCGCGGGACGGCGGCGTCCTCCGGCCCCCGGTCGGATGGATGTCTACGCGCCCATGACCAAGTTCCTCAAGCTCCATCGGAACGACCTCCCCACCTGCGCGAAGGCGGAGCGGGACGGCGAGACCAAGAGCAAGCGGCGGCCGCATCCGGAGATCCGGCGGCAATTCCTTGCCCTCTGTCTAGACCAGGCCCGGGCTCGTGTGCTGGCCCGGCGGCTGGCCCGCAAGGATGGCGTGATGCTGGAGCGTGTGATCGTCGGCCGGTTGCTCGAAGTCGCTCAGGGATTCGTGCGGCGTCAGCTCGATGACGATGTGGGTATCCGCATCGCGGCGAGCCGCGACGGCTGCACCTATCTCGAGCATCGCATGAAGTTGATGGAATTCCTCGACGCCACGCCGGAGGGTCTCACGCCGGACGACGGTGAGGAATTTGTCAGGCCTCGCATCGCGGGATGGGAGATCGATTTCGACACCCATGCGATGCGGATTGTCCTGCGGTCTCAGGACCCGGCGCCGAGACAGGTGCGGGCGCTGAGTATCTAAAAAACGACGGTAGCTAGAGCGACGGTAAAGGACGGTAGATGAGGCGACGGTAAGGGTTCTGCCCCTTACCGTCGCTTTTTTACCGTCGCATTTTCTACCGTCGATTTTTCTGCCGTCGCCCTTTCTACCGTCGGTTTTCAGTCCGGAGAATCCATGCTTGCCCTGCTTGTCGCAGTGTCGTTCGCTGTACAGCAGCCTCCCCCTCCCCCTCCCCCTCCGCCGCCTGACACGACCAAGCGCGACTCGTTGCCGCTGAAGATGGATCGGATGGTGAGCTTCGAAACGTCCGAGGGCACATGGATATCGCTCGATGTGTCGCCTGACGGCAGGACGATCGTGTTCGAGCTGCTCGGCGATCTCTACACGATGCCGATCGCGGGCGGCGCCGCAACGCGGATCACGTCTGGCCCCGGCTTTGATTCGCAGCCGCGCTGGTCGCCGGACGGCAAGCGCATTGTCTTCCTCTCTGACCGGAGCGGCGCCGAGAACATCTGGCTGTGCGACCCCGACGGCTCGCATAGCAAGGCGCTCACGAAGGGCACGAACAACCTGTACGCCTCGCCCGATTGGACGCCCGACGGCAACTATGTCGTCGTATCGCGGACCAGCGGCGTGCTGGGCAGTGTTTACGAGCTCTGGCTGATTCACAAGGACGGCGGGACGGGCGCGGCGATGCTGCGGGTGCAGGCCGGTCCCAACCAGCCGCCGCCGATGAACACGCTGGGCGCCGCGTTCGGGAAGGACCCGCGCTACATCTGGGTATCTCGCCACCGCGGCGGGTTCGGGTACAACCTGCAGTATCCGCTCTGGCAGCTCGCCATCTACGACCGGCAGACCGGCCGGCTCTACACCCAGACCGACATGTATGGCAGCGCGATGCGTCCGGTGCTGTCGTCGGACGGCAAATGGCTCGTGTACGCGACGCGCTACGACGCCGAGACCGGGCTGCGTCTGCGCAACCTGGCGAGTGGTGACGAGAAATGGCTTGTCTATCCCGTGACGCGGGACGATCAGGAGTCCCGGTTCACGCGCGACCTCTATCCCGGATATGCGTTCACGCCCGACAACCAAGCCCTTATCGTCTCATATGGAGGCAAAATTCATCGCGTGGCGGTGCCGTCGGGGCAGGTGACCGACATTCCCTTCACCGCCAAGGTCGAGCAGCAGCTGGGTCCCATGGTGCATCTGCCGATTCACGTCGACACGACGCAGGTGCTCGTGCGCCAGATCCGCAACGCGTCGCCATCGCCGGACGGCAAGCGGATCGCGTTTAGCGCCCTGGACCGGCTCTACGTCATGGATCTCCCCAACGGGACGCCGCGGCGGTTGACGAGCGACAGCGTGAAACAACAGGTCCCGGCATGGTCGCCGGATGGGTTGTGGCTTGCCTACGTGACGTGGACCGACGCGGGCGGAACGCTGAACAAGCTTAGAGCCGATGGGCGGAGTCGACCCGTGTCCCTGACCTCCGACAGCGCCTTCTACGACACGCCCGTCTGGTCGCCCGATGGCGCCCGTATCGTGGTAGTGAAGGGGCCGCGGGCACCACGGACCGAAGAGCATTTTGCGCCGGGATACGAGCTCGATTGGGTCCCCGCGGCGGGCGGCGCCTTGACCCGAATCTCTCCCATCAATGCGGCCGGCCGCCCGCACTTCAGTCGCGATCCCAACCGCATCTACATCTACGAAGGCGCGGAAGGTCTCGTCTCGATGCGGTACGACGGCACCGACCGTCGCGCGCATATCCGCGTCACCGGCTACACCTACCCAGGTCCTGGTGCCGAGCCCAACAATGCCGACGAGATCCTCATCAGTCCGGACTCGGATCGCGTCCTGACCCAAGTCGGGAATTACGTGTACCTGGTGACGCTGCCGCTCATCGGCGGCCAGACACCGGTGGTGAACGTCTCCGATCCGTCCTCCGCCGCGTTTCCGACCAAGCGGCTCACGATGATCGGCGGCGACTTCATCGGGTGGACGGGTGATGGGCGCCAGGCATTCTGGTCGATCGGCCGCTCATTTCTGAAGTGGGATCCCGCTGCCGCGGACTCGATGGACAAGGTCAAAGCCCGGACCGATTCGATCCGAGCCGATTCGCTGAAGGGTGACGCGTTCAAGGCGCTGGCCGACTCGGTCCAGAAGCGCCTCAAGGCGCGCTCGGATTCGTTGTCCAAGCAGCCGGCCTACGAGCCACAGCGTGTGGATATCGCGATCCGCGTCCCACGGGACATCCCGCGCGGCACGGTCGTCCTGCGCGGCGCCCGCATCGTCTCCATGAAGGGCGACGAGGTCATCGACAACGGCGACATCGTCGTCACGGACAACCGCATCGTATCGGTCGGAGCACGAGGTGCGGTGCCGGCTGGTGCGCGGGTCATCGACGTGACCGGCAAGACCATCATCCCGGGATTTGTCGATGTGCATGCGCACCCGTGGCCGACCTGGGGCATCCACGAAACGCAGGTATGGAAATACCTCGCCAATCTCGCGTGGGGCGTGACGACGACCCGCGACCCGCAGACCTCGACGACCGACGTCCTCACGTACGCCGATCTCGTGGAGACGGGAGAAATCCTCGGGCCGCGCATCTTCCACACTGGTCCGGGCGTCTTCTGGGATGAGGATTTCAAGAGTCTCGAGGATACCAAACAGGCGCTCCGCCGCTACAGCGAGTTTTATCGCATCAACACGATCAAGATGTACATGACCGGCAATCGCAAGCAGCGGCAGTGGGTCATCATGGCGGCGAAGGAGCTGGGGTTGATGCCGACGATCGAGGGTGGGCTCGACTTCAAGATGAACCTGACCGCCGTCATCGATGGCTACCCGGGAACGGAGCACAGTTACCCGATCATGCCGTTGTACCAGGACGCCGTGCGGCTCGTCGCGCAGTCCGGCATCACGTACACGCCGACCCTGCTGGTGTCGTACGGCGGCCCCTGGAGCGAGAACTTCTTCTACGAGCGCTACGACATCCACGACAATCCCAAAGTGCGGCGCTTCATGCCGCACGAGGAGATCGATCAGCGCGCCGAGCGGCGTCCCTGGTTCCGCGAGAGCGAGTACGTCTTCCCGCGCATCGCGGCGTCGGCGAATGCAGTTCTGCAGGCTGGCGGCTACATCGGCCTCGGCGGGCACGGCCAGATGGATGGCCTCGGCGACCATTGGGAGCTGTGGGCGATGGCGGCCGGCGGGATGAAACCGCACGATGTGCTGCGCGTGGCGACGAGCAACGGCGCGCACGCGATCGGCATGGAGCAGGATTTGGGCTCGATCGAGCCGGGCAAGCTGGCGGACTTGATCGTGCTGGATGCCAATCCGCTCGAGGACATCCACAACACGAACACGATTCGATATGTGATGAAGAATGGACGCTTGTACGAGGCGGAGACGCTGAACGAAGTCTGGCCTCGCCAACGACAGTTGCCAAAAATGTGGTGGTGGGGCACTGAGCCCGTCGTTGGTGCGGGTTCGAATTAGGACCTGCAAAGACTAGCCCACAGACGCACCGCGGTGAGCAGTCGTTGGCAACAGGACAACCCGTTGCCTCTAGACTGTTTACCGCTGCTGCGTCTGTGGCCTGGTAGTGTTTGGCCCTGTTTTTTCGGATCTCTTCCGATTACCTTCCTGGTGCAAGGAACCGCGAGCTGGCATCCTCTTGGACAGTCCCGCTCAGGGACTCCGTCGCTGAACACACGCACGGGTTTCTCCCCAGGTTCAAAAACTGAAGCAACGTCTATGTCGAGATGAGATTGGCTCATCTCGGGACGTGCGTGTGTACATGAAGGAGTAGTATGCCATTTGCATCACTGGGCCTAGCGCCCGAACTGGTTCGCGCCGTCGCCGATGAGGGCTACGCGCAACCAACCCCCATCCAGGCGGAAGCGATTCCCCTGGCCCTCGCGGGCCGCGATCTGATTGGATCGGCCCAAACCGGCACCGGCAAGACGGCGGCGTTCGTGCTGCCCATCCTGCAGCGGCTGTCGCCAGGCGAGCGCGGCACGCTGCGGGCGCTGATTCTCGTGCCGACGCGCGAGCTCGCCGAGCAGGTTGCCGCGAGTATCCGCGCCTACGGGCGGCACACCCATTTGAAGGGCGCGGCCGTCTACGGCGGCGTCGGGATGGAGCCGCAAACCCGCGCGCTGAAACATGGCGTCGACATGGTCGTCGCCACGCCGGGCCGCCTGCTCGATCACATGGAGCGGGGCCACGTCGATTTCTCGCAGCTCGAGGTGCTGGTCCTCGACGAAGCCGACCGCATGCTGGACATGGGATTTGCGCCCGACGTGCGGCGCATCCTGAACGCGCTGCCGGAGGAGCGTCAGACGATGCTCTTCTCGGCGACGATCTCGCCGGAGGTCGATGCGCTCGCCCGCCGCGCCCTGAACGGTCACGCCTCGGTCGAAATCGGCCGCCGGGCCCAGACCGCCGAGGGCATCGAGCACGTCATCGTGGCGGTCGACAAGCTGCAGAAGCGCGGCGCGCTCGCCTCCATTCTCAAAGCCAAGCCGACGGGCCAGACGCTGATCTTCACGCGCACCAAGTACGGGGCCGACAAGCTCGTCACCTTCCTCAAGCGTGAGGGGATCGCGGCGAACGCGCTGCACGGCGACAAGGCGCAGAGCCAACGCCAGCGCACGCTCGACGCGTTCCGCTCGGGGGCGGCCGAGAACCTCGTGGCGACCGATATCGCGGCGCGGGGCATCGACGTCGAAGGAATCCGGATGGTGGTGAACTTCGACGTGCCGCAGGATGCCGAGGTGTACGTCCATCGCGTTGGGCGCACCGCCCGCGCCGGCGCGCGCGGCTTGGCACTGACGCTCATCTCACCGGATGAATGGCTGTTGATGGCGGACGTCGAGCGGCTGATCGGACAGAACTTCCCGCGGGAAGTGATTCCGGGCTTCGAGCCCTCGGTGTCGCCGCTGCAGCCGCGGCTCGCCGTCGCGGAAGCGCCGAAGCCCGAGCGCTCGTTGCGCCCGCGCAGGGGTGGGAAGCGGCGCTAGTCTCGGGTTTTCAGTGTCCGGATGAAATTGGCCACAGGGGTAGCAGCCAGCGTCAGCAGTCGGATGCTACCCCGAGAGGCGAGCTCCACTGACACCCGCGCGATGGTCTCGTTGTCCGGACACTCCACGATGCTGACGAAGTCGTAGGGGCCGAGCACGGCGTATTGCGCGGTGACCTTGGCCCCGAACTTCTCGATCTCCTTGTTCACTTCCTGCAGCCGCTTGGGGTTGCTCTTGAGCGCCTTAGCGCCCTCGTCCGTGAGGTTGGAGAGGAGCACGTAGGTTGGCATAGGGGCTCAGCTCCGTTTCTCGATGGTCACGTAATCCCGCGTGGCGGGCCCGGTGTACACCTGGCGCGGCCGGGCGATCTTCTGCTCCTTGTCGAGCAGCATCTCCTGCCACTGCGCCAGCCAGCCGGGCGTACGGCCGATCGCGAACAGCACGGGAAAGATGTCCACGGGGAACTTCATCGCTTCGTAAATGATCCCCGAGTAAAAGTCGACGTTCGGATACAGTTTGCGCGAGACGAAGTACTCCTCCTGGAGCGCGATGCGCTCCAGCTCGATCGCGATGTCGATCAGCGGATTCTTGCCCGTGACGTCGAACACCTGCTCGGCGATTTGTTTGATGATCTTGGCCCGCGGATCGAAGTTCTTGTAGACGCGGTGCCCGAAACCCATCAGCCGCACTTCGCCCTTCTTGACCCGCTGGATGTAGGCGGGGATGGCGTCGATCGAGCCGATCTCCCGCAGCATCCGCAGGACCTCCTCGTTCGCACCGCCGTGCAGCGGGCCGTACAGCGCCGCCGCGGCCCCGGCCATGCACGAGTACGGGTCGGGGTGGGAGGATCCGATGCCGCGCATCGCGCTGGTCGAGCAGTTCTGCTCGTGATCGGCGTGCAGGATGAACAGGACGTCGAGCGCCCGCTCGAGTACGGGGTGCGGGCTGTATTTCACCTCGGTCGTCTTGAACATCATGTTCAGGAAGTTGCCGGTGTAGCTCAGGTCGTTGTCGGGATACGCATACGGCATACCGACCGAGTGGCGGTGGGCAAACGCCGCCAGCGTGGGCGCCTTCGCGATGAGTCGCACGATCTGGTTGCCGCGCGATTGCTCTTCGAAAATCCGCTTCGCTTCGGGATAGAACGTCGACAGGGCCGCGACGGCGCTCACGAACATGCCCATCGGATGGGCGTCGTGATGGAAGCCGTCGATGAATTTCTTGATGTTCTCGTGGATGATCGTGTGGTGCGTCACCTGGAACACCCATGCGTCCAGCTCCGCCGCCGTGGGCAGCTCCCCGTGGAGCAAGAGGTAAGCGGTCTCGAGGAAGGTGCTCTTCTCCGCGAGCTGCTCGATCGGGTAGCCGCGGTAGCGGAGGATCCCTTTGTCGCCGTCGATATAGGTGATGGCGCTGCGACAGGCCGCCGTATTCATGTACGCCGGGTCGTAGGCCATCAACCCGAAGTCGTCCTCCGACGCCTTGATCTGCCGAAAATCAGAGGCGCGGACGGTTCCGTCCTGAATCGGGAGCTCGTAGCTCTTCCCGGTGCGGTTGTCGACGACGGTGAGCGTGTCCTTCGGCACTGCGGGTCCCTGGAATTGGGGAAACGAAAAGATAACCCGTACATCGACGGTAAGAGACGGTAGGGGTAACCCTTACCGTCACTTACCGTCCTTTACCGTCCCTTACCGTCGCTCTATCTTGGCAACCGTGGCTCAGCCCCGTCCCAGCCTCTATCCCACGCGCTCGAGCGCCGGCGCACTGCTCGGCCAGCAGCTCGGCGCCCGCGGCTATCAGTCCTGCATGTTGCTGGGGATCACGCCGGAAGGCGTCGAAATCGCGGCCCATGCCGCGAAGGCGATGGGCGCGCAGTTCGACGTGATTGTCGCGTCCTTCATCAAGCTCGGCACGAATCTGGCGCCCGTCGGGGCAATGGCCGAGTCGGCGGCCGCCGAGATGGATCCCGATTTTCAGCCGGGGATGAATCTCCTCGAGAAATTGCAGGCCGCGATCGATGAATCCCGCGCCCGCGTGAAACAAGATCTGGTGCTGTACCGGACGCAGCGGCCGGTGAAAAGCCTGCAGGGGCGGACGGCGATCATCGTCGACGGCCAGATCGTCTATCCGTGGAAGGCGCTGGCTGCCGCGAAGGCGGCGGAGGGGTTAGGGGCGCGGGAGGTGGTGATCGCGACGCCGGTTGCGGCGCAACCTGCCGCCGACCGGATTCGGGGCCGGCAGTACACCCTGGTTTGCCCGAGTGTGGTCATGGAGCAGGAAGGCCATCCGTCGCCCTACGGTGATGCCGGTGCGGATGCCCCTGAACGTTTGAAGAGTATCATGATCGCCCACCAGGCGGCGTGAGAATGTTGGAATGTTGGAAGGTTGGACGGTCTTTCTGATTCGCTAGTCTCTGAACTCGCTTATATAAACCCCAAGTCACTTTCCCTGCCTTCACACGAAGATCACTCAATCGCTGTGATTCGTCGGCCGTCAAGAGTCCAAGGTCAGTCACGGCTCGAATCGCATACGCGATTTCTGCGAGCGAACCCAAAGCTGTATCCAAGAACCGACGAAACTCCCTGGGGCCTTGTTTGGCTGATCCCTCGGCAATGTTTGCGGCGGCCGAGAATGCAGCGCGTCGCATTTGTGATGTCAGTCCGTACAGTTCGTGTTTCGGGAAGCGGGATGTGACCCGGTAAATCTCGAGGAACAGCTCATGACAACACTGCCAGGCATCGAGTTTCTCGAACGGCATCATGTTGCATTCTATATGTCGCTGCATCGTCGGCACTAATCGAAACGTCGCTCAGACGGAACAAAAAAACGGCGAACCCAAAGGAACGCCGTTCATTCCAACCTTCCAACATTCCAACCGTCCAACTATTCTGCCAGCTCCACAATATCCCGTTCGAGCCAGCGATGCTCTCCAGCCAGAATCTCCTGCGCAAACTTGTACGTCGGCACATCCTCGTTGCGGCGTAAGCCGTTGAATTGCGACCGCACGCGGCGCCGTGCCTGTCGGCAGAATAGATCTGCGAGCTTCACCGCCCGCTCGCCCGTGGTCCGGTCGCGCTCATACAGGCGCTGCGCGCGCGCGCAGGTCGCCGCCATCGCGAACAGCTCGCCCGCCACGTCCACCAGGCGGAACAACACCGACTGCCGCAGCTCGAGCTTCGGCCCGAACCGAATCATCGAGTGGAACACGCTGCGGGCCAGGCGGCGGCAGCTCCGTTCCACGAACCGCACGTGTTTGGCGAGCCGGCCGAATTCGGCGTAGCGCGGCCACAGACTCCACCCGATCCATCGCGACGGATACCACCAGCCGTAGAAGCCCGCGGAGCGGACGAGACCGGCCAGACGCTGCTTCGCGGTCTTGCCGGGCATGACGACGTCGCCCGCGACCTGAAGGTGTTTGTCCACGGCCTCGCGCGCGATGAACAGATGCATGATTTCCGACGAGCCTTCGAAAATCAGATTGATCCGGAAGTCGCGCATGATGCGCTCGACCGGCACCGGCGTCTCGCCGCGCTCGCGCAGCGAATCGGCGGTCTCGTAGCCGCGGCCGCCGCGGATCTGGACGGTGTCGTCGATGATGCGCCAGCCCGCTTCGGAGTTGTACAGCTTGGCGATCGCGGCCTCGAGTCGGATGTCGTAGCCGCCGCGCTCCGCCATCGCGCCGCACAGCTCGGCGACGGCTTCCATGGCGAGGGTGTTGGCGGCCATCGAGCCGATCTTCTGTGCGATCGCGTCGTGCTGGCCGATCGGCCGGCCCCACTGTACGCGCTCAGCCGCCCAGCGCCGCGAGACTTCGAGACAGCGCTTGCCGGCCGCGACCGACGAGATGGGCAGCGTGAGCCGGCCGGTGTTTAGCGTGATCAGCGCGAGCTTCAATCCTTTGCCCTCGCCCCACAAGACATTCTCCTTCGGCACGCGCACGTTGGTGAACCGGATGACGCCGTTGAAGAGCGCCTTCAGTCCCATGAAGTGGCAGCGGTGCACGACTTCGACGCCCGGCCAGTCCGTCTCGACGATGAACGCCGTGATCTGCTTTTTCTCTTTGCCATTGACCATCTTCGATGGCGTGCGGGCCATCACCACGAGCAGCTCGGCCTTGGTGCCGTTGGTGCACCACAGCTTCTCGCCGTTCAGGACCCAGGTATCGTCATCGAGGATTGCGGTGGTTTCCATCGCCGCGGGATCGGAGCCGACGCTTTCTTCGGTGAGCGCGAAGGCGGAGATCGCCCCCTTGGCGAGGCGCGGGAAGTATTTCTTTTTCTGGGCTTCGCTGCCGAACAATTTCAGCGGCTGCGGCACGCCGATCGATTGATGGGCGGAGAGCAGCGCGGTGAGCGAGCCGTCGACCGACGACACGAGCTCGATCGCCTTCATGTAGGACAGCTGCGAGAGGCCGAGGCCGCCGTACTCGCGCGGGATCTTGATGCCGAACGCGCCGAGTTTTCGGAGGCCGTCGATGACGGGCTCGGGAATCTCTCCCTCGCGGTCGATCTTATCGGAGTCCACGTCCTCGCGCAGGAACCGCTCGAGCTTATCGAGGAACGGTTTGGCGCGGGCGATTTCGTCAGCGTCCTGTTCGGGGTAGGGATGGATCAGGTCCATCCGCAGCGTGCCGAGGAACAGGTCACGCACGAAGCTCGGCGACGCCCATTCCTGCTCGCGGGCCGCTTCGGCGACCTCACGCGCCTCGTCGGCGCTGATCTTTCGTTTGGGCGGGGCGAGAGTAGCCATGTCCCTTAAATGTAATATCTTCACCGCGTTCAGCCCGCCGTCAGCCTTCATGAAGGAGAAATTCCATGTCTCGCCTAGCGTTTCTCGCCCTGGCGCTCGGGGTCGCTGCCGCATTCCCGGCGACTGCGCAGCGTCCCGCTCGAGCCTCCCGTGCCCGGGTCCGCGTGGCTGGGCCGGCGCCGATCACGATCCCCTACCAGCGGTTCATCCTGAAAAACGGCCTGACGCTGCTGGTGCACGAGGACCACAAGGCGCCCATCGTGGCTGTGAACATCTGGTACCACGTGGGCTCCAAGAACGAGCGGACCGGCCGGACCGGCTTCGCGCATCTGTTCGAGCACCTGATGTTCAACGGCAGCGAACATTTCAACGATGACTACATCCAGCCGTTCGAGCGGATCGGCGCGACCGACCAGAACGGCACGACGAACGAAGACCGCACCAATTATTTCGAGAACGTGCCGACGACGGCGCTCGACATCGCGCTCTGGATGGAGTCGGACCGGATGGGGCACCTCCTCGGCGTCATCGACACCGCGCGCGTGAACGAGCAGCGTGGCGTCGTGCAGAACGAAAAGCGCGAGGGTGAGAATCAGCCGTACGGCAAAGTTGACCTGCTCATGACCGAGGGCACGTACCCAGCCGGCCATCCGTACTCCTGGTCGGTCATCGGGTCGATGGAAGATCTCAACGCCGCTTCGGTCGACGACGTGAAGGAATGGTTCCGGACCTACTACGGCCCGAACAACGCGGTGATCGTACTGGCCGGTGACATCACGCCCGATGTCGCACGGCAGAAGGTCGAGCAATACTTCGGCGACATCCCGGCGACGCCGCCGATCGCGAAGCAGGCGACGTGGATCGCCAGGCGGACCGGCGCGCACCGCGAGCTCATGCAGGACCGCGTGCCGCAGGCGCGGATCTACAAGGAGTGGAACATCCCCGAGTACGGCGCGGCCGACGCGGATTATCTCGACCTCGTCACCGACGTCCTCGCCGCGGGGAAGACGTCGCGGCTCTACAAGCGGCTCGTCTATGACGAGCAGATCGCGACCGACGTCAGTGCATACGTCGATCTCCGCGAGATCGGCGGGCAGCTCGTGATTCGCGCCACGGCGAAGCCCGGCGGAGATCTCGGCCGGGTCGAGCACGCGGTCGACCAGGAGCTGGCGCGCTTCATCCAGTCCGGCCCGACGGCGAGTGAGCTGCGGCGCGTCAAGACGCAGTCACGCGCCAACTTCATCCGCGGCATCGAGCGGATCGGCGGCTTCGGCGGCAAGTCGGACGTGCTGGCCCGCAACGAGGTCTTCACGGGCAGCGCCGATCATTACCTGGTGACCCAGCGGCGCATCGCGGGTGCGACGGCGGCCGACCTGAAGTCGGCGGCGGCACGCTGGCTCAGCGACGGCGAGTGGGCGCTCGAGGTGCATCCCTACCCGGCGTTCGAAGCCGCGGCGAGCGGCGCCGACCGCACCAAGCTGCCGGAGGCTGGCACGCCGCCCGATGCCCGGTTCCCGGCCATCGCCCGCGCCACGCTGCCCAACGGACTCAAGATCGTGCTCGCCGAGCGGCACTCGATCCCGCAGGTGAACCTCACGCTGCTGCTCGATGCCGGCTACGCCGCCGATCAGTTCGCGGCGCCGGGCACGGCGAGTCTCGCGCTCGACATGCTGGACGAAGGCACGACGAAACGCACGGCGCTCCAAATCAGCGACACGCTGTCGCAGCTCGGCGCGCAGCTCTTCACCAGCTCGCAGCTCGACGTGTCGCGCGTGGCGTTGTCGAGCCTGAAGGAAAACCTCGACCCGGCGCTCGACATCTTTGCCGACGTCGTGCTCAATCCGTCGTTCCCGCAGGCCGATTTCCAGCGCCAGCAGCGGCAGCGTCTGGCGCGCATCCAGCGCGAGAAGGTGCAGCCGGTGCAGATGGCGCTCCGGGTCTTTCCGCAGCTGCTGTACGGCACGAATCACGCGTACGGCAACCCGCTGACGGGATCAGGGACCGAGGAGTCGGTGTCGCGGATGACGCGCGACGATCTCATGCGCTTCCACCGTGCCTGGTTCAAACCCAACCACGCGACGCTGGTGATCGTCGGCGACGTGTCGCTGGCGGAGATTCAGCCGACGCTGACCCGCCTGTTCAGCCGCTGGCAGCGGGGCGACGTACCGCAGAAGAACGTGAGTACCGTGGCCGATCAGCAGAAACCGCTCGTCTACATCCTCGACCGGCCGGGCGCCGAGCAGTCGGTGATCCTGGCCGCGGATCTGGCTCCGCCCAAGGCGAATCCGCACGAGTACGCGATCGAAGCGATGACGTCGTTGCTGGGCGGGCAATTCACGTCGCGGGTCAACATGAACCTGCGCGAGGCGAAGCACTGGTCCTATGGCGCCTTCACGTTCGTGTGGGACGCGCGGGGCCAGCGCCCGTTCATCGCGTACGCGCCGGTGCAGACCGACAAGACCAAGGAGTCGATGATCGAGGTCGACCGCGAGCTGCGCGGGATCCTCGGTCCGAGGCCGGTGACCGCTGACGAGCTCGCCAAGGCGCAGGCGAATCTGACCCTGACCCTGCCGGGGAATTGGGAAACGATGGACGCGGTACAGGGCTCGCTCGAGCAGATGGTGACGTTCGGACTGGATGATCACTATTACGAGACGTATGCCCAGCGCGTGCGGGCGTTGACGATCCCGGACGCCGCCACCGCGGCGCAGGACGCGATCCGTCCCGATCATCTGGTGTGGGTGGTCGTGGGTGACCGGGCCAAGATCGAGCCGGGAATTCGGGAGCTGAACTTCGGCGAGATCCGGTTCCTGGATGCGGACGGGAAGCCTCTGGCATCACGCTGACCTCACCCGTAGTGAGAGTACCGGGACGGGAGTAAGTTCTCCCGTCCCGTTTTCTTTTGGAGCCACTTTGCGCGCGCTCAGACTGGCTGTCCTCGGCATCCTCGCCACCGCGGCACCGCTGCCCGGGCAGACCCCACAGCAGGTGCTCATCAAAGCCGGCCGGTTGATCGACGGCCGCTCACCGCAAGTCCAGACCAATGTCGGAATCCTGATCGAGGGCGAGCGCATCAAGGCGGTCGGTCCGCTCGCGCAGATCCAGGGCCAGGCGGGCAGCGCCCGCGTCATCGATCTCAGCCAGATGACGGTGCTGCCCGGGTTGATCGACGCGCACACGCACCTGCTGCTGCAGGGCGATGTGACGTCGCAGGAATACGAAGACCAGCTGCTCAAGCAGTCGACCCCGTATCGAGCGATTCTGGCGGCGCGCAACGCGCGGATTGCATTGGAGCACGGCTTCACCGCGATCCGCGATCTCGAAACCGAGGGCGCGATGTACGCGGACGTCGACGTGAAGCTCGCGATCACCAACAGCGAGATTCCGGGCCCGCGCGTCTTTGCCTCGACCCGTGCGATGGCGCCGACCGGGATGTATCCGATCACCACCAACAACTGGGAGCTCGAGCTGCCGCACGGCGTGCAGCCGGTGGACGGCGTCGACGAGGCCCGTCTGGCGGTGCGCCAGCAGGTGCAGCACGGCGCCGACTGGATCAAGTACTACAGCGACCGCCGCTACTTCTTCACGCCCGACAGCGTGCTGCACAGCTGGGTCAACTTCACCGATGCCGAAGCCAAAGCAATCGTGGACGAGGCGCACCGCATCGGTCGTCCCGTGGCGGCGCATGCGATCGGGTCCGACGGCATCGCCGCGGCGCTGCGCGCGGGCGTCAATTCGATCGAGCACGGCGACGGGCTGACCGACTCGCTGATGGATGTGATGGTGCGGAACAATGTGTACTGGGTGCCGACGGTCACGGTCGGCGCGCATGTCGTGGCCCGGGGCGGAGTCTGGGTGGCGCTCGTCAATCTCGAGCGCAAAGCCTTTGGCCGGGCGCTGCGGCACGGCGTCAAGATCGTCATGGGGACCGACGTCGGCGGCTTCCCCTGGACCGAGATCAATCAGGCGAAGGAGTTCGAGTACTACGTGCAGTACGGGATGACGCCGATGCAGGCGATTCAGTCCGGAACCTCTGTGGCCGCGGCGTTGCTCGGCCAGGAGCAAAACTTCGGCGCGGTCGCGCCCGGACTGTATGCTGACATTATCGCCGTGGCCGGCGATCCCACGCGCGATATCACGGAACTGCAACGAGTCAAGTTCGTTATGAAGGGTGGCGCCGTGTACCTTTCCCAATAGTGAAACTGTGTGTCGTCGGGCTTCTCGGGCTCTCACTGAGCCTTGGCGCCGCCCCTGTCATGCCGGGACAACTCTCCCCGGCCGGCACGGGCGGCGTCGCTGCGCTGGCGAGCACCCTGCGGCAGCTCGGCAGCAACAAACGCGTCCTGATGATCGGCGCGCACCCCGACGACGAGGACACGCAGCTGCTCGTGCTGCTCTCCCGCGGGATGGGTGCGCAGGCCGCCTATCTGTCGCTCACCCGCGGTGAAGGCGGCCAGAACCTGATCGGTCCCGAGCTCGGCCCCGAGCTCGGGATCATTCGGACCGAAGAGCTGCTCGCCGCCCGCGAGCTGGACGGGGCTCGGCAGTTCTTCACGCGCGCCTACGACTTCGGGTTCTCCAAATCGGCCGACGAGACGTTCCGCTTCTGGCCACGCGATTCGATTCTCAAAGACGTCGTCGATGTGATCCGGCGCTTCCGGCCGCAGATCATCATCGCCGTCTTCTCAGGGACACCGGCTGACGGCCACGGCCACCACCAGGTCTCGGCCATCCTCGCCCGGCAGGCGTTCGATCTGCTGCGGGATTCCGCGGGTGGTCCACAGAAGTTCTACCGCTCGACGCGCGGCGATCCCAGCGCCACGACGCTCACCCTGCCGGTCGGCACGCTCGATCCGATCATCGGGCAATCGTATTTCCAGGTCGCCGCCGCCAGCCGCAGTCGCCATCGCTCGCAGGACATGGGCCAGCTGCAGCGGCCCGGACCGGCGACGTCCGGCGTCGCGCTCCTCGCCACGAAATCACCGCAGCCGGGCGAGACGTCGGTCTTCGCGGGCGTCGACACCACGATTCACGCAGCCGGATACGCGGCGCTCATCGATTCGGCCCGCGCCGCGCTGACACCGTGGCGGCCCGCCGCGACGCTGCCGTATCTGCTCCGGGCGCTGCGACTCCTCGGGGTGGCCGACTCGGTGCAGCGGAACTTGCTCGAGCGGGCGATCAGCACCGCCGCCGGCGTGACGGTCGACGGCACGACGGATGACGGGATCGTCATCCCCGGCGAGCGGTTGCAGGTCGAGGTCAACGTCTGGAACGCGAGCGATAGCGCGGTACGCGTGGACAGCCTCACTATCGGGGCGCCCACCGGGTGGAGCCTCGAGCGACTCGAGCTTGGGACGCCCACCGTGGCTCCGGGCACGCTGCTCACCCGCCGCTTCGTCTTGACCGTTGCGAGAGACGCCGAGCGCACCCAGCCGTACTTTCTGCGGCGGCCGCTCACCAATCGTGGCGGTCTATACGACTGGTCCACCGCGCCGCCGGACGTGCGCGGCCTGCCGTTCGAGCCGCCGCCCGTCAGCGCGCGGGTGCGGGTGATCATCGGGGGCGAGCCGGTGACGCTGACGCGAGAGGTCGTCTACCGCTATCGCGATCAGGCCATCGGGGAAATTCGCCGGCCCATCTTCGTCACGCGAGACGTGGATGTCGCCATCACGCCGGACGAGCTGCTCTGGCCCATCGACGGCTCCGCGCACGAGCCTCGGCACTTCATGCTCACCGTGACGAACCGGTCGCGCGGCGCGGCGAATCTGCGGACCGCGGTGATCTCACCGCAGGGCTGGCCGTCGGTCTCGCCCGAAAGTCTCGCCTTCAGCCATGAGGACGAAACGAAAAGCGTGGTCGTGTCGCTGGCGCCGCCCGCGACCGACAGTCTCAGACCGGGGACGTACAATCTCCGTGCGGGATCAGGATGGCTCGAGATCATCGACTATCCGCACATTCGGCCGCGCGCGCTCACCCGGCCGGCGGTGGCGCAGATTCGCGCCGCACGGATCGCGCTGCCCGCGCTGTCGCGCGTCGGGTATGTCCGCGGCGCCGCGGACCGCGTGCCCGAAGCGCTGCTGGCCGTCGGTCTGCCGCTCGATCTCATCGGTCCTGATTCGCTCGCGCGCGGCGATCTGTCGCGCTACGATGCGATCATCATCGGCAGCCGGGCGTACGAAACCGAGCCCGCGCTGGTCGCCAACAACGGACGCCTGCTCGACTACACGAAGAACGGCGGTCTCGTCATCGTGCAGTACCAGCAGTATCCGTTCGTCGACGGCGGGTTTGCGCCGTATCCGCTGACCCTCGCGCGCCCCCACGACCGCGTGACCGATGAGAATGCAGCGGTCACCGAGCTCGATCCGGCGCATCCCGTGTTCCATTATCCCAACGAGATCGGCGCCGAGGACTGGCGAGGCTGGATTCAGGAGCGCGGCCTGTACTTCGCGCACAGTTGGGACACGACGTACGTGCCGGTGCTGGAGATGCACGATCCCGGTCCGCCGAATCCCCCCGCAGAGCTGAAGGGGGGCCTCCTGATCGCGCCGGTGGGACGCGGGACGTACGTGTACAGCGGACTGAGCTTCTTCAGGCAGCTGCCGGCCGGTGTGCCTGGAGCCTGCCGCCTGTTTGTGAATCTGTTGGGACTGAAGCGCCGCAATGTTCCGTAAGGCGGTGCGCGGTGCATGGTGCGTGGTCCTGCTCGTTGGCTGCTCGCGGGATCACCGTACGCCGATCGTCGTCTATTCGCCCCACGGTCGTGACCTGCTGACGCTCTTCGAGCGCCGCTTCGAAACCCTGCATCCCGACATCGACGTCCGCTGGCTCGACATGGGGTCTCAGGATGTCTACGACCGCCTCCGTTCTGAGCGCGCCAACCCGCAGGCCGACGTCTGGTTCGGGGGGCCGTCGCTCGTTCTGGCGCAGGCTGCGCACGATTCGCTGCTCGACTGCCGGCGACCGGTTTGGGCCGACGCGATCGCGCCGCGCGGACGCGGTGCCGGCGATTGCTACTTCGCCGCCTACGAGACGCCCGCGGTGTTTCTCTACGCCGAGAAGGTCGTGTCGGCTCAAGAAGCACCGCAGGATTGGGACGACCTGCTCGATCCCAAATGGAAAGGGAAGATCATCATCCGCGACCCCCTCGCGAGCGGCACGATGCGGGCGGTGTTCGGACTCATTGTGGCGCGCGGGCTCAAGCAGACCGGCGACACCGCCGCCGGGTTTGCGTGGCTGCGGCGCCTCGATGGCCAGACGAAAGTCTATGAACAAAACCCGGCGCTCGTGAGCGAGAAGATCGCGCGCCAGGAAGGGCTGGTCACCATCTGGGATCTGCCCGACGTCCTGATCAGCCGCCGCCGCGGCATGCCGATCGGCTACGTCTTTCCCAAGAGCGGCACGGTCGCTATCGAAGACGGCATCGCAGTCGTGCGCAACGCGAAGCATCTCGCAGCGGCGCGCGCGTACGTGGATTTCGTCGGCAGTATCGAAATGCAGCTCGCGGCCGCGCGGGAAGTCTTTCGCGTACCGGCGCGGCAGGATCTGCCCGCTGATTCGCTGCCCGACTGGGTGCGCGATGTGCACCGTCGCATGGTCGTGGCCGACGTCGATTGGAACTTCCTTGCCGACCACGGCCCCGACTGGATGCGGTGGTGGGACCAGCACGTGCGCGGCACGGGAGGCGGCCACTGACCGGCTTCCTCGAGATTCGAGACCTCGAGAAGCGCTGGGGCCACGGCGTGACGGTCGGTCCCATCACCGTCGACATCGCGCGCGGTGAGATTCTCGCGCTGCTCGGCCCCTCGGGGAGCGGCAAGACGACGATGCTGCGCCTGCTCGCCGGCTTTGAGGTGGCCGACGGTGGCCGTATCGCGGTCGCCGGCGAGGACGTCACCACGGTGCCGCCCGCGCGCCGGCGTTTCGGCATGGTCTTTCAACATTACGCGCTGTTTCCGCATCTCGATGTCGGCGAGAACGTGGGGTTCGGCCTCACCCAATCTCCCGACCGCGAGACTCGCGTCGCGACCGCCCTCGGCCTCGTGGACCTGGCCGGCTTCGAGCGGCGCAAAGTGCACGAGTTGTCCGGCGGCCAGCAGCAGCGCGTGGCGCTCGCGCGCGCACTCGCGCCCGAGCCGCGCGTGCTGTTGCTGGACGAGCCGCTCTCGAATCTCGATCCCGCCTTGCGCGAGCGCACGCGCCGCGAGCTGCGCGACGTCATCAAACGCGTCGGGATCACCACCATCTTCGTGACGCACGAGCAGGAGGAGGCGTTCGACCTGGGCGATCGTGTCGCGGTGCTCAACAACGGACACCTCGAGCAGACGGGCCTGGCCGACGACTTGTACGAACATCCGGCCAATCTCTTCGTGGCCACATTCGTTGGTCGTGCCAATGTGTTTCGGGGTGACTCCGCCCGCGTGCTCGGCGGCAATGGGAAAGGCGTCGTCGTCGTGCGGCCCGAGCGGTTGCAATTCGCCGCTGCCGGGCTGCCGGGGATCGTCCGCGAGCGGCGGTATACGGGAGCGGGGGCCTTCTTTCTTGTGGAAGGTGACGACCACGAGCGGTTCGAGGTGCTCGCGGAACCTGATGCCGCGCGGGTGGGCCAGCGCGTCTATGTCGAAGCGACGCGCGTGATCGCCCTGTGATCGGGCGGTGGCGGGGAACCGACCTCGCGGCCGTCGCGCTCACGTTGCTGCTCGTCTGGCTCGTCGTCTATCCCATCATGGTGGTCGGAGCCGAAGCGGCCGACGGCAGCGCGATCCGTGCCTTCGTCACACGCCCCGGTGAGTGGGCCGCGCTGTGGGCGAGCGTGTGGATTTCGCTGCTGAGCGTCGTCCTGGCGGCGGCGATCGGGATTCCCCTCGCGTTTCTGTTCGAGTGGTTTGACTTCCCGGGCCGGAAGACACTCGGCGCGCTCATCGCGCTGCCGGTCGTGCTCCCGCCGCTCGTCGGCGTGATCGCGTTCCTGTTCCTGTACGGCGAGTCGGGTTTCATTGCGCGCGCCATCCAGGCCGCGCTACATCTCCAGAACGCGCCGTGGCGGCTGCAGGGCGCCGTGGCCATTCTGCTGGTCCACGCGTACTCGATGTACGTCTACTTCTATCTCTTCACGCGCGCCGGACTCGCGAAGCTCGATGTGTCGATGCTGGAAGCCGCGCAGTCACTCGGCGCCTACGGCCGAGCGACGCTCTGGCGCGTGATCGTGCCGCTGCTCCGTCCCTCGCTGGTCGGCGCCGCGATGCTGACGTTCATGACCGCGCTCGGCTCGTTCAGCGCGCCGTACATCTTTGGCGGCGGCTTTCGCGTGATGACGACGCAGATCGTGGCGACCAAACTCAACGGCGATCTGCCGCTCGCGATGGTCGAGACGGTCGCGCTCGCGCTCGTCGCGGTGCTGGGGCTCGTCATGCTGCGTCGTACCGAAGGCGACGACATCCTCGTCGCGCTGGGGAAGGGGATTGCGCCCCGGCCGCGGCCGATCCGGCGCGCGAGCGTCCGCAGGCTGACGACGGCGCTCGGCTGGGGATTCGCGGTGCTGCTCTTGTTGCCGCATCTGACGCTGTTGCTCGTGTCGCTGGTGCCCTACGGCGCCTGGACCACGGAGATCCTGCCCCCGGTGATCAACTTCACGAACTATCGCCGCCTCCTTTCGGAGGCCGAGCGGCTGAGGCCGATGTGGAATTCGTTGTGGATGGCGGCGGTGAGCACCGCCGCCGCCGTGGCCATTGCGCTCGCGGCGGGTTGGCTGGTGGTGCGCCGGCGCGCGCGGTGGCGGCGGGCGATCGAAGGGTTGCTGGCGTTGCCCTGGGCGCTGCCCGGAACCGTCTTCGCGATTGCGCTCGCGATCACATTCAGCACGCACGCGCCACTGCAGTTGCGGTTCGTGCTCGTCGGGACGGCGATCATTCTCCCGCTCGCCTATCTCGTCCGCGCGCTGCCGCTCACCGGACGCGGCATCCTCGCGTCGTATCGCCAGCTCGATCCGTCGCTCGAGGAGGCTGCGGCGAGCCTCGGCGCGGGACCGTGGCGCACGCTGGCGCGCGTGACGCTGCCGCAGCTCAGACCTGGGCTCGCGGCGGGTGCGAGCCTGGCATTCGTGGCCGCGCTTGGTGACATCGTCGCTTCCATTGTCCTCTACACCTACGAGACGCGGCCTGTGTCCATCGAAATCCTGTCGAGCTTGCGACTGTCGGAGACCGGCGTAGCCGCCGCGTTCGGCGTGGTGTTGATGCTCGTCAGCGCGATTGTGCTCGGCGTGGGAGCGCGGCGATGAAGCGGCTCTCGGTGCTGATGGCGGTGTGCTTCGTCGACATGCTGGGGTTGATGCTCGTCGCACCGCTCATGCCGTTCTACGCGACGCGCATGCATGCGCCCGAATGGATGGTGGGTTGGCTGATCTCGGCGTTCGCGGTCGCGCAGCTCATCTCGTCGCCGATCTGGGGGAAGTTCTCGGATCGCTATGGCCGGCGACCGGCGATGCTGATCGGACTCTCGGGATCGGCGCTCGCGTATGTCGTGTTCGGTTTCGCTACCAGCCTCTGGATGCTGTTCGCCTCCCGTTTGGTTCAGGGGCTTGGCGGCGGCACAACGGGTGTAGCGCAGGCCTACGTTGCCGACACGATGGCTCCAGCCGAGCGCGCGAAGGCGCTGGGGTGGATTTCCGCTGCCACCAGCGCCGGGGTGCTCATTGGTCCGGTGATCGGCTCCGTGGCGCGGAGCTTCGGAACGGAAGTTCCGGGGTTGGTGGCGGCCGGGCTCATGTTGCTCTGCGTCCTGTTCGCCTGGAGATGGCTGCCCGAATCGCGTGTCGCGCACACCCACACGGCGAGTGGGCAGCAGCTCCCGCCGGGCCGCACGATTAAGGAAGCGCTCTGGCAAATCGTCGAGCATCCCTCCGCTCCGGCGCATCGCGTGATCTGGATTTACGTCGTCGGGATGCTGGCGTTGAATGTGGTCATCGGCGTCATGGCCCTGTACTTCAAAGACGTGTACGGTGTGACGGAGGAGACGATCGGGTATTTCTTCACCATCTTCGGTGTCGTGGGTGTCCTCATGCGGTTCGGACTGGTGGGATGGTTCAACCATCGGTTTGGCGAAATCCGCACCATGCAGATGGGCACGATTTCGTTGTTCCTGGGACTGGCCCTCATGCCCCTGCCGGCCGCCCTGCTGCCGCCCGGCCCAGCGATCGTCGTCTTTATCGTGTTTCTGACGCTGGTGCCGGTGGGGACGGCGCTGCTGTTTCCCGCTTCGACCTCCCTCGTCAGCCAACGTGTGCCACGCCACGAATTGGGGTTGGTCATGGGCGCGCAGCAGACGCTGCGCGGCATCGCGAGCATCGTGGGTCCCGTCGGGGCGACGTTCGTGTTCGATGCGCTGGGGCACGGCGTCCCGTTCCTGATCGCCGCGGGGGTCGTAGCGGTGGCGGGCCGCATGGCGTTCCGCGAGCGCCCCGATGAGCCGGTGGCGGCAACGGCCTGACAATCGCTAGTTTCTGGCCATGAACTTCGCCGTCTATTTCGCACTCCTCGGCTGGGCGCTCAGTCCGGCGCCGCCGAGGCCCAAGCTCGTGGTCGTGATCACCGTCGACCAGCTCCGACCCGACTACTTCACCCGCTGGAAGGCGCAGCTGACCGGGGGATTGGGGCAGCTGGCCACCGAGGGCGCGTTCTTCACCGACGGCTATCAGGACCATGCCGTGACGGAGACGGCGCCCGGGCACTCGACCATTCTCTCCGGCATGTGGCCTGCGCATACCGGCATCATCAGCAACCTACAAGGCGTGCTGGACTCGTTGGCGCCGCTGATCGGTACGAGCGGTCCGGGGGCGTCGCCGCGCCGGTTCCGCGGGACCACGCTGTTCGACTGGCTCAAAGCCGCCGATCCCACCGCACGGGCGCTGTCGGTGAGCCGGAAGGACCGCGGGGCGATTCTCCCCCTCGGGCAGGCGAAGGAACAGGTCTATTGGTATCAGTCGGGCCTCTTCACCACGAGCCGCTACTACGCCGACTCGTTGCCGTCCTGGGTGCAGGCGTTCAACGCTCGACGCTTGCCCTTCAAGGCCGCGAATACGACCTGGTCCCTGCTGCTGCCCGACAGCGCATATAAGGAAGCGGACAATGAAGTGTGGGAGAACGGCGGAGCCGGCGTCGTCTTCCCGCACGTGCTGCCCGCCGACAGCATCCGCGCCGCGGCGGCGGTCGCCGGCGTGCCCGCGATGGATTCGCTGACGCTGCTGTTCGCACTCGAGGGGTTCGAAGCGCTGCACCTGGGCCGCAAAGGCACCGATTTGCTCGCCGTCAGCCTGTCGACGACCGATGCCGTCGGGCACGCGTTCGGCCCCGACTCCCGCGAGATTCACGATCAGGTGCTGCGGCTGGACCACTATCTCGCCTGGTTCCTCAAGCGTCTGACGGACCGGGTGGGCCGCGACAACATCGTCATCGTGCTCACCGCCGATCACGGCATGACGTCGTTTCCGGAGCGGACCCGCGCGAAGGGTGGGAATGCCTATCGGGTCTCGCTCGACACCCTGCTCGCGGCGGCCAACCACGAGCTCGACCGGGTCGCGGGCGCCGGTGGAGCGCCCCGCGACTGGCTCAGCTTCGAGACCGGCATGGTGTTCCTGCGCGACAACGGCCGGTTCGCCGCGCTGGGCGTGAAGACGGACAGCATTCTCGACGCGCTCATCGTACGGATTGCGCGCACGCAAGGAGTTGCCCGGGTGATCAAGCCGGCCGACCTGGCGCGGGCCGACACGGTATCTGATCCGGTGGCGCGGCGCTGGCTGCATCAGCTGCCGCCGGATGCGGGCGTCGTCCTCACGGTGACGCTGCAGGCGGGGTCGGTATGGGATATTCCGAACCTTCTGATCGCGATGCACGGCCAGCCCACCGAGGACGACTCGCACGTGCCGATCATCTTCTGGGGCAAGGGCGTACGGCGCGGCTCGTACGCGGGCCGGACGAACACCGTCGACATCGCGCCCACGCTCGGCGCGCTGCTCGGCGTGTCGCCGCTGTCGCTCGTGGACGGCCACGCCCGCACGGAAGCATTGGGACCTCGCAACTAGTGGCCGTCCAGAAGCAATCGGCGAATCAGGTCCGCCGCATCGAGGAGCTGCAGGGGTACGTGCGGACCGTGGATCATGTGAAGAAGCTGGTGGCCGAGCTCGAATCGAACCGCGCCGCGAACCCAAAAATCATCAACGGCATCTGCGGCAACATCGCCCGCGAGCTGTCCCACATGCGCCAGCGCGCGCTCACCGCGAATCTCGGCACCCTGCCTGACGTGGCCGGCCAGCTGGCGATCGTTGCGAACCGCGCCGGGACGGGGATCAACATGAAGGTGCGCGCGCTCGCGGACGGCGTAAACAGCATGACGATCCAGCTCGATCAGTCGCTCAAAGCGGCCCACGAGCCCGAAAAAGACAAAGACAAGAACAAAGACAAAGAGAATCCACAATCGTAGCAATCAATTGTCGCGCGCTCATGAAGCGCTTCGATGACGTCGTCGCAGTCGCCGGCCTCGATCTCACGGTCGGCGCCGGCGAGTGCTTCGGGCTGCTCGGCCCCAACGGTGCGGGCAAGACGACGACGATCGAGATCCTCGAAGGGCTGACGCCGCCCGACTCTGGCGACGTCGAGATTCTCGGCATGCGGTGGCAGGACGGGGCGCCGGGACGCGCGCTCCGCGAACGGCTCGGCATTCAGCTCCAGGAAACGCAGCTCGCCGACAAGCTCACCGTCAGCGAAGTGTTGGCGCTGTTTCGCTCGTTTTACCGCCAGTCACACACCGTGGAAGAAGTGCTCGCGCTCGTCGAGCTCGAGGAGAAACGCAAGGCGCGCGTGGTGACCCTTTCGGGCGGGCAGAAGCAGCGGCTTGCGGTCGCTTGTGCGCTCGTCAGCAAGCCCGAGCTGCTCTTTCTCGACGAACCGACAACGGGTCTCGACCCGCAGTCGCGCCGCCAGCTGTGGGAGATCATCCGCCGCTTCCGCGCTGACGGCGGCACGGTGTTGCTCACGACGCACTACATGGAGGAAGCCGAGCGCCTCTGCGATCGGGTCGCGATCATGGATCACGGCAAGATCATCGCCCAGGGAACTCCCAAGGAGCTGATTGCGTCGCTGGGCGCGGACCACGTGGTGGACTTCGCGCTGACGGAGGGCGGGATTGCGAATGATCTGGTCGAGGTCCTGCAACAGATGGGCGGTGTGTCCGCGGTGCGGACGGGTCCCGACGGAGTCTCGCTCACGGTCGTAGAGTTGCACCGCGCCCTCCCCGCGTTGCTCGCACTGCTCAAAGACCGCGGCGTGGAGCTGTCGCTGCTCACCACGCATCACGCCTCGCTCGACGACGTCTTCGTCGCGCTCACGGGACGACAGCTGCGTGATACGTGAGCATGCGATGTATCAGCTGGCGCTCGCGCGCATGCGCGAGTTCTACCGCGAGCCGGAAGCGGTGTTCTGGGTGTTCGGCTTCCCGATCGTGCTCGCGTTCGCGCTCGGGCTCGCCTTCCGGAACACCGGCCCGGGGAAATTGCAGGTGGGCGTCGCCCGCGGACCCGGTGACAGTGCGATGGCGGCCACGCTCGGGGCGTCCCCCCGCCTCCTCGCCTCGGTCCTCGACACGGCCACCGCACGCCTGCGGCTGCGGACGGGTCGGATCGCGCTGTTCGTCATTCCGGGCGACTCCGTCGTGTACCGCTACGACTCGACCCGGACCGAGAGCGGCCTGGCGCGGCTCGAGGTGGATGACGTGCTGCAGCGCGCGCGGGGGCGGAAGGATCTGGTCGCGGTTCGCGACGACCGCGTGGTCGCGCCGGGGTCGCGGTATATCGATTTCCTGATCCCCGGACTCTTGGGCATGAATCTCTTGGGCAGCGGGATCTGGGGCGTCGGGTTCTCGGTCGTCCAGGCGCGGCAGCGGAAGCTGCTGAAGCGCTACATGGCGACGCCGATGCGGCGCAGCCATTACCTGCTGAGCTTCATCCTGTCGCGCCTCGTCTTCCTCATCGTCGAAGTGGTGGCGCTGGTGGGCTTCGGCTGGCTGTTGTTCGGCGTGGCGGTCCGCGGCTCATTTGCCTCACTGGCAGGCCTCACGATCCTCGGCTCGTTCTCATTCGCGGGACTGGGCCTCTTAGTGGCGAGCCGAGCGAAGACGATCGAAGGCGTGTCGGGATTGATGAATCTCGTGATGTTGCCGATGTGGATTCTGTCGGGGACGTTCTTCTCCTACTCCCGCTTCCCCGATGCCATGATCCCGTTCGTGAAAGCGCTGCCGCTCACGGCGCTCAATGACGCCTTGCGGGCCGTGATGATCGACGGCGCTGCGGTGACGGCCCTGGGAACGCCGCTGGCGATCGTCGTCGCCTGGGGGGCGGTGAGCTTCGTGATCGCTTTAAAAATCTTCCGCTGGCGCTAGCTAGGACTCGGGCCGAAACAACGCGGCGAGTCGCCGCAAGAACCCTCCAAACGCACCCCGCACTGCCGCGTGAAATGCGCCGGCCGAGTGAAATCGCTCGTTCGGGTCGCTGCGGAGCGCGCGCCGCAAGACATCCTCGACCTCTCGCGGCACGTCGCGCCGCTCGGGGGACAGCGGCGGCACGTCGTCGGTCGTTTGCTTCGCGAGAATTTGCTCCGGCGTTTTCCCGGCGAACGGGGGTCGGCCGAGCAGTCCGAAATAGGCGACCGCGGACAAGGAGTACAGGTCGGCGCGCTGGTCGACGCGTTCGCCCAGCAGCTGCTCGGGTGCGGCAAATTGCGGTGTGCCGCTGCGCGACGTCGCGCCGCCGAAGCGCGCGCTGCCGCGCAGCGCCAGCGCCAGCCCGAAGTCGGTGATCCGGAGTCGCCCGTCGGGGTCGATCAGCATGTTCTCCGGTTTCAGATCGCGGTGAATCAGGCCTAAGCTGTGGGCGTGTTCGAGCGCCGACAGGGCTTCGTTCAGCAACCGTTCGGTCTGGTCGAGCGAATAGGTGCCGTGCCGTTGGACCACCTGCGCCAGGCTCGAGCCGGGGACGTATTCCATGGCATACCAGGTGAGACCGGCGCGGCCTTGAATGTCGTAGATGCTCACGATGTTGGGATGCCGCAGCCGCGCCGCGAGCTGCGCCTCGCGGCGAAACCGCTCGGTCACGCCGGGGTCCGCGGTGAGCGCCGGATGCAGGACCTTGATGGCCACGTCGCGCTCGAGGGCCAGGTCCCGGGCGCGATACACCCGCCCGAACCCTCCTGCGCCGATCTCCTCGAGGAGCTCGTAGTCGTCGCCCAGCGCGCGGCGCAGCCGCCGCTCGAATCCCGTCTCGGTGATGACCGGCGCCGCGGCGAGCACTTGAAACGTGCCGGCGTCGGTCACGAAGTCCTCGAGCATCTCGGTCGCCGTGTAGTAGCGATCTTTGGGCACGCGTGCCAGCGCGCGCACGATGACGCGCTCGACTGCCACCGGCACCGTCGGGCGCTGATCGCGCGGCGGCACGATGCGCGCCGGATCGGGGTCGGGAGGGAATCCCGTGAGCGCGGCGTAGATGTTCGCGGCCACGCTGTACACGTCGCTCGCGGGTTCACCCGCCTCGCCCGCGCGGACTTCGGGTGCCATGAAGGACGCGCTCGCGTCATCCGCCTCCATCGGCGGCAGATAGGGCAGGCACCAGTTGGAGTAGCGCAGGTCGGTGACGACGCCCTGGCCGCCGGAATTGATCATCAGCGTGGAGGGCACGATGCGGCGCATGATGATGCCGCGGGCGTGGGCGTGCTCGAGCGCCGCCAGCAGATCCCGGATCAGCGACATGGATTGCGGAATCGGGCGCGGGCCACGCCGCAGCGCATCGGCGAGGCTTTCGCCTTCAATCCAGTTCGCCGTGCGATAGGCGAACGACGCGATCTCGCCGGCGGCGTAGACATGCCGAATCGCGGGATGGTCGAGCTGGGCGAGCGTTTCGGTCTCGCGCATGAACCAGGCGCGTCCCGGCGCCTCGGCCGCGAGATGCACGCGAATGGAGACCGGCCGCTTCAGCACGCGATCCCAGCCGTGATACAGCGCGCGATCGGCCGACATCGCGACGAGGTTCTCGAGCCGAAACGTCGGCTCGAGCGCCCGGAGCGCGTCGTCGAGCACGCCCGCCGGCGGTGTCTGCACGGCGGTGTTGGTGACGGGCGTCACGTTCTGACCTGAGCGTCGATCGGGTGTCTGCACGCGCGAGAAATCTAGCCGCTCGTTTCGGCTGGCACGAACTCCAGGCACACCGCAGATTGATCGGGATGGACAACGAGTACCGTGAGCCGCGACATCACGTGGAACGTCGCGTGCGACCTGAGCGCCGCTCCGGGCTCGACCGGCGGATCACCGATCGGCGCGTGCGCCACGCCGCAGTCCTGGTAGAGCGGCGCGGGCGGTCCGAGCGACGCAGTCGCATGGAGCGACGCTCGTTCAAGCAGCGGCGTCATTTGCGGGATCGTCGCGGCTCCGGCCTCACGTTCAACGACTCGACTCCATCCTGACCGTCACGACGGCCCAGCCGTCGCGGCTCGCGCGCGCGTAGCGCGCATCCCACAAGTACACGGCTCCCGAGCTCGTATCCACGTCGGCCGCCAGGAACCGAGCGAATTGCGCCATCGCCCGGCCTTCGCGTGTCTCCGTGACTGCGCGCTCGACCGGCCGCGCGCGCAGATGCCGCGGTAGCCGCCAGTCCTCGCCCGCGACCGTGTCCTGGTTGGCGTAGATCGCTTCCCACGTGAACGGCCGGCCGATATTCGTGAGCGCGGCCCACGACGCGGCGGGGCCGAAACGGCGCTCGGCCACCTGGCGGATCTCGCGCTTCCGTCTGCCGGCCACGACCGCCTGGGCACCCGCGTACACCACGAGCACGAACAAGGCAAACGTCGCGGCGCGTTGCCGCCCTACGGGGCCGAACCAGTAGCGGAGCCATCCGATCGCGCCAATGACGCAGACCATCGCATACACGGCGAGGACCCACGTGGCCACGATGTCATGGGCCCGGACCAGGAAAACGCTGATGGTCCCGCCGACCACGAGGGCCGCCGCGAGCGGTATCCAGTGGCGCTCCGCTCCCCACGCGAGCGCGACCAGCGGCACCAACCAGAAGAACGGGTCGACGATCGCCACCCAATCCAAGTAGTACCACGTGTTGTTCCAGGGAAGAAATGGCCGCCAGCCATACGAGCCCTGCCAGTCCATGTAGAGGTGGCTCAGGACCGCTGCTCCGATGCCGGCAGCCAGCCATCCCCACGCCGGGACCGCGACTGCACGACCGTCCCGGGCGAGGGTCCACCGTGCCAGGCGCCACCCCACTCCGAGGAGCAGAGTGAGCGCAACAATCTCGCCGAGAGCACCGATGAGCGAGTGCGTAACACCACGATGCAGCACCAGGTAGTCGGCGCGCGTGCCGGGAAGTCCGATGAGGAGCTCGCTCAAGTCGGGCACGTTTGCCGCCACGACGCCGATCAAACCGGCACGCGGCACGTGACGATCAGCGACGGCACGCATCAGCGCGGCGCCAACGAGCGCGTGGGCGAGATTGTCCATGGCTGTACGATGCCCCACGACCTCGCGGGCCGTCCAGAGCAGCCGTAGTTTCGATTCGTGTCGTATCTCAAGCTGACCGATACCACGGGACAGCAGGTCGCCGAGTCCTCAGGCGCGGCGTTGCGGTTTGGGCGCGATCCCGATGCGAGTGTCGTCGTTCGGGGCGAGGCGGCGCGCGTCGCATCGGTCCGCCACGCGGAGCTGCGGTTCGAGCATGGGGCGTGGTTCCTCGCCGATTTGAGCAGCAAGAACGGCACATTTCTGAACGGCAAGCGCGTGAGCACGCCGACTGCGGTGAAGCAGGGTGACGTGATCCGCCTTGGAGAGTCGGGCCCCGAATACAGTGTCGCCACCATCGCAGCCGACCTCGAGGCCACGCTCGCCGAGCATCCCGGCCTGACGCAGCGCGCTTACGGGGTGACGTTGCTCGCGACCGCCAGCGGAAAACGCTTCGAGGCGCGTGGCACGCGCATCCGCCTCGGCCGCGGCCGGGAATGTGAAGTCCAGCCGGTCGAGGCGAATGACACCATCGTCTCTCGCGTGCACGCCGAGCTGACCGTGGGTGCGGGCGGCGGTCTGCTGGTGCTCGATGCCGAAAGCAAGAACGGCACGTACCTGAACGGCGAGCGCATCGCGAAGCCGATGCCGGTCCGGCTCGGCGACAAGATCATGCTGGGCCAGGGCGGGCCGGTGCTGCTCGTGGAGGGAATGGGAACCGCTCCGCGCAAGGCAGTCCCGCGACCACAAGCGGGAGCGTCACCTGGTCACAAGACGGTGATCGGAATGATCGGAGAAGCGCTCGCGAAAGCTCGTAATTCTGTGGCGTTCATGAAAGCGGTCCGCGAAGAGGTCGGCAAGGACGCCAGGCGCAAGATCCGCTGGCTGACCGGACTCATCATCGTTCTCGTCCTGCTGCTCGGCGGCGGCGTGTACGGCGTCTACTGGCTGCTCTCCGGTCAGGTCGAGCATACGAAGCAGGCGCTCCGGACCGCGGAAGATTCGTCGCGCGCCGAGGGGGAGCGGTTGCGCCACGAGTTGGAAGGCGCCCGTGCCGCCGCGGCGCCGGCTGCGGATGTCGAAACGCTCCGAGTGAAGCTGGCCGCGGCGGAATCGCGGACGGCGCAGTTACAAGCCGCGTTGGACCGGGCACAGCAGGCATTGGGACAGCAGCTCGCGGCGGGCGAAACACGGCGCGAAGAGGCGCAGCGGGATCTGCAGCGCCTGCGGGATCAGCTGGCTGCCGCCGAGCGCCGCGCACCGTCCCAGGAGCTGATCGATAGTCTCCGGCACGCGGTCAGCTCGGCTGAGGTGCAGACCGCCAGCCTCGATGCCAAGCTGCGGGCGATCCGCGGGACCGATTTCGCCGGCATGGCGCAGCTGAATCAAGGCGCGGTCGGATTGATTACCGTTGCCCTCGGTGGCGACCGCTACGACGGGACCGGGTTCATGATCAGCCCGGACGGGTACATGCTCACGAACTGGCACGTGGTCGCGGACTCCGCGCATGCCGGGCCGGACACCGTGTGGGTCACGATGGCCGATCAGTCGGCCGGCCGGTATGCCGATGTTGTCGCCACCTCGCGGGACCGCGACGTGGCGCTGATCAAAGTGCGGGGCTACCAGGGCTCGTATCTGACCGCGATCGACTGGGCCGGGACCAAAGCCCGTCAGGGTGAACCGGCGGCGCTGATTGGCTATCCCGCCGGCTCTGGGTTCGCGCGCGATCGGACGTCCATCGTGCGGACCTCAATGACGGCCGGGATCTTGTCGCGCTCCCGCTCATGCCGCCGGCATTGCGCCAGCGGCTGGGCGTCTAGCTAGTTCCTCGAAAAGTCGACCGTAACCACAACGGTGGACGGGCTGGTTGCCGGACGGGCGGTCGAGACAACGGCCACTGTCTCTACAGCGTGACGGCTCTCGATTCTGGAATCGGTAAGGGCCCGCCGGACGGCCGAGAGGGCTTCAAAGCCCTGGCGAGTATCGACTACCGTAGCGGTGGCTTGCATGGTGCCACGAGCTTGGGCTTCTGCATCCCGCCCCACCAGCGTCAGCGCGCCGACCACCAGAACCGCTACGAGCCCGAACCGCATCGCCTGCTCCCCTGAGTGAGTGCTGTTGGATTTCGGCTTCTCACTAAGGCAGGGGGCGTGCCGATGAATTGTAACGACGTAACATCAAATGTAACAAGCAATTCCACTATTTCGTCAGGCATGGCCCAGCATGAAAAAGCGTCGACAATTACGACACCATCCTGTTGTTGCCTTAGCTAAGTGCAAGTCCTGTCTCGGTTTCCGCGTTTTCGCGTCGTTTCGTCTAATAATTTGACAGTGGCTAGGATCGTGTCGGTTGGCATAACCCTTGCCCTTACGGCCTTCCGAAGGTGGAGGAGCAGAATGGCACTCCAACTGACTAAAAGCTCGACACCAAAAACAGGAGTTAACGAAATGCGCAGCATCACGAAGCTGTCCCTGGTTGTGGCCGCCCTCGTCCTGACGGGCACGGCACTCCAGGCCCAGACGAACAATGCCAGCATCACGGCGACGGCAAGCGTCCAGACGCCGATCAACGTGGTTGGCGCTCAGCAGTTGAGCTTCGGAAACGTCTTCCCGGGCGTGAACAAGACGATCGCAGCGACGGATCTGACGAACGCCGGCCGTTTTGATGTCACGGGCCAGGCGAGCACCCCGGTAACGATTTCCTTCACCCTCCCCGCGACGCTTGGTTCGGCTGGTAACACCATGCCGATCGTGAGCTACACGGGTGTGCATGCCCAGAACAACGCGCAGACCAGCGGCACCGCTTTCTCGCCGGTGGCTGGCGCGACCCCGACCCTGAACGCCTCAGGCGCTCTGTGGGTGTGGGTTGGTGCGCAGGTGCAGCCGGCGACGAACCAGGCGGCGGGCGTCTATACTGGTTCGATCACCATGACGGTGGTCTACTAAGCTACTGAATTTGGCGTCGAGCTGATGGCGCGCCGGCAGGGGATGCAATATCCTCTGCCGGCGCTGTCGCAAGGAGACGCCTGAACACATGAAACGCGAATCGTGGGTCCTCATCGGAGCGATGTTGCTCGGCGTGCCGCTGCTGGCGCAGGGCAAACCGCTTACAGTCACTGGTGTGCGTGGCGTGACGTTCGGCGCCGTGCTGCCGGGTGTTCCGCGCATTGTGTTGCGCACCGATCCCGCGAACAGCGGGCAGTTCGACATCAAAGGCCCGAAGGGTGGTCCCGTGTTGCTGTCATTCGTGCTGCCGTTGAGCATGACCGGTCCCGCTGGCGCGCTGATGCCCATCACGTTTGGGGCGAGTGACGCGGGTTTCTCGGCAACACAGTCAATTGGGAGTCAAGTGGGCTTCGATCCCAGACAGCCGACTACAGTCGTGTTTCCGAGTAATGGCAACGTGTCGGTCTTCGTCGGGGCCACTGCGAATCCCGGGACGAACCAGCGCGCCGGCGCATACACCGGGACGATCACCCTCACCGTGACGTACCTGTGATGCGCGCGCTCGGGCTTGCCGGCATGGTCGTGTTCGCCAGTGCGTCATTGGCCGCGCAGGGTGTCATGGTGGCCCCGCACGCCGTGTTCATCGACCATACCCAGCGAAGCGGCTCCGTGCTGCTCTACAATCCCGGTACCCAAGCGGTCGAAGTCACGATCTCGACAATATTCGGGTATCCGACGACGGACTCGGCAGGCGGGATCAGGCTCGACACCCTGCCTGCGGATTCGGCGACCTCCGCGCTCGCGTGGATCCAGGCGTTCCCCCGTCGTTTGACCGTGGGCCCACGGGAGCGCCAAACCGTGCGCCTCCTCGCCCGGCCGCCCATCGGACTGGCGGACGGCGAATACTGGCTGCGGCTCATCATCGCCGCCCAGGCCGGCCGCGTTCCCATCACAGGCGTGGGCGACACCACGGCGATTCAGGTCGGTCTGACCCTCGAGGTGCGGACCATCATCGGCGTGAACTACCGCAAGGGTGCCGTGCGTACCGGTGTAACGCTATCGAATCTGCGCGCCCAGATCGTCGGCGACTCGCTCATCACCCGCGCCAAGATCGAGCGTCAGGGGAACGCGGCCTTCGTCGGCATGATTCGCGAGACCCTCGTGGATTCGCTCGGCGCGGTGCACCCACTGCAGGTCGGCGATTCGGTCGTCCGATCCTATCAGTCACCGGTCGGCGTCTACTACACGATGGAGCCCCGTCTCGCGACCGCAGTTGCCCGTCCCGCGCTCGCGCGCGGGCGCTACTGGCTGCGCTACGAGGTCGTCGCCGAGCGTGAGGATCTCGATCCCAAGGTCGTGCTCAAGGCGCCGGCGGTTCGTGATTCCGTGCAAGTGGTCGCTCCGTGAAACGGGTTGTGCTCGTGGCCGCGCTTCTGGCTCTGGCGCCGCGCTTGCAGGCGCAAGGGGGCTCGAGCTCCGTTTCGGCGGACGCCGTCGTGGTCACGACCGGAATGACGATTTCGACCATGCGGGACCTCAATTTTGGAACCGTCATCAAAGGCGTTGCGACGACGGTGGCGCCTGCGGCGGCAAACGCCGGTGAGTGGCAGGTGAGCGGCAGCGCCAACGCGTTCGTCGTCATCAGTTTCACCTTGCCCACGACGCTCACGAACATTCAAGCGCTGCCCGGTTCCACGATGCCGATTGCGTTCAACGCGACCTCGGCGATTTGGCGTCGCTCGACGAACAGCCCGGCGGGGGGCAACGTGTTCAATCCTGCCGTCGGTGACGTGGGCCGCCTTGGCCCGCCCCCGAATTTCAGCATGTTCATCTGGCTGGGCGGCACGGTGAACCCCGCGCCCACGGCGAAACCCGGGATCTACCAGGGAAACGTCGTCGTTTCGCTGATCTACCAGTAAGACCATGCTACTCGCGGCGCCTCTCTTGTTGGTGGCCGCGCTGCACGGCTACCAGGTTCCGCGGGATACCGCCCCCGAACAGGTCGTCATCGACCTGCGCATCGGGCGCATCACGGGGACGACCGTCCAGGCCTATCGGGTCCGGTCTGAAGTGTTGCTGCCACTCTCGCAGTTCTTTCAGCTCGTGGAAATTCGCCATCGACTGACCCCGGACGGCCGCCTGGAAGCGACGATGGATCCGGGCAACGTCCCCATCATCATCGATCCGCGCGGTGACTCGATGCAGTACGGCGCGCGACGCGTGAAGATCGAACGGGAATTCATCCGGTACGAATCCAGCGAGCTATACGTCGGCAGCGAGCGACTGGGCGACTTGCTCGGCGTTATGTTCGCCGTCGACTGGTCTGATCTCACCGCGACCGTCGTGGATGCGGGCAGCCTCCCGATCGCCCGCCGGCTGCGCCGCGAATCAGCCCGCGAGGCGTACCTGCGTCGTCCCGATGGGATGCATGCCGACTTGACGTTCGGGCTCCAGCGCCCGTCCTGGGATGGCGTCGTCGTCGACTATTCGCTGTTTTCGCCCTCCACAGACCCGCTGGCGGGCTCGACCTACGGATTCGGCCTCGGTGCCGATGTCGGCGGCGGCTCGCTCGAAATGCTGGGGCAGAGCGTCGGCCCGGCCGACGAGGGCCGCGTGCACGTCGACGCGTCCTGGACCGGCGTGTGGCGTGAGAACCGCTGGGTCAAGCAGCTGCGATTAGGCGACGCTGCATCCACCGGGCCACGGTCCCGCCCGCTCCTCGGCGTCGCGATCACGAACGCGCCGTATGTCCGCCCATCCCTCATCGGGTCGCTGCGCTACGCCGGGAGCCTCGAGCCGGGGTGGTCGGTTGAGGCGTACCGTGGCGGCGATCTCGTGGCCTTCGATTCGGCCAGCCCCTCGGGCGGGTTCTCGATCGATCTCCCGGTGCGCTACGGCGAGAACCCTGTCGACTTCGTCGCCTACGGCCCGTTCGGTGAGATTCGCGAGTTCAATCGTACCTACCGCGTGCTGACCGATCTGCTCCCGGCGCACCGGTTCGAATACGGCATTTCGGGCGGTCACTGCCCCCAGCCGTCGTTCACCTGTAACGCGACGGCGAATCTCGACGTGCGCTACGGTGCGACTGGGCGCTGGACAGTGCAGGGGGGCATCGATCAGTACTGGCGCGACTCGCTGCCGGACCGCACCCATCCATACGCCGCGGTCTCCGGGAATCCGAGCAATGCGTGGGCGATCCAGAGTGAGCTGATCGGCAATGGGCTCGTGCGGGGCGCGCTGCGCTACGAGCCATCCGTCGATCTGCGGCTCGAGGGAGAGTACGTGCACTTCACGGCCGATTCGGCATCGGTGCTGGCTGTGCCGGGACGGCGCGCGCAGTGGACGCTGACCGGATTCGTGCGGCCCCGGACGAGCCATGGCTTCTTCTTCTTTGATGGCCGCTTCGAGCGGATCAGCACCGACGCAGGCGTGGTGACCCGCACGCGCGTGGGAGCCTCGCTCCAAACGGAAGAGGTCCGGCTCTTGCCGTATGTGCGCACCGAACATGGGCAGGCGGTGGGAGTAGGGGGTGGCGGGGCGGCGAACGGCAACCAGGAGTTTGCCGGCGTGTCGACGTTCATCATGCCGCGCGGCCGGTGGGGGACGTTCCTGAGTCAGACGCTGCTCCGGACCAACACCGAGATCGAACGCCGTGCGGGACTGGTCTCCTGGTCGGCGTTCGCGGCGCATTCCGTGGCGCGCGGTGTGCGGCTCGAAGTCGGCGCGAGCTGGCTCCGCGGCGACGCCGGACTCACGTACACGGTCACTGTGACGTCGTACTTCTCGGCGCTGCGAGCGGTCACGTCGGTGCTCGCGCCCCCCGGCCAGGCGGTCAGCGCGACCCAGTTCCTTCAGGGGTCCGTCCTGTGGGATCGCCGCACGGACCGGCTCGGCGTGGCCCCCGGTCCTTCCCTCGAGCGGTCCGGCCTGTCGGGGCGCGTCTTCATGGATGTGAACGCCAACGGCATTCGCGACGCGGGCGAGCCGGGCGTGGCCAACGCGCGGGTGTTGATCGGCTCGCTCTCAGCGCGGACCGATTCCACCGGCGCCTATCACGTCTGGGATCTCGTCCCGTTCGAGCCCGTCATGGTGAGTCTCGACTCGGTGTCGCTCGAGTCACCGCTGCTCGTGCCGCTCTTTGCGCGAACGAGCATCGTTCCGGGGCCGAACCGGTTCCGCAGTCTCGACATTCCCGTCGTGGAAGCGGGCGTCATCGAGGGGCGCGTCGTTCGCAATGGCGCCGGTGTCGGTGGCGTGACGCTCAGGCTCACCGATCGGCGCAGCGGCATGCGCCGCGCGCTGGTGACCTTCAACGACGGCGCGTTCTATCTGATGGGCGTGAAACCGGGTGAGTACGAGCTGACGGTCGAGGAACAGGTACTCGACGCGCTCGCCGTGGATGCCGAGCCGGTGCGGTTCACGCTGGCGCCCACACCGAACGGCATCGGGACGTCGGATTTGGAACTGCGGCTCAAGTCGAGGTTTTAGCCGCCAGGGCCACCTCGCGGAGCACGCTCTCGAGTTTCGCAAAATCGTACGGCTTCACGAGCGACGGGACGCCCGCATCGCGCAGCAGCGACGATGTGTCCGTGGCGAACGTATCCCCCGTCGTGAAGATCAGCCGGTTGACCATCGCCGGATGCTCGCGCCGCAGGCCCTGCAGGAACTCCGCTCCGCTCATCCCGGGCATGCGAACATCGGACACGATGACGTCGAAACGCTCGCGGCGCAGCGCGCGCAGCGCGTCGCTGCCATCCTCGACCGCCAGGACGTTCATGCCACGCCGCTTGAGAAAGGCCGCGACGGCCCGCCGCAGGCCGTCTTCGTCGTCGACCAGCAGAACGGAGAGCGCTCCCGCTCCCTCCGGCTCGCGTGCCGCTTCGGGGATCTCCATCGGTGGAGGCGTGGTGCGCTGCCGCTGGCGCGCGTCCCGCGGCAGCGCGATGGTGAACGTCGCGCCGTGTCCGGGCACGGAGTGCACGGAGATGCGGCCGCCGTGGTCGTGCACGATGCCGTAGCAGATCGAGAGTCCGAGGCCCGTTCCCATGCCTTCCGGCTTCGTGGTGAAAAACGGGTCGAAGATCTTCTCCTGAATGTCGCGGGGGATGCCGGGCCCCGTGTCGGCGACCTGCAGCTGGACGCCGTCCTCGGCGGCGGTCACGGTGCGGATCGTGATGGCGCGCCGCCCGGGCGGGAGAATGGTGGTCAACGCCTGCTCGGCATTGATCAGCAGATTGAGCAGCATCTGCTGAACTTCGGACCCGTTCGCCCACGCCTTGGGATTTGCGTCGTCCAGCTCGAGATTCACGGTGACGTTGAGCGTGGTCAGATGGTAGGAACGGAGTGCGAAGGTGCGCCGCACCGTGTCGTTCAGCTCCACCAGCGTCCGCTCCTTGCTTCCCGCGCGCGCGAACGCGAGCAGGTTCGACGTGATGCGGCCGATGCGGGTCGCCTCGTCGTACATCATCTGCACCGTTTCGCGTTGATCGGGTGTCAACTGATCGAGCAGCAGCGTCTGGGCGAAGCCCGAGATGATCGCGGCGGGGTTGTTGATTTCGTGGGCGACGCCGCTGACGAGCTGGCCCATGGCGGCGAGTTTCTCTGCCTGCTGCAGCTGCGTCTGCGTACGGCGTTGTTCGGTGATATCGCGCACCAGCATCAGCACCTTGGGAATGCGGCCGCCTTCCCGGACGGGCGCGAGGAGTACCTGCGCGGTGCCATCGTGGCCGTCAGGCCGTGGAAACGGGACCTCGAAGCGCCGCAGCGAGCCGTCGAACGCGGCGAGCAGATTCTCGCGCGCAATCCGGGCCGCGGTGCCTTCGAGCCATCCGAAGCCCGTGCGTCTGCCGCTCTCCGGTTTGGCCTCGCTGAGACGCACGCTCACGAGACTGCGGCCAGCGGTGTTTTCATCGAGCACCTGGCCTTCCCGGTCGACCACGGTGATCGCATCGGGGACCGCCTCCATGAGGAGCCGGAGATTGCGCTCGGCTGACGCGGTCGCGCCGAGCGAGCTCATCAGCGAACGCGTCTGATTGGCGACCTCATCCTCCAGGATCCGCGCGTAGCGCTGCGTCACGCCCAGCGAGTACAGGACGCGCGCAGCGACGATCGCCATACCGATGCCGACAATGACGGCATCGTCGGAGTCAGGGATCGGGCGGCTGAGGCCAACGAGGGCCATCCCTGTCATGCCCGCGAGACCGATCACCAGTGCGACGATCCGCGCGGCGTTACTCGGTTCGGGTCTCGTGGCGCGAGTGCGCTGGAGGTGCACGCCGTAGTCGGGCGCGATCGCGGCCGCCGCGGCGATCATCAAGAGTCCTGCGTCCCAGGTGAGGTCGAGCCATCCGCCGGAGTGGTAGGTGCCACGCAGTGCCACCACGGCGTAGACCTGGTTCCCGATGGCGAGCGCGACCACTCCCGGAAGCACGAGCGTCGCAGTCGCAGCGGGAAAGGCGGGCCGGCGCGCGAGCTCGATCAGAATGATCCACAGCACTGCCACGGCGCCGATGGACCAGCCGATACTCGTGACCAGGGCGATGGTCGACACCTGCGCGGTGAGCAACGGCTTCAGCAGATAATCGTACGCGAGGGCACCGACGGTAAACGTGACGAGGATGCTGTCGAGGGCGAGCTCGGGGTCGGCGCGCCGCAACGGCTGCCCACGCACCAGCGTGAACACGCCGACCATCACGCACACGTAGATGCCGAGGAACCCTGCGTCGGCCAGCGAGGGATAGGGTGGCGGCGCGCCGCGCCACAGATCGTACGAGGTCCATACGAGCTGGCCCACGAAGAACGACGCGCACCCGGCGCCGATCCACCGCCAGGTCCGGCGCTGTTCGGACGTCGTGACTCGGCCCGCGGAGCTGTAGCAGGCGAACGCCGCAAACGCGGCCGCCCAGCTCCAGGACAGATCCGTGAGGATGGTGAAGATGCGCCGGTCGCTCGGAGGGAACGCGTACACGAATACCATCGCCACCAGCGACACGACGGCGATGCTGACCAGCCCGCGAGCGGGCCGGCTGACGGGCATCATCGAAGGGACACTCCGGGCCTAAATTATGCGCATTATCTTTGGCCGCCAATGAATCCGCTCGGATGGATGCGTGCTCCGGACGACTCGCTCGCGCACTGGGATGAGCACGCCGCGCTGGCTAATGCCGTCCGCGCCGACGGTCTGACGCACACGCTGGTGTGCGGGATGGGCGGATCGAGTCTCGTCGCCGATGTGCTCGCCCGGACATTCGGTGTGGGAAGCCTGCGGGTGCTGGACAGCACGAATCCAGATGCGGTGCGCGCGGCGGCATCGGACCTCGCGCGCACGCTGTTCGTCATCTCGAGCAAGTCGGGGAATACCGTCGAGACGCTCGCTCTCTACCGTTACTTTGCGGCGCGCGCGCGCCCCGAGCAGTTCGTTGCCATCACCGAACCCGGAACTCCGCTGGACTTGATCGCCCGCGCACAGAAGTTCCGCGCCGTCATTCCGCACCCGCCGGACGTCGGAGGCCGCTATTCCGCGCTGACGGCGGTCGGCATGATTCCCGCGGCCCTCGCCGGGCTCGATGGCCGCGCCCTGCTCGAGCGAGCGCGCCGCGTCGATGTCGCGGCTGCGCAGGCGCTCGGCGTGGCCATCGCCGCTGGCGCGCAGAACGGGCGTGACAAGCTTCGCCTGAGCCCACCACCACGCATCGCGGCGCTGGCGGCCTGGATCGAGCAGCTCGTCGCCGAGAGCTCCGGCAAGAGCGGGCGTGGCGTGATTCCCATTGTGCAGGATCCTGCGGGCGGCGCCGCGCCTGATGTGCAGACCGCGGAGCCCGGCATCTTCGCTGCCGAGCCCACGGACCTCGGCGCCGAGTTCCTGCGCTGGGAATACGCGACCGCGGCACTGTGCGAGCGCCTGGGCGTCAACCCCTTCGATCAGCCCGACGTCGAGGAGGCGAAGCGGCTCGCGCGTGCGGAACTGACGGCCGGAGGGACCCAGCATGCGGCGCCCCTACCCACCCTCACGCTCGCGCAGCTGCGGCGTGCGTACCGCCCGCGAGACTACCTCGCCATTCTCGCGTATGTCCCGCCAACGCCTCCGGTGGTTGCGCAACTCGAGGCGCTGCGCGCCACCTGGGCCAGGGCGCTGGGCTGCGCGACGACGCTCGGCATCGGGCCGCGTTATCTCCACTCCACCGGCCAGCTGCATAAAGGCGGGCCCGACAGCGGCCTGTTTCTCGTCATCACGACCGATGTCGCAGACGACGTGGAGATCCCGGAAATGGGCTGGACGTTCGGCCACCTGCACCGGGCGCAAGCGCGTGGCGATCTGCGGGCGCTGCTGGCGCGCGGGCGCCGGGTGGCGCACGTGCATCTCTCGAATCCGACGGAGATATCGCGGCTGGGCGTTCCCGCGTGACGAACGCCTTCATCTTTCATCTGATTCCGCACACCCATTGGGACCGGGAATGGTTCCTGCCGCGCGCCGCGTTTCATGCGCGCCTGGTGCCGATGTTCGACGAGCTGATGGACCGGCTGCACGCCGACGGCGCCTTGCGGACCTTCCTGCTCGACGGCCAGACGGTCCTCGTCGAAGACTACCTGCGGGCCCGGCCCGATCGCGAAAACGATGTTCGGGCCCTGGTCAAAACGGGACGACTGCAGGTGGGGCCGTGGTATGTGCTGGCCGACGAGCTGATCCCGTCCGGAGAGTCCTTGATCCGGAATCTCCTGCTCGGCGCCGCGGACGCGGAACGGCTGGGCGGACGCCTCGATGTCCTGTACTCACCTGATGCGTTCGGCCATCCGGCGGTGTTGCCCACGCTCGCCCGGGAGTTCGGGTTGAAGTACGGAGTCCTGTGGCGGGGACTCGGCGGCGAGCCGGGCCAGGAAAAGGATTTCTTCCGTTGGCGAGGGCCAGATGGCCGCGAGATCCTGCTCTGGCACCTGCCGCCCGACGGCTACGAGATCGGCGCGGCGTTGCCCGGCGCTGGCGCGCGACTCCCCGACATTTGGACGCAGGTTCGGGCCTCGCTCGTCCAGCGCGCGGCCGGCAAACACGTCCCCGTGTTCATTGGCGCCGATCATCATGCACCGCATCCCACGCTCGCCCGCGTGCGCGACCTGCTCGCCGACCTCGAGCCCGCGAGCGCGTTCCGCATCTCACGTTTGGACGAGTTTTTTCAGGCAGCCGACAGCACGCCCGTGAAACCACTCGCCGGCGAGCTGCGCTGGTCGTACGGCTTCACCTGGACGCTGCAGGGGGTGCACGGGACGCGGGCGCCACTCAAGCGCCGCCACGGGCAGGTCGAGCTGTGGCTCGAGCGCCTGGCGGAGCCGCTGGTGGCGCTGGCGAGACTCGCCGGGGCACGCGATCGCCGCCCGATCCTCGAGACCGCCTGGCGTACGCTGGTTCGCAACCAGTTCCATGACACGATCTCCGGGTGTACGGCAGACTCGGTCGCCAGTGTCGCCGAGCAGCGTCTCGATGAGGTCGCCGCGTATGCCGCGGAGCTCACGCGGGGTGCCTTGATGGGGTTGGTGGGTCACGACCCTGATGCCCAGCGCGAGCGCGCCGACGGGTTCGAGCCCGCACTCGTCCTCTGGAACCCGGTTCCTCGCTCGCGCGCCGGCGTGACGATCGCTGATGTCACGGTGTTTCGTCGCGATGTGCTCGTGGGACCGCCTTCGGCCACTCGCCTGCCGCGTGAGGGAGCGGGCTACAGGCCTTTCGCGCTCTCTGACTCGGCTGGTCGCGCAGTCCCGTTCCAGGTCCTGGCGCAGCGGCGCACCGAGGAGCGCATCGACGGCACGCGTCACTACCCGGACCAGGACGAAGTCGATCAAGTCCGGATCGCATTTCGCGCGCCGCCGGTGCCGGGGCTTGGTATCACCGCGCTGACGACGGGTCCCGCGGCACCGCTCTCGCGCGCCGAGGAAGCGCGGGTTCGCGGCCGCTCGCTCGAAAACCGCTTCGTCGAAGTGACGATCGAGGCGAACGGCGCGCTCACGCTGCTCGACCGGCGGCGGAACGAGCGCTACGGCGAGCTGCTCCGGCTCGAGGATGCCGGTGATGCGGGGGACGCATATACGTACGCTCCGCCGGCTCGGGACCGCGTAAAGCAAAGCCGCGGTGCCATCAGCGTGCGGCGGCTCGCGGCCGGCCCGCTCGTCGCGGCACTCGAAGCGCGCTGGGAAGTGATCCGCGGTATCGACGCGCGGATGGTCGTTCAGGTGTTCGCCGACAGCCCGATCGTCCGTGCGTCGCTCGCGATCGACAACCGCAACCGCTATCACCGCCTGCGGGCGCGCCTGCCGACCGGCCTGGCCGGCGTCGCCGCGATTGCAGGTTCTGCATTCGGCACCGTCGAACGTCCGGCGGTCCAGGTCGACGCGGCGGCCTATCCGCGGGAGACACCGGTACGCACTGCCCCCGCGCAGCGCTTCGTGGCCGCGGCCCGCGGGGGGCGGGGACTCGCCGTCTTGGCTCCGGCGTTCTTCGAGTACGAGTGGACCGCAAAGGGCGATCTGCTCGTCACGCTGCTGCGTGCGGTGGGAGACCTGTCCCTCGGGCGCCTGCCGACGCGGCCCGGTCACGCGGGCTGGCCGACCACGATTCCCGGCGCCCAGTGTCTGGGCACGACACGCATCGATCTGGCGCTTGTTCCGGTGAGCGCCAGTGATGTGGAGCGCGGGGATGTGCTGCCGCATCTCTGGGAAGAGGCGTTTCTGCCGCTGCACGGGCTGTGGCTGCGCGACGCGTCACCGCTGAATCCTCTGCCCGTCGATATCACGCTGGAGGGCACGGGGCTCGTCTTCTCGGCGCTCAAGCCGGCGCAGGTCGGGTCACCACTGGTGCTGCGGTGTTACAACGCGACGGGCCGCAAGGCGGCAGGCGCCTGGCGGTTTGCACAGGGCGTGAAAACGGCGCATCGGGTTCGCGCGGATGAGCGCGAGGCAGTCGCGCTCGTGCTCGAGCAGCGCGGCAATGTCGTCCGGTTCGTCGCCGAGCCACATGAGATCGTCTCGATTCTGGTCACGTGATGCAGGAGCACCTGTTCTCGACGCCGCGATCGGCGCGCTACTTCACGCTGGGATCTCCTAAGGATGCCGCCGAGGTCTGGTTTGCCTGTCACGGCTATGGACAGCTCGCGGCGCGCTTTCTCGAGCGCTTTCGTCCGATCGAAGCGAAACGCCGCTGCATCGTCGCGCCAGAGGGCCTGTCGCGCTTCTATCTGACGGAGAGTGCGACGGAGCGTCGTGTGGGCGCGAGCTGGATGACCCGCGAAGACCGGCTGCACGAAATCGACGACTATGTGCGGTATCTCGACGCCCTGTACAGCCACATCGCACCCGGTGCGGCCAGGGTGACCGCCCTCGGGTTCTCGCAGGGGACGGCCACGGTCTGCCGTTGGGCGGCGCTCGGGTCGTCGCATATCGATCGGTTGATTCTGTGGGGTGGGGAAGTGCCGCCCGACCTCGACCTGAAGCGTCTCCGCGTGCCGAGTCTGACGCTTGTGTACGGCACTCGCGATCAGTTCTTCACTCCGAAAGTCGTCGCTGCGAACGAGGCTCGGCTGCGCGAGCACAAGATCGGCTACGACCTCGTCGCGTTCGACGGCGCGCACGAGATCCGCGAACCCACACTGCTACAGGTTGCGGGTGCTCGGGTCTAGGACGTCGCGCAGGGCATCGCCGAGCAGTGTGCACGCAATGACGACGAGCACGAGCGCAACGCCGGGTGCAGTCGCGACCCACGGTGCGTTCACGAGCGTATCGCGGCCGGACTGGATCATGTTGCCCCACGATGGCGTCGGCGGTTGGACGCCGAGTCCCAGGTAGGACAGTCCCGCCTCGAGCGTGATTGCGTTGCCGACGCCGAGGGCAGCGGCGACGATGACGGGGGTGAGCGCGTTCGGCAGGATGTGGCGAGCCAGCACGCGCAGGCGTTTCGCGCCGACGGCCACTGCGCCTTCGACAAATGGCCGAGCGGCGAGCGCGCGTACTTCTCCATGCACCAGTCTGGCGATGCCCATCCATCCCGTCAGTCCCAGCACCGCGATGACCAATATCGTGCTCGGCTGCCACAGTGCCGCGAGCAACAGCAGCAGCACCACGCGCGGCACGGCGAGTGCGAAATCGGTCAGCCCCAGCAGTGTGAGGGACACCGGGCCCCGCCAGTAGCCGGCCACGCCACCGACGACGATGCCGACGACGAGCGAGACCAGCACCGCGAGGACGCCGATCCCCAGCGAAATACGTCCCCCATAGACGAGACGAGTCCACACATCACGGCCGAAGCGGTCCGTGCCGAGCGCGTGGAAGACGCCATGCGCGTCACTCGAGAGCGGCGGAACGAACCGCGTTGCAACGATGTCGTGTTGTATGTTCGGATCGCCATTCGTCACGAGCGGGGCCGCCAGAGCGCTCAGGACGACGACGAGCAGCACGCAGAACCCGAACATGCCGCGCCGATCCCGCAGGAGCCTCGTCACGCCGTTCGGCTCCGGATCCGGGGATCGAGCCAGGCGGCCAGGGCGTCCGCAAGCATGTTGCCCGCGACGACGAGCACGGCGCTCACCGTGGTCGCGGCCATGACGACCGGATAGTCACGGGCCTGAACGGCTTCGACCAACACTCGTCCGACGCCGGGCCACGCGAACACGGCCTCGACAAACACCGCGCCGGAAAAGAGCACGGGCAGCGACAGCCCGAGGAGCGTCACCACAGGCGTCAGCGCATTGCGCAGCGCGTGGCGGCTCACGACCCGGCTCGTCGTCAGCCCCTTCGCCCGCGCCGTGACGATGAATGGCTGGCTCAACGTCTCGAGCATCGCGCCGCGCGCGAAGCGCGCCGCACCACCGATGCCGACGAGGGTCAGCGTCGCGAGCGGCAGCGCCAGGTGGCGGAGTCGATCGATCAGCCAGCTGGCGCCATGCAGGTAATCGGCGTCGAGCCCTGCCGCGCCGAACGCGGGCAACGCTTGCGTCCAGTACGTGAAGACCAGCACCAGCATCAGTCCGAGCCAGTAGCCCGGCACCGCAAACAGGGTGACGGACGAAACGGACAGGAGGGTGTCGATTCGCGAGCGGCTGCGAGCCGCCTGGACAACGCCGATCGCCAGGCCAATCAGGTAACTCAGGATCAGCGACAGCCCGACGAGCCGGACGGTCGCCGGCCAGGCATCGCCAAGAATCGCACGAACCGGCCGGCCCTTTGTAATGCTGGTTCCCCAGTCGCCCCGCGCGAAACGACATAACCAGCTCGCGAACTGTGCGGGCAGCGGCCGGTCCAACCCGAGGAGCCGGCGCTGCACCGCGACCTGCTCGGTGCTCGCCATCGGGCCCAGGATTATGTCGATAGGATCGCCTGGTGCCAGGTGCAACAGCACGAAGGTGAGCGTCACGACCCCCAGCACGACGGCGAGACCGGCGAGGAGACGCTGTCCCAGTCTGGCGACCATCGGCGGGAATCTCGCGCCGTCACTCTTGCGTCGCTAGAATGCGGCGTGTCGCGCCTGTCGGTTCCGGTGCTCTTGGCGGTAGCGGTCGTGACGTGCGCCTGCGGCGATGAGGCCGCGCGCCGCGGCGCGACCCTCATGTTCGCCTCTGGCGCCGATCTGCAGAGCATCAATCCGCTGCTCACGACTCACCCGCTCGCTCGCCAGGTGCAGCGCTATGTGTTGCTGACCACGCTGGCGCGCTACGACTCGCTGCTCGTGCCGCAGCCCTACCTGGCGCGCAGCTGGCGCTGGTCGCCGGATGGCCGGACGCTCACGTTCCGGCTGCGCACCGACGTGCGCTGGCACGACGGCATCGCGACGACCGCGCGCGACGTCGTCTGGACGCTCGAGGCGGCGCACGACCCAGCCACCGGCTACCCCCGCTACACGGAGCTGCAGACGCTGGCGTCAGTCGCCGCGTTGGATGACTCGACCGTCGAGCTGCAATTCTCGGGAGCGGTGCTCGCGCACGCCGCGGACGATCTGCCGTTCGTCCTCACCGATCTCGCGATTCTGCCGGCGCACCTGCTCGACAGCGTGCCGCACGACCGCCTGCGCCAGGCTTCGTGGAACGTCAACCCGGTGGGTAATGGACCGTTCCGCTTCGTCACACACGAGCCGAACCGCCGCTGGGTGTTCGACCGCAACGTCGATTTTCCAGCGGATATGGGCGGGCCGCCGCACGTCGAGCGGCTCGTCATCGCCGTCGTGGATGAGCCGATGGTCAAGCTGTCCGCGCTCGTGTCCGGCGAGCTCGATTTTGCCGGGATCAGTCCGCAGCACGTGGCGTTCGTGCGCCGTCACCATTCGCTCGCGATTCGCGAGTATCCCCTGATCTTCCCGTACGGTCTCATCT
>WNGE01003650.1_pt1 | contig 47016 bp, 45 predicted proteins | sample 5400651 | NCBI WGS metagenome assembly WNGE01 (sample SAMN13153370, study PRJNA577476) | soil metagenome | isolation source: 60 cm soil or saprolite under grassland replicate 2 | place: USA:California | collected 2016-06-15 | reverse complement strand
TGTCATGCTATCGAAAAACGATACGCGCGATCTCCCAATGCGAATGCGCCTCGATTCCAGGCTATTGCGTCCACGCCGGGCATGACTGCCATCGCGTTAGCTGCCGCGCTCAATACGTCACATCAATCAATGCCAAATATCGTGTTCGCAGCCGACGAGCAGGCAGACATCATCGCCTATATTCTGAGCCTCAAATGACCTCGGGCCGCATTCCCTTCGTCAGTGGCAGACAAGAATCGGAATTTTGGTGTGCGTAAGCACCTTGGTGGTCACGCTGCCAAGCACGATTGCCGCAATCCCGCTCCTACCATGCGAGGCCATGACGATGAGATCGCAGCCTCTCTGCTCGGCGGTGTCGATGATCCCTTGATAAGGATGATCTTGTTCGACTTGCACGGTTTCGCAGACGACACCAGCTGCGTCAGCTTGTTCGGCGATCTCATCCAATATGCCCTGCGCATGCGCTTTGGCTTGCTCGGCGTGCTCGGCAAAAGCGCCCGACATTTCATAGACTCTCGACTCAGGAACTGTGTAGACGTCGAACGACCGCTCCACCGTCAATGCGGTGACTTTTGCTCCCACTGATTTGGCAAGCGCCAATCCATGGCGCACCGCCCTGCCGGCAAGCTCCGAACCGTCGGTTGGGATCAAGATATGCCGATACATGGTACTCCCTCCCAGTCGGGCTTCATGCCGCGACCTCTGGTCCCCTCCCGCGCGAGTCCCCTTCCCATGCTTCAATGGTTCGGCCTGTGCTGGATCCCGGAATCGCCGTCGAGGTAGCCGCGCAATTGAGAATAGCGCTGCATCTGCGCAGCTGTGAGTAGTCCAGAGGTCAGCAGATGGTATTTCAGGTGAGCATTGCGCAGCTCGGCCTGGGTGGCCCCGATCGCGGCCGTTGCCGCGCGAAGGCTGCTTGGCGTCACCACACGACCCGCGAACAGTCGCTCGAGTTCGGCCTCCTGAGCAATGAGCATTTCCCCCAGGGGAACCACTTCGGCGGTCATGTCATCGAACAACCGCTGAACATCGGCGCGCTGCTGATCGGTCAGCCCGAGTTGCTCAACAAGCTCCAATACGTGGCGCGGCCCGGGATAGCCATTCAGTTCGGCGGCCAGCGCTAAACTCAGACCTCGGCCGGCTTTCAAATCGGCAATTTGCTCGGCGGACAACGCCTTGATCGCACGCGCCTGCATCCCGGCATAGGGGCGTGACGACTGCGCCGCGGTCTGGCCGATGATCAAGGGAATGCCCGCCGTAGCAACGAGCGCGAGGACGCCGAGCCCTACCATCAAAGATTTCATTGCCAGCTCCCTATCCAACTGCGCGGTGGGACCGGCTCGGTGCATCGGACCATACCGCGTCGCTTGGTGTCACTCCATGACGTGCAGGAGCAGGACTTCCTCCTCGGGCGTCATCCGGACGATGTCTTCTTTGTCGTTGCGACGAGGATCGAGCGCCCGGTAGAGGGCGTTTGCCCCCTCCCGCAGCTCATCCCGGTGGGCCGCATCGGCCGGCGGCACGGAAGACGCAGTTTTTGCCAGATCGTGCAGGATCTCGGCAAACAGCGCGTAGTGGAAGTGCATGTGCACGGTCTTGCGCACGTCGGCTGCGCCGGTGCGGTGCAGACTGAGGGAAATCCCGGTTTCATCCAGATGAGCATCGAAGCGCGCCGTGCGCTCGAACGTTCCAATATAGAGCTTGTCCGGATATTCGAGCGTGACTTCGGCTTTGTCGGGGATGGGTTTGGTCATGGTGGGTCGCCTCCTGCGAGAGCAATATTGGATTGATAGAGCACCCGCCCGGGCGGATTATGATCTAGATCAATTCCACACGCGGGATGCGCACTCCGCAGAACCGCGCCGCAAGGCCGGCAACAGGATCGCGATGCCACGATGAAACGGTCGGAGCAAGAAAGCCTGCGAGCTGGCAAGGGCCTCATCACCGGTGGTGCCTCGGATCGATGCAGCGTCGGTGCGCCGGCAACATCCGTGAAGACGCGCATGTTGCAAGCACACAACCGGCTGAGCGATTTCGACCTGCGGCGCTTTGCGCTAAGTCAAAGCGATGCCGAAAGAGGTAGATACATTTGGGCCTCGCACCTCGAGGCAATTGGCATGGGAGAAGGCAATGTCGTTCAAAGACGTGTTGGTTGCGTTGACTACGTACCCAGAGCCGACACCTGTGTCGGCTGTGGATGACGCAGTTGACCTTGCCGCGGCATTGGGAGCCAAGGTCTCTGCCATTGCATGTGAGGTGAAGATAAACGTGCCGGGCAGCTTGCTCGATCGTCGTTTTCTGAACGTTCCGGCGATGGTCGCTGCCGAGCTCAAAAAGAGTGCGACAAATGCACAGCAACTTCTGGCGACCTTCCAAGATGCGGCCGAAAAAAGGGGCAACTTCCAGGAGCAAGTATTGGAGCACTGCCTGACCTCCGAAGTCCCTGAAGTCTTAGTTGAGTATTCTCGCCTGCGGGACCTGACCATCGTGCCTGTGCCGGAAGGGGACTACTTGGATCAATGGTACGCAGAATCCATCATCTTCGGCTCCGGGCGTCCAATCGTGATTTTGCCATACGAGCGAAAGCGGAGCGGGTCATTCGCGCTCGACACCGTGATCGTGGCTTGGGATTTCAGCCGGCCTGCCACTCGGGCCATGGCGGATGCGATACCCATTTTGGAGAAAGCGAAGCGCGTTTGTGTTCTCACCGTGACCAAAGAAAAGGCTATCGATACCCGGCGGTCTGGTGCGGAGCTCGCGAAGCACTTGGCCCGGCATGGGGCCGACGTGGTCCTCGACGAAGTCGATGCCAAAGGACGCAGCATCGGTGATGTGTTTGAAGCCCACGTGACGTACCGGAATGCCGATCTTCTGGTCATGGGGGCGTACGGACACTCTCGGCTCCGAGAATTTGTTCTTGGAGGAGCCACCAAGAGCATGCTTACGCGTCCGCCCTTGCCGATTTTCATGTCGCACTGATGAAGCAGCCACAGCTGTCAAATGGATGAGCCGCGCAGCGCCCGAAGCGCATTCAGGATGACCGCGACATCAATCACCTCTTGGAAGATGGCGCCTTGCACAGGCGTGATCAGGCCAACTGCCGCCGCAATCATCCCGGCGACCGAAAGGCCCAAACCGGCATAGACGCTTTCAAGCGCAATAAGGCGGGACCGGCGGGCGATCCGAATTGCGGGCAAAACGCGATCGAGTTGATCCACCAGCAGGACGACATCGGCGGCTTCCGCGGATGCCGCTGCGCCCTTGGCTCCCATGGCCACCCCCAAATCGGCCGCAGCCAGGGCAGGTGCATCATTGACCCCGTCGCCAACCATCATGACCGGGCCGTTTTTTCGTTCGGACAATACGACCAGGGTTTTTTGGTCCGGAGTCAGCTCCGATCTGACCGCATCGACCGGCAGGCCCTTGGCCACCATCTCGGCCACATCGCGCCGGTCACCGGTGGCGAGGATGATCCGCGCGACCCCAAGCGACTTGAGATCGCGGAGCAAGGCCTGCGTTCCCGCACGCAGCGGATCGGCGAGAATGAAGAGCCCGACGAGTCTTCGATCCACCCCCACTGCCACCGCGACACTACCGGGAGGCCGTCGTGCGCGCAGTTGAGAAAAGCTCGTTTCGGCGAGCTTCCCGGTCGCAAATCGAAGCCCTCCGACGATCACATGACGACCATCGACGCAGCCTTCGACGCCTTCACCCGGTGTTTCAACGATGTTGCGGGGGATCGCGAGTTCGAGCCCCTTGTCTCGGGCGGCGTCTACGATGGTCTGCGCCACAATGTGCTTCGAGGCCTGATCGAGCGAGGCTGCTAGTCTCAGCAGCTCGTCGGCAGGCAGGTCGGAAATGATGGAGACGATGTGCGCTTGGCCGTGGGTCAAAGTTCCGGTCTTATCGATGACAAGCGAGCGCACGCGCGCCAAAGTCTCGAGCGCAAGGCCGCCCTTGATCAGAATGCCGTGCTTGGCTGCCTGCGAGACCCCCGACATGATCGCGACCGGCACCGCGAGAATGAGGGGACACGGCGTAGCCACGACCAGCACGGCCACGGCCCGGATGGGATCCGCGCTTGCCATCCAGGACGCCGCCGCGAGCGCGACGGTCGCCGCCAGGAATACCATGGCGTACCGGTCTGCTAGGCGCGACATCGGTGCGCGTGACCTTTGGGCAGCCTCGACCAGACGGACGATCCCCGCATAGGTACTCTCGGCTGCGCGTCGCGTCGTCAGGAGGTGGAAGGCCTCACCGACATTGGTCGATCCGCTCATGACGCTATCGCCGACCTTCCGTTGGATCGGCATCGATTCACCAGTCAGAGCCGACTGATCGAGAACAGCCACGCCTTCTATGACTGCTCCGTCGACGGGCACCACATCGCCCTTGCGCATCACGAGGCGATCGCCCGGGTCGATTGCGTCCAAGCTCACGTCTTCGAGCCGCCCATTTCGATATCGCACGGCGCTGCGCGGTACGCGGGCGAGAAGGGCCGTCATTTCACGGCTTGCACGACGCTCGGCAAAGCTCTCGAGGTACTGCCCGCCCGCGTACATCAAGGCAACCACGACGCCGGCGAGATATTCGGCAAAAACGAGAGCCGCGAGCATCGACAGCGCGGCCACGATGTCCAAGCCGACGTCGCCACGGCGCAAGCTGATGATGATCTCGACCAGGAGAGCGATGAGGACCGGGATCGTAGCCGCGGCCCATATCGGACCAGCCCAATGAATCCATCCGAAAAATTGCGCCAAGAGGCCGATTACAAGGCCAGTCGCAGGCAGTGCGATAATAACCGGTCGAAGGTGTTTTCGAAGACTTGCTAGCGACCGAGCTCTCTCCATCCGTCCTGACACGTCGGATCGGTTCAGCATCGTTATGGCGCCTGAATAGACCTTAGATACAGGAGAAGCGCACGAGCGTCTTCGCGCGTCCCCAGGAGTCATGATCGATGCATTACGGATAGACCCGATATGTGCTCGGGGAAAATACAGATGATCTACCTCAGGGATTGCCCGGAGAGGACATTACGGTAGGGCCGGACATCACCGTAGGGCGAGCGCGGATTCGCAATTGCGACTTTGGATTTCCGGTTCGATCGGGCGCGCTGGTTCAATCTTGATCTGAATCAAGAAAGCTTCGATTCCTGCGAGGTGAAATGGTGTAGTTTGGATGTGCCGTGCCTAGGGCGTCGTCGACGAGCTTGGGAGCGGCATTGAAATTGCGCGTCGCCAGCAGTGGCGCAAGGGCTGTTGCAGAGGGTTGATGCAGGTGCTTCGCTTTTGTTCGATGCTTGTGGCTACTCTCGCGGCATCAGCGGCCCTTGCCGCGGACGTCGATAACGGCAAACGTCTCGCAGAAATGCGGTGCGTCACGTGCCATGTCGTCGCGCCGACCCCGCGCAGAGACGTAACCGACGCCCCGCCGTTTGAAGTGATCGCGCGAAAATTTGCTCCTAGTCCGGAAACGCTTGCATTTTCGCTGCTCGATCCGCACCCGCGGATGAACGTGATGCTGACACGCCGGGAGGCGCAAGACATCGCGGCCTATATCAATACGCTCGCAAAGTAGTTGACCTTGCTCATTCCGGTTGTGAGTCGAGCCCCAAGCCGCGCTCACCGGTTCGGCTTGGGGCTCTCCAGCGGGGGGGTAAGAGTAATGACAGTCTTGCAATTGAGACACGAAAACGTGTCGAACTCCGCACTCTGTTCGTCCGACTTGCTGCTGATCATTGCCAGCCCGCAGAGCGGACAATGCCGAATAGGCGGCCGCAGCGAGGCAGGCATTAGGGCAGCCTCTTTAGGGATTATCTGCTGGGCTCGCGCGTTTGCAGGTCAGCCCAGTACAATGTGGCGGCAAAAATGGCGAAAGCGGCTGCGATCAGTGCAGCCACGATAATCTCTGTCGGCATCGATGTGCTCCCTTCGTTCCGGGAGCATCATGCTTGAAAATCAGACGACGATTTTGATCCTGATCAAATTTGCGGCGGATAACTCTATCAGGACCACTAGGGGATGCCTGATCACAAACCCGCATGCGATCACAACGCATGAGAAGGCCACATCTCGACAACAGAAGCTGCGGCACTTCTCGAGGACGCTTAAGCCCGCCCAAACGCCGGCAGCCGCCACGTGCGCAGCGCCACCGACCAGCGCAAGCGCCGCTCGCGCAGATTGGCGATGGCCATCAGCGCCGCCGGCGTGACGATCAGCGTGAGCATGGTGGCAAAGCCCAGCCCGAACACGATCGCGGTGGAGAGATTGATCCACCACTGCGTCGCCGGCGCGCCGACCGTGATTTCGCGCGAGAGGAACTCGATGTTCATCCCGAACGCGATCGGCAGCACGCCCAGGATCGCGGTCACCGCGGTGAGCACGACCGGGCGGGCGCGCTCGCGGCAGGTTTCGATGATCGCGTCATAGGCGGCGACGCCTTCGCGCCGCAACCGATCATAGGTATCGATCAGCACGATGTTGTTGTTCACGATCACGCCCGCATTGGCGATGACGCCGATTCCGGTCATGACCACGCCGAACGGCTGGCCCATCACGAGGAGCCCGAGCAGGACGCCGAAGGTCGAGAGGATGACGGCGGTGAGCACCAAGCCGACCGAAGTCAGCTTGTTGAATTGCGCGAGCAGGATCGCAAAGATGAGAAAGATCGCAGTACCGAATGCCTTGAGCAGGAACGCACCAGCCTTGGCGCGCTCCTCGTCCTCGCCCTTGAGCTTGAAAGTGACACCGGAGCCGAGGTCCGCCTTGGCAAGCTCGGCCGCGATCTCCTGCTGAATCTTGGCGGTCTGCACGCCTTCGGCGACGTTGGCGGATACCGTCATTACCCGGTTGCTGTTGACGCGATTGATGTAGCCCACCCGCGGCGCCGGCACGCGCTGCACGAAGTTGCCGATCGGCACGTGTCCCGCCTGCGTCTGCACCCGCAGCTCGTCGATCTGGTCGAGGCTGCGGCGGTCGGATGGAAAGCGCACCAGGATATCCACCGACTTGTCGCTGTCGACCGGCCGGTATTCGGTCGCCTTGAGACCGTTGGTGACGAGCTGGACGGCGCTGCCGACGGTATTGACGCTGGCGCCGTATTTCGCCGCTTCCGACTTGTCGACCTCGATCTTCCAGTCGATGCCGGGGAGCGGCCGGCCATCATCGAGGTCGCGGATGTCGCTGCGCGCGGCAAGGATGGCGGCAACCTTGGTCGCGGCCGCTGGCAGCTCCGCGGGGTCGAGCGCCCCCAGCTGCACCTGGATCGGCTTGCCGGTCGGCGGGCCTGCGCGCGGCGCCGTCACCTCGATGAGAATGCCCGCGATATCGGCAGTCTTGGCGCGGATCGCGTCCATGATCTCGTGCGCCGGGGCGCGGCTGCGCCAGTCCGCGAACTCGAACTGGATGACGCCGATCGTGTCCTCGGTGAGCTCACTCATGCCGCGCGGCTGCTCGCCGATGCGGGTGTAGACTGTCTTGAGGCCCTCGAAGGCAAACACGCGTTTCTCGACCTCTCCGACCAGACGATTCTTTTCGTCGAGCGAGAGGTTGCCGCGGGCGTGCACCACGACCTGCCCATAGTCGGGTTCGACCTTCGGGAAGAATTCGACTCCGTGGCCGAACTTGCCGTAGGCAACTTGCACCGCGAAAAGAAGCAATGCTGCCAACGCGAGCGTCGTGCCGGGATAGCGCAGCGCGAGCCGGACCGTACGCATATAGGGTCCGCGGTCGCCAGCCCGATCGTCGTGCGGCACCGGGGAGGCTCTGCCAAGCAGAGCGCCCAGCGTGGGCGTGAAGAACAGCGCTACCGCCAGCGAGGCCGAAAGCGTCGCGATCAGCGTGATCGGCAGATATTTCATGAACTGGCCGACCACGCCCGGCCAGAACAGGAGCGGCGAGAAGGCGGCAATGCGGGTCGCGGTGGCGGCGATCACCGGCCCGGACATGCGCTTGGCAGCGAGCGAATAGGCTTCCCGCGGCGGCATGCCTTCGGCCATGCGGCGCTCGGCGAATTCCGACACGATGATCGCGTCGTCGACCAGCATGCCGACGGCGAGGATCAGCGAGAACAGCACGACGATGTTGACGGTCAATCCCGCGAGCTGCAGTCCGAGCACGCCGGCCAGGAACGAGGCGGGTATCGCAATCCCGATGAACAGCGACGCGCGGAAGCCGAGCGCGAACAGGATCACGACCGCCACCAGCAACACGCCAGTCGCGACCGAGTTCTGCAGATCGCCGAGCATCTGCCGGATGATCTTCGATTTGTCCTGCGTGAAGGTGACGTGCACGGCTTCGGGCCAGGTCTGTTGCAGCGCCGCCACCGTCGCTTTCACCGCGTCGACGGTCTCGATCAGGTTGGCGCCGGTGCGCTTCGACACCTCGATGGTCATGGCGGGACGCCCGTTCACTCGCGTGACCGAGGTCGCGTCCTTGAAGGTGGGCTTGACCTGGGCAATGTCGAGCAGCCTCACCGAGGCCTTCGGCGAGGCCACGATGGGAATGTTGAGGATGTCCTGCGGCTTCTCGAACAGCGAGGGCACCTTGACCGCGAAGCGGCCGGTCTCGCCTTCGAGCGCGCCGGCGGCGATGAGCGTATTGAAGGATTGCGTGATCGAGCCGAGCTGATCGAGCGAGAGCCCGTAGCTCGACAACAGCATCGGATTGAGGATGATCTCGACCGCTTCGTCGCGGGCGCCGCGCAGCTCGGCCGAGAGTACGCCCGGGGCCTGCTCGATCGCATTCTTGGCGGCGCGGGCGATGCGCAGCAGCGTGCGCTCGGGCACGTCGCCGGACAGCCCCACCACCAACACCGGATAGAGCGAGAGATTGACCTCCTGCACCTGCGGCGCGTCGGCGTCGCGCGGCAGGTCGCGTTTGGCCTGATCGACCTTGGCGCGCACGTCGGCGAGCGCCGACTTGGAATCGAAGCCTGCCTCGAACTCCAGCAGAACGAAGCCACCGCCCTCGAAGGCGGTCGAGCGCATCTCCTTCACGTTGCCGACCGATTTGAGCTGGGTCTCGACCGGCCGCAGCAACAGCCTCTCAGCGTCCTCCGGGCTGATGCCGCGCTGCGAGAGCTGCACGTAGATGATCGGAATCCGGACGTCCGGCTCCGCTTCCTTCGGGATGGTGACATAGGCCACAAGACCCGCGCTCAGCAGGAAGATGAGCGTAGCGACAGTGAGTCGCGCGTGACCGATGGCGTAGTCGATGAACCTGGACATCAGATGGCTACTTCGCGACCGCTGTCAGCTCAGGGATCCCAACTGCGTCGACGATTTGGCCTTCGCGCACGAAATCCTGTCCTTGCACGATCACGCGGCTGCGGTCGGGAAGGCCGATGACCCACATGGAGCTCTGCTCGTCCTCGATCACGCCGACAGGAACGAATTCCACCGTGTCATTGGCGTCGACAACGCGCAGGCCGAGATTGCCGGCGGAGGAAAAGGTAATCGCGGAGCGCGGGACCCGCGTCGCCACAACCGGCGCCAGCGGCAGGAGGACCTCCGCCGTAATGCCGTCCGGAATGTTGCCGTCGGCGTTGGGCACTTCGATCTCGACCCGATAGGTGCGCGTCGTCGGACTCGCGGTTTTGGCGACGAAGCGGACTTTCCCGCTCGTGCGCTCGCCGGTGACCAGCCGAACCTCGGCGACGGCGCCGACTTTGATGCCGGCGAGCTGCCGCTCGGCCACTTCCACAACCGCCAGCATCGGATCGAGCGCGACCATGGAGGCGATCTCGCGGCCGGCGAAGGAGAACGCGGCCTGCCCGACCTCGACCGCAACGTCATGGACCACGCCCGACCACGGCGCGCGGACGGTCCCGCGCTCATGCTCGGCCTCGGCGGCGGCAAGCGAGGCCTCAGCCGCCTTGAGTTGCGCCTCGAGGTCGACGAGCTGCAGCCGCGGCAGCGTGCCGCTCAGAATCAGCGCGCGCTTGGCCTCGAGCTCCGTGCGCTTCTGCGTCACCACGGCCTGCGCCTGAGCCACCTGCGCCTCGCGCGCCTCGTCCGACAGGACGGCGATGATTTCGCCCTTCTTGACCGACATGCCGCGTTTCACCTTCAGCTCGGTGAGGACCCCACCCGTGCGCGCGAAGACGGTGACCCGTTTGTCGGCCTCGGTCCGCCCTGCGATGGTCAGCTTGCGGCTGTGCGGCACAACGCTGGTCGTCGCCACCGCCACGCGGAATAGCTTCTTCGCCTCGCCCTCGCCGGCCCGGACGGCGGTTTCCGCGGCTCCATGCGGAAGAAAGTGGCCGGATGCGATCCAAAGCCCGGCAGCCGCAACCAAACCAATGGCGGTGAGGCGGCTCGCGTTCATCGTGAGCTCTCCTTGGCTGCTTGAGCCACGCTCGTCTTGTTTCGAGGGGGGTTCGTGAATGCGCGGTTGCGGCCGGCGCGCAGGCAGCCGACGTGCGTCGCGGCCACGCGACGATCGCATTCGAGCTGGGCGTTGGCCCGGCGCATGACAGGAAGTCCCCCGACCCCGATTTGCACTGCACAATCGCTCAGATCATTGGCAAAACTGAGGCTGGCCACGTCGCCGCTTGGCCCCCCGCAGGGGAGCCATGCGCAATCGGCTCATTTTGTGGCGGAATTTCCGCAACATCCGTTTCCCACATGCTTGTGCCGCTGCCTTGCCACCCCAACGGCCCTCCCTATAATCGCCCGCTTTCCTTTCGGGCCGTTTCGAGGGATCGATGGTGGGGAAGGCGGTTGCGATCATCATGGGAAGCCAGTCCGACTGGCCGACCATGAAGCACGCGGCCGAGACCCTCGATGCGCTGGGCATCGGTTACGAAGCAAAAATCATTTCCGCCCACCGTACGCCCGACCGACACCGTGCCTTCACCAAGGCGGCCAAGGCGCAGGGCTTCAAAATCATCATCGCCGGCGCAGGCGGCGCCGCGCACCTGCCCGGCGTGACGGCAGCGCTGACCCCGCTTCCGGTCTTCGGCGTGCCGATCGAATCGAAGGCGCTATCGGGCGTCGACTCGCTCTATTCCATCGTACAGATGCCGCCCGGTGTCCCGGTCGGGACGCTTGCCATCGGGCGCGCGGGCGCAATCAACGCCGCGCTGCTCGCCGCGAGCGTGCTTGCGCTCAGCGATGCCGAACTGGCCACGCGGCTCGACGCTTGGCGTCAGCGCCAGGCCGAGTCGGTGCCCGAGACGCCCGAGGAGGTTTGAGACGCGACATAAATGTCTCGGGCAAGTGCACAGACGACGCCGCAAGCGTCCGCACGGCGATGGACTTTTTACGCTGATTCTGCTACACGCCCGGCCCATGGGGAGCCCGTGCGGTCGCGCTTCGGTGGCGGATCGGCGGGCTCCGGTACATTGAGGATATCGGAAGGAAGAGGAACGACGCGTGCAGGTTCTCGTCCGCGACAACAATGTCGACCAGGCCCTCAAGGCGCTGAAGAAGAAGATGCAGCGCGAGGGGATTTTCCGCGAAATGAAACTTCGCGGCCACTACGAAAAACCCTCTGAACGGAAGGCGCGGGAGAAGGCGGAAGCGATCCGCCGCGCGCGCAAGCTCGCCCGCAAGCGCATGCAGCGCGAGGGCCTGTTGCCGATGAAGCAGAGGCCTGCTGCCGCTGCGGCCGGCGCGCCGCGTCCGCCACGCCGACCGAGCTTCTGATTGGCGCTCCGCCGGCCAGCGCCGGCACGAACAGCGCGGGCCTTCGCGGCCCGCGCTGTCGTTTTCGGCACTCAAGCGCTACCCTCGTGCGCGGCAGTGGGAAGGCCGGGAGGCCACGATGAAACGCAGCACCGATCGGATCCTCACGACCCATGTCGGCAGCCTCATCCGGCCGCCGGCGCTGCGCGAGTTTCTCGCCGCCAAGGAGGCCGGGGAGCCCTTCGACCAAGCTGCTTATGCGAAGCGTTTGAAGGAATCCGTCGCCCAGGTCGTCCGCAAACAAGCCGATGTCGGCATCGACGTGATCAGCGACGGCGAGTTCGGCAAGGCGATCAGCTGGGTCGGCGGCTTCGAACGCCGGCCGTTCTCCGGCGCCAATCCCTTCACCCGCGGCGTCGACCGCACGCGCTTTGCGGAGTTCTACGCCGAGCTCGACGCTCGCGACAAGGTCGAAACCGTAATGGACTCGGTCGTGGTGGCACCGATCACTTATACCGGCGCGGCCGAGCTTCAGCAGGACATCGACAACTTCAAGGACGCGCTGCGCGGCGTTGACGTGGTCGAAGCGTTCCTGCCGGTGGCGGCACCGACAAGCGTCATTCCCGATCGCAAGAACGAATACTACAAGAGCGACGACGATCTCCAGCAAGCGATCGCCGATGCCATGCACACCGAATACAAGACGATCATCGATGCCGGCTTGCTGGTGCAGCTCGACGATGCGCGCGCCGCCGTGAGCTACGATCGGATGGTGCCCCCCAAGACGCTCGAGGAGTACCGCGCCTGGCTCGCCCGCCAGGTCGAGATCATCAATCACGCCATCCAAGGGCTTCCGCGCGGGAAGATCCGATATCACGTCTGCTGGGGAAGCTGGCCGGGACCGCACACCTCCGACGTTGCCTTCAAGGACATCGCCGATCTCGTCTTGCAGGTGCGTGCCGGCGGCTATTCCATCGAGCTTGCCAATCCGCGGCACGAGCACGAATGGCGGTTGTGGGAGCATCTCAAGGTGCCCAACGAGACGATGCTGATACCCGGCGTGATCAGCCACGCGACCAACATCGTGGAGCACCCGGAGCTGGTCGCCGAACGCATCGTCCGTCTCGCGCGACTTGTTGGGCGCGAGAACGTGATTGCGAGCACGGACTGCGGCTTTGCACAGGTGACGTATTTCGCACGCGTGCATTCGCAGATCATGTGGGCGAAGCTCGAGGCGCTGGTCGATGGCGCACGACTCGCGAGCAAGGAGCTGTGGGGTGGCGGCGCCAAAGGCGGGCGCGGCAAGAGCGCGCCGCGCACCGCGGCATGACGGGGCGCTGACGCTCGAGACGGCACTTGAGCCATTGAGCTGCATCGAAATCGGGCCTAATCTTTCCTCACACCGCGCGGCCGCGCATTGTGATTATCCGCCGGGCCCCTCACGCGTGCGGGCTCGCCCATCGCATGCCCATCGATGGAGGGTAGCCATGGCTCTCGCTCCAACACTCCAAAAGCATCTCGATCAGAACGTTACCTATGAGGTGATCACGCACGATCCGACGATGTCGTCGACACGCACCGCCCAAGCCTGCCACGTCTCCGGCGATTGCCTCGCCAAGGCGATCGTGCTGCGCCGCGACGGCGGCTACATCCTGGCCGTGCTGCCGGCCTCGCACCACCTCCGCCTGGCGGACCTGCGGCAGCAAATCGGAGCGGATGTCGCCTTGGCCGACGAAACGGAAATCGGGCGGCTGTTCCCGGACTGCGCGCTCGGCGCGGTTCCTGCCGTCGGCGAATGCTACGACCTCGACGTGATCGTCGACGACAGCATACAGGAGCAGCCCGACATCTACCTCGAAGGCGGCGATCACGCCACGCTCATTCACATCAGCCAAGCGCAATTCGCGCGACTAATGTCGGGAGCGCGGCACGGCCGCTTCAGCGTGCACGATTGAGCCGGGGGGCTAAAGCCGCCCGTCTAAACTCCGCTCGTCCGCGCGAAAACCCTCGACCCTGGAGTTCGTGGGCCCGAGGACTGGCGCCGCTGCTGCGGCTTCAGATCTGGCAGTGCCTCGCCCGCCTGAAGGCGGAGGGCCAGGCCATTCTCATCGTCGACAAGCATCTCGGCGCGCTGGTGAAGCTCGCCGATCGGCACGCGATCATCGAGAAGGGACAGGTGGTGTGGAGGGGAACGTCGGCGGCATTGACGGCCGACGCGACCGTTGCGCAGCGCTATCTGCAGGTATGACTCCGAGAGAGGTCCTTGGCAGGAGGTCGGCTTCCGCCAATAACCTCTTTTCATAGCGCAGAATGAGCGCCGGCATGACCAGGACGATCGACGCCGCTGCCAAGCCCAAGCCAACTGCCGCCGGTGAGGCTACATCCGCGAAGGCCTCGCCAAACGAATAGGCGGCCCAACCGTAGCATATGATCCAGGCAGCGGCCGCGGTCGCGCTGGCGAAGTAGAAGTTTCGCTGCGCCATGGAATTGGTACCGGCCAGCACGGCCGCCATGTTGCGCAGGAACGGCAGAAAGCGAGCAATGAAAACGAACCGGCCGCCGTATCGCAAGAAGAGCAATTGCCCGATCCTGATGCGTCCTTCGTTCATTCCAAGGTGGGTGCCATATCGCATCAAGAGCTGATGCCCGAATCTCCTGCCGATCCAAAAGCCGACAATCTCGCCGAAGATCGCGGCAACGATTGCGGCCGTGATCAACGCCCAAATATCGATGCCGTGGTTTCTGGCGGCGAAAAATGCGGCCGCGATCAAAGCAGCCTCGGCAGGCAACGGAATGCCCACGCTTTCGAGCGCGACGAATGCCACGACAATCCAGATGCCGTAGTTGGATACGAACTCAGCCATTTCGTATCTCCCCGACGTGGCCTTCCTGCGCCGATCCTAGGACGGCTTTCCGTCACGCGCACGCGAACATGCACCCTTGAGCTCGAAGCAAGCTCCGAATTCTCACGAGTGTGACCGGCGGGCCACATGCTGATCGCAGGGATAGAGTTTTTTTATGGCAGAGAGGCTCCGACGGCGGATCAGCGCTCGCCGATGAACTGCTTTGCCGCCTCGACCGCCTGCACCCCCAGATCGTTGTGCCCAACCCCGGCAAACCGCACGAAACGCTTGGGCGCGTTGATCAATCCGTAGAGCCGCTCGCCCAACGCCATCGGCACGATGTCGTCGCGATCGCCGTGCAGCACCAGGACCGGCGCTGTGACCTTGCCGATGCGCAGGTCCGAGCGGAACTGGTCCTTCATCAATAGCCGCACCGGCACGAACCAATACCTCTGCAGGCCGACATCGACCGCAGAGGTAAAAGGGGACTGCAGGATGAGGTACCCGACGGGCATTTCCGCCGCGAGCGCAATCGCAACGCCGGAGCCGAGCGATTCGCCCCAGAGCACGATGTGCTCGGCCGGGTAACGCGCTGTTGTGAACGCATAGGCCGCCAACGCGTCGCTCACGAGACCCGCCTCGGTGGGCGCGCCGCTCGAGCCGGCATAGCCACGGTAGCTCAGCGCCACGAGCCCGGTCCCGTCCACGGTGAGATCGCGGAAGCGATCGACCCGCATCCGCAGCGAGCCGCCATTGCCGTGGAAATAGAGCACCACCGGCTTATTGCCGCGCGGCGGCACATGCCAGGCGATCACGTGCTCGCCGTCGGCGGTGTCCAGCACGACCTCCTGCGCCTGCGGCAGGCCCGCCGCGGCGGGCGCCGTGCGAAGGCGCTCGGGAAAATACTGAATCGCCCGCTGCGAGAAATAGAGCAGCGCAACCAGCGCGCCATAGCCGAGCAGAGCGTAGATCATGTACCACTTGAGAGTGCTCATGCCTTTTCATACCACGGCATCGTTACACGCAATGGTCAAAGCCTAACTTGTTCAAGGATCGTCGGATTGGGGGGCCCAGATGGATTCGTCGCAGGCACGCCGGGTGATCGCCGCGGGCCAATTGCGATCAAAGCCGCAACGCGGCCTCAGGCGCCGTGAATTTCAGCTTCAGCGCTTCGGCGACAGCGCGATGGGTGACCATCCCGTCGAAGACGTTGAGCCCGCGGCGCAAATGCTCGTCTTCAGCCAGCGCCCGGCGGTAGCCTTTGTCGGCGAGCGCCAGCACGAAGGGCAGCGTCACGTTGTTGAGGGCGAACGTCGACGTGCGGGCGACCGCGCCCGGCATATTGGTGACGCAATAATGCACGACGTCGTAGAGGATGTAGGTCGGCGCCGAGTGCGTCGTCGGCCGCGAGGTCTCGGAGCATCCGCCCTGGTCGATGGCGATGTCCACGATGACCGAGCCCGGCTTCATCGCCTTGACCGTCTCGACGGTGATCAATTTCGGCGCTGCGGCGCCTGGGATCAGCACCGAGGCGATCACCAGATCCGCGCGGCGGCATAGCGTCTCGATCGCATCGCTGGTGGAAAACACGGTGCGCACCCTCGCGCCGAGTTGAGTCGACACGCGGCGCAACACGTCCGGATTGCGGTCGATGACGGTCACGGTCGCGCCCATTCCGGCGCTGATGAGGGCCGCGTGGCTGCCGGCGACGCCTCCGCCCAGGATCGCAACATCCGCCGGTGGGACGCCGGGAACGCCGCCGAGCAGCACGCCGCGGCCGCCGTTTTCCTTCTCCAGGCATCGCGCGCCGACATGCGGCGCCATACGACCCGCGACCTCCGACATCGGCGTGAGCAGCGGCAGCGTGCCGTGGGACGACGTGACGGTCTCGTAGGCGATGGCGATGACGCCGGAGGCCATGAGCTCGGCCGTCTGCTGCGGGTCGGCCGCCAGATGCAGGTAGGCGAACAGCACCTGCCCGGCTCTGAGCTTCTTGCGCTCGGGCGCGAGCGGCTCCTTGACCTTCACGATGAGCTCGCTGCGCGCATAGACCTCATCGGCGTCGGGCACGACTTCGGCTCCGACGGAACGGTAATCGGCGTCGGTGAGACCGGCGCCCAATCCGGCGCTCTTTTCCACGAGCACGTGATGACCATTCCTGGTCAGTTCACGCACCGCTGAAGGCACCAGGCCGACCCGGTATTCGCTGTCCTTGATTTCCTTCGGCACGCCGACGAGCATCTTTGCGCTTCCGAATGTCATCTGCCGTCACGCTCGGGAGCAAGCATCCGGCCAGCAAATTCTACGTATCGAGAGGGCTTGATGCCACTGCTGCCAGTTCCGCGCGGTCGAGGCTGGCGCTCCTTGATTTCCCCCATGGGGTCGCGTTCCCTAACGTCGGTCAAGCGAGGAGCACGACGTGAGCGAAGACCCCTACGCTGTTCTGGGCGTGAAGCGGGAGGCGACGCAGGACGAGATCCGCAAAGCCTACCGTCAGCTGGCGAAGAAGCTGCACCCGGACCTCAATCCCGGCGATAAGCAGGCGGAGGAGAAGTTCAAGCAGATCTCCGTGGCCTATGACCTCTTGGGCGATGCCGAGAAGCGCGCCCGCTTCGACCGCGGCGAGATCGATGCCTCCGGACAAGAGCGGCCGCGGGAGCGCTATTACCGCGATTTCCATGGCGCGGACGCCGAACCCCACACCTACAGCACTCACGGCGGCTTCGCCGATTTCATGGAAACGGAGGATGTCCTCAAGGAAATGTTCGGGCGCGGCGGCGAGGCCCGGATTCGGCTGCGCGGGCAAGATGCCCTTTACCGCCTTCCGGTCGAATTCCTTGAGGCGCTCAACGGCGCAACCAAGCGCATCACTCTGCCCGATGGCGGCACGCTCGACGTGGTCATTCCCCCCGGCACCAGGGACAAGCAGGTTCTGCGGCTGCGTGGGAAGGGTGGCCCGGGACTCGGCGGCGGTCCGCCCGGCGACGCGCTGGTGGAGATCGAGGTCGAACCGCACAAGTTCTTCACCCGCAACGGCGACGACATCCACCTCGAATTCCCGATCAGCCTGCCCGAAGCAGTGCTCGGAGCAAAGCTCGATGTTCCCACGCCCACCGGGCCGGTGCGCATGACGGTTCCCAAAGGCGCGAACACCGGCACCGTGCTACGGCTGAGAGGCAAGGGCGCGCCGCGCAGCGACAAAACCCATGGCGACCAATACGTGACGCTCAAGATCGTGCTGCCGCAGCAGCTCGATCCGGAACTCGAGGAATTCGCGCGACGCTGGCAAGCGGGGCAGACTCAAAATCCCCGCCGGCACTTGGAGGTTTGAATGATCTCGGTGCAGGAATTTCTGATTCGGACCCGTCTCGAGCATCACTTGCTGGAGGCCTGGATGGAGGCCGGCTGGCTCGTTCCGCCGCAGACGGAGCCGGAGCCGATGTTCTCCGACGTCGATCTCGCGCGCGCGCAGCTCATTCGCGACCTGCGGGAGGACTTCGGCGTCAATGATGAAGGCATCTCGGTCATCTTGCACCTGATCGATCAGATGCATGGCTTGCGGCGCAGCATGCAGGGCCTGCTCGATGAAATGCGCGGCCACGCAAGACGAGCCGACCAGGGATGAGGTTTTTGCGCCGGGGTGGCCGCAGCTTGGAATGGATGCGGCGGTTCCTCGAGGAGACCGGCCGCAACCCGAGGTGTGAGGACGGCATGCAGCGAGATCCGGCCCGCCTCGCCAAGGAATAAGGTGGGTCTGATGCTGACCGTCTATGGCCGCAAGAGCTCCTTCAACGTCCAGAAGGTGATGTGGCTCATCGGCGAGCTCGGGGTCGTGCATAAACACACAGAACTAGGCGGCGCCTTCGGCGGCCTCGATACGCCGGAATTCTGCGCGATGAACCCGCACGGTCGTGTCCCCGTCGTCGACGACAACGGAACGATGGTGTGGGAATCGCATGCGATCCTTCGCTATCTCGCGGCCTGTTACGGTCGCGGCCAGTTCTGGAGCGAAGATGCGGCGCAACGCTCTCTGTGCGACCGCTGGATGGATTGGTCGCAGAGCACGTTGCAACCGGATTTTCTCAACGGGGTGTTCTGGGCTTACTACCGCACTCCCGCTCCTCAGCGAGATAGGGTGGCGGTGGACGACAAGGTGCGGCGTTGCGGAGAACATTTTCTATTGATCGATTCGATCCTGGCCGGCCGCAAATTCCTGCTTGGCCAGCAGCTCTCGCTTGCCGACATTGCGATCGGCACAAGTCTCTACCGATATTTCAACATCGATATCGCGCGGCCGGCTTTGCCAAACGTTGAACGCTGGTATAGCGCGCTGCAATCCCGCCCGGCTTATCGTGCGCACGTCATGGTGCCATTCGAGGAATTGCGCGGGCGATTGGCTTACTGAGTTAGCACATGAAAGGCATATGGATCCACATCACAGCGCCTTGACGATCCCTTCCGTCATCTTCTTGGCATCGCCGAACAGCATCATGGTGTTGTCGCGGTAGAACAGCGTGTTGTCGATCCCAGCGTAGCCGGATGACAGCGAGCGCTTGGAAAACATCACCGTGCCAGCCTTCCACACCTCCAGCACCGGCATGCCGTAGATCGGCGAGGACGGATCCTCCTCCGCCGCCGGATTGGTCACGTCGTTCGCGCCGATCACGAAGGCGACATCGGCCTGGGCGAATTCCGAATTGATGTCCTCGAGTTCGAACACCTCGTCGTAAGGAACGTTCGCTTCCGCAAGCAGCACGTTCATGTGGCCGGGCATGCGGCCGGCGACCGGATGAATGGCGTATTTGATCTCGACGCCTTCCTTCTTGAGTCGGTCGGCCATTTCCCGCAACGCATGCTGTGCCTGCGCCACCGCCATGCCGTAGCCCGGCACGATGATCACCTTGCCGGCATTCTTGAGCACGAAGGCCGCATCTTCGGCGGAGCCCTGCTTGACCGGCCGCTGCTCCTTGCCCGCCGCCGGTCCGGCGACCTCGCCGCCGAAGCCGCCCAGGATGACGGAGATGAAGCTGCGGTTCATGCCCTTGCACATGATGTAGGACAGGATCGCGCCCGAGGAGCCGACGAGGGCACCGGTGATGATGAGCGCGGAATTGCCCAGCGTGAAGCCGATGCCGGCCGCCGCCCAGCCGGAATAGGAGTTGAGCATCGAGATCACCACCGGCATGTCGGCGCCGCCGATGGGGATGATGATGAGCACGCCGAAGGCAAAGGCGGCGAAGGCCAGCAGCCAAAACGCGAGGTGGCTTTCAGTGCGCGCGAAGAACACGATGAGCGCCACGATGGCGACCGCGAGCGCGATGTGGATGGCATGGCGCGCGGGAAGGATGATCGGCGCGCCGCTCATGCGGCCGGATAATTTCAGGAACGCAATCACCGAGCCGGTGAAGGTCACGGCGCCGATGGCAGCGCCGAGCGACATTTCGATGAGGCTCGACGTGTGGATCGCACCGGCGGCGCCGATGTCGAACGCAGCCGGGGCATAAAGCGCCCCTGCCGCCACCAGGACGGCCGCCATGCCAACCAGGGAATGGAACGCCGCCACCAGTTCCGGCATGGCGGTCATCGGCACGCGACGCGCGATCACCGCACCGGTGCTGCCGCCGATCGCCAAGCCGAGAACGACGAGCCCCCAAGCGCCAAGGTCGGCGGGTGGATGGTAGGCGAGCGTCGTGACGATCGCGATCGCCATGCCGACCATGCCGAACAGGTTGCCTTGCCGGCTGGTCTCCGGGCTTGAGAGCCCGCGCAGCGCTAGGATGAAGAGAACACCGGCGGCGAGATAAAGCAGCGCGACGAGATCAGCGGACATCGTTGAGCTCCGGCCCCGTCACTTCTTTTTCTTCTGGTACATGCCGAGCATGCGCTGCGTGACCAGGAACCCGCCGAAAATGTTGACCGAGGCAAAGGTGAGCGCGACGAAGCCGAGAACGCGCGCCCAGACCGGACCCGAGTCGTTGGTCACGAGCGCAACCCCAACGGCGAGCAGCGCGCCGACCACGATCACGGATGAGATCGCGTTGGTCACCGACATCAGCGGCGTGTGCAACGCCGGCGTCACCGACCACACCACGTAATAGCCCACGAAGATCGCGAGCACGAAGATCGAGAAGCGAAACGTGAACGGATCGACCGCCCCACTCGTTGCCGCATGCATGGCGCCGCCAGACGCGACGGCGATGATGTCGAGCTGAACAAGCGTGAGGTCGCGCGCCACGCCTTGGGCCGCCTCGATCGCGGCGAAGCTGTCGGCCGGAACGATCAGCATTGCAATCTCCTTAACGCGCGAGTTGCGCGGCTCATGCGTTACTCACTGAAGTGATGCGCGGCAGGAGCGCATCGAGGGCGCGAGGGAACCCGTTTCATGACGCGCCCATGCCTGCCGGCGCGCCGTCACGCTGCACTCTTGGGCGCAAAGCTTGGATGAATCACGGCGCCATCACGGGTGAGCGCCGTCCCCTTCACGATCTCATCGTCCCAATTGACCGCAAGCGCCTTCGCGTTCTTGTCCACCAGGATCTCCAGGAAGGCGAAAAGATTCCTGGCGTAAAGGCTCGAAGCAGACGCGGCGATGCGGCCCGGCACGTTGCGGTGGCCGACGATCTTGACGCCGCCCGATTCGACGACCTCACCGGCCTGGGCGAGTTCGCAATTGCCGCCGCGCTCAACCGCGAGATCGACGATCACCGAGCCCGGGCGCATCGAGGCGACCATATCCTTGGAGATGAGCCGCGGGGCCGGACGGCCCGGGATCAGCGCCGTCGTGATGACGATGTCCTGCTTCTTGATGTGCTCGGAGACGAGGGCAGCTTGCTTGGCCTGATACTCCTTCGACATCTCCTTGGCATAGCCGCCCGCGGTCTCGGCTTGCTTGAACTCCTCATCCTCGACGGCGATGAATTTCGCGCCGAGACTCTCGACCTGTTCCTTGGCCGCCGGCCGCACGTCGGTGGCAGTCACGATGGCGCCGAGCCGGCGCGCGGTCGCGATCGCCTGCAAGCCGGCGACACCCGCGCCCATCACGAACAGCTTTGCCGCCGGCACCGTGCCGGCCGCGGTCATCATCATCGGCAGCGCGCGGCCATATTCGGCGGCGGCGTCGATCACGGCACGGTAGCCCGCGAGATTGGCCTGGCTGGAGAGCACGTCCATGACCTGCGCGCGAGTGATGCGCGGCAACAGCTCCATGGCGAAGGCGACGATGCCGGCATCGGCCATGGCCTTGAGCGCGGCGTCCTCGCCATAGGGATCCATCATGGCGATGACGAGCGCGCCCTTCTTGTAGCGGGCAAGCTCGGAGGCGGCGGGCCGGCGCACCTTGAGTACCACGTCGGCATCCTTGACGGCGGCGTCGGTCACGGTTGCGCCGGCGGCGGCGAATTCGGCGTCGGGAATACCGGACTTGGTTCCGGCGTCCGGCTCGACGGCGACATCGGCGCCGAGCCCTTTCATCTTCTTGACCGTTTCCGGCGTGGCGGCGACCCGGTTTTCAGTCGGGTCGATCTCGCGCGCTACGGCAATGCGCATTCACCGCCTCCGGCAATGCCCAGCCCGCTTCAGCCGCCAGAGGCGAGCGAGAGCGTGATCAGCGAAATGATGACCATGACAACGCTGGGCATCCGCGCCCCGCTCAGAAAGCCATGGAAGGCGACGATGGTCGCGACCACAAAGATCGCGAATGCAAGCAGCCAATGGCCGGCGACGCCGCCGATCGCCAGCCCCAGGACAATGTTGGCCACATGGGAACCGCCGACCACGATCCAATGAACGAAACGGTCGTACATCGCCACGTGCGCCGGAAGATCATTGCCCTGCGCGGTGGCGTATTCGACCTCTGCGTGGTCGGCCATTCGCTCCTCCACTCTTGCGTCCTGTCCCGGCAGGCGGGGATTAGCGCAATTGCCCTTTGAGGGCAACGGCGCAATCTGCCGGCCTCATCTCGCATGCTTGGTCGGCAAGCACGCATGGGGCCGAGCGTCTACGGCGCGTCGAGGATATCGCCGTCGCACCCAGGCGGTTCAACGCTCGGACGCGGGCTGGTCGAGACCGACCGCCGCGAGCGCAGCGGTCTGCCGCTCGGCCACGCGGCGGATGGAAAAATCCTCGATGGCTTGGTTGAACAGCTTATGAAAATTGAGCTCGGCGCGCAGATGCAGAAACACCGCGCCGAGTCCTATCGCAGCCCGGTCCATGAATACGAATTCGCGCGGCACCGTGACGGGGCCTTTCTGCTTGAGCGCTTGGTGCACGCGAAACGCCTCGCGGCGGCCGTATTCCGATGGCTTGACGCCGTCGGCGAGGCTGCGCACCCGATCGTCCAGCAATGGTCCGTAGATGAAGCGCGCCCAGATATTCAACACGTCGATCAGTTCCCGATTGAGCCGCTTGAAGCCCCAGGTCTCGTAGGCGTGCACGACGAGATCGGCATCGGCTTTGAGCAGGCCGTGATAGAGATCGACGACACCGCCAACGAATTTCGGCGCGAAGATGCGAATGCATCCGTAGTCCAGGAGGTTGATGCCTGTAGGACGGCCGCGCACGTCGAACACGGTGTAATTGCCGAGATGCGGATCGCCGTGGATCACGCCAAAGCGGCTGAACGGCCACCACCAGGCCGTGAACATCGCGGTGCCGAGCCGGTTCCGCGTGGCGAGATCGGCCTTCGTGTGCTCGAGCAGGCGACGCCCTTGCAGCCAGTCGAGAGTGAGCAGGCGGCCGGTCGAGAGTTCCGGCCATACCTGCGGCACGCGGATCTGATCGATGTCCTCGAGCATCCTGCGGTAGAGCATGACGTGTTTGGCTTCGCGGCGATAGTCGAGCTCCTCGCGGATGCGCGCGCCGATTTCCTTGGCGATCTCGGTGGTGTCGATGACTGGGTCCATGCGCCGGTGAATGGCGAAGACCAACTGCAGCTGCCGCAGATCGGCCTCGACCGCCGACTGCATGTCCGGATATTGCAGCTTGCAGGCAAGCTCGGCGCCGTCGTGGGCGCGGGCGCGATGCACTTGCCCGAGCGAAGCGGCGGCGGCGGGATGATGCTCGAAGCTTGAGAATCTCTTCTGCCAGTCGGGGCCGAGCTCTGCGGCCATGCGGCGCTTGACGAAGGCCCAACCCATGGGGGGCGCTTCGCTTTGTAGCTTGATCAGCTCGGCGGCGTATTCCGGCGGCAGGGCATCGGGGATCGTGGCCATGAGTTGGGCCACCTTCATGATCGGCCCCTTGAGGCCGCCGAGCGCCGCCGCGAGTTCGATGGCGTTCTTGCCGCGATCGAGCGCGATTCCGAACAGGCGCGCTCCGGCAATGCGCGCCGCGACCCCGCTCATATTGGTGCCGACGCGCGCATAGCGGGCGGCGCGGGCGGAGAAACGGTTGGCTTCGCGGTCGGTCATGATCTAATTCGACTGGTCGTCCCGGATTACGCGCGTCGTGCTAAAGGCCCCGGATGCCCGCAGATATGTTGTGCCCGATCCATTACACAAGGCCGTTCTTATTGTTCTCACCGGCCGGGATCGAGCATCATAGCGGTGGCTGCCGCGGCCGGCACGCCGAAATCGACATCTCGTGAGACTATGAACGCGCAGGCGCTGGCTTGTTGCCGTTGTAGGTGCGAACGCTTTCGCAGTGACTTGCGAGCCGGCCGTCAGGTCCAATTGAGGAGCTCTTTGGCGGCTTTCACAAGCGGCTCATTTAGGACGGGGCCATGCCATTGTCCTGCCTTCGGGCGCATTCCGACCTGATCGCGACCTGAAAAGACTTCGGTGACCGCGTGGAAGCCGAGAGCGCGGTAGACCTCGAACTGCTCCTCGGAGAACAGTTGATCCGCTGTCGTTTCATGCGGATAGCTCGGAAAACGGCGCTTGTAGTCGACAATGTAGTCGTTCTCGTCGCCCGTGATCGACGACTTCACATAGATCAATATGCCCTTTCGCCCTTGTGGGTAGCCGATCTCGCCGACTGCACAATGCGGGCCATGAGCCGCAGCATTTGGCGGCAAGCCGCCGGTCTCAGCAATCTCCTTCGACGCCGCTCGGGTTGCATCGCGAATCTCGGCCCAGGGCAGATCGATCAATACGCCGAGATCGATCCGCGCATAACGCTGCAAAGCAACGAGTGAGCGGAAGGACATCTCGGGATCGGCTTCCGCGTCGATTGCGATAATTAACTGGCAGCGCCGTCGCAATAGCTCGTAGATGCCCAGATTTTCGATGTGTCCGCCGTCAGTCAGATAAATTGTATTGGAGGTTTCGCGCATCAGGCCCAGCAATTCCTGCAGGAAGTAGAATTGATCGAACACAGAGGCGAAGATGGACGAGGGCTTGCGGTCCTGGACGAGCTGCCTCGGATTGGCTGCCCAGTATCCGAGTCTGACGTTGAGAATAGCGAGCGTCGGCGTCAGTGGCTTGATGCTGCTGGCGCCCATGTTGGACGACGCTGCGGCTCCCGAGACGGCCATTGCCGTAGCCAAGTCGAGCTCTTTGACAGAGTCTTCGAGTTCTTCGGTCCTCACGTATTGAGTCGCGCTGCTGCCGATAAATTTGGGGCTAAAGAGAAAGAAATCCGCATTCCGACCACGGCGGTTGGCGTATTTTGATCCCTGAATATTCAAGGCGGTGTTGATGAGATGGAAAGGGGTATCGACACAAGAGATTTCGCTCAACTTGAAGCGGTCGAGCGGCGCGAGCTCGAAGTTTCCGTATTTTAAGCGTTCGAACGCGGCAGGATCGCTTAGCGGCGCGGACTGGAGCTTGGACCCCGGCCCGGGACGCCGAGCTTCGATGGTTGTTGTGGGATCGAATAGGAAAGCCTTGCTCAACCGATCGCGATAGAGGCGGTGAAGAGAATTCGCATTCGGAGCGAGAAAGAGAGAAAGCAGGAACAGTTCGATACCTGTTACAAGATAAAACCACCCGATTGGGGTTTTGTACCCGAACCAACGTTGCGAAATATCACTGAGCCAAAACGGCGCATGGTAGTACGAGCCGCTCCGGTTCACGTAGTCGGGATCGAGGTCCTTGATCCCCGCGAAACACAGGTACAGATACGCCATCCACAACAGGAACGGGATCGCGGCTCCGGCTATGTAAACCGCCGCCTTTCCGGCCGCGCGGGATGCGAGGGCACCTAAGTTCGGCCTCTCATTACCCTGCCTCAATAGGCGACCGATGTGGCGGCTGAAGAAGGCAACTGCAGCCGAGAATGGCGCCAATAGAGCAGCCAGGCCTTGGAGCCAGGTGGCAAAGCTCGCAAGGATTCCGCCCTGACCGTTGGCGGACCTGAAAATGCCATCCAGCACGAGCGGCTGCAGTTCGCAGAACGCAATAACTATTAGAACGATCAGGACTAGCGCGGAGACCAAGGTCCAAGGGGAACCGATTTCCGCGGCCCAACCGCTGATCTCCAACGATCGCCAGAGCGCCCATACCAGCAGCAATAGTACAAATAAATACAGCACAATCAGGCTGAGGCCGAAATGATCGGCGTTGAAGGCTTCGGGAAGGGTGGTGCCGCTTAGCGAAATGTGCAGGCTTTCTGAATCCGGTTTGAAGAAGATTGTGATCGCCGCGAGGACGAGCAACCAAGGCAGAATGAGCAGCGCGTTGGCGAGCAACCCACGCAGGTATATGGCCACGTTGTAGAAGATGTTGATGATCCCCTGCGGGAATAAATAATTAGAATGATTACGGATGTGCTGAACCCCGTAGGGCTCGTCCTGGGTCAGGCTGCTGGTGAACGGAAAGTCACCCTTCGAACGGCTCATCGCGGCAGATAAGGAAGTGCCGATGTAGCCTCCGCCCGACACCGTGGAAAGGTAATCGATCTTCTTCAGAACACCGGCCTTGTCGAGCGCTTGCAATGCCCCGAGACAGAAAGATGCGGAGCGAATTCCGCCGCCTGACAACGCAAGGCCGGCGAGACCTGATTTCGCGGTTGGCCGCACGATCGGTTCGCCGCCGCTGCGCGTGTCGCTTTCTTGTGCCGGGGCGAGGGATCCAGGCGGCGACGCCGTTCCGGGATCACGTTCGGAATTCGAATTAGAATTCGTGCCGGCCTCAAACTCCAGCGCGACCAGGCCTCTGCCGAACCGCCGCCGACGCTGATTGATCGCCTGAGCTTCTTCCTTGAAAATCTCGTGAAAGCGATACGTCCTGGTGACCGGCATGGCAGCCCCCACTGCTCAGACAGTTATCAAATTATCGGTCGATTTGAAATCCTAGATTGTAGATTCCCCCGTTGCGCGCGGCGAGCTCCGCTGCGCCGTCATCAACCTGCAATAAAAGGTCACAAGGAGCTAGGAGCGTTGGTCCAGCTCCTCCAGCTCCTCGATCATCCGTTCGATCACGCCGAGCCCGCCCTGCCAGAACGCGGGATCGCGGGCGTCAAGACCGAAGGGCGCCAGCAGCTCGGAATGGTGTTTGGTGCCGCCGGCCGCGAGCATTTCCAGATAGCGCTCGGCGAAGCCTTCCGCCGCCTTCTCGTAAACCGCGTACAGCGAGTTCACCAGGCAATCGCCGAAGGCATAGGCGTAAACGTAGAACGGGGAGTGCACAAAGTGCGAAATATAGGCCCAGAAGGTCTCGTAACCCGGCTTGAGCTCAATCGCTTCTCCGAGGCTCTCCCGCTGCACCTCGAGCCAGAGCGCGTTGAGACGCTCGACGGTCACCTCCCCGCTACGGCGTTCGCTGTGGACTTTGCGCTCGAACGTGTAGAAGGCGACCTGGCGCACCACTGTGTTGATCATGTCCTCGACCTTGGCGGCGAGCATGGCCTTGCGCTGCTTGCGGTCGGCCTTGGCGAGGAGCTTCTTGAAGGTGAGCATTTCGCCGAAGACGCTCGCGGTCTCGGCGAGGGTGAGCGGGGTCGGCGCCATCAGCGCGCCCTTCGGCGCGGCGAGCACCTGATGCACGCCGTGCCCGAGCTCATGCGCGAGCGTCATCACGTCGCGTGGTCTGCCCTGATAGTTGAGCAGCACGTAGGGATGTGCCGAAGGCACGGTCGGATGCGAGAACGCGCCGGGCGCCTTGCCTGGGCGCACCGGAGCATCGATCCAGCGGTCCTTGAAGAAGCGCTCCGCGATTGCCGCCATCTTCGGCGAGAACGCGCCATAGGCGTCGAGCACGGTCGCCTGCGCTTCGCTCCAGCCGATCGTGCGGCTCGCAACCGCCGGCAGCGGCGCGTTGCGGTCCCAGTGCGGCAGCCGCTTCTTGCCGAACCAGCGCGCCTTGAGCGCATAATAGCGATGTGACAGCCGCGGATAGGCCGCATGCACGGCTTTGACCAAGGCCTGCACCACCTCGGGCTCGACGCGATTCGACAGGTGGCGCGCGTCGGCGACGTCGGCAAAGCCCCGCCAACGATCGGAGATTTCCTTGTCCTTGGCGAGGACATTGGTGATCAGTGCGAACGTCCGTAGGTTCTCCCTGAAGGTTTTGGCGAGCGCCTGTGCCGCCGCCTTGCGCGTCGCTGGCCTCGGATCCTGCAGGAGATTGAGCGTCGGCTCGATCGCGAGCGACTTCGAGCCGACCTTGAAACGTAGGCTGGCGATATTTTCGTCGAACAGGCGAGTCCACGCCGAGTAACCTGTCACCGATTTTTCGTGAAAGAGTTGTTCGACGCGATCCTCGAGCTGGTACGGCTTTTCCTTGCGGATGTCTTCGATCCAGGGCCGATAATGGGCCAGCGCGCCGTCTTGCATGGCGGCTTCGAGCTTGGCGTCGTCGAGCCGATTGAGCTCGAGCGTGAAGAATAAGAGATGCGTGGAGGCGGCCGTGACCCGCTCCTGTACGTCGGCGTAGAACTTGGCGCGCGCGGGATCGACCGTGTCGCCGGCGTGGAGGAGTCCCGCATAGGACGTGAGCCGTCCGAGGAGATCGTCGAGCGCCTCATAGCGCTTCACCGCCTCGGCCAGCGCCGCGCCGGCCGCGGGCCCCTCGGCAAGCGCCGCGAGCTTACCTTTGTAGGCCTGCTCGAATGCGAGGCTTTCGGCAGCACCGCGATCGAGATCGCGCTTCACCTGCGGATCATCGAGCCCGGCATAGAGGTCCGCGAGATTCCATTCCGGCAGCGCGCCGAGACGGGGCACGGCAGGAGTCTTGAGTGCTCGATGAGCGGAGGAGCGTTTGGGTCGTGCAGACATGACAAATTGCGAAGGACCTCCGCGTGCCAACGTCGCCATCGGGCGACGTCGGTCGCGCGAACGCGATGCCGTGCGTCACTGCATATGGGGCCGTGCGGCCCTAGGTCAACACCATGGGCTCGGCAACATTATGAACCGTCGTGGGTAATGGTTAGAAACCCAGGCAAGTATTCCGGCGCCGGCGTCGCGAAGGTGAGCGCGAGTAGTTGGCCGCCACCACCGCGCAAGTGAACGATCTCGGAGCCGAGCCCTTACGCGGGCTCAGAACAGCTACTACGCAAACGCGGAGAGCTGCGGCACGAAGTGGACGAGCAGCTCCTCGCCCTCACCGGCCATCGCATCGAACTTCTCTTTGAACATCTCGCGGACCGCGCACCAGAGGAGCGTGGAGCGGACGGCAATCTGCGCCTTTTTCTTCTGCAGGATCGATCTGGCCTGCTCGGCCAGAGTCACGATGCTGTTATGCTCGAATAGAACCCGTCCAGCCCCGTCCTCCAGCACGTAGATGCGGTTGAGACGGGAGATACACAGGATGCAGTCCTCATGCGGCGGCGGACCGAGCAGATAGAATTGCGGGTCGCCAATTTCGGTTGCTCCCACGTCCCATCCGCCAGCTCCGCCGGTACTCAGCTGAGCTGCAAAGCTGTCCATGATCGCCTTGAGTTCGCCGACGCGCCATGGGCCGTCGCGCCGCAGTAACTTGGACTCGAAGGCGATCACTGTCATTTCTTCACCTGGAACAGCAACCGATGAAGCTCCGGGTCGTAAAAGGACAGAAGTCGGCGTGCGAACACTGCCGGCTCGATGCCAAGCGCCCGTGCCCACGCTTCCATGCTATCAGTGGGTACGCGGCCAAAGCCATTCTCCACTTGCGCAACGAACGTGTAGTATTTGAGGCCCAGCCGTTGCGCGAGCTGCAGCTGCGACAATCCCGCGCGGCCCCTCAGCTCCTTGAGCCAGGCACCGGCGCGCCGGCGCAACTCCTTGGCCTCAGGCGCCGCCTTCACGAATTGCATCCGTCTCCCCAGCGACCGAGACCCCTTCTTGCCTTGGCGTTTCAGAGTTACTAAACTAGTCGAACATTGTCGAAAAAGGACGAATGAATAATAACAGAATTCGGGCGGCAGCGGCAGACCGGCGGAGGAGCAAATGCCGATCACCAATTCAGCGCCGCGCTTTGGGCATCAAATTGGCCCATGGACGCGGGGCCCAGAGGTCACGTTCGCGGCCGCGGTTCTGATCGTCTTCGCTGCTTTGGCGGCGTGCTGGAGGACGCTACCCAGCGATCTCGTGTTGCCGGTGATCAGCACGCTTTTGTTCGTTCTGGCGTCCTTGGTCGCGCTCGTTGCGTCGTGCCGGGAGCCTGAATACCGACAGAGCCCGCACGTCTTTGCGGGTCGATGAACACATGAGGCCTGCATCGTGAACCTGCATCAAGGGTCGAGAGACGTCGATACAGCGCAGCGAGAGCGTACTACGCCCCCAGAGGGTGCCGCATTTGCCGGCACTCTTGCGATCGCTCCCCATCGTGCTCCGGCGCAAGCCGTGGTCTCGGCGCTGGGCTCCGACGCCGCGCACGGCTTAAGCCGGGTCGCGGCGCAGCAGCGCCTCGAGCAATACGGTCTGAATCGACTCAAGAGCGCCCCGGAAACGCCCTGGTGGCGACGGCTGCTCGAGCAGTTCCAGAACTTCCTGGTGATCATCCTGCTCGTCGCCACCGTCATCTCGATGGTCGAATGGCTACTGCAGGATCCACGCGAGACCGATCTACCCTACGAGGCGATCGTCATCTTACTCATCGTCGTGCTCAACGCCCTGCTCGGCTTCATCCAGGAGTCGCGCGCCGAGCGCTCTGTTCGCGCGCTGATGGCTCTTGCCGCGCCCGAATCGACGATTATTCGCGACGGCGAGCGCCAGCGGATCGCGGCCGAGCAGATCGTTCCCGGCGACATCGTCATGGTCGAGGCCGGCGATAGAGTGCCGGCGGATGCCCGCCTTGTCGAAAATGCAAATCTTCACACCGACGAGGCTGCCCTCACCGGCGAGAGTGTTCCCGTGGCAAAGGACACTCAGCCAATCGATGGCGATGTCGGAATCGGCGACCGCCGCAACATGCTGTTCGCGAGCACGGTCGCCACATATGGGCGAGGTCGAGCAATCGTTGTCGCGACCGGAATGGGAACCGAGGTTGGCCGCATCGCGGGGCTGCTCGAAGCCGCCGAAAAAGAGCCGACGCCGCTGCAGCAAGAGCTCGACCGCACCGGCAAGCGCTTGAGTGTCATCATGCTGGGGATTTGCGCCGTCGTGTTCGCGGCCGGCCTGCTCACCAGTCCCGTATTCAATCTCAATGCCATCCTCAGCCTGTTCCTGTTCGCCGTGGCGCTGGCAGTGGCCGCGATCCCCGAGGCGCTGCCAGCGATCGTGACCGTGGGACTGAGCCTGGGCGTACGGCGCATGGCGGCGGCCAACGCGATCGTACGCAAGCTGCCGGCGGTCGAGACGCTCGGCGCTGCGACCGTGATCTGCTCGGACAAGACCGGCACGCTGACGCGGAACGAGATGACGGTTCGCGCGATCGCGACGGGCGGCGCACTGGTCGACGTCGGTGGCAGCGGCTACATCCCCGAGGGCGCCTTCACCGTCAAGGGAGCGCCGCTCGCAGAAACTTCACCCATTCGCGATGCTGTTGCGCAAACGCTCCGTGCCGCGGCGCTCGCCAACGACGCCGCGCTCACGAACAGCGAGGGGCGCTGGCGCGTGCAGGGCGATCCGACCGAGGGTGCCTTGATCGTCGCGGCGCGCAAGTTCGGCATCACTGAGGACGAGCTCGCGACCTTGCCTCGAATTGCGGAAATCCCTTTCACCTCCGAACGCAAGCGCCACGCCACCGTCCATCACGATCGGGCGAAGCCCAGTGAACTGCGCATCTTCGTCAAGGGAGCGCCCGAGATTCTGCTCGCGAATACCCGTTACTTGCTGGAGGACGGTCAGGCGGTCCCGCTCGGCGAGGACCGCCGCGTCGAGCTTGGGCGGCGCAACGAGGCGCTCGCCGGCCAGGCACTGCGGGTGCTGGCCATTGCGACGCGCACGGTGTCCGCCGCATCTCTAGGTCTCGACCCGCGCCCCGGCGGCGCCGATCGGACGTCGACGATCGAGCTGCCGGAGAGCATCGAGGACGATCTCATCCTGCTCGGCCTGGTCGGCATGATCGATCCCCCGCGAACTGAGGCGAAGGTCGCCGTCGCCACCGCCAAGCGCGCGCACATCCGCTCGGTGATGATTACCGGCGACCACCCGGCGACCGCCGAGGCAATCGCCCGCGAGTTGGAGATATTCGAACCGGGCGCGCGGCTTGTGACCGGTACCGAACTGCGCACCATGGGGGATGCCGAGCTCGACGCAATCGTCGATCAAGTGCGCGTGTTCGCCCGCGTCGACCCCGAACACAAGTTGCGCATCGTCGGCGCGCTCCAGCGCAAAGGTCACATCGTCGCCATGACCGGCGACGGCATCAATGACGCCCCCGCGCTCAAGACTGCCAATATCGGCATTGCCATGGGAATTACCGGCACCGACGTCTCTAAGGAGGCCGCCGATATGGTGCTGACCGACGACAATTTTGCCAGCATCGTCAGAGCGATCGAGGAAGGGCGCGGGATCTACGACAATATCCGCAAATATCTGATCTATCTGTTGTCGTCCAACGCGGGCGAATTGCTCACGATGTTCGCGGGCGTGATGTTCGCCGGCTTGCTCGGCCGCCAGCACTCGCGCTCGGCATCGATCCCAAAGATCCCGACGTCATGGAGCGGCCACCGCGTAGCCGTGGCAGAGGTGTGCTCACCGCGGAGGACTGGTGGCGCCTCGCCGCCATCGGCTTCGTGATGATGCTCGGTACGATCGCCGTGCTCGATGCCTATTATCCCGGCGGACTGTTCACGTTATTCGCGAAAGGTACGCAACCGAACGTGGCCGATGAGGTTCACGCGCGCACAATGGCGTTTACCACGCTGATGATGTTTCAGCTCTTCAACGTCTACAATTGCCGCTCGAATTGGCGCAGCGCCTTCAGCGGGTTTTTCGAAAACAAATGGCTGCTCGCGGCGGTGGCGTTGTCGCTGTTCGCGCACGTGCTGGTGATCTACGTTCCGTTCCTGCAGACGGCGTTCCATACGGTATCGCTGTCGTTGTTGGATTGGACGATCGCGACAGGCGTCGCGAGCACGCTGCTGATCGGGATGGAGATCTTCAAGTTCGTGCTGCGCATCGAACGTCGGGCCGCGCCTGCCGCGGCGGGCAAGACCGTTCGCGGACAAGCTACTTCCCGCGCGTGAGGCCGCGAAGCAGCGAGGGCGCGCCTCGGTTTTTGGACGCGAGCGCCGTGCGCAGGACCACGCTCCCGGTTGCGGGAAGCGAACCCGCCAGTCTCTGAGATCAGCTGCGCGCGGTCGCCTTCGCCTCTTTATCAAGCGCTAACCAAAAGTCGGCGACCGCGCCCCAATTCGGCACAGCGGCCATGCGAGGTCGCGCCCTGAGCGAGCGTGCACCGCCCCTACTTGCAGCCGCGGTTGCATAACCCACCGGCCGCACTCGCGCTGCTCGATGGCATCGGGCGCTCCACGCTCTACCGCAAGCTCGATTCGCTGGGCCGGTACGCCGCCATCTCGGACCCAAAAACACCTGCGTGGTAATCCGGTTACACCCGCCGAGAAAAAAACTGCAGGGCGGGTTGCAAGCAGGTGACGGCGCGCCAAAATTGACCAAATTCCCGCGCAACAAGTTGCTCAAGGCGCGAGTCCAAGCCAGCTTTCGCATTTGGATGGCGCAACTGATCCGAACGCGGGGCCTCGCCCGTAACGAGGGGCCTGCGGAATTGGGAGAACGTCCAAATGAGCGGCCCCCGTTTCGAGCGCCTCTTGGCGAGCACGGCTCTGGCCCTGATCCTTGCGGCACCGATCGGCGCCATTGCGCAAGAGGCGGGCGCGCCGGCTGGGGCGCCGACGGCGATAGCGCCGGCCGCACAGCACGTCGCGGAAACGGCGGCGCAGGCAGCGGTGAGCGCGCCTGCGGCGCCGCCGAGCGCAACTGCGGGGAGCCCCAGCGAAGCTGCAGCCATGGCGGGTGCAGCTGCACTATCGGCGAGCGAGGCCGCGCCGAGCGCAGGCACCGCCGAAACGAGCGAGGCCGCGGCTTCGCCGAAAGATGCTCCCGCAGCGCCGACCAACCCCGCCGTCGCGAGCGAGCAGACGCCTGATCCTCTGGCAGCGCTTGATCCCGCCGATCGCGCGGTGGCGGAAAAGATTCGCGACATGCTCGCGGCCAAGAACGACAAGATCTTCGCCAACAAGCGTGAGCGCACGGCGGTCGAGTCGTTCTACCAGGCTCGTCACCTCGCCCCGGTGTGGCTCGACAAAGGCGTCGAGAATACGCGTGCTCAGGCTGTGATCGCCCGCCTCAAGGACGCCGACGCCGACGGCCTCGACGTCAGCGACTACAAGATCCCGACCTTTGCCGGCCTGAGCCCGGAGGGCCTCGCTGAGGCGGAGCTCAAGCTCACCCAGACCGTGCTCACCTATGCCCGCCACCTGCAGGCGGGCCGGTTCCCCTACGCTCGCGTCAGCAACAACATTGAGTTGCCGCAGGCTCCACCCGATCCGGCCGCGGTGCTCGCCAGGATCGCCGATGCGGCGAACGCCGGCACAGCGCTCGACGATTTCAGCCCCCCGCACGAGGGCTACAAACAGCTTAAAGTCATGCTCGCGCAGATGCGCGGCCAGGCTCCGGGTGGAAAGGAGATCGCCGAGGGGCCGCTGCTCAAGCTCAATGCCAAGGCGCCCATGGAAGACCCGCGCATGCCGCTGCTGCGGGAGAAACTCGGGCTTGGGGGCGATGCCTCCGACCTCAAATACGATGCCAAGGTCGTCGAGGCCGTGAAGAAATTCCAGCGCGCCAACGAGCTGCCGGTCACCGGCAACCTCGACTCGAGGACGATCAAGGAGCTCAACGGTCCGCCGCGCGACAGGCAGATCGAAACCGTCATCTCCAACATGGAGCGCTGGCGCTGGTATCCGCGCGACCTGGGCAACGCCTACGTGATCGCCAATTTGCCTGACTTCTCGTTGCACGTGACGCACAACGGCGCCCAGGTCTGGAGCACCCGCATCGTCATCGGCAAGCCCGAGATGGCGACGCCGCTGCTCAGCGAGACCATGAAGTACATCACCATCAATCCGACCTGGAATGTGCCGCCGTCGATCGTGCAGAACGAATATCTACCGGCGCTGCAGCAGGATCCGACGGTGCTGGAGCGCATGGGCCTCAAGCTTGTCTACAATCGCGATGGCAGCGTGCACATCTATCAGCCGCCGGGCGAAGCCAACGCGCTCGGTCGCATACGCTTCAACTTCCCCAATCGCTTCCTGGTCTACCAGCACGATACGCCGGACAAGCAGCTGTTCGCGCACGATATGCGCGCCTACAGCCACGGCTGCATGCGCGTGCAGGATCCGGCCAAATACGCCGAGATTCTCCTCAACATAGCCCGCCCGAACGAGAACTGGACGGCGGACAAGATCAAGCGGATGTTCGGCACCGGCGAGCAGGACATCCAACTACCGGCTCAAATCTGGGTGCTGCTGACTTATCAGAACGCGTTCGTCGACGACGCCGGCAAGCTGCAAATTCGCCGCGATATCTACAACATCGACAGCCGCACGCTGGCGGCGATCAAGACCGAGCGCGGCATGATCGAGCCACCGCAGGAGCGCAAGCGCGAGCAGGAGGCGGTGGCAACGAATCAACGTCGTCCCGCGCCACGCAACGTCTCATTCTTCGAGGCGCTGTTCGGTTTCGGCCGCCCGGTGCAGGCAAGACCCGTTCCGCCGCGCGGCATCACCCGCTGAGCAAAGCAATTGTGATGCGGTCTCTTGGGCCGCGCGCTTCTCTTCGTGCGCCAGACTCTCTGCAACACGGTTAACCGCGGCAAGTTTTTGCCATAGTCCCCTGTCACGCTCTCCGGCATCGGGGGGGACGGGTGTGCTGATCTCGCGTTAACCCTTCCCTAATGAGTAGTGCGTCAAGCGTCTTCGTCGCGGCGAGCAGCTGCGGCGAGCGACGAAGCTTCTCGCCCGCGGCGCTCGCCGCGGACGGGCGGATGGCGCCATCAAGGGTTGGCACGTGACGGTCAAAGTCGCGCACAGGAATGCATTGTCCTTGCGTTGCGCCCGGGCGGGCTACTGCTGCAGCATCGCCGCGCTTCTCGTCCTTTTCGGAAGCAAGAACCTGCAGAACGCGATCGCCCAAGGCGAAACGCGGACGATCTCCTTTCACCACATTCACACCGACGAGGAGCTGACCGTCACCTACAAGGTGAACGGCCGGTACGACGAAGAGGCGCTCAGGAAAATCAACAGTCTGATGCGCGACTGGCGCGAATCGAAATCGATCGCGATAGATCCCCATCTCATCGACCTCCTCTGGGAGGTCCACCGCGAGGTCGGCGCCAAAGAGGCAATCTGGATCGTCTGCGGATACCGTTCGCCCGAAACCAACTCGATGCTGCGGCGCCGTTCGAACGGCGTCGCCGAATTCAGCCAGCACATGCTGGGCAAGGCGATCGATTTCTACATCCCAGGCGTGCCGCTCGAGCAATTGCGCGAAGCCGGCCTGCGGTCGGAGCGCGGCGGCGTCGGATTTTACCCGACCTCGGGCGCTCCCTTCGTGCATATGGACACCGGCAGCGTGCGCCATTGGCCGCGCATGCCAGAGGCGCAGCTGGCAAGTGTGATGGCGAAGGGGCAGCTCAGCAGCCAATCGGGCTCGGATAGCGGCCAGCGCAGCCGAATGCCCGGCTTGCTCGCCAGACTCTTCGGCGTCGGCCGCGACCAAGCGGAGGATGCCGCCACTGCGCCCGCGCCGGTCAAAGCCGCCGCAACAACACCACGCAAGCCGACGCCCGAACCGCGGTCCGAGAAGCCGGCGACGGTTGCTGCGTCGGCCGAATCGCGCATCGAAAAAGTTGCGCTCGTGCCGTTCCCGCCGGCGAAACCCGCCAGGGCAACCGAGCAATCGGCATCCGCGGCTAAACCGGCCCAGACCTACCAGGTCGCCTCTGCCGCTTCCGAGCCTGCTCTCATAGCGGCAACCTACGAAATCACGTCGGCAATGCCGAAATCTGCGGGAGCCCTGCAGCCGGCAAGCCTCATCGCGCGGGCGAGCATCTCGGCGCCGACCGTCTCGGCGAACGACATCATCAGCGAGCGCGGTTATTGGCAGGGGCTGCCCAGCACTGAGCCCGCGGATACCCCGCCTGTCAGCGCTGCACCCGCGACATCGGCTCCAACGCCGCGGCGCGCGATCGCTAGCGCCGCTGCGGCCCCGTGGCCAATAGCCGATCGCACCGACAGCGAGCCGATACCGAATGCGCTCGCCTATGCGGCACAGCCCGTTCCGATCGCCGTTGCCCGCACGCTGCCGACCGGCCCGACATTCGCACGTGCGGCGCCCGCGGCTTCAGCAGAAACAACGATTGCAGTGAAGCGCAGCGACGATTCGGTTGCGCCATTCAGAGCCAAAGTCGCGAGCGTGGTGCGGGTCGGTGATCGCTTCAATGATCCGTGGATGCGCGCCATGATCGTGAGCCCGAGCGCGCAGAACTTCATGAAAACGACCGTATACGGCGTGCCGGATTTCCGCACGCTCGGTCCCTACTTGCACAAACCAGCCGCGACCATGATGGCAACGTTCTCCGAGGATCCGTATCGCGGCATGACCAGCGAAACGTTCAGCGGCAGCGCCGTTGGCTTTACACGGACCGTCACCTTCGGTCCGCCGCGCACGGCTTCGCTGCGATAGTTCTGCTTCCCGTTACCGGGGGGATCGTTGGGGCGTGGCGCCGCAAGTCGGGGAAAACCCCTGGCTTGCGGCGAACCACATTCTGACAGTGCGGCAGCGCTTAGTTCAGCATGTCGAGCGCATGCATGTAGGTCTCGAGAATCGCCTCCTGCTCGCGCCGTTCATCAGCATCCTGTTTGCGCAGCCGCACGATCGTGCGCAGCGCCTTGACGTCGAAGCCGCCGGCCTTTGCCTCGGCGTAAACGTCGCGGATGTCGTCGCCGATTGCTTTCTTCTCTTCCTCCAGCCGCTCGACGCGCTCGACGAAAGCCTTCAGATGGTCTTTCGCAAAGCGGCCGGCCGGCTGTTCCGCAGCGGCGGCAGTGGCCATCGAACCCTCCTCCAGTGACTCAGTGCGCGCAAGGTTTCGGGATCGTGAGTGCCAACGTCAAGGCAAGAGGGCTTTCATCCCCGGAGTACACAGGGAGAAATTTAGTGCTTGTGGCTGGCCTTTTCGAATGCGGCCTGCTGGCCCTGGGAGGCCTCTTTCTGGTGCTTGGCCTTCCATTCCTCGTACGGCATGCCGTAGATCCTCTCGCGGCTCTCGTCCTTGGACATCGGCACGCCGCGTGCATCGGCGGCGTCCTTCATCCAATTCGATAAGCAATTGCGGCAAAAGCCGGCGAGATTCATCAAGTCGAGGTTCTGTACGTCGGTGCGCGCGCGCAAATGCTCGACGAGGCGCCGAAACGCGGCCGCTTCGAGCTCGGTGCGGGTCTTGTCGTCAAGCGCCATCGCTGTGTCCTTTCACCTGCGGTCCTCTCGACCTCCGTGTCATTAAGAATAGGGACAGAGCGGAGCGCTTTCCAGCGCGGGTTGCACCCGAAGAGCGCACAAATAATGCCTATGCCGCGACGCATTCCGCTATTTTGGGAGCAATGACGGACCAACTCCGCCGCGGACCAGGCGAGACCTCGGCCAATCGCGGACATCCTGCCGCGCGCGAGCTCGAGCCTTGACCGCATCATCACGCGCCTTTCTCGAAGGGCTGTTCCGCACGGCGGTGGCTGCCGCGCACCCCGAGGGCTGCTTGCGGCCGCATTTGCCCGCGCCGCCCTCCGGACGGCTGCTCGTACTGGCCGCCGGCAAGGCCGCCGGTTCCATGGCCGAGGTGGCCGAGCGTCATTACGTCGAGGAGCGTGGCATGCCGTCAGGCCGCATCGGCGGTCTCGCGGTCACCCGTCTCGGCTACGGCCGCCCGAGCCGCTTCGTTCGCGTCGTCGAGGCCGGACACCCGGTGCCCGACGCGGCCGGTCTTGCCGCGACGGCCGAGACGCTCGCCTTGGCCGATTCCGCTGGCCGCGATGATCTGGTGCTGGTGCTCGTCTCCGGCGGTGCATCAGCAAACTGGATCGCTCCCGCTGCCGGCCTTTCGCTCGCCGAGAAGCAAGCGGTGACGCGTGCGCTTCTTGCCTCCGGTGCCTCGATCGTCGAGATCAACACCGTTCGCAAGCATCTCTCCCGCATCAAAGGCGGCCGGCTTGCCCAGCGCGCGTCTCCGGCGCCGCTGGTCGCCATCGGCATTTCCGACGTGCCCGGGGATGATCCGGCGGTGATCGGCTCCGGCCCCACCGTGCCCGATCCGAGCACGCTCGCCGATGCTCGTGCCATCGTGGCGCGCTATCGGCTCGAGCTGCCGGCGCCCGTCGCGCAGGCTCTCGCCGATCCGGCAAACGAGACGCCGAAACCCGGTGATCCGGTCTTCGCCGCCACCTCCTTCGAACTGGCGACACGGCCCGCCGAGGTATTCCGCGCCGTGGAAGAGGCGGTGCGGGCTGCCGGGTACGAATGCATCCTGCTCGGCACTGCCATCGAAGGCGAGGCGCGTGATGTCGCCGCCGCGCACGCGCGACTTGCCGGCGATCTCAAGGCCCAGGGACGGCGGGCGGTGATCCTCTCGGGCGGAGAACTGACCATCACCCTGCGCGGCAAAGGCCGCGGGGGTCCCAACCAGGAATATGCGCTGGCGCTGGCGATTGCCCTTGCGCAAATGCCCGGCGTTGCGGCACTGGCCGGCGATACGGACGGCACCGATGGCGGGGGCGGTCAGCCAGACGATCCCGCCGGCGCCTTTATCGATGCGACGACCCTCGCCCGCGCAGGCCGTCTCGGCCTCGATCCGGCCGCGTTTCTAAATGACAATAATTCGACGGAATTCTTCGAGAAACTTGGCGATCTGCTGGCTCCGGGGCCGACGTTGACCAACGTGAACGACTTCCGGGCGATCCTCGTTGACAGCCCTTGAGACTTCACGCGATATCGATAGGCGGACCGTCAAGCGGGTTTGAGTGCGGACGGTATGAGACACCGATACACGAAAGCTCAACTTCGGCGCAGCCCCCACTCCAGTCGGGCCCTCGCCCGCGTGCTCCTGGCTGGCGCGCTGAGTCTGACCGCATGCGCATGGGCCGCCGGACCGGCCAAGGCGGATTTTCGCCTCTGTAACAATACCGGCAATCGGGTCGGCATCGCGATCGGATACAAAGAGAACGAGGGCTGGACGACCGAGGGGTGGTGGAACATCTCCGCCCGCAGCTGCGAGACCGTGCTGCGGGGCGCGCTGGTTGCGCGCTTCTACTACATCTACGCCGTCGATTACGATCGCGGCGGCGAATGGTCCGGTCAGGCCTTCATGTGCACGCGGGAAAAAGAGTTCACCATCCGCGGCACCGACGATTGCCTCGCGCGCGGCTATGATCGCACCGGATTTTTCGAGGTCGACACCGGCGATCAGCCGTCTTGGACCGTCCAGCTGACGGAATCGGCCGATCAGGCGCCCATGCAGCCCCTGCAATCGCGCGTTCCGATGCTTCAGACGCCGCCGGCCGCCGGCCGGCCGAGCGCGCCGACGCCTCCGTCCCGAAGCCGTAACTGATGCGACGTCTGCGCCGGACCAAGATCGTCGCCACCCTCGGCCCCGCATCCTCAGACCGACGCGTCATCGCCAGCCTGTTCGAGGCAGGCGCCGACGTCTTCCGCATCAATATGAGTCACACCACGCATGCGTGCATGCGCGAGCTGGCCGCGCCGATCCGGGACGTGGAGACCGAGCACGATCGGCCGATCGGCATTCTGCTCGATCTGCAGGGTCCAAAGCTCAGGGTCGGCACCTTCGCGGCCAATCCAGCCACGCTTACCGTGGGCGAAACGTTCACGCTCGACGCCGATCCCGCGCCCGGCGATGCCAAGCGCGTGCATCTTCCGCACCCCGAAATCTTTGCTGTCATCGAGCCCGGGCATACGCTCCTACTCGACGACGGCAAGGTGCGGCTCGTGGCCATCGAGGCGGACAGCCACCGCATTCTTACGCGCGTGGAGGTTGGCGGCAAACTGTCCGACCGCAAAGGCATAAGCCTGCCCAATACGACCATGCCGTTTTCGGCACTGACGCCGAAGGACCGCTCCGATCTCGAGGCGGGGCTCGACACCGGCGTCGACTGGGTGGCGCTCTCGTTCATCCAGCGCCCCGAAGACATCGCCGAAGCGAAGAAAATCACGCGCGGGCGCGCCGCCGTCATGGCCAAAATCGAGAAACCGCAGGCGATCAATCGGCTCGACGAAATCATCGACCTTACCGATGCGTTAATGGTGGCGCGCGGCGACCTTGGCGTCGAGATGCCGCTCGAGAAAGTGCCCGGGCTACAGAAGCAGATGACGCGCGACGCCCGCCGCGCCGGCAAGCCGGTCGTGATCGCAACGCAGATGCTCGAATCCATGATCACGAGTCCCGTGCCCACCCGCGCCGAGGTGTCCGATGTGTCGACCGCAATTTTCGATGGCGCGGACGCGATCATGCTCTCGGCTGAGTCCGCGGCCGGGCAATATCCGGTCGAAGCGGTCGCCACCATGAACCGCACCGCCGAGGAAGTCGAACGCGATCCGATGTATCAGACCCTCATCCATGCCCAGCGCACGGAGCCCGAGGCGACCGGCGCCGACGCGATCGCCGCGGCAGCACGCCAGATCGCCGAGACGCTCGAGCTTTCCGCCATCGTCTGTTGGACAAGCTCGGGCTCCACTGGATTGCGCGTCGCGCGCGAGCGGCCGAAGTCGCCCATCGTGGCGATTTCCCCGAGGCTGTCGACCGGGCGCCGCCTCTCGCTCGTTTGGGGCGTGCACTGCATCGTGGCGGAGGATGCCCACGATCTCGACGACATGGTCGAGCGCGCCTGCCGGCTCGCCTGCCTAGATGGATTGGCCAATGTCGGCCAGCGCGTCATCATCGTCGCCGGCGTCCCGCTCGGCACGCCTGGCGCAACCAACATGCTGCGTATCGCTTTCGTGGGGCCGGAAGCCGGTCATCAATAATCGGCAATCAGTAATCAGCAGCCAGAAAGATTCAGCGTCGTTCTCATCACCGATGACCGATTTGCGACGACGGCGTTCAGATCTCGCGACCGTCGATCTTTTCGCTCAGCTTCTGGACCAGCTCGGGAACCCGCTCTAGCCGCGGATGGATCGCGAGAGCGCGGCGGAACGCATCAAGCGCCCGCTTCTCATCGCCCAGCTCCTGCAGGATGATGCCGAGCCCCGACAGCGCGCCGAAATGGCGCGGCTCGCGCGCCAGCACTTCGTGGATGTCGGCAAGCGCGCGGCCGAAATCCTTCTTTGTGTAGTACACCGTCGCGCGGCGATTCCACGCCTCGGTGAAATCCGGCCGGATGTCGATGATGGCGTTGAGTAGCCGGATCGCTAAATCGAAATCCTTGCTGTCGGTGGCCGTCTTGGCGCGGCCCATCAGCAGATTGGCGGTGTCACTGCTGGAGGCGAGCCAAATCGCCCAGATGCGGTTCTCAATGTATTTGGCGCTCTCTTCGTCAGGCGCGGCTTTGAGCGCGGCGAACAGCCGGTCGAGATTTTGCGTCTTGTCGCCGCGTTGGGCGCGCGGCAACGAGCTCGGCGGCTCGACCGGCTTGAGCGGCTCGGGATCAATGGTTTCGGCCGGCGCCGGCAGGACGCACGCCGCCGCAACCACTGCTGCCGCCAGCCAACCAAAGAATCGCTGCCTCATGGATGAAGACCAACGCTGCGCCCCAGCACGATCAAACATAGGAATTCCTGAGGGCACCCGCCAGGGGACCGAGCACCGAACGCGCGAGGGCGCTCAGCCCTGGCGCGCCTTGAACCGGCGCTGCACCTTGTTGATCACGTAGACCCGGCCCTTACGCCGGACCAGGCGATTGCTGCGATGGCGGCTGCGGAGCGATTTAAGGGAGTTGCGGACTTTCATGGCTCTGGCTCTTGCGCGCACAGCCGCGCTCGGCTTGCGACGGTTTGCGAATTGCGCGCAACGTAGGGATGCGCCGCGGGCTCGTCAACCCGCTCCGGCGGGTGCCGCTCGCAAGCTGATGCTGCGCGCCGCAAATAACCGCTCGGCGTCCGTTCTGCTCAGGCGGCGTGCGCCGCCCGCGCGATCGGCAGCTTCAACAGCCTGGCCGCGTTGGCGAAAAAGATCGCGTCGCGGTCCGCTTCGGAAATATCGAGATCCTTGATCAGCTTGATCGCGCGCGGTTTGAGCGAGGTGAGCGGCGGCGCGTCGCTGCCGTAGACGACGCGCTCGGGGCCCATCCACTCGAGCACCATTTTCACCGCCGGCGGATTGTAGGTGACCGTGTCGAGATGCATCTTCTTGAGATAGTAGCTCGGCGGATGCCTGATCTTCATCGGCGCGTAAGAGCCGAGGAAGAACGCCTCGTCCTGCAACTCGTAGGCATAGTCCATCCGGCTGATGGTCTCGCAGATGCCGCCGCCGCCATGCGATGCCACGATCGAAACGCGCGGGAAATCCTCCAGAATCCCGCGCACGATCAGCCGCGCGAGCGCCAGGCAAAGATCAAACGGCCGCCCGATGCTCGAGGCGAGACGATACTCCTTCATGCGCTCCTCGCCGAAGCCAAGATGCGGCGGATGGATCATCACCGGCACGTCCAAGTCCTGCACCAATTCCCAGAACGGCCGCGCCTCGTCATCGTCGGGATAATGGCCCTTGTGGCTGGAATGAATGAAGATGCCCTTGAGCCCGAGCTCGCGGATCGCGCGCTCGGCCTCTTTGATGAAGGCCGGGCCCCCGCACGGCAGGATGGTCGCGAAGGAATAGAGCGTGCCCTTGTATTTCTCCTGAACCTCGGCGGCATAGTCGCTCCATTTCTGGACCGCCGAGAGTTCTTCATGGTCGGCCTTGCCGCGCAAATAATGCGCGGCATTGGTCACCACGCTGATGTCGATGCCGTTCTGATAGTGGGCCTCGAGAAAGTTCTCGAGCACCATGGGGCAGCCGCGCTCGCCCCATCTCGGCCCGCTCCTGCCGTCCAACGTGCCGAGATCGTCGGCCGCCTCTTCCGGAGTATAGATGTGCGAATGCCAATCGATGATCACGCCGATTTCTCCTCACCGAGATCTAACTCGGCGTGTACCAGTCCATCGGTCAAGTCAGGGGTACAAAATCGTATTCGCCGATGCCCTGCAGGACGAGAAACACCGCCGACGTGTCGCCGCCATTGGTAACGAGGTGCGGGCGCTTGGGCGGCACCGAATAGGTCTGTCCCGACGTCAGCCGCACTTCTTCCTTTGGATTCTGCAGGAAAATTCGAATCGCTCCCGTGACGACATAGAACGTGTCGTGCACGTTAGTGTGATAATGCCACGGCACCTTTTGCGTGGGGCTGATCTCAAGCTCGGCGATGCGAAATCCCGGCCGCACCGCGTGATAGGCACGGCGCTCAACCTCGTACAGCCCGCTCGAATCGGCCACTCCCTTCGCCTGCCTACGCATCATTCGATCTTCTTGATGTCCGCCTCGCGAATGACCTTTGCCCAGCGGGCCGTCTCCGATTTGATCTGGGCTTGGAATTCTTCGGGGGAGCTGATGGTGACAGCGAAGCCGATGGCCGCCAGACGTTCCTTCGCCTGCGGCCGCGCCAGAATCTTGGCGATCTCGCGATAGAGTTGGTGGATGATCTCCTTCGGCGTTCCAGCCGGGGCAACGATGCCCTGGAAAAATAGCGACTCCTGCCCAGGGGCGCCCGCCTCCGCGAGCGTCGGCACATCGGGAAATTCCGGCGCGCGCTCGCCGCTCGTCACCGCGAGCGCACGCAGCTTGCCTTCCTTGATGAGCGCCGCGGCCGACGGCAACGCGTTGAACGCGATCGGCGTATGCCCGCCGATGGTCGAATTCATCGCCGGCGCACCGCCGTTGAACGGCACGTGCACGATATCGAGCCCGAAGGCGAGCTTGAACAATTCGGCCGCCAGCTGTGCCGACTGCCCCGTGCCTGCCGACGCGTAGCTGTACTTGCCGGGATTTGCCTTCGCCAGCGCAACGAGCTCCTTCACGGTCTTTGCCGGGAACGACGGATTGACGATTAAGACGTGAGGCGACGTCACCGCCAACATGACCGGCGTGAAATCCTTGATCGGATCGTACGCCAGCTTGGCGTACACGCTCGGATTGATGACGAAGCTCGGAGTGACGATCAGTAGCGTATATCCGTCCGACGGCGACTTCGCCGCCGTGGCGGTGCCCACGTTGCTGGCGCCGGTCGGCAGGTTCTCCACGTAGAACGATTGGCCCCAGGCCTCCGACAGCGGCTGCGCGATGAGATGGGCTAGCACGGTGGCGGGACCGCCCGCCGCGAACGGCACGATGATCCGCACGGGACGCGTGGGATAGGTCTGCGCTCCCGCGAGCCTCGCGGTAACCGGTAACACTGCAGCGGCACAGGCAAGGCGAAGGAATCGACGACGACGAGGTTGCATGGCGTTGCCCTCCGCACGCGAATTCCGCGCGTGCATGTTCAGAGCACCGGCAAAAAGAGGTCGGTCCATCGAGCTGCAATGCCCGCCGACGGCACGGCGCTGCCCATTACCCGCGGAGACCTCGGCACATCCCGCTTGAAGGGCTGCTCAAGCGAACGTTACACGAGCTGCGCCCCATGAGGAAGCGGTCCGCCCTGCTGCTGGCGCGTGAGGAACGCCCAGGAGCGCTGCTCTGTGCCAGGGACTCGTCCGCCGTCACATGGAAGTGCTTAATACGCAGGATCTCACGCCGAGCATCTTCGGAAAATGGGAGTTCTCTTTCGGGCTTTGCAATTGGCGCAAGGGTGCCGCAATCGCAGCAATTTCGCAAAAGCATTGCTCCCGCGAGACTGCTAGACCGCGGGAGCGCCTAACTCTTCAGGAGGAGACAATGTCGGACGCCCGATATTATCTCGTTGGTGAGAATGACGTTTGGATGGTGCAGTTGAGGGATTGCCGCCACAGCGACGGCGCGAGCCGCAATGAGGCCGTCGCGTTTGCAATCGATGCCGCGCAAAAGCTGGGCATGCAAGGCGAGTCAGCCCATGTATGCGAGATCGATGATCACGGCCGCTTCCGATACAAATGGACCTATAATCGGGATCATCGTCCGAGCAGGAGATACCTCACAAGAGTCGAGGCCGGCGCCGCCGATCTTTGCTGAGCCCAGATGACGGGTCAGGAAAGGCAAGCGCTGCCGCCCGCGGAGCGCCTTCCTGCAATCAATCCCGCACAGTCGGCGAACCACTGACCGGCTAAGGCGACTACATAACCCCGCCATATGGGCTCCGCGCCGCCGGCCCGTTGATGACGGGTGCCTGCGAAGGTGCCGCGAGCGGCGCCGGGATGCGGCTTTGGAAGGTGGCGCTGGGCGGCGGGGATGCTCCCAACAGCGTGGTAGGATCTCGTGCAATCCCGCCACGACCAAATCCGTGCCCACTGCCTCCGCGTGCAAAGCTAGGCGTGGACCCGACGACGCAAGCGGCTGCTAACACAATTGCAAAAACGCGCTTCATGACTGCAACTCCTTGTTCTGGTCATGCGCCGCATGCTTCGGGTCCACTCACGGAGCGACTCGATACGGCGCTGGGCTCATGTCTCCTGTAGCCACCCATGATGGCTGGCGTGATAACTCATGGACGTCGCACAGGCGGACAGCGGCGGTAGCGTCTGCAGGCATAGCCACCACGGCATCCGTACTCGTAGCGACAGGATACGCAACCACGTGCGAAACGCCGCCGGAGAACGCAAATGCATTTCCGGTCAGTCCCGCGCCCACAGCGGCAGCCGTCACCAAGCCGATTATCATCCTATGCAACATTCCATAGACTCCTTGGACGCGACCGGCGTCCATGCGATGAAAGACAAATCGCGGCCATCCGCACTGAGGATTTTCGCAACTCTTCCACCTTCAGGAGATAGTGCGACGTTTCCGATTGACTACCCAACCAATCGCACGCCAGCTTTGTCCAGGCGCGCCCTGCTGCAGCAAAGTGGATCAACCAAGAGCAAGATTGATCAAGGCGGTAGTGTGCTGCGCACTTCGAGGCGATGATAGGAAGAGACGGACGATTATTCGGCTGGTGTGTCACGCCCTCCGTCACTCACAGCCATAGCCGTCGAGCGATTGACATCCATTATCGCCGTAATCGTCATAGTACCCGTAGGGATAGTACCCGAAGGGCACGGCTCGGCCGCGATCACGCCCG
>WNGE01000604.1_pt1 | contig 47039 bp, 41 predicted proteins | sample 5400651 | NCBI WGS metagenome assembly WNGE01 (sample SAMN13153370, study PRJNA577476) | soil metagenome | isolation source: 60 cm soil or saprolite under grassland replicate 2 | place: USA:California | collected 2016-06-15 | reverse complement strand
AGGATCAACGCGATCGCCAGCGCCCGCCTGGTCTCGAACGCCGTGCGCCGGTACACGAGGTGCAGAACCACCCACGCGACCAGCCACACGATGACGGTGACGATCGTCTTGCCGGACAGCGGGCCGACGTCCGCGTTCCAGTTCAATGCGTCCTTGAATCCGGTGCTCGCCTCGGCCAGGGTGGTGACCACGCCCATCGCCAGGCTGCCCACGCCGGCGGCGAGGATCGCCGCGGCGATCGGGCCTTCGGGCTTGTCGGGGTACGGGATGCGTTCGACGTCGGCCGAGTCGGAGGGCCGGTCGGTGACTGCGCTCATCGGTGTCCTCCTTAGTGGACCGGTGCGACCTTGGTGATCAGTGCGCCCAGCGTGCCGGCGACGGCGGCGAAGGCGAACGCGAGCACCAACAGGGTGATGGCGGTCCTGCGGACCCGGTCGTGCCGGATCAGGTTGGTGCCGTAGTAGACGACGATGAACGCCACCGCGGTGGCCAGGATCGGGCTGAGCCAGGCGATGTGCTCCTTCCACTCCATGCCGAACTCGTGCCAGTCCTTCGTCGCCGAGTTGGCGAGCAGGACCGACCTGGGACTCGTCTTACCGGGGGCGCGGTACCAGGGGTAGACCACCCAGGTGCCGGTCAGCACAGTGCCCCACGCGGCAATCGCCATCGCGACGACGCCTATCTTGAGCCGGCGCACCCGCTCCACCACGCCCTGCTGGGTGACCAAACCGGCGCGCAGGCTGTAAAGCCCGGCCAGGCCACCGGCAAAGGCAAGTAGGAACACCGCGCCGAAACCCATCCCATGGATGAGCCCCCACCATTCTCTGTCAGTCAAATGCATCGGGACCTCCTCAGTCCGCGAGCGGTTTCCGACAGTGTCCGCGGATCGCGAGCCGGACGATAGGGTCCTTCGGACCCTTGCATTTCATTGAAGTCCCGAATAGACCGACACCGACATCACCGAATACATAATCTTCCAGCGCGACCCGGTCCCGGCCCACCGCATCACCGGCGGGCCGCCAGGCGCGGCGCTCGCCCACACCTGCCGGGCGCGGGCGAGCGGGGTGAGCGACCGAGCAGCGGTCAGGCGACAGTCATCAGGACCGGTGCGGCGTCGTCCAGCCGGTAGGTCAACCGGTTCGTCACGCCAACGACGCCGTCGACCCGTTCCGCGATGCTGCTGACGACGGGCACGAGAGACCGGCGGTCGAGCGTGCCGGTCAGGGTCACGACTGCGCGGGTGGTCTCGACTTTCACCTGGGTCGACTCGACGCCCGGCAGCTGCCCCAGCTCGCGCCGCACGTCCTCGCTGATCGCCGCATCGCTACGCTGGAACACGTTCAGCAGGTCCCCGCGAGACACGATGCCCACGAGGCGCCCGGCCAGGTTGACCACCGGCAGCCGCTTCACCCCTGCGGACTCCATCTGCCTAGCGGCCTCCACCACGGAGGTGTGCGCCATGATCGTCACCGCCGGTGCGCTCATCAGCTCCCGCGCGACGCGACCGGCGGCCTTCTCCCGGGCCACCCGGGCCCGACGTCCCTCGAACAACCGGGGACGGGCCGGCACGCCGGCGAACTCCATCTTCCGCAGCAGGTCCGCCTCGGACACCACGCCGACCACCATCCTGGCCTGGTTCACCACAGGTAGCGCACTGACCCTTCGGGTTTCGAGCAGATCCACGATCTCCTGGAATGGCGCGTCTTCCCGCACTGACACCACATCGATGGTCATGACGTCGCCGACCTTGCACCGACTCATGACGCACCTCCTTCCATCTCACCACCGACGCTACGGTCGCGCCGCGGACCCCGTCAGAGGCGACCGACCCGAATCGGCCGGGACCTTGGCCACCACCTGCGGCGGGAGGTGCCCAACCCGCTTGTCGCGGTCGGACAGCCACCGCAATGGGACGAACGGCCCTCCCCACGTACGGCGCTCCGCGCAAGGCTGGATGAACCGTCGGGGACAGCGCCTCACGTGAGGAGGAACGATGAACACCGTCGACACCGCCCTTGACCTCAGCGCCGTGCGGGGCCTGGCCCGTCCGCTGGATCCGGTCGCCTCGGTCTACCTGGGACTGGCAACGTCCAACCCGACCCTGGACGCCGGCGAGGACCTGGACCTGCGGTGGCGGTCGATCGGGTCCCGCCTTGCCAGCGAGGGCGCGGACCCAGCCACGATCGACGCGATCGGGAGCGTGGTCGCGGGGACGACGTCCTACCCCATGGAGTTGGCCCTGTTCGCGGCCAGCGGCCAGGTGCGGTTGGGCCACCACATCCCCGGCGGCGCGCCGTTCGACCGGGCCCGTTTCGGGGCCCCGGCCGACCTGGTGCCGCTGCTGCGCTGGCTGCAGCGCCACCCGCCGCACGTGGTCGTGCTGACCGACCGGACGGGCGCCGACATGACGACGGTGCCCGCAGCCGCGGCGGCCGGGTCGACGCGGACGGTGGTGGGCCCCGACGACGAGATCGAACGCAACGCGCCCGGCGGCTGGTCGCAACCGCGCTACCAGCGTCGCGCCGAGGACAGCTGGCAGCACAACGCGGCCGCGGTGGCCGAGGCGGTCACCCGCGCCCTGCGCGAGTCGCGCGCCGGCCTGCTGCTGGTGGCCGGTGACGTCCGGGCGGTGCAGCTGCTGCGCGAGCACCTTCCGCCGGCTGTCCGCCGGCAGGTGACTGTGCGCGACCTGCCGGGCGGGCGCGGCCACGACGGCTCCGAAGCCGCCCGCCAGGCCGCGATCGTCGAGGCGGTCGACGGGTACGTGGCCGACCGCGACCGCGCGGCGCTGGAGCGGTTTACCGAGCGCGGGCCCGGCGGCACGGTCGAGGGCGTGCCGGCCACGCTCGCGGCGCTCGCCGCCGGACGGGTCGACACCCTGTTCGTCGCCGACGACACCGACGACGAACGAACCGCGTGGTACGCCCCGCACGTGCTGTGCGCCGCAACGCGCGACGAGATAGCGCGCGACGCCGGGGCGGGTCAGCCGGCCGCCGGCCGCCTGGTCGATGTCGCGGTGCGCGCAGCACTGCTGACCGACGCCGAGGTACGCGTGATGCACGGGCCTTTCCAGGACCGTATCGGGGGCGTGTGCCGGTTCGTCCCCACGGCGTGACCTGGCGACAGGAGAAGCGCACGGCGAACTAACTGATCATGCGATGCGGACGGTACGAGGCCAGGGTGCGCAGATAGTTGGCCCGCTCGAATCCCGCCGGATCGGTCACCTTGCCGTGGCTCATGCTGCCGCGAAGCTGGGCGAGCGAGCGGTGGTCGCGCTTGACCATCCAGTCGACCAGATCCGCCTCCACCTGGAGCAGGTGTGCCGGACCGTGCCGCAGCAGCGCGGACGCCATCATGACCACGTCGGCACCGACGAGCAGCGCTTTGACGGCGTCCCGCCCGGAATGCACACCAGTGGTCGCCGCGAGCGACGTGCCCGGCAGGCCGGGACGCAGGAGCGCCAGCCACCGCAGCGGTAGCCGCAGCTCGTGCGGGTCGGACAGGTCGACCCGCGGAAGCACGTCGAGGGTCTCCAGGTCGATGTCGGGCTGGTAGAAGCGGTTGAACAGCACCAACCCGTCCGCACCGGCTTCGACCACCCGTCGGGCGAAGTGGGCGGTCGCCGACAGGTACGGGCTGAGCTTGACCGCGAGCGGCACCTGGACGGCGCCGCGCACCAGGCGCACCACCTCCAGGTAGCCCTCTTCCACCCGTGCGCCGCTGCGCCACGGGTCGGCGGCCACCGCGTACAGGTTGAGCTCGATCGCGTCCGCGCCGGCCTGCTCCATCGCCTGGGCGTAGTAGACCCAGCCGGTCGGCGTGGTGCCGTTGACGCTCGCGATGACCGGAATGTGCAGGGTCTTCTTGGCCGCCGCCGTCAGCCTGACATGCCGTTGCGGCCCCGCGTCGTCGAACTGGATGTCGGGCAGCAGGTCGTCGGCCGGCGGCGACGCTTCGTCGGCCTCCTCCTCGAACAGGGAAGGCAGCACAACGGCGGCCGCGCCGGCTTCCTGCAGCGCGATGAGGCCGTGCAGGTGACCCGTGAGCGGTGACGCGCTGGCGACGAGCGGGGAGCGCAGATGCATGCCCAGGTACGTGGTGTGTAGGTCGATCATGGCAGGTCCTCACTGACTCATCGCGAACGTCTGTGCTGACATCACAGCGTCGCGCGCCCTCGGGCACCGCCGGCAGGGCAGGAAGACCCGCCCTCGCCGCCATAGGTACTCAACGGGTCAGGTTGCCGCCGGCAGAGCCGGCATTCCGACGTCAGCTCCCGGCGACGGCCAGGCCGGCCAGGCCCGCTCCCCGGCTGCGCAGGTACTTGTCGATCCGGTCGTACGCGGCCTGGTAGACGGCCCGCTGCGGGGCCGGTGTGGCCGGGTCGGCCAGGGCCCGCGGCAGCTCCACGACGCGGATCTGCGGACTGAGGTCGACCCAGGTCGGCAGTGCCTCCGCCTTGGTGACCCGCCACTGGCCCGGTGCGGTCTCGGTGAAGGTGAACCGTGGCATCACGCCTTCCCGGCTGGCATCGACCGGATCGGAGTGGCGGGCCACCTCGTTGCCCATCCCGTACACGACCCATTTACCGTTGATCTTCTCGAACGGCTGCACGACGTGCGCGTGGCAGCCCAGGATCAGGTCGATCTCCGGCGCGGCGAGCAACTGGAGGGCCCAGCGCTGCTGGTCGGCGTTGGCGCCGAAGTCGTACTCGGTCCCCCAGTGCGTCGACACGACCACGATCTGCGCGCCGGCCACCCGCGCCCGCTTCGCCTCGGCGATGATCGCGGCCGGATCGATGAGGTTGGCGATCCAGCCCTTCCCCGCGGGGCGCTGCAGACCGTTGAAGCCGAAGGTGTAAGACAGCTGCGCAACCTTTACCCCGTTTACGTCCACAATGTTGGGATTCTGTTGGGACGTGGCGTCGCGGTAGCTCCCGGCGTGGTGCAGGCCGGCGGCGTCCAGGGCGTCGAGCGTGCGGTAGACGCCCTTTTCGCCGGCGTCGAGGGTGTGGTTGGACGCCGTCGAGCAGGTGTCGAAGCCGGTGTCCTTGATCGCGAGGGTGACCTGCGGCGGAACGCTGAACGACGGGTACCCGGAGAATGGGCCGCCGGCCTCGCCGAGGGGTGTCTCCAGGTGGCAGATCGCGAGGTCGGCGGCGGACACGTCGGGCTTGACGGCGGCGAACACCGGGCCGAAGTCGTACCCGGAGCGCCCCTGCGCCCGAGCGTCCGCGGCGGCCTGCTCCCACAGCGGCGGGTGCAGCAGCACATCCCCCGCTCCCAGCACGGTGAGTGTGCGGGGGCCGGTCGGGGCCGCGGCTGCCGGCGGCGCCTGTGGCACGGCCCAGGTGGTGTGTGCGACCGGCCGAACGGGTACCCGCAGACCTGCCCAGACGCCGACCAGCCCCAGCACCACGACGAGCGCCGCGGCGACCAGGACGGCGGTGCGGGTCCGGCTGCCTGCCACCCGAGCACTGTGGCCCACCGCCCGCCGCGACGGCAACCCCGCCTCTCGACCATGCTCCCGATATCCCCCGCGTCGCGGGTCCGCCAAGATGAGGCCGTGAGCCTGGTACACCCCGTGGTCGTCCCGGAGCGGCCGGTGGCCCCGCTGCAGGAGGTCATTGGCGCCGAACGGTACGGCCGGTTGGTCACGGCCGCCGACCAGTTTCGACAGCGGCTGGCCGGCCGCACCATCTGGAACATCAACTCGACGGCCTCCGGCGGCGGCGTGGCGGAGATGCTGCAGGCTCTCGTCGGGTACGTCGAGGACCTCGACATACCCATCCGGTGGAGCGTCATCACCGGCGACCCGGAGTTCTTCGCGCTCACCAAACGGCTGCACAACCTGATCCACGGCCTGCCGCGCGCGGTGATCTCCGACGCGGACGCCGCCCACTACGCGGACGTCCTGGCCGCCAACGCGGACGAGCTGCTGGCCCAGGTGCGGGCCGGCGACATCGTCCTGCTGCACGACCCGCAGACCGCCGGTCTGACCGCCCCGCTGGTGGCGGCCGGTGCCCGGGTCGTGTGGCGCTGCCACATCGGCCTGGACTGGCAGACCGACGCCACGCGGGTCGCCTGGGACTTCCTCCGGCCGCACCTGGCGGGTGCGCACGGCTACGTCTTCTCCCGGCGCTCGTACGTGCCGTCCTGGGTCCCGGAGAGACTGACGTGGATCATCCCGCCGTCCATCGACCCGTTCTCGGCCAAGAACCAGGATATGGACCCGGAAACGGTACGGGCGATCCTGGCCACGATCGGGGTGCTGGACGCCGCCGGGCCGGACGCACCTGGGCGGTTCGTCCGCCGCGACGGCACGCCGGGTGAGGTCACCAGACCGGGGATGATCACGGCGGATGCCTTGCCCGGGCCCGATGATCCGGTTGTCGTGCAGGTGTCGCGGTGGGACTTGCTCAAGGACATGGAAGGCGTCATGCGGGGTTTCGCCGACCATGTCGCGCCCGCGGGTCCGGGGTACCTGATGCTCGTCGGCCCGGCGGTCAGCGGGGTGACCGACGACCCGGAGGGCGCGGCCGTCTACGCCGAATGCGTGGCGCGCCGGCACGAGCTACCGGCCACCACGCGTGCCCGCGTCCTGCTGGTGACGCTGCCGCTCGACGACGTGGACGAGAACGCGGCGATGGTCAACGCGCTGCAGCGGCACGCCACCGTCATCGCACAGAAGAGCCTGGCCGAAGGGTTCGGGCTGACCGTGGCCGAAGCCATGTGGAAGGGGCGGGCGGTGGTCGGCTCTGCCGTCGGCGGCATCCTCGACCAGATCGCCGACGGCACCGGTGTGCTCCTGCCCGACCCCTACGACCTCGCCGCGTTCGGATCGGCGGTGCACCGGCTCCTCGCCCATCCCGACGAGACCCTGCGGATGGGGCACGCCGCCCGCACACACATCCGCGACCATTACGTCGGTGACCTTCATCTGCTGCGCTACGCCGAGCTGTTCGGCACCCTCATCTGAGTCATCCGGTCGGCACCACGGCGATCGGGCAACCACCCCGGTACAGGAGGGCCTGGAAGGCCGACCCCGGTAGCGGCCGGGAAGGATCGCGGCGCCGGGAGCCGATGACAGCGAGTTGGACCGCGCGGGAGGCGGCGGTCAGCGCGACGGGCACGTCCAGGCTGTGCCGGACCGCCCGGTGCACCCGCACCTCTGGGTACTTGCGCGCCCATCGCCAGAGTGCCTCGGTCAGCAGCGCGTCGGCCACGTCGTGGTCCCGGGTGAAGTCGTACCCGAAGGGACCGAACTGGATCGGACCCGTGTCACCGGGGCACGACCACACGTGCACCCCCAACAACGAGGTGCCGCGCAATGCCGCCTCCGCGAACGCGAACTCCACCACCGACTCGGACCGGACGGCATCCTCGACGCCCACGAGCACCGGCCGCGGCAGCGTGACCGCGTGCGCGTCGTCGAGCGGGCGGTGCACGATCACCGGCACCTGTACGCGCCGTACCACGCGCGCGGCGATCGACCTGCCCGGCACAGCGCCACTTCCCCGGTGCCCGACCACGAGCAGGGAGGCGCCTCGGGACAGCTCCGCGAGGACAGCCGCCGGCTCTCCCGGCACCAGACGCGCCGTCACCGACAGGCCCGGGTGTTCCGATTGCGCCCGTCCCACCGCGAGCGCCACCACCCGGCGCGCTTCCTCCGGGGCCTCGACGTGGCCGCCGCCGTAGCGCACGGACTCGCCGCGGACGTGCACCACGGTCAGTGGCGCCACCCTCGCCATCGCCTCCTCGGCGGCCAACTCGACCGCGGCCAGGCTCGCACCCGATCCGTCCACTCCCACGATCACCGGTCCGAACGGTTGCCTCGCCATCACGCACCTCCACGTAGTCACCTTCACCGTCCCGCGCGGCGGCTCGGGGCGGCAGAGGCGTTCCGCCCGTCCGGAGGGGACGTTCGCCATTCGCGACAGATGATCATCGAGGCATGCCGACTTTTACTGTCCGAAGCTGAACGCTCGTTTGGGTACCGGAATCGCATACCGGCATGTCATCCTGGTCACACGGCGCCCGGCGTCGATCGCGAGCCGCGAGAAAAGCATCGCTGCAGGCGCCCGTGAGAACGGGAGGCCGGCATGGCTCCTCAGCCACTATCGGCGGCGATCCACAGACCGGACGCGCGGATCGGTGTCGTGCTCGGCGGGGGCGGCGTGCTCGGGGCCGCGTGGATGGCCGGGGCGCTGCTGGCGCTGCAACACCACCTGCCCTGCCCGATCGGCGACGTGAGCCTCATCGTGGGCACCAGCGCGGGAAGTGTCCTGGCCGCCGCGCTGCGCTGCGGCGTCAGCGCCGACGACATCGTCGCCTATCAGCGCGGCTCGGCACTCGTGGCCCTGCCCCCGATCGACTCGGGTGGCCCGCTGCCACCGCTGCCGAGACTGCGGCCGGGCTCGCCGCGCCTGCTGGTGAGCACCGCCCGCGCGCCGCACCGGGTGCACCCGTGGGTGGCGGCCAGCGCGCTCATCCCGACGGGTCGGGCCCGCCACCACTCGCTGACCAACCTGGTGCACGCCCTGCTCGGACACCGCCGGCAGGATGGAGCCTGGCCGCGCCGCGAGACCTGGATCATGGCGGTCGACTACGAAAACGGCCGCCGGGTGGCGTTCGGCCGCGCCGGGGCGCCCGCCGCGCCGCTGCCCGACGCGGTTGTCGCGTCCTGCTCGATCCCCGGCTGGTACGAGCCGAAGAGCATAGACGGACGCCGCTACGTCGACGGTGGGGTGCGCTCCAGCACCTCGCTCGACCTGCTCGCCCGGCTGGACCTCGACGAGGTGTACGTCCTCGCCCCCATGGCAAGTTATGTCTTCGACCGGCCGCGGCACCCGTACGGCCGGGTCGAACGCGCTGTGCGGCGCGTGGTCACCCTCGGCCTGACCCGGGAGGTGCGACGCGTCCAGGCGACCGGGGCGACCGTCACGGTGCTCACCCCGGGGCCGGATGACCTGCGCGCGATCGGAGTCAACCTGATGGACTCGGCGCGGCGGCAGGAGGTACTCGAAACCTCGCTGCACACGTCACCCGTCGCGCTCGCGGCGCTCCACGGCCGCGAGCTCGCGGCGTAGGCCCGATGGCGTACCGTCAGCGGGGATGGGCATGGGAAACAGTGCATCGGTGCGGCCGTTGCGCGTCATGACCTTCAACATCTCGCACGGTGCCGGCATCGACCGCCGCCTGGATCTGGCCCGCACCGCCCGCGTCATCCGTGCCGCCGCCGTCGACGTGGCCGGCCTTCAGGAGGTCGCCCGGCACTTCGACGCCCACAGCGGCTTCGTCGACCAGGCGGAATGGCTGGCCCGGGAGCTGGACATGCACGTCGCGTTCGGCGCGAACCTCGACCGGGACCCCGACTCCCCGGGTCATCCGCGCCGGCAGTTCGGCAACGCGATCCTCTCGGTCGATCCGATCCTGGACCGGGACAACACGCACCTGCCCCGTTTCGGCGACCACGAGCAACGCGGGCTGCTGCGGGCCCGCATCGAGGTGCGCGGCGTGTCATGGCAGATCTACACCACGCACCTGCAGCACAACGACGCCGCGGAGCGGCTCGCCCAGGCGCGGGCGATCAGCCAGCTCATCGGCACGCCCAACCACGCGGTCGTCCTGCTCGGCGACCTCAACGCGATACCCGACACCCCCGAGGTTCGCGCCATCACCGGAAGCCTCGTCGATACCTGGCAGGGGTCCATCGGCTGGCTCGGCTACACGGCTCCGAACCCGGTTCCCTACCGGCGGATCGACTACGTCATGCGGTCCCCGGACGGTCCGGCGCGTGCGGGCGTCATCACGTCGCTGCGGGCCCGGATCGCGTCCGACCACCTGCCGGTCGTCGCCGATCTGGCGCCACCGGCCGATCCCGGCCGCCCGGGTACGCCGGTGTGACGGGTGGGCCGAAGGTCCCGGCCCGCGTGGGCGGTCCGCCTCTGTGCCCGATGACGCCGCCGGCTCAGGCTGAGGCCACGCAACGACGAAACGCCGTCGCCTCGATGCGTGAAGGGGGTGCGCCATGCCCGACACCGACGAGCTCAGCCAGACTCCCCGCCAGCTCACCGAGGGTATCCTCATCGCCTGCGTCGAGGCGGCCATCGCCGCGCCCTCGATCCACAACAGCCAGCCGTGGCGGTTCCGCACCCGCGACGGTGGCATCGACGTGTACGCGGACTGGAGCCGGCGGCTGGAGGTCATCGACCCGTCCGGCCGGGAGCTGCTGATCAGCATCGGGGCCGCCGTGTTCAACCTGCGCGTCGCGATGCGCCGGCACGGTCGGCTGCCGCGGCTGCGGCTGTCGCCAGAGCCGGCTGAGCCGGACCTGGTCGCCCGCGTCGTTCCAGGGCCGCCCGCCGCCCCCGACCCGGCCGTGAACGCGCTGGCCGAGGCCATCCCGCGGCGCCACACCAGCCGGCGGCCGTTCGCCCCGACGGTGATTCCGGCAGCGGTGCTCGAGGAGCTGTCGGCGGCGGCCAGGCAGGAGGGTACGACGCTCCGCGTGGCCGACCCGGTCGGCCGGAGCGCGATCTTCAGCCTGGCGCACACCGCCGACCGGCGGCTGCGCGCACAGGGTGGGTACCGCGCCGAGTTGGCCGAGTGGACGTTGCCGGCCCATGGCCGGCGCGACGGCGTGCCGCCGCACGCCTTCGGGCCCTGGGACGCGCTGGAAGCCCTGCCGCTACGCGACTTCGGGCTGACCCAGCCGGTGCTGCACCGGCGCGGCGAACGCTACGAGCCCCACCCGACGATCGTCGTGCTCTCCACCGAAGGGGACACGGTCGAGCAGTGGTTGCGGGCCGGCCAGGCGATGCAACGCGTGCTGCTTGTCGCGACCGTCCACGGCCTGGTCGCCACCCCGATGAGCCAGCCACTGGAGATCCCGGCGCTGCGCGAGTTGCTTACCGACACCGGTACCGGCCGGTGGGCCCAGCTGATCCTGCGACTGGGCTTCGGCGAGCCGACCACGCCGTCGCCCCGCCGGCCGTTGGCCGACGTACTCCTGGTCGAGTCGCTCTAACCACCGCCGGCCCGTCGGGGGCCCGGGGACAAGGAGATGCGCGGTGGCCGCCTGAGGCGGCCACCGCGCATCCGGTGGGGATTCCGTAACGGTGTTCTCAGCGCCGGCTGAGCACCACCTTCAGCGCGCCGGTCTCGCCTGCGCGGCTGAACACGTCGTAGGCGTCGATGAACTCCCCGAGGCCGAAACGATGCGTGATGAATCGCGCGGACTCGATCTGGCGCGCGGCCACAAGGCGCAGCAGGGTGGGGGTCGAGTACGTGTCCACCAGCCCGGTCGTGATGGTCACGTTCCTGATCCAGAGATCCTCCAGATGCAGCGTGGCGGGCTTGCCGTGGACACCGACGTTGGCGACGTGGCCGCCGGGGCGCACGAGCCGGGTGCACAGTTCGAAGGTCTCGGGGATGCCGACCGCCTCGATCGCCACGTCAGCGCCGAGGCCTCCGGTCAGCTCCATCACGCGGGCGACCGGATCATCCTCGCGGCTGTTGATGACGATGTCCGCGCCGAACTGCTTGGCCGCGTCGAGCCGGGCGGCGACCAGGTCGATGGCCACGACGTGGCTGGGCGAGTGCAGTTTGGCGCCGAGCGTCGCGGCGAGACCGATCGGGCCGGCGCCGACGATGGCGACGGTGTCCCCCGGGCGGACGGTGCCGTTGAGGACGCCGACCTCGTACCCGGTGGGCAGGATGTCGGCGAGCATGAGGACTTCCTCGTCGGTGACACCCGCCGGAACGGGATAGGTCGAGTTGTCCGCGAACGGCACCCGGACGTACTCCGCCTGCGTGCCGTCGATGCGGTGTCCGAGAATCCAGCCACCGCCACCGAGGCACTGGCCATAGCTGCCGTCCCGGCAGTAGCGGCACCGGCCGCAGGCGGTGATGCACGAGACAAGCACCCGGTCGCCCGGGCGGACGTTCTTCACCCCCGCGCCGACCTCCGTCACGGTGCCGACCGCCTCGTGGCCGAGGATCCGCCCGTCGGTGACCGCCGGCACGTCGCCCTTGAGGATGTGCAGGTCCGTGCCGCAGATCGTCACGGCGTCGACCTGCACGATCGCATCGGTGTCGTCCTGGATCGTCGGTTCAGGCACCTCCTCCCAGCCCTTGCTGCCCGGTCCGTGGTACACGAGTGCACGCATGCTGGATCGCCTCCTTCGCGTCTCTTTCCTCAACACTTCTCCGCGTGCCTGGCCGGCCGTAGGGCCACAAGTCCCGATCGGCAGGCTGCGCGGTCCCACCCCGGTCGGGCAGGGCTGAAGGTCCTGACGAGAATGACGATCGGCAGGCCGCCCTGCCCCGGCGACATGCAGGTTCGCCTGCGGTGAGGAGGCAGCGTGGCACCGGACCCGCCGCCGCGGCGGTTCGTGCTGCACGAGCACCGCAGGCCGCGCCACCACTTCGACCTGCGTCTGGAGGAGGACGGTGTGCTGCGCTCGTGGGCGGTGCCGCGTGGCCTGCCGGACGACCCGGCCGACAATCGCCTCGCGGTCGCGGTGCCCGACCACGACCTGGACCACCTGACCTACGAGGATGCCGACAAATCCATCGCGGACTCCGGAACCTGGGAAGAACACGACCGCACCGACCGCCGGATGGTGTTCACCCTGCACGGCCGGGAGCACGCCAGGCGCTACGCGCTCATCCGCACGGGTAGTGACTGGCTGCTGCACCTGATGAAGGACCAGGCGACCCGGTAGTAATGTGACAGCGACCACACCGTCCGGCCTCCTCATCGCACGACCGATGAGTTTTCCCGGGAGCCGACGTTTCACCTGGTACAACATCGGCGAACCGCCGATCATCAACCAGGAGGTTGCATCGTGGACTGGACGCTCGAGCTCATCGTCGTTCCCGTTTCGGACGTGGACCGCGCCAAGAGCTTCTACATCGAGAAGGCCGGCTTCAGGCTGGACGTCGACCACAGCGCGGGCGAAGACTTCCGCGTCGTGCAGCTGAGCCCGCCGGGTTCGGCGTGCTCGATCGCCCTCATGCGGAACCCGGCGCCGGGCTCCCTTCAGGGCCTGCACCTGGTCGTGTCCGATATCGACGCCGCGCGTGCCGAGCTCCTCGCCCGCGGGGTCGACGCCAGCGAGATCTTCCATTTCGAGGGGAGCGGCCAGGAGCCGGGGCCTGATCCGCAGCGCAACAACTACAACTCGTTCCTCAGCTTCAGCGACCCCGACGGCAACGGCTGGCTGGTCCAGGAGGTCCGGCGAACGGCGGCCGAGGGGTGACCAGGCCGTTACCGGGGAGGGCTGGCGCCCAGATGACCACGCAGGGTAGCGACGAGATGGTGGCCGCGGCGATCGCCGGCGAGGATTCCGCCTTCGCCGCGCTCACCGAGCGCCACCGGCGCGAGCTGCACGTCCATTGCTACCGGATGCTCGCCTCGTTCGATGAGGCGGAGGACGCCGTGCAGGAGACGTTCCTGCGCGCGTGGCGGGGCCGCGACAACTTCGACGGCAGCTCGCTGTTTCGCGCGTGGCTCTACCGCATCGCCACGAACGTCTGCCTCGACACGCTCCGGCGCAGTTCGCGTCGCCTGACGACGATGCACACCTTCGCCGAGGTGCCGTGGCTCCAGCCGTACCCGGACCGGCTGCTGGACGAGGTCGCACCGAGTGACGAGCAGCCCGATGCGGTCGTCGTCGACCGGGAGACGATCGAGCTGGCGTTCCTGGCCGCCCTGCAGGTCCTGCCGCCCAGACAGCGCGCGGCGTTCATCGCGCGCGACGTGCTGGGCTGGCCGGCCAGCGAGACGGCGTCCCTGCTCGAGACGAGCGTCGCCGCGGCCAACAGCGCGCTGCAGCGCGCCCGCGCCACGATGCAGGAGCATCTGCCGGCGCGGCGCGCGGACTGGTCCGCAGGGGACCCGAGCGCCGAGGAACGGGCGCTGCTCGAGCGGTTCATCGACGCGCACCAACGGTGCGACGCCGCGGCCGCTGTCGCGATCGCGGCGCAGGACATCCGGATCACGATGCCACCGGCCCCGTACCGCTTCGAAGGGTTGGATGTGATCGCGGCGCTCCTGGAGCGTGCGTTCGGGGTGGACCGGGACGGCGATTGGCGCCTCGTGCCGACGCAGGCCAACCGGATGCCGACGGCCGCGAGCTACCTGCGCCGACCCGGCGACTCGACGTTCCGGGCGTTCAAGTTCGACGTCCTGCGGGTTCGGGACGGCGTCATCGCGGAGATCACGACGTTTGGCCCCAGCCTGTTCCCGGCATTCGGCCTAGCGCCCACGCTGTAGGGACGAAAGGGCGGGAAACGGGCGCTGCCGGGACGGCGTCTGTCGTGACCGGCACCTCTGCATCACACAGACGAGTACGCAACATCGGAGGTTACGAACATGGCACGCTCCACATCGCGGGCCGGGCTCGACCGCCCGCACCAGGCAATGGCGGCACGCGTCGCGAGGGATGAACTACCGGGCATGGTGACCCTCATCGCCCGCGACGACGACGTCCATGTCGACACGATCGGTGTAAAGGCGTTCGGCGGTGACGATCCGATGCGGCGCGACACGATCTTCCGCATCGCCTCGCTCACGAAACCGATCCTCGCCACGGCGACAATGATGCTGGTGGAAGACGGCGCGCTGGCACTGGACGAGCCGGTCGACCGGCTGCTTCCAGAACTGGCCAACCGCCAGGTGCTCAAGCGCGTCGACGGTCCGCTCGACGAGACGGTCCCGGCCGATCGCCCGATCACGGTCGAGGACCTGCTGACGTTCCGCATGGGCTTCGGCATGATCGTCGAGCCCACCTTCGATCCGCCATTTCCGATCGTCAAGGCAGTCAACGAGTTGCAGCTTGTCATGGGACCGCCCGATCCGCGTACGCCGCACACTCCGGACGAGTGGATCAAGCGGTTCGGGACGCTCCCGCTGATGCACCAGCCCGGCGAGAGGTGGCAATACAACGCCGGCTCGCTCGTGCTGAGCGTCCTGGTCCCGCGCGCCGCGGGTCAGCCGCTGGAGGATTTCTTCAGGACCCGCATCTTCGCTCCGTTGGGCATGACGGAGACGGGCTTCTCCATGCCCGCCGAACATATTGGCCGGCTGCCGAGCTACTACATGACGAATTTCCAGACCGGGAAGATGGAGTTGCAGACGCTCTCCACCCCGAGCGAGTGGACCGCGCCGCCGGCATTTCCGTCCGGCGCGGCAGGCCTGCTTTCGACCGTCGACGACTACCTGGCATTCGCCCGTCTGCTGCTGAACAAGGGGATACACAAGGGCGAGCGGCTGCTATCGGAGGATTCGGTCACGCTGATGACGACCAACCGCCTGACGCCGGAAGAGATAGCAGGGGGCGGGCCCTTGCTCGCGGGCCGCGGCTGGGGTTACGGCATGGCCGTCGTCACCACGCCGGACGAGGCGTGGCCCGTTCCGGGCCGCTACGGCTGGGATGGCGGCTACGGCACGTCATGGTCCAACGACCCCAACCGCAACCTGGTCGCGATCGTCCTGACGCAGACCTCCGACTTCCTGTTCAACGGCGGGCTCGCCGAGTTCGGAACGCTGACGGCCGATGTATGAGCGTCCACCGTCGGGGGCCGGTGCCGCGTGCTACCGGTCCCCCGTCCACGTGTCCTCCCGGGACTCGACGGAGGTCATCGCGCGGGCACCACGCCACGGGGATCGAGCAGCCCGGCGTCGACGACGGCCCGGCTGAGCGGCCGGGCGAGCGCAGCCAACCGGGCGCACCCGTCCTCGCCGAGCACCCGGTACGCCGGCTCGGCGAGCAGGTCGGTGCGCTCCTCGATGGACTGCCGGTGTGCCCGGCCGGCGTCGGTGAGGGTGAGATCGTCCGCGTCGGGACCCGGCGACTCGGCCAGCAGCCCGCGCGAGCGCAGCCGCGCCACTGTGCCCGCCCACTCGTCGGTGCTCCAGCCCCGGCTGCGGCGCAGGAACCGGGCCGAAATTTCACCGCTGGCCGCGTGCAGCACGAGCGCGTCGAGACCGCCGATACCGGCGTGGAGCAGCACGGCGAGGTGCCCGTCGCCGCGGAACTCCCGCAGCAGCGTCTGCGCGTGCCACAGCACCAGGTGCGGCTCGTCGGGCCACGGCAGCGCGGCGTGCGCGGCGAACAGCGGGCGCGCCGGCAGGTGTTCGCACGCCTCCTCGGCGGCCCGCCGGGCGAGGGCCGCCGCCTCGGCGACCGCCGGCTGCGCCAGGGCCGCGCCGAACGCCCGTCGCAGCGCGGCGTCGGCGGCCTCCAGGCGTACCCGCAGCACGTTCGGCGGGTCCGCGCGCTCCCACGCGGCGGGGATCGCGCCGCGGACCAGGGTGGGGTTGAAGTTGTAGAACATCGCGATGACCGGCTCGGCCGCTACCGCGCCGAGGGCGGCCGAGCGCGAGGCGAAGTACCCCATGGTCGCGTCCAGGCCGAGCGCGGCGTACCGGTCGCGGGCCTCGGGCGCGAAGTAGATCATGCCGTGGATGGGTTCGGCGGCGCGCCACGCGGCGCGGGCGAGCCCGGCGAAGGTACTCAACGTGCTGTCCTCCTGTTGTCCGCGGGTGGAGCGCCTTGGGGCGACAAGAAGCCGCCGTGCTCGAGCGCCGCCAGGAAGTAGGAGACCTGCCGTACGTCGAAAAGGCGTTCCGATGAGTTACATACCGTCCGGTCGGTATGGATGTTACCGGGGCGACGCGTCGGAGGTGTGGCCGCCGGGGTTCGCCGCGGCGACCAGGCCGGTCTCGTACGCGACGATCACCAGCTGGGCACGGTCGCGCGCGTGCAGCTTCCCGAGTAGGCGGCTCACGTGGGTCTTCACCGTGGCCAGGCTCAGACTCAGGTGCCCGGCGATCTCGGTGTTGGACAGTCCCCGGGCAACCAGGGTGAGCACCTCGCGCTCGCGCCCGGTGACCCCGTCGAGATCCCGCGGCAGCGGGCGCGCCGGTTCCGGACGACGGGCGAACTCCGCGATGAGTCGGCGGGTGACCGCGGGCGCGAGCAGGCCGTCCCCTGCGGCGACCACCCGGATCGCGGCGAGCAGGTCGGCGGGCGGCGTGTCTTTGAGCAGGAAGCCGCTGGCCCCGGCGCGCAGCGCCGCGTAGACGTACTCGTCGAGGTCGAACGTCGTCAAGATCAGTACCCGTATCGCCGCCGTGCCCGGATCGGCGCAGATCCGCCGGGTCGCTTCGATGCCGTCCATCTCCGGCATGCGCACGTCCATCAGAACGACGTCGGGCCGGTGCTGCCGGGCCAGCGCGACCGCCTCCGCGCCGGTGCCCGCCTCCGCGACCGTGCTGAGGTCCGGGGCGAGGTCCACCAGCACCCGGAAGCTGCCTCGCAGCAGGGCCTGGTCGTCGGCGATCAGCACGCGGATCATGAGACGGACGCGTACGGCAGTCGGGCGGTCACCCGGAAGCCGCCCTCCGGGCGCCGGCCGGCGGCGAAGTCCCCGCCGTACATGCCGACCCGCTCACGCATCCCGATCAGGCCCTGGCCGCGGGTGGCCGGCGGGGCGACGCGCCGGCCGTCGTCGGTCACCTCGATGCGCACCTCCCCCTGGTCGATGGCCACGGTGGCCCGGCACCGGGCCGGCGCGGCGTGTTTGACCACGTTGGTCAGCGACTCCTGCACGATCCGGAAGACCGCCAGGCCGACGCCCTCGGGCAGGTCGGCGCCGCCGCGCACGTCCAGCTCCACGTCGACCCCGCCGGTCGCCGCCTGCTCGGCGAGCGTGGCCAGGTCGCCCAGGCCGGGCGCGGGCGCGTAGGACGCGCCGTCGCGCAGCACGCCCAACGCGCGGCGTATCTCCAGCAGCGCGCCACGGCTGGTCCCCTCGATGACGCGCAGCGCCTCGCGAGCCTCCCGCGGGCTGGCCTCGGCGACGTGGTTGGCGACGGCCGCCTTCACCGCGATGAGGGTCATGCTGTGGGCGACGATGTCGTGCAGCTCGCGGGTGATGCGCAGGCGCTCGTCGCTCACCGCCCGGTGGGTCAGCTGCTCGGCCATGTCCGCGGCGGACGCCCGGCGCTCGCGCACGGCCCACCCGGCGATCCACGCCGCACCGATCATCAGGCAGGCGAAGCCGATCCCGCCGATGTCGGTTCTGACGTCGGTGGCCGCGACGGCGAGCGCACCACCCATCCCAGCGAGGCAGACGGCCAGCACAGCGACCGAGCGGCGTCGCGGCGTCGCGACCCCGACGGCGTAGAGCGCGCAGGCGAGCGCGGCGCTAGGGGCCGCGGCCGCGTAGTCCGGGATGACACCGGACAGCAGGGCAGCGACGGAGGCGACGAGGACGACGCCGGCGACCACGATCGGCGACCGCCGCCGCACAGCGACGGGGGCGCCGATCAGAACTCCGGCGAGCCACGACAGCCATAGTGGCTCCCGCAGGCCGGCGGCCAGCGGCTCCTCCGTCGCCGCGTACGCGCACACCAGGGTCAGCACCAGCGCGAGGACCGCGTCGACGGCGAACAGCTCGGCCGGGCGTGACCGGAGCGTCATCGGGCGACGGGGGACGCTCGTGCTCACGCACCGGACCTTATCCGCAGTTCGCCGGCGACGCGTCGATCCGGGGCAGGTCATCCTCAGGGCTGACGCGGCCGGCAGCGCCGCCGCCGCACACACCGGTGGCCTGAGCGCGAAGTGCCCGCCACGGCCCGATGTGCGCCGACGCGGAACGCGGCACCGTGAACAGCCATGACGACAGAGACAGTGGCGCTGCGCGGCGTGCGGGCCGTCTACCGCAGCGGGCGGCAGCGGGTGACCGCGCTGGACGGCGTGACGGTGGCGTTCGCGGGGGGCACGTTCACCGCGGTGATGGGGCCGTCCGGCTCCGGCAAGTCGACACTGCTGCATTGCGCGGCAGGGCTCGACCGGCCGACTGAGGGCACGGTCACGATCGACGGGACGCTCCTCGGCACGCTGGACGAGACCGCCCTGACCAGGCTGCGGCGCAACCGGATCGGCTTCGTGTTCCAGGCGTTCAACCTCGTCTCGACGCTGACCGCCGAACAGAACGTGGCGTTGCCGCTGCGCCTGGCCCGCCAGCGCCCGAGCGCCGCGCGCCTGGCCGCGGCGCTGGACGCGGTCGGGCTGGCCGACCGGGCCGGGCACCGGCCGAGCGAGCTGTCCGGCGGCGAGCAGCAGCGGGTGGCGATCGCCCGCGCCCTGATCAGCAGACCGGCGGTGCTCTTCGCCGACGAGCCCACCGGTGCGCTGGACAGCGCGACCTCCCGGCAGGTGCTCGACCTCCTGCGCGCGCTCGTCGACCAGCACGGGCAGACGGTCGTCATGGTGACCCACGACCCGGTCGCCGCCGCGTACGCCGACCGGGTGCTGCTGCTCGCCGACGGCCGCCTGGTCGACGAGCTGACCGAGGTCAGCGCCGAGTCGGTCGCCACGACCATGGCGAGGCTGGAGGCGGCATGCTGACGCTACGGGGGCGCCGGAGCGGGCTGCTCGGCGCGTTCCTGGCCGTCGTCGTGGGCGTGGCGGTCGTCGCGCTCAGCACGCTGCTGTTCGCGTCGGGGCAGCCCCAGGTGCCGGACCGTCTGGCCGCGGCCGCGGTGCTGGTGGGCAGCCCGGCGACGACCACGCCCGCGGACCCGTTTCCGCCATCCCGGCCCTGGTCGTCGCCGGTGGCCGGCGGCCTCGCCGATCGGCTGGCCGCCATCGCGGGAGTTGCCTCGGCGGTGCCCGACCGGACCTTCTACGCGCAGGCGATCATCGACGGTAGGCCGCACGCTGGCGCCGTGGACGGCCACGGCTGGTCGAGCATGCTGCTGGGTACCCGGCGGCTGCGCGCCGGCACGGCACCGCGGCGCGCCGGGGAGGTGGTGCTCGACAGGGCGCTCGGCCTGCCACCCGGCTCCCCGGTGACGCTGCTGACGGCGGCCGGCCCCTCGCGGTACACGGTCTCCGGCGTGGCGGACAGCCCCGACTTCTACGTGACCGACGACGCGGCCGCCGCGCTCGCGCCCGGAGTACGCGCGATCGGGCTGGTCCTGCGACCCGGCGCCGACGTCGCACGGGTGGCCGCGGCCGCGCGCGGGATCGTCGGCGGCGACGGCCGGGTGCTCACCGGTGCCGCGCGCTCGGCACTGGAGCCCCGGGCTGACGCGCGGTCACGCTGGATCGGTATGCAGGTGCTCACCGGCATGGCCGCGCTGGCCGGGTTCGTGTCCATCTTCGTGGTCGCGTCGACGTTCGCGTTCACCGTCGCGCAGCGCCGGCGCGAGTTGGCGCTGCTGCGCACGATCGGGGCCACGCCCCGCCAGATCCGGCAGATGCTCTACCGCGAAGCCCTCGCCGTCGGCGTGTCGGCCGCGCTCGTCGGGGTCGTGCTCGGCGCCGCGCTGGCACCCGCGCTCGGCGAGGTGCTGGTCGACGCCGGGTTCGAGCCGGTGGGCTACCGGGTACGGTTCGTCGCCTGGCCGATCGCCGCGTCGTTCGCGGTCGGGCCGGTCGTCGCGCTGCTCGGCGTCTGGTCGGCGGCGCGGCGCGGATCGCGGGTGCGACCCCTGGAAGCGCTGCGCGAGGCCGTGGTGGAGGCGCGCCCGATGGGCCGGGTGCGCTGGGTCGTCGGCGCCCTGTGCACGGCCGCCGGCCTGGCACTGGCCACCCGCACCGCGACTGCCGACGACGCGCAGGACGGCGGCTCGTTCGCCCTGTACAGCGCGATGGCTCTGGTCGTCGGCGCGACCGTGCTGGCCCCCGCGTTCGTCCCGCTCGTCGTGTGGCTGCTCGCCTGGCCGCTGCGGCGCGGGCGCGGGGCGACGGGCATGCTGGTGCGCGAAGGCGCCCGCGCCGCCGCGCGCCGCACCGCCTCGACCGCGGCGCCGGTGCTGCTCACGGTCAGCTTCGCGGTGCTGATCTCCGGCACGGTCCGCACCTCCACGCAGGCGTACGCGGCGGGACGGTCGGCGGCGATCAACGCAGGCTGGGTTGTCGCACCCGACGGCACCCCCGGCCTGTCCGACGCGGCGATCGCCGCGGCACCGGGCGCCGCACTCCTCGCGACGACCGTGTACGCCCGGGGCGTCGAGCCGCTCGCGGCACTCGGCGTCGACCCGTCGGCCTTCGCCGGGGCAAGCAACCGGCTCCCCGTGCTGTCCGGCTCGCTGGCCGACCTTCGCGGCGACGACACCGTAGTCGTGACACAGGCGGTCGCCGCACAGCTGGACCGGCACCCGGCAGAGTTCGCGCCGGTCACCTTCGCCGACGGTGAGTCGCTGCCGCTCCGGATCGTGGCTGTCGTCGCCGACCGGTCGATACCGGCCGGGCTGCTCCTGCCCCGCGCGGTGGTACGCGCGCACGACCCGTCGGCCCTGACCTCGGCGATCTTCCTCAACCGTCCCGTCAGGCTCCCGGCTGACGCGGGCGCGCGGGTGATCGACGTCGCCATGTACGCGGCGGAAACCGACAGCGAGGAGGATCGGCTGGTCTGGATATTCACCCTGCTACTCATCGGCGTCTCGGCTGGGTACGGCGCGCTCGCGGTCGCCAACACGCTGCTGATGGCGGCGGTCAACCGGACGCGGGACTTTCAGGTCCTGCGGCTGTCCGGCGCCACCAGCGGGCAGGTGGCCTGGACGGCGGCCGCCGAGTCCGCGCTCGTCGTCGCGATCGGCGCGCTGCTCGGCGCTGCGGTGGCGTTCATGGCACTGCTCAGCGTCCGGGAAGGGCTCAGCGAGCAGGCGCACGCGCCGGTCGCCCTGGTGGTGCCGTGGTCCACAATCGGCGGCGTCGTCGCCGGGTGCCTGCTGCTCGCCGTTGTCGCCAGCGTCGTGCCGGCCCGTCTCGCCCTGCGCCCCGCCGGCGACGCCGGCCGGAGTCATCGGCGGCCGGTCACCGGCGTGTGCCGAAGGAGATCTCGCTGAGACTCACCAGGCCGTCACCCTGGTCGGAGGGCGGGTACGCGTCGACGATGACCACCCGGGCGTGCGTCGCGTCCGCCGCCTTGACGTCGATCGTCTGCTCGCCCGGGTCGTCAGCGAGGTCGGCAACCCGACAGGTGCCGTCGGAGAACAGGATGTCGAGCTGCCGGGGACGGGCCTGCAGAGTCCTCTTGTCGTTGCCCTTCGCCAGACCGGCCCGCACCGTGACGCGCTCGATGGTGGCCGGTCGGCGGAAGGCGATCGTCAGCGCGGGAGCGCCGCCCGCGCGTTGACACGGCGCGCCGCTGGCTGCCACCGGGGTCCAGGCAGCGGCCCACGCGCGCTCGGCGTTGCCGTCCACCGCGTACTGCAGGTCGAACCCGGCAACAGGCTTGGGGCTCGGGTCGGCGGTGATCGAGTCGGTCGGCACGGTGGCGTAGCGGTGCGGGATGAAGCGATCGACGCGCGCCGTCAGCTCGGTCCGGACCTCGTGGCCCCACGGCCCGAACTGCGACAGGCCGATCCCCAGCGCTCCGAGCAGGGCCATGCCGCGCACCACGCGGGCCCGCCCGTTCAGGCCGGCGTCGTAGGCCACCCGCAGGCCGCCGTTGGCCGCTCGCATCGCGCGCCGGAAGTCCCGGCCGCCGCCCACCATGTCCCCGATCCGCCGGTACCACGGAAGCCGCTGCCGGGTGGGGTCGGCCGCCGGGCGTGGTGCCGGTGCGAGAGCGGCGCCGCACCGGCAGAACCGCCGGCCGCTGTCGACTCCTCGCCCGCACCGGGGGCAGACCCCCTGCCCGGGCAGCGGGGGCGCGGGACGCGCCGGCTCGGCACGCTGGCCCGTGCCGCCACGCGGTGACCCCCACGCGGGCACGGGGTCGTCCGGTCGTACGGCGCCGAGGTCGGGTTTGGTCGAGCCGGGGGCGGTGGGTGCCAGCGACGGCGGTCGGGGGGTCAGCCGCCCGGGCTGCGTGCTGATCCGGACGCCGATGGTCCGCTGGGGGACGGTCGGCGTGGGTGCCTGCCCCGGATCGGTCACGGCCGGCCTCGCGAACGCCGCCGGCGAGAAGGGGGGCGGGGGCGTCTCCGGTTCGACCGGATTCTCCGGTTGCGGCGCCGCGCCGGATGCGGGCGGCACTGACGGCGGCGCCGCCGGAGCGGGCGGCGGGGAGGCCTTCGCGGGGGGCGGGGAGGCCTTCGCGGGGGGCGGGGAGGCTTTTGCGGGGGGCGGGGTGGCGCCGCTGCGGCGGCCGCGGGTCCACCCGAGGTAAGCGCGGCAGGCGGCGCAGTGCAGCGCGTCGTCGGGATTCTCTTTCCCGCACCGTGGACACACCGTCACGGCGTCCTCCCCGGCGTGCGCGGGAAGCCGGGCGACGCGGCACCGATGACCTGGTCGAGCGCGTATGGGTCGAGGTCGGCGCCGGTGCCGATCGCGGCCTGCCCCAACTCGTTCGGATCGGGCAGCCCGACCAGTAGGGCGGCGGCGTCGATCTCGGTGCCCGCACTGTCGAACGCGCGCAGCACCAGACGCGGCGACTCCGGACGCTCCACCGTGGACCGGACCGCGTCGACCGCTCCGAGGATCGTGCCCGCGACGACCTGATCGCCGTCGCCGACGGTCACGCTGCCCGGTGCTAGCCCAGCGTATTCGAACGTGGTGCCGCTCTCGCCGCTGAGGCGCAGCGCCGCACCGGGCGGCCGATTGACGGTGCCGGACTCGATGGCGTGCACCGGGGTGCCGGCCGGCGCGATGAGCGGCAGGCCGTCGGCGGTCGGCTGGGCCGGGCCGGGCAGTGGTCCGGGCAGCGGCTGGAACCGGCGGCCGGTGCGCAGCGGGGCAGCGTGACCGGCCCCGGCGGCGGGGACGTCGACTGCGAGCGGCGTGTCAGCGCGGCGCGGAGTGTCCACGCGACGTGGCGTGTCCACATGACGCGGTGAGACCGGACGGGACGCGCCGGGCGGCGGGATCGGACGCGGGCCGCCGGGCGGCGGGATCGGACGCGACCCGCTGGGCGGCGCCGCGAGCGGGTCGCCAGGCGCGACGAGAGCCAGCAGGTCCTCGGCCGACAAGGCATCCTCCGCCGCGTCGTCCGGACGCTCCGGGCCGTTGGGCATGGACCCCCTCCGCCTCTGTCCGGTGTCCGGAACTGGCCAGATCCGATTCTTACACGCCACCGCACTTAGCGATATCGTCCCGTACAGCAGCGCGCGATGGGACCGCGGGCTCACCGAGTCGGAAGTTCGCCGATGGCTGAACCCCCGATACCGCCCGCTTTCGTCAAGGGTCGGATCAAGGCGCCGCACGCACAGGGGCTGCGGCGCGCCCGCCTGGTGCGCCCGTTGGTGAAACCGGGAGCGCCCCGGCTGGCTCTGGTCGTGGCGCCCGCGGGCTCCGGAAAGTCGACGCTGCTCGCGCACGTGGCGGAGGCGGTCGACTGCCCGGTCGCGTGGCTGACTCTCGACGGCGCCACCGGCGACGTGGCCGATCTCCTGGCGCACCTGCGGGCGGCGTTCGCGGCCGTGCTGCCGGGGCTGGCACCGGCCTGGCCGAGCGCGGAATGCGCCCTGGTCGATCTCGAGCAGGTGGTCACCGCACCGCTCCTGCTCGTCCTCGACGACCTGCACGCCGCCGCGCCCGGCGCGATCCGGGACGTCGTCGGGCTGTTCATCGACTACCAGCCGGAGCCGCTGCGCATCGTGCTCGGCTCGCGCCGTGCCCCCGACCTCGACATTGCGCGACGGCGGTTGACCGGGTCGATGGTCGAAGTGGACGCTGACGCGCTGCGGTTTCGGACCTGGGAGGTCGACGAGCTGTTCCGCCAGCACCACCAGGTGCAGCTGCGGCCGAAGGAGGTCAGCGCGCTGACCCAGCGGACCGCCGGCTGGGCCGCCGGCCTGCAGCTGTTTCATCTGGCGACGCATCGGCAGCCGCCGTCGACACGTGCGGCGCTGCTCGCCAAGGGCGGCACCGGTTCCCGACTCACCCAGGAGTACCTGGCGCGCCACGTGCTCAACCGGGTGGCGCCCGACGTCCGCTCGTTTCTGGTCCGCACCAGTGTGTTGGATGAGTTGACGGCGCGACGCTGCGACGCGCTGCTGGGCACGTCCGACGCCGGCGAGCGGCTGGCCGAGCTGGAGCACAGCGGGCTGTTCACGTTCACCGACGTCGACGGCCTGATCTACCGGTACCACGAGGTGCTGCGGGGGCACCTGCTCGACGAGCTGGTGACCCGGTTCGGCCTGGAGCAGGCCCACACGCTGCACGCCGAGGCGGCACGGCTGCTGGAGGCGGAGGGCGCGCTCGGCGAGGCGATCCGCTCCTACTGCCGCGCCGGCGCGTGGGAGGATATCCGCCGGTTGCTGGCCAGCGGCGGCGCTTCGCTTGCCCGCCAGCCGGGCACCTGGATCGACCTGCTCCCGACGTCGATTCGCGACCAGGACCCGTGGGCGCTGGTGGCGCTGGCGCGCCGGCTGCTCGCCGAGGGCTCGCTGGACCGGGCCGCGGAGATGTACCAGCGGGCGGTGGATCGGCTGGAGCAGCACGGCGCCGGCCGCGAGGCCGCCGACGAGCTGCGCACGTTGCAGGCGTGGGTCAACCCGCGGCCGGGCGTCGGGACCGACTGGGTGCACGTGGCCCGGTCGGTGCTGGCCGAGCCGAGGAAGCAGGTACGCCGGTCGGTGCGCGCCGCCGCGGTGACCGACGAGCTGCTGCTGGGCTACGCGCATCTGGTCTGTGGTGAGCTGTCGGCGGCGCGGGAGCAGTTCAGCGCCCTCGCCCGCGAGCACGAGCTGGCCTCGGTCGCCGAGACGGCGGTGCTGGTCGGCCAGGCGCTGACGCGCACGTTGGCAGACCCGGATGACGCCGGCGCCGAGGACGGTGTGATCGCCCGCGACCAGGCGGTGGCGGCGACGAAGCTGCTCGGCCTCCCGGTGGTGTCCCGGCTGGCCCACGGCCTGCAGGCGGTGGCCGCCGATGACCGGACGACGATCGAGTACCTGCTGGGCGAGTGCCGCCAGGCCGAGGACCGGTGGGGACACGCGGTGCTGCGGCTGCTCGCCGAGCTGGCCGCGCTGGCCACCGGTGCGGCGTCCGCGGAGCTGTTGGAGTCCGTCGAGCGCGATCTGCGGGAGCTGGCCGCCCCGGCTCTCGCCGGCTGGGCTGCCGCCGCGGCGGCACTCGCGCACACCCTGGCGGGACAGCCGCTCCCCCCGCCCCGCCTGGCCGCGGTGGAGCTCGAAGCCCGCGCCATCGGGCCGCTGCCGTACGCGCTGGCGCTGCTCGCGATCGCCGGCAGCCAGCACGATGACCGGGACGGTGACCGCACCGGGGCCCTCGCGCTGCAGGTCGCCGACCGCTGCGGCGCCGGTCTCCTGCTGCGGCAGGTCGCCGCCCGGCTGCCGGCCGGCATGACCTCTCCCCCGGCCGGTGCCGCCACGACGCCGGCCGGGGCCACGCTTCGCATCCGCTGCCTCGGCGGGTACGCGGTCGAGATCGACGGTGTACCCGTCGACCTCGCCGCGGTCCGGCCCCGGCACCGCGAGCTGCTCCGCCTGCTGAGCCTGCACGCCAACCGCTCCCTGCACCGCGAGCACATCATCGAGTGGCTCTGGCCCGGGCGGCACCCCGAGCGCGGGCAGCACAGCCTGCAGGTGGCCGTCAGCGACCTGCGCAAGCTGCTGGAACCGGCGGCGGCCCGCGGCGGGTCGAGCCGGCTGCGCCGCGACGAGAGCGGCTACCGGCTCGTCCTCGACTCCTATGAGGACTGCGACGTGCGGCGCCTCGATCACCACATGCGCGCGGCGCGGGCGGCGGCCGACGACGACACCCTCGCCGTCCACCTCAAGGCGGTGATCGCGGCGTACACCGGCGAACTGCTTCCCGACGACGGGCCCGCGGAGTGGGCGGTGCCGGAGCGCGAACGGCTGCGTAACGACCTCACCGAGGCGTGCGAGCGGCTGGCGGCGCTGCGGGCCGGCGAGGGCGCGCACCCCGAGGCCGTCCGGCTGGCGCGCCACGGGCTGGCGCAGGACCGTTACCGCGACGGGCTGTGGCAGCGCCTCATCGCGTCGTTGCGGGCCGGCGGCAACCCCGCGGAGGCGGCCGCGGCCGCCACCGCGTACCGGCAGGTCCTGGACGAGATGGGGCTCAAACCGCGGTGACCTCGATCTCGTGCGGGACGTGCGCGGGTTTGACCTCGGCGACGATACGGTCGACGACCTCCGCGTCGACCGTGCCAGCCCGGACCCGCACCAGCAGACGGGGCCGGGGCTGCCCGGGCAGGGCGCCGAGGGGGCGCGCCGACGACGTCACGCCGCCGTTGTCCGCCACTTCCACCTGGTGCCCGGTGTAGGCGCGGACGGCGGCGGCCACCCCACGGACCGTGCCCCGCCAGAGCACCGCCTCGACGGCGTCGGCGAGATGGACCCGCAACCGGTCCGCGGGCAGGCGCTCGTCGAGCGGGAAACCGAGCCATCCGGCCAGCCAGCGCAGGAAGTCCTCGGGGGCGTACCGGGGATCCAGGTACGCGTCGAAGTCGTCGAGCGTGGCGAAGACCGGCGCGAGAACCTCGTCGAACGCGGCGACCATCTCCCGCGTGAAGTCGTTGCCGATGAAGGCGCCCGGCAGTCCGGCCGCCAGCGACTGGGGCGGCTGCAGCCCGTCCACCGCGCCCCTCACCGCGCACCGCCCGACTCGTCGGTGCTGACGTAGACCTGGTGCTCGACGCTGAACGCCAGGTGGGTCGCCTCCAGATCGATGCGGTCCTGCGGCTCGGACATGTCACCGGTGACGGGGTTGACCCGGAAGAGCACCGCCTCGTCGACGAAGTCGATGCCCGGTACGCGGCCCAGCACCGCGTACACCTCGCCCACCTGCACGGGCCGGCCGAACGGCCAGCCCCGCCGGTCCGGGCCGCCGGTGAGTGGGTTGAAGTATGCGTACAGCGCCGACGTGGCCTCCCGTTCCACCCGTTCGGGGTCGGCGTCGGCGCGGGCACGCACCTGGGCGTCGACGCGTACGCCGACGTAGCTGGGCGGTTCGACAATCACCCGCACGCCGACCACCCGCCGCTCGTCGAGCGCCCGCACGACCCGCTCGCGGGCCGCCTCCGAGGGACGCAGCCGGCCCAGCGGGATACGGCCGTCATCCGCGGGTACGCCGGGGACGACCAGCACCCGCACCGCTCCCGCGTCGGCGCCGCTCGCCGGCACGCACCGGACGCGGGCGAACTCCGGCGCCGCGCGCCGGGTGAGCTGCTCGAAGTCCTCCGCGGTGACCGCCCGGTTGCGACTGCGCAGCTCAAGCGGGCCACGCCGCTTGGCCTCCTCCACCGTCTCGCCGTCCACGCCGCCGGCGGCTGGCCGCCGGTTGTAGACCGTGGCGACGTACGGGATGGACGAGCGCAGCACGTTCAGCGCGTGCGCGGCGATGTTGCCCGACGCGCCGCCGCCGGTCCGGTACCCAGCCAGCCGCAGCACCGCGCCTTTCGCCGGCACGCTGCCGTACCGGCGCATCGTCCCGTCCGGTAGCCGCACCGCCGGGCCGAACCTGATCTCACCCGTGGTCGCGTCAACGGTGAAGTGGCGGCTGTCGGGGCCGCTCTCGGCGAAGGAGTCGACCTGCGTCCACCGCTCCCAGTCGACGGCGGCGGCAAGGTCGGGCTCCTGCACCGGTGGCGACACCACACCCGCCCAGCCGTCCGGGCCGCCGTCGCTGTTGCCGCCGTCGCTGTTGCCGCCGTCGCTGTTGCCGCCGTCGCTGTTGCCGCCGTCGCGGCCGGCCGGCACGCCGACGTCGAGGACCAGCCGCTCCCCCGGCACCGGCAGCACCGGCGGGTGCAGCACCTGGAACACCTGCCCGGCAGTGCCGTCGGACACGCCCAGCACCTCTTCGCCCACCGGGTCGGCGTTGAGCGCCTCGACGTCGCCGCCCACCGTTGCCGCCGTGACCGACACGACCAGTGGTGTGGACCGGTACGGCGGCCGGCCCGGCAGCTCGATCACGCGGCAGCGCAGCCAGGCGGCGGACAGGTCGCCGATGGCCGACAAGGCGTGGCCCGGTGGCACGTGCAGCTCCACCGCGCCGGACACGTTCAGCCCGAGAGTGCTGTCGCGCTCCAGGTCGCAGGTCACCCAGCCGTCGGCGGTCCACGCCTCCCAGCACAGTGGCGGGTGCTGCGGGTCGATGCCGTGCCCACCGACGGTGCACACGAACTGCAGCAGCAGGAGGTTGGCAGCCGCGGGCTGGTCGAGTCCGATGTAGAGGGCGTCGCCGACCTCGGGGCGCTGGGTGAAGCAGGCGAACGCGCCGTCGAGCCCCATCCCGGGCGTACGGTTGACCAGGTCGCCGCCCGCGGCCATGGTCGCGACGATCCGGGAGGTAGCCGGCACCACGTCGAGGTCGGCTGTGGTCGCGAACGCCACCGCCTGCTCGGTCGCGGTACGCCGGGTGGAGACAACGGTGCCGGCGGCGATGCGCACCGGCACCGACTGGTGCGACGACAGGCGAAACGACATCTCGGCCCGGGCCGCCGCGGGTGGAAACAGCGTGACGCCGAGCAGCTCGAGAAACTTCACGTAGTGGCGCTCCGGTACCCGGTTGAGCCGGTACAGCAGCAGGTCGGTCATCCACGCGAACGCCTCGATCAGCGTCACCCCGGGGTCGGACACGTTGTGGTTGGTCCAGGTGGGACAGCGCCGCTGGACATGCCGCTTTGCCTCGTCGACCAGCTCCTGAAACGTCCGGTCGTCCAGATTCGGCGTGGGGAGGCTCATGATTCCTACTCGTGCTCGGGGATCACGTAGAACGGGAAAACGAGGTTGCGCCGGTCATAGGTGGAGCGGATCGTGTAGCGCACGTCGATCCACAGTGTCGACACCTCGTCGCTGTCCGCGGTGACCAGCACGTCCTCGACGACGATTCGCGGCTCCCAGCGCAGCAGGGACGCCCGCACCTCCGAGGCGATGAGCGCCGCCGTGGCGGCGTCGGCGGGCGCGAAGACGAACTCCTGCAACCGGCAGCCGAACTCCGGGCGCATCGGGCGCTCGCCCGGCGCGGTGGCGAGGACGAGGTACATCGCCTGCTCTATCTCGCCGGCCCCGGAGACCAGCGCGATCTGGCCGGTCGCGTCGGTCTCCACCGGCCAGCTCCACCCGGTGCCGACGAAACTGTTGTCCTGCCGCATCGTCCTCACTGTCCTATCAGGACGGTAGCTGCGCTGCCGGCGACCTGCCCCGGCGCACCCGAGCACGACGTCACCTGGCAGCCCGTGTACGCCGCCGGCCGCCCGTTCAGGAACACGGTGCCGCTGCCGGCCACCACCCGGCCCTGCTGAGCGGGTGGTGCGAGGAACGGATCACTGGGGTGCAGGCCGACGTGCGGCGGGGTGTTGACGCCGCTGGAACCCTGCACCGCCGCCGGCTTGCCGGCGACGAGCACGGTCGTGGTCAACCCGGTCGTCAGCGGCGCGGAGAACGGCAACGGCCCCGGTGAGGGCATCGGCGACCCGGACGGGCTGGGCACCATGTGGGTGGCGCACATCCCGCTGATCCGGTCACCGAGTACGACGGCGGGTGTTCCCATGCCGGCCTCCCTTCAGTTCAGTCGGATGGTCGTGCCGCGGACGGTGACCTCGCCGCTGCTCTCCAGGGTCAGCCCGCGGCTGGCGCGAATCGTCCCCGAGCCTTTGCCGTCGATGGTGAAGTCCTTGCCGGCGGTGACCGTCGCGTTGCCCTTGGCCGTCACGCTGACGTCGCCCTCGGCTTCGATGCGCACCGCCCCGTCGGTGGCGTCGAGGACCACGGTCACCTTCCGGTCCTTGGTACGCACCTCGATGCGTTCCTTGCCATCGGCGTCGGAGAAGATCAGCTCATGGCCCTTGCGGCTGCGCAGGCCGCGCGTCTGCACCACGCCCGCACCGCCGTCGACGGCGTCGGCGAAGGGCGGCGCGTCCACGCCGTTGAACAGCCCGCCGAGCACGTACGGCCGGCGCGTGTCACCGTGCTCGAAGGTGACCAGCACCTCGTCGTTGACCTCCGGCAGCAGCATCAGCCCGCGCTTGTCGCCGGCACCCAGTTGGACCACCCGGGCCCAGTCTGACTCGTAGTCCTCCGACAGCCACGGGAAGCGTAGTTTCACCCGGCCGCGACCGTCCGGGTCGGAGACGTTGGTGACGACGCCGAGGACGACCCCGTCCACGCGCGGCGCCCCGGCACGCCGGCCCTCCCCGGTGACCAGGCCGAAAACCGAGCGGTCGTGCGCACCGCTGACACTGAACGACGTCCGGTACCCCTGGCTGTCCCAGGTGTGCCGGGCCCGCGACACGGTCAGCTTGCCGTCGAAGCGCCCCCCGGTCTGGCCCAGGCTCACCGCGGCGCCGGACACGATGCGCGGGTCGCCCCGCGCCACCCCCTCCGCGTACACGCAGGTGCTGGCGAGCCGCTCGGCCTGCGCTTGCGCGACGGCGTCGCACTCGGCCTGTGTGGTCAGCGGCAGATCGACCGTCACGTGCCGGGGCGAGCCGAAGCGCTGGGCCACCGCGTCCGGTTGGTCGCGCAGCTTCGCGCTGCGGGTGCGGGCCGGTGCGGTGGCGACGAGGGCGCGCTTGTTCTTCTGATCCCAGCCCCGCACCTCGACCTCGGCCACCTGCTGCGCGGCGGTGACTCGGGCGCTGAGCTGCTCGAGGTTGCCGCCCGGGACCAGGGCCAGCCGTTCGGCCGACTCGTAGTCGCCGGGCTCGGGCGCGTCACCGGCCTCCGTGGACCGCACGAACTCCAGCTTGGTGCCGGCCATCCGCAGCGTGAAGTCGATCTCCCGGGCGCGCCGGGTGAGGAACTCCCAGTGCGTCTCGTTGACCTGCGACACGTGCTCGTGCACCACCGAGGTCGACTGGACCGTGCCGGTACGCAGGCCCACCTCGCGGGCCAGCCGGGTGACCAGGTCGGAGTCGGTGACGTTCTGGTAGGTCGCGGTGTGCACGCCGTTGTAGAGGTCGTACGACCGGTCGTAGCCGACGACCGTCGTGAATGCGCCCCGATCGTGGTAGTCGAACCCCAGGTGGTAAACCAACCCTTCGAAGACCGGTACCCCGGTCTTGTCGCCGGGGCGTCCCGCGGTGACCGTCAGCTCGGTGTGCAGGTCCAGGCCGCTGCGGCCGAGCAGGTCGCGCGCCGGGTCGTCGAGCACGATCCGGCACGAGTCCGGCCCGCCCACGTCGGTCTCCACCACGACTTTGCGTACCCGCGCCTGCACCTGCTCCGGCAGCGGGCTGCCGCCGACGGTGATGATCGGCCGGGCGCCGTAGGTGTTGGCGGTCATCCGTCGGCTCCCGCCAGCTCGGCCGGGTCGGGCAGCAGCAGTTCCCGCCCGGGGGTCAGCCGGAACGGGTTGTCGATGCCGTTGGCCCGGGCGATGTCGCGCCAGCGGGCGGCGTCGCCATACACGGCGTACGCGACGGAGTGCAGCCCTTCGCCGCGGCGCAGCAGGTGACTACGGCGTGCGTGCTCACCGCCGGAGGTCGGGTTGGTGCGGCCCACCGGTTGCGGTGTGGACTGGAGGGTGAGGTTGACCTGGGCACGGATCGGGCGACCGTCCCGGGCGAACATCTCGTAGGTCACCTCGACCTGTTCGAGGTGACCGGTGAAGGTGTGCGCGCCGTTGATGGTCAGCGCGCCCCACGTGAACTGCAGCTCGGCCGGGCTGGGTGAGTGCGTGGTCGGGTCCTCGTCCGGACTGGTCCAGCGCATGAGCCGTTCCACCTCGGGCAGCACGCTGCCACTCGGCTGCTTCTCCACGGCGTCGAGGAGGATCTGCAGCTTCAGCTGCGTCGCCTGGGTGCCCCGGAACTGTACGGGCGGCTCGGCGCCCGCGCCCTGCGCCGGCTCGCGCTTGAAGTCGGCGCTCTTGGAAAAGCTGATGGTGGTCGGGTTGAAGTGGAAGTTGACCCGCGCCGCGGGGTTGCGGACCTCCTGCAGAAACGCCTTTGCCTTCGGTAGTTCCATCCCGCCGCCCCTTTAGCCGAGCAGCCCGTTGTGGGCGAACTCGAACGTCTCGGTCGCGACCTTCGCGGAGTCGGCCGAGAAGCTGGGGCCCGCGTACCGCACCGGCCATACTTCGACGAACGTCCACTCCGCGACGGCCTCGCTGTTGTCGTTGAAGGCCACCACGGTGGCGGTGTGCCGCCGGGTGTTCACGCCCTTCGCCAACATGCGAAACCAGGTGCCCAGCCCTTTGGACTGCAGGTCCACCGGCCGCGTCACCTTGATGTTGCCGTACTTCAACCGGCCCGGAAGCTGGTGGATGAAGCCGTTCTCGCCGCCCTCCTGGTAGGTGCGAACCTCGTACTCCGCGGTCAGCCCGTCGAGCGTGGTGAAGGAGCCGAGGTCCTGCCCGTCGATGACCACGTTGAACCGCAGCGAGTTGGCGGGGTTGCTCATCGGTGTCGGTCTCCTCCTCGTGCTACCAGTCGGCGAGCGCGCCGCGGCGCTCCCGCTCCAGGAACAGGTCCGTGCGCAGCCGGCGCTCGATCCGCTCGTACAACTCGTCGGCCATGCCGGCCAGGTCCGGGGCGGGCGCCGGAACCGACGGCGCCACGGCCACGGTCGGCGGCGCGGGTGTCGCAGGTGTCGCGGGCGGCGGTGCTGCTGCCGGCGGTGGTGCGGCAGCCGCCGGTGGCCGGCTCTGCTCCTGCCGCTGCACCGGCAGCGCGGCGGGCGGGGCGGGCGGCGGCGCGAACACGACCGCGCCGTCGGCGTCCCGGGTCGCGATGCCCGCCGCCACCGCCACGTCGCCCGGATCGTGGTAGGCCGGCGCCGCAACCGTGCGGGACACCACCCGGGCGGCGGCAAAACCCTTCGCGGGTACGGGCGGAGCCGCGGGCCCGGCGCCGAGACCGGGGTGCGGGCCCGATCCGGCGTCGTGCGCCGGCGTGCTCAGGTCGGCGACCGCGCCACCCGCCACCGTCCGCTGGATCACCCGCTGGATCGCCGGAAGGGGGCGAGCGGGCGCGCGACGTCCGACCGTCGCGACCGCGGGTGCGGGGTCCCCAGCCGGGACAGAAACGGGCAGGACGACCTCCGGCACGGTTCGGGTGACGGCCGCCGGAGCATCCACTGGCCAACCGACGGACGGAACCGGCGCATGCGCCCGGCCCACCAGGAAGTCCGCGCCGACTGCGCGCGGCGACGGATCGTTCGAACCCGCATCGCCAAGGGCAGCGCCCGGCGCGGCACCGCCCGGTGCGGGGCTCCTCAGCCCGAGGACGCTCGGCGCCCCCGCCCCCGGGTCGGCGGCACGCTGCACCGCCGCGCCCGGCTCGACGGCGCGCTGCAAGGCAGCCTCCGGTGCGGTGCCGGGCGTCTCGGCCAGCGCCGGTGCGGTGTCCGGCATCCAGGCGTCGGCGACCACCGCGTCCGCCGTCGCGGCACTGGGCACGGCTGGACCGGGAGCGGCCACGCTGGGTGCGGCCAGATCAGGCACGGCCAGGCTGGGTGCGGCCAGATCAGGCGCGATCGGGTTGGGCGACCGCATCGAGGGCGAGCCCACGGGCCCAGCCGTGGACGCGTCGATGCTCGTCGAGCGGACCGGCCCGGCGCGTCGCGCGCCGGGCGGCTGGAGGCCGGTGGGCACGTCCGCGGTGCTGCGCTGGATCGGGCTCCGCGCGGACGCCGCGCTGCGCTGCACGGCCGGCACCGCGGGTGTGGCCGCACCGCGGCTCGGGCGCTCCGCCGCGTGGCCCGTCACCGGCCGACCGAGCCCGATGGGCCGCGACCCCTCCGCGATCTTGACTGGTTGCTGCCGCCCCGGCGACACCGAAGCGTCAAGATCGCCGAGGCCCGGCAAGGGCCCGCCGGGCCCGGCAGGACCGGCGGGACCGGCAGAGCCGGACGGCTCTTTCGCGACCGGATCCGCGAGGGCAGGGGACCCATCGGCCGCGCCCGGCGACCCACCACTCGGCGTCAGCGCCGCCGCGGCGAGGCTCGGCGGAAGCGCCGCGGCGAGGCTCGGCGGAAGCGCCCCGGTCGCGGGTACCGGCAGGGACCGGACCGGCGGGGCGGGCACGGCGGCAAGCAGGGCCGCACGGGCGACCACCGGCGGCGCATCGGATACCGGGGAAGCGACGCGCCGCCGGGGCGCCGGACCCGGCGCGGGCCGCAGGGCACCGGTGCCGGGTGAGGCATCCGGCGCGGGCGGAGGTGCGACCGCGGACGCACCATCGCCCGCGGCAGGGCCCGTCAACCGCGGCGACGGCCACGGCGAGTCCTCGGGCGCCGGGCCACCGAACCCGAGCGCCTGGCGCACCCGGCCGGTCCGGGACACCGAACGCTGCAGCTCAACCGGCGGCCCCGTCACCTCGGCATGGCGCGCCACCACCGACGTCAGGCCCCGGACGACACCCCCGCCGTCGTGGACCAGGTCGTGCGCGGGCGGCCGCAGGACCGGCTCGATCGCCGACCGGGTCGCGAGCGTACGGACAAAGTGGAGGGAGTCGACACTGGCCGGCGGCGGGCCGGACACCGGGTGCAGCGCCGGCAGGGCGGTCCACCCCGGCGGGCCGGGATCACCGGCGACGGGAGGGCTCGCCGGTGGCCCGTCCTGCCGGCGGCCCCGCCGGCCGCGGAACAGGCCTCCGAACATCTCCTCACTCCTCACCTGTCAGGCGCCGGGCGGCGGCGAGGAAGTGCAGCCGGTCCGGGTGTTCGAGGTCGAGGATCTCGTCCAGCGACCAGTGGAAGGCGGAGGCGATGTACGCGACCTCGTCGAGCAGTTGGCTGGTCGCGTACGTCACGATTCCCCCGGGGCACCACCTGCCACGTCGACCGTGAAGTCGGTGCGGCAGGACGGGCAGGACACCGCCGCCCGGGTGTGCCCCTCCTGGTTGACCCGCCGGTAGAGGTCCTGCAGGAATGCGAGATCCGGCGCGAACAGCCCTTCGATCACACCGGGCGTGATCGAGGAAACCGTGCCGAGCCGGGTGATGGTGCGCGAGAGCAGCAGGACGGTGAGGTACGCCTCGTTGTCCCGGACCCGCGGGTCGCGCAGCGGCGCGATCTCGTCGCGGGCCCGGGCCATCCGCATCGCGCCGTGCCGGTGGAGTTGCCCGTCGTCGTCGAGGTACCCGACGGGAAGCTCGAACGCGAACTCCGTCCGCAGCCCGGTCTCCGCGGACGCGCTGCTCTCCACGACGGCGGTCATGCCACTTCGAGCCCTTCGTGCACGAGCGTGCACTCCTCGATGATGACCTCGCTACCGCCCGCCTGGAGGCTACCGATGCTCACTTTGGACGGCCAAGCGTTGTGGATGTTGAACCGCGCCTTCTCCCCCCGTTCGTAGTCGTACAGCACGACCGAGGCGTTGCGCCGGGCGCTGTCGATCTTCCCGTCCTGGACCTCTTTGATCCACTTCCAGAAGTCGGCGCTGTCGGTCTTTCCGCGCTTGAGCGTGATGTCGCCCCACTTGCGGGCGCCGGGGAGCTTCTTGATGACCGGGATGCCCTTGGGCTTGTTCTCCCGGTGCTCGATGACCTGGATCTCCGCAGTAAGGCCCGTTACCTCCTTGAACTGCGCGATCGTCATCTTGTCGACCTCGATCTGGAAGGCATAGTTACCGATGGCGTCTTCGCCGATGGGCATGCGACCCGTCCTCCTCTGCTTGTGCGTGCGCGCGTGCGCCGCAACCCGTACCGGCTACTCTTCGACTCCGCCGCCGCTGGGCAGCTGCGCGATCCGGAACACAACGAACTCAGCCGGCTTCACCGGCGCGATGCCGACCTCGATGACCACGTACCCGGCGTCGATCACGTCGGGCGGGTTGGTCTCCTCGTCGCACTTGACGTAGAACGCCTGCTCCGGCGTGGCCCCGAACAGCGCGCCGTCGCGCCACAGCCCGAGCAGGAACGACGACACCGTCCGCTTGATGCGCTGCCAGAGGTCCAGGTCGTTGGGCTCGAAGACAACCCATTGGGTACCGGCGAGAATCGACGACTCGACATAGTTGAACAGCCGACGCACGTTGACGTAGCGCCAAGAGCTGTCGTCGGAGAGCGTACGCGCGCCCCAGACCAGGATGCCCCGGCCGGGGAAGGCCCGGATCACGTTGATACCGGCGGGGTTGAGGTCGTCGTGCTCGCGCCGGTTGACGTTGATCTCCAGGTCGAGCGCGCCGGCCACGATCTCGTTGGCCGGGGCCTTGTGCACGCCGCGGGTGTCGTCGTTGCGGCCCCAGATGCCGGCGATGGAACCGCTCGGCGGCATCAGCCTGGGCTGCCCCAGACCCGGGTCGTAGAACGCGCACCAGGGCCAGTACAGCGTGGCGTACGCGGAGTTGAACTGTGCCTTCTCGCGTACCCATTCTCGGACCTGCTGGGCGTTGAGACCTTTCGGCGCGTCGAGGATCGCCATCCGGTCCTTCATCACCTCGCAGTGCTCGATCAGCTTGCCCTGCACGGTGCGCACGCCGTCGAGGTCGATCTGGCCACCCTCGTACGCGGCCATCAGGTCCGGAATGGCGACCATGGTCACGTCGTCGAGGGACTCCAGCCCAGCGATGCCCGACCGTGCGGTCACGTCGCCCAGGTAGTCGTCGGGGGTCAGCCGGGCCGGCAGCGCGGCACCACCGGCCAGCGCCACTTCGCCCGAGCTGGGGACGCGCTCGGCCACCGGGGCGCCGCCGATCTCCGTCGCCCGTACCAGAGTGGACCGCTGCAACTCGGTGACCAGGTCCCGGCGGCCTTTGCGCGGGCTGATCCCCTCGAACCGCTCGACCTTGTCACCCTGGCGAACCACGATGGTGTACGTGTCGTCGCTGTGCTCGCCGGAGCCGTCGCCTTCCTTCGCCTCCGCCGACGCGTCGCCCGACCCGTTGGTCTGCTCGACACTGACCTTGATGCCGTCGCCCGCCGCGCCCGGCTGGCGGGCCTCGATGCGGTACACCGCCTGCCCGGCGCGTACCGAACTGGTCAGCTCGGCGCCGGCGCGCCGCGGCTCCTCGGCCGCGTTCTCGCCGATGCGGATGACGTAGCAGGCGCCACCCTGGTTGTTGAAGTACTGGTAGACCGCGTGCGGCAGGTACGCGCCGTCGACCCACTCGCCGAAGGTCCGCACGTACTGTCCCCAGTTGGTGACCTTGATCGGCTCGTTGTAAGGGCCGTCGGCGGTGATGCCGACGAACGCGGCGATCGCGGTGCCGACCCCCTCGATGGGCCGCGAGCCCGCCTGGACCTCTTCGACGTACACGCCGGGCGATCGGTAGTTGGGCATGGCACTCCTCCGTCAGGCCGTCACGGGTAGAGGGTGGTCCCCGTGGCGGCTCGTGCACAGAGGCGCGCGCCTGGCCGTTGGTGCACGGAAACTCTGCCCGAAGAGGCAGGTTCAGCCTTCGCGATCGGGGATGGCGCACCGCCCCTCGACTGATACCTCGGATACCTGTCGCCGCCGCTGATAGGTACCTCGCGTATCAGTCGCGGCGGTCTCAGTCGAAGTCCGCCGGGGACTTGATCTCCCCATTGGCGAAGACGCGGACCGTGGCTCCATCGTGGACCACGATGAAGTCCGTACCGGTGGCCTGTGCCTTGAACCAGAGCTGGCAGTCGCCGCACTGGTCGCGGCTCACCCCGATGGCGCGCGCACCGGTGCTTTGGTACAGCAGCTTTTCCGCGTGGACCACGCTGGTTGCCCCCGGCATGCCGCGATCCTGCATTCCGCGCTGCGGCAGGTACTCGCCGGTCTGCTCGAAGTGCTCCTCGCGTGCCCCCTTGGTGGCCCCGGGATAGCGGTAGCTCGTCGGCTTGGACAGCAGTTCGTCGATGCTCTTCTGGTTGCGTAGTCGTCGCAGCTTCCGTTCGGCTTCGGGGGTGAGCGTGGTCATGTTCGTGACCCGCCCCTGGGTCAGGGCACCCAGGTCGCCCCACTTGGCGGCATCGGCTTCCATCCAGCGCCGCGCTGCCGCCGGATCGCGCTGCGCTTCGTCGCGTGATCCGCCGCCCTGGCGCCGGCTCTGGCCACCCCCGCACGCGATGGTGACGCGGTCCGCCTCCTTGTCCGCCGACGCCGTGCCGCGACTACGGAGCTCCGCTTCCAGCGCGCGGTGCTCGGCGGCGGCCTGCTTCTGGTTGCCTTCGGCGACCGCGATCGCCTTCTTGACCTCGTCGCGGTCGACCTGCGAGACCTTGGCATCGGTAACCTGCTGGTCTTCCGGATTGACGGCACCTTTCACCGCCCACCGCCCGCCCGCCGGCACGAGCTCCAGTTCCCGGAACCGGTACCGCAGCTTGATTCCGATGAGCAAGGGCTTGAGCAGCTTCTCCGCCACCGGTCGCCCCGCGAACCGGTTGACCGCACCCACAGCCGCCTGCATGCCGGTGTCGAGGCGCAGTTTCTTCGCCTCCGGACTTTCGTCCTTGTCGTCCTTGCCGCGGATCGCCGAGCCGACCTTGCCCATCAGGCCCTTGCCGACCTTGACCGCGCCCGCGATGAGCTTGTCCACCACGCTCATCACCGGCCGCTGCACGGTCTGCAGGATCTTCTTGATCTGATCCGAGATGCCGCCGAGCCCGAGCAGGTTGCCCAGGAAGCCGAGCACCAGCGGAAGCGTGCGCGACAGCGTCCGCTCGATGTAGCCGGCGACCGCACCCACCCCGCCGCTGGCGATGGACTCCACCGAGTCGAGGACGGAGTCGACGAACTCCTTGATCTGCGACGCCTTCTCGACGAAGAACATCACGACGTCGTAGATCATCTTGCAGGCCTTGATGAACGCCGCCGCCGGGTTGAGCAGTGAGATCAGCCAGGTGATCCCGGCCTTGACGATGCGGGTGACGACGAAGTCCTCGATCTGCGCCATCACCATGTCTTTGAGGTCGCCGACCTTATCGACGATCAGCTTCCAGAGGCCACCGATGCCTTCGGCCTGGATCACCTGGATGAAGTCCACGGTCTTCTCGAGGACCGCCATGACCGGCTCGGGGATGACCCGGACGATGCGGGCGCGGATGTTGGCCCATGTCAGGCCGAGCAGCGACAGGACGAGTTGGACGATGCCCTTGAGGTCGAACTTCTCCGGTAGCTCGATGCCGGCTTCGGCGAGCGAGCCGAGCAGCCAGCCCTGCAGGCCCTTCTTGAGGTGCTCGCCGATGTTGGCGGCGAAGTTGGTGATGCCGGTCTTGACCGCCGTTACGAAGTTGCCGAGGAAGCCGATCGGGTCCCGGATTATCTTGTCGATGGCGCCCGCCGCCCGTGCAAGCACGCCGAGCAGCATGTCCTTGAGCTTGAGGATGGTCTCGACGGCTCCGGCGACCGCCTCCTTGGCCTTCGCCCACAGCCCCTTGTTCTCGTCCTGCATGGTCTTGATCTCGTCGTCGACGGCGTTGCGCGCCTCGACGTAGCGACTCGCGAGATCGTCGACGAGAGCATCCCGCTTGCTGTCCACTTCGGACTCGAGCCCGTCGAACTGGGCGGCGAACCCCTGCGAGGCCTCCTGCGCGACCGTACGCAGTTCCCGCGGCTGAGCGGCGACGTACCGTTTGATCTCGGCGCGCCCGGCGGCGATGCGGCTCTTGGCCCGGGTCAGCTCCGCGCCGATGAAGTCGGCGATCCCGGAGATGACCTGGAGCATGCGCGACTCGTACAGCGCCTTCGACTGCACGAAGATCTGGTTTGCCTCGGCGGGCAGGCCGGTGAACAGGTCGCCGGCCCAGCGCGCCTTGCCGCGCAGCCCCGAGTAGCGCTCGTCCTTGTACCGCTCCATCCGCGCCTTGTGATCGGCGGTGAAGGCGTCCCGTGCGGCCTTCTCGCCGGTGTCGAACCGGCTGGCTACCCCGGCGTCGAGACCGGCCAGGATGGTGTCGACGTCGCGCTTGGTGGCGTCGAAGACCCCTCGGATGTGCGCCGAGATCTGCGCGCGGGCCGCCTCGTCGCGCGCCTTGCTGGCGTTCTTGCCCGCCGCCACCCTGGTCGAGGCCTGGTTCTTGGCGTGCGCCATGGCCGCGACTCCGGCCGCGCCGGTGCTGCCGGCCTGCTGCCGGGCCCCGTTCAGCGTCCGGGCCTCGGCGGCCCGCAGTTGTGCCGGCGCGTCCGCGGAGTGCCGCTCGCCCTCCTTCTTGGCGGCCAGGGCATCGGTGAACTGCGGCTCGTTGGACTCCGCAAGCTGCTGCTCGGTCACTCCCGCCGACGCCATCGTCGCGTCGGTCTCGCGTACCGGCCCGCTCAGGTCGGTCTGCTCGGCAGTGGCCGGTCCGGGCATCCCGCTGCCCGCGCCGACCGGCCGGGCGCGGGTCGGGGTCGGGTCGCGCAGCGGGGTGACCGGCTTGTCTCTGGCCACCGACTGGTCGGGGGGCTGGGCGGTCCGGTCGGCGATCTCCCGTGCCGAGTTCCGCTTGCCCTCCGTGACCCGCCCGGTGACCTGTTCCTTGACCGCCGCCGCGCGCCCCGAGCCGGCGAAATGGTCGGCTTCGTCGAGGTTGCGGGGAGCCTGGGCGGCGACCGCCTGGCGTACCGCCGCGATGAAACCGGCCTTGTCGAAGCCCACCGGCCTGGCGGCGGCCATGTCGTCGACACGCGCCGCCTTGGCCTGCGACTCCTTGTCGTCGGCCGGCGCGACCGCGGCCTCCTGTGCCTTCCGCGCCTCCGCCGCCGGCCGCGGGTGAACCGCCAGCCGGCCGCTCTCGCCGGCGATCCGCCCCTTGACGGCCAGGAAACGCGGATCGTCGTCGGGCTTCACCCCGACCGGGCGCACCGGCGCTGCCGGCGCCGCGCCGGCGGCCAGCCGCTGGACGGTCCGCGTGACGGCGCCGTTGCCGGCCGTGCGCTGCAGCGCCTGCAGCAGGGCCGGCCCATCCGGTCCGGGGGCGGCAGGGCGCGGCGCGCGGCGGGCGGCGGCCGCCTCCGGAGCCGCCCGCTCCGCCGGCTGCCTGGTCCGCCCTCCTGTCGCGGTCACGGCGAGATCCGCCTCACTCCTCGATCTCCTCTTCGTCAGCGGCATCCCGCTGCACGAACGCGCCCTGGGCCACCGGCTCCTCGTCCTCCTCGGGCGCGGCCTGCCGCTGCACCGCGGCGGAGGCGCCCTCGCCGCCGGCAGCCACCGGTGCCGGTGCCGCCGTGACCCGCTCGGCGTTTGCCGCGGCCTCGCGCTCGAAGCGGTCGCCGGGATCGCTGACCCGGATGCCACCGGCGGCGGGGCTGCCTTCGACCGGCCCGCTGCGCTGCTGCACGACGTGGGTCAGCTCGTGGGCGAGGAGGGTGCGCCCCTCGTCCGACGCCGTGTCGTACCGGCCGCGCTGGAACACCACGTCCGAGCCGACGGTGTATGCGTGGGCGTTGACGGCACGGGCCGAGGCGTCCGCGGCCCCGTCGGTGTGGACGCGCACATCGTCGAACCGGTGGCCCAACCGGGCCTCCATCTCGGTGCGTACCGGCTCGTCGAGGGCCCGGCCGCCGCCGGAGGAGACCACGTCGAGGACCGGTGACCGCTCCTCGAACAGCGCGCTCGCGCCCGCGTTGCCGGCCGTGCGCTGCAGGTGCAGCACGCTCTCCCGGCTCACCACGCCGGGCCGCGTCGCGGCCCCGGCGGCCAGCGCCGGCAGGTCGGCCTGCCGCTCCGGCCGGGCCACCCGCCCCCGCTGGTGCTCAGCCTCGACAGGCTGGTGGTCGTGTGTGTGCATGATGCCACCCTTCCTAGGCAGCGCCGGCGAGCAGCGGATAGTACGGGCCGAACTCGGCCTCCACGCACAGCCGGCCCAGCTTGCGGTATTCGACGCGGACCGCGCGGATCAGCCGGCGCATGTCGGCCACCCCGCCGTCTGCCGCGGCCAGGTATGCCGTGGTGACCGCGATGTTGCGGATGTCGCCGCCGGCCAGCTCGAACGCCGACGCGCAGAAATCGAGGTCGACGTCGTCGCCCAGCGGCACGGCGGCCAGGGATTTCTCCCACAGCAGCCGCCGCTGCGCCTCGTCGGGGCGCGCGAACTCGACGACCAGCGAGAGCCGGCGGGCGAACGCCTCGTCGAGGTTGGCCCGCAGGTTGGTGGCCAGCACCGCCAGCCCGTCGAAGGCCTCCATCCGCTGCAGTAGATAGGCGACCTCCAGGTTGGCGTAGCGGTCTCGCGCGTCGCTGACCTCCGAACGCTTGCCGAACAGCGCGTCGGCCTCGTCGAAGAACAGCACCCCGTTGACGCCCTCGGCGCCGCTGAAAACCCGTTCCAGGTTCTTCTCGGTCTCCCCCACGTACTTGTCGACCACACTGGACAGGTCGATGACGTAGAGGTCGAGGCCCAGCTCGGCGGCGACAACCTCGGCCGCCATCGTCTTGCCGGTGCCCGGCTCGCCGGCGAACAGCGCCGTGACACCCTCACCGCGACCGCCGGCGCGCCGCAGCCGCCAGTCGTCGAGGACCCGGTCGCGCCAGCGCACCCGGTCGGTCAGGTGCCGCAGTCCCGCCAGGGCCAGCGGTGGCAGGACGAGATCCTCCCAGGCGACGGCGGGCTCGACGCGGCGGGCGAGCCGGCCGAGGCCGGTGCTGTTCTGCATCCGGGCGCCCGCGCTGAGGTGCCGCTCGGTGGGCTGCGCCCCCTCCGCGGCCGCGTAGCTGCGCGCGGCGGCCACCGCCCGGTGCACCTGGTCGGGGCTGAGCCGGAACGCGGCCAGCTCGTAGGGCCGGTCGGAGCCGGCGAGCGCGTCCGCCCACAGCTGCGGTGCCGGCCGGCGGGCCAGATCGTGCAGGTCCAGCCCGAGTACGCCGGACTCGGCCCAGGCCGGGTCCCACGGCGCGCCACCGAAGAGGACGAGCGGGCAGTCCCCCGCCGTCAGCTCGCGCACCGCCGAGCGGTCGAGGTCGTCGACCGGCCCCGCGACCAGTACCCGCGACAGCAGCCGCGCCTCGCGGACGGCGACGCGCAGCACCTCCGGCACGTCCGCGGCGGACTGCAACGACAGGTCGACGGTCAGCGCGTCGCGGCCGCGGTCGGCCAGTGCGCCGAGGACCATCGCGGGGCACCAGAGGCCGGGTGGCTGCCGGCAGTAGACCAGCCGAACGCCGGCCTCCAGCGCGCGGGCCAGCTGCTCGCCCTCGGGCGCCCGCACGGCGGGCGGGCGGCGCACGACGGCGCGCAGCACCGCGTCCACCTCCACGCTGCCGAGCAGGTGGGAAGCCACCCGGTCGGGCACCCGTAGCGCCCGGGTGAGGAACGGCCGGTCCAGGTCCTCGACGGTCAGCAGGCCGCCGCGCAGCAGCGGCGCGGCGGGGTCGAAGCGGCCCCGCGCGTCCTGGTCGACCGGCGTCGCGCCGGTCAGCTCGGTGGCGAGCCCGATGCTGGCCCGCCGCCGGGTGACGTCGTCGTGCAGGTACCCGAAGAGCTTTTCGAACCGCGGGTCGAGATCGGGCGCGAGCGCCACGAGCAGCACGTCGAGGTCGAACGCCGAGAGCCCGAACTCGCGGGCGAGCTCGCGCAGGCGGACCGGATGGCCGGATTCTTCCGCCCGGTCGGCGGCCTCCTCGACGCGGCCCAGCAGCGCGTGGGCCGGGGCGTGCTCGACGGGTCGCGCCGCCGCTGACCGGTTGAGCAGCCGGTCGACGTGCTCGTCGGCGAGGTAGAGCCCGCGGAACGCGTCGTCCGGGTCGGGATCGGTGCGCCGGCGCTGCGCGACCGCGTGGCGCACCCGCTCCTCGAGGACGGCGAGCCGGCCCAGCACGTGGGCCACCGACGGGTCGCGGGCGGTCATCCGGCTTCCCCACCCGACCCGTTGTCACCCCGGCGCAGCACGTGCACCTGCGCCGGATGGTCAACCGCCCGGCCGACCCGGTAGGTCTGCGCGGGCTCGATCGCGACTCCGACGACCAGGTCCAGCGAGGGCTTCATTTCGCCGCCCAGCGCGTTCCACAGGTCCGACAGCGACCGGTCCGGCCCCGCCGGCAGCGCCAGGTTGAGCAGGACCGTCCGGTCCCGCAGCCGCCCCCGCAGGTGGTCGTCGGGGATGCGGTCGTAGCACAGCAGTGCCTCCAGGAGCTGGCCGAGCAGCCGGTGCTCCTCTTCGGGCCGGTTGGTCCACGCCGTGATCAGGTAGGACAGCTTGAAGAACCGGGCGCCGCGCTTACGACCGGTGATCCGGCCGTTCTCGTCTCGCTCGGGCCAGGTCTGCGCCTCGCGCCGGGCCACGTCCTCGCGGAGGTCGTAGAGAAAAACGTCGATGACCGGGCCGGTGCGGCGCGCGGCCCAACTCGTCGTCGGGGCGTCGAACACCACCTGGGCTTCGGTCTCCTTGAGCGCCTCGGCCTTGATGAGTGCGGCCAGGCACGCGTCGACCTCGTGGATCATGGCGCTCCGCTCACCCGGGGGACTTAACGGTGGCACGAGCGCGCCGCACGGTTCAAGGTCAACCAACCGGGTGTGCCCGAAGAGGCAGGAATGCGGTCGCCGTAATGGCGACACCCTGGTGTACGCGCTGGCGCGGGCGGCCTAGCCTGGTCGTCATGGGGGTCTATTCCGCCCGCGAAATCTACCGCTTCGCCCGCCTGGCCGGGTTCTCCCCCGACCAGGCGACCACGATGACGGCGATCGCGCTCGCGGAGTCAGGCGGCGACAGCCGCGCGCACAACACCAGCGGCGAGGACTCGCGGGGGCTGTGGCAGATCAACGTGCCCCAGCACGGCGACTGGGCGGCCCGGCGGGACATGTACGACCCGGTGGAAAACGCGCGCGCGGCATTCAAGATCTCCGGCGGCGGCAAGGACGTGTCGCCGTGGACCACGACCCACGGCGGCGCACGCGCCCGCTACCTGGGCTACCGGGCCGAGGCGGAGGCAGCGGCGCGCGCCTGCGGTGACGGCACCGGCCTGGGCGTCTGGAGCGGCACCGTCGGCTATCACCACCCGCTGTCGGCCGGTCACGACGGCGCTGGTGCCCCGGTGGGCGGCGTCGACGCCGGCGCTGGTGCCCCGGTGGGCGGCGGCGACCCCGGCAGGCTGCGCACGTTCGTCGACTCTGCGCTCGCCCAGTCCGGCGACCCGTACGTGTTCGGCGCGTCCGCGCGGTCCGACGACCCCAACCCCAAGTCCTTCGACTGCTCCGAGCTGGTCCGCTGGTCGGCGCACCGGGCCGGGGTCGACCTGCCCCGGCGGGCCTTCGACCAGTACATGCAGCTTGAGCACCAGGGCGCCACCCTCAGCGTCGAGGAGGCCCTGCACACACCGGGGGCACTACTGTTCTCCTTCAAGACCGCGCCGCCCGCGGTGGGCAGGTCCGACGAGGAGCACGTCGCGATCAGCCTCGGTGACGGGCGCACCATCGAGGCCCGCGGTGGGTCCTACGGCGTCGGCAGCTGGCCGGCCAAGGGCCGGTTCGGGTACGCGGCGGTCATCCCCGGCGTCTCGGGCGGGCAGGGCGGCGGGGCGACGATGGCCGCGAGCCTCGCGCTCGCCGGCGGCGGCACCGGAATCGACTCCGACCACGACGGCCTGACCGACGACCTCGAGATCAAGCTCGGCCTCGACCCGAAGGCCGCGGACACCGACCAGGACGGCCTCTCCGACGGCTACGAGATGCTGCAACTGCACACCGACCCGCACCGCGCCGACACCGACGGCGACGGGGTGACCGACTCGGTCGAGCTGGCACTCGGCACCGACCCCAACGACCCCGACACCAACCGCGACGGGCGCCTGGACGGCGCCGAGAGCCGGCCGGACGGGGCGGTCGACACCGACGGCGACGGCCTGACCGACGAGCTGGAGAAGCTCCTGCGCACCAACCCGCAGTCGATGGACTCCGACGGCGACGGCTTCGCCGACGGCGCGGAGTATCAGGCGTTCTTCGACCCCGCCAACCCGACGAGCAACCCGCTGGCCGGCCCGGGCGGCCCGGGCCCCTCCGGCGGCTCGAGCACCGGCCTGACGCGGGCTGCCAGCACGCCGCCGGCCGACCCGCACAGTTGGGGCCTGGACCACCTCGATCCGCCTACCACGTAACCCGGGGATGGCTCAGACGTCGTAGTACATCGCGAACTCGTGCGGGGTGGGGCGCAGCGCGATGGGGTCGATCTCGTTGTCGCGCTTCCAGGCAGTCCAGGTGTCGACCAGGTCGGGGGTGAACACCCCGCCCTCGAGCAGGTAGTCGTGGTCGGCTTCTAGGGCGTCGAGCACCTCGGGCAGCGAGCCGGGGGTCTGCTTGACGCTGGCGAAGTCCTGGGGTGGC
>WNGE01000603.1_pt1 | contig 47090 bp, 47 predicted proteins | sample 5400651 | NCBI WGS metagenome assembly WNGE01 (sample SAMN13153370, study PRJNA577476) | soil metagenome | isolation source: 60 cm soil or saprolite under grassland replicate 2 | place: USA:California | collected 2016-06-15 | reverse complement strand
ACCCGTGCGCCGCCGAGGGTCACGGTCTCGCCGTAACAGATCGCCTGCGTCGAGGCGGCGAAGTTTTCCCCGTAGCGCAGGCGCATGAGATCGAGCGTCTCTTGGGTGGCGAGCACCGCGCTGTGGCCGGCACGCGCGTGGTCGGAATGGCCGTGGGTGATGACCGCTTTGTCCACCGCGCGCGTGGGGTCGATATGGAAGCCGCCGACCTTGCAGCAGAGGCCGGCGGACGTTCGCAGGAGAATATCATCGGAGCGCATGGCCTTGAGATATGATGGAAATGGCGCAATGACAGGTGGCCCCGCCAGACCGGTCGGCGCAAGGACGAGGGAAACGACGATGAGCCATGTCTGGCGAGCGGCCGTCGCACTTCTCGCAGTCTCGTTGCTCACCCCTGCCGTGGCGCAGGACAAGCCGGAAGTACCCAAGCCACGGCTGGCGGTCGGTGGTAGATCGGCGATCTTCTATCTGCCGCTTTCGATCACCGAGCGGCTCGGCTACTTCCGAGGCGCGGGCCTCGATGTCGAGATCGCCGATGTGCAAAGCGGCGCCCGTGCCCTGCAGTCGCTGGTCGGCGGTAGCGCCGAGGTGGGGGTCGGCACCTTCGATCACACTATTCAGATGCAGGCCAAAGGCCAGCCGATTGTCGCGGTAGCGCAATTTGGGCGCTATCCCGGATTCGTGCTCGCCACTATTGCATCGAAGTCCATCGTCTATCGCGGCCCCCAGAACCTCAAAGGATTAAAGATCGGGGTCACTTCGCCCGGCTCCAGCACCCATTTCATGGCGGCCTACATGCTCGTGCGCAGCGGCCTCAAGGCCGACGACGCCTCGTTCGTCGGCACCGGCGTGACATCGACAGCGGTGGCGGCGGCACGGCGGGCGGAGATCGACGCCATCGTCAGCTCCGATCCGATGATCAGCCTCATGCAAAGCGAAGGTCTCATCAACGTGGTGGCGGACACGCGCACGCCGGAGGGGACCCAGGCGGTCTATGGCGGTCCTTATCCCGGCGGCGTCGTGTATGCGACGCCGGACTTCATCGCTAAGAATCCCCGCACCGTTCAGGCCGTCGTCACCGCCTTCGTGCGCGCGCTCAAATGGATGTCGATCCATTCGGCCGAAGACATCGTGAAAGCGGTGCCTGAGGAGTACGCGCTCGGCAATCGTGACGTCTATGTGAGGGCATTGGCGGCAAGCCAGGCGATGTACTCGCCCGACGGCCGCTTCGTTCCCGGCGCGGTCGACACGGCTTATCAGGTGCTCAAGGTGTTCGATCCTTCCGTCGCCGCTGCAACCGTGGAGCTGTCGAAAAGCTACACCGGCGCCTTCGTGGAGCGGGCGCTTGCAGGAAATTAGCCTGCAACGAACCGTCGCAACGTTCGTTACCCGATGATGAACGTGCTCGATACGACTTCGCTCCTGCCCGAGCCGTTTGTGCGTTGGTTCGGGCCGGCAAACGTGCGGGCTCAATCCCGCCGGAAGACGACCGACGCAAACCAACCGGTGGCGATGGCCATCATGGCCGTAGCAAGTCCGTAGAGCACGCCGTGCTCGCGTGCGGCGACTGTGACAACCTGCTCGAAGCCCGATTTATAGACCTCGAACGGAGCCGGCGTGCGTGCGATCTGCGCGCCATCGGCGAACAGCCGGACGTCCACCTCATACGTGCCGACCGGAACCTCGGCCGGTAAAGGTATGGAGGCGCGAAATAATGCCGGTGCGAGAAAGGTCACGCCATTCGATGCTTCGCGGTAGAGGCCCTGCTCGGTTTTGATCTTGATGAAGGCGAGGCGGAAGGGGTCATCGCTTGCGGCGTCGGCGATATTGACGCTGGCCCGCTGCAGCAAGGGAATGTTGTCGAGGCCAAGCTGCAGGCGGCGTAGCGTTTCGGTATTCGTGATGGCATCGAGCGGCCGGTTCGAGAGCACGGCGAGATAGGCGGGCGCATTCTCCAGTATGCGCGAGTCGGCATTCACCCACAGCCCAAGTACCCTCTCCTTGCGGAAAGTCACCATGGTTTGCCGCGGGCCGGTGACCGTGACGATGATGTCGTAGCCGGCGCGCCGCGGGCGCGACGCCGCATCCTGCTCGATTCCGCCGAACAGCACGAGTTCCTCGCCGACGAAATTCGACGCTATCATCACCCGGTGATTTGACAGGGAGGCAACGAGTCGCTCGGCTGCGGCAGGCACAGGCGACGCGATGAGCGCACCAAAAGCAGCGACGAGCGCTGGCAGGGAAGGACGGGTCATGTGTCGCCCTCCAGCACACGGACCGAGTAGAGGGTTTCGGGCGGCACCATCAGATTGAGCGCGAAGCGAATTCCGACCGCAAGCACGAGCAGGCCGAGGAGGAGGCGGAGCCGCTCGCCGCTCATCTTCTGTCCGGCGCGCGCCCCGAACTGCGCCCCGGTCACGCCGCCGACCATCAGAAACAGGGCCAGCAATGCATCGACCAGATGATTGACGGCAGCGTGCATGACCGTGGCAGAGGCCATGGTGACGAGGGTGAGGACCATCGAGGTGCCAATCACGGTCGCGGTAGGCACCCGCAGCACGTAGATCAGCATCGGCACCAGCAGAAACCCACCGCCGATCCCCATAACTGCTCCAACAAAGCCGATGATAAACCCGATCCCCCAGACCGGAATCGCGGAGACATAGATGCGCGAGCGTTTGAAGCGCAACTTGAGCGGTAGTCCATGGATCCAGGTATGGCTGCCGGGCCTGCGCAGCTCGGCCGGTTTGCCTTGCTGTGCGCGAATGATCGCGCGCACGCTCTCGGCCACCATCAATGAGCCGACAATCCCGAGGAGAAGGACGTAAGAAACGCCGATAGTGACGTCGAGCTGGCCAATGGCCCGCAGTGTCGTGAACAGCCAGACGCCGAAAGCGGTGCCGATTATGCCTCCCGCGAGCAACATGAAAGCGAGTGCGAGATCGATGGCCCTGCGCTGCCAGTAGTTGATCGCACCGGACATCGACGACGCGGCGATATGGCCAGTGACGCTTGCCACAGCCACCGCTGGTGAAATGCCGAGGAATATCAGTAGCGGGGTCATGAGAAATCCGCCGCCAATGCCGAACATGCCGGAGATGAATCCGACCGCGAGCCCCATAGCTAAAATGACGAATACGTTGACCGGCAGGTCTGCGATCGGAAGGTAGATCTGCAAGCGCGCGGTCCCTCGAGGCTCAAGCGTTGGCAGGGCAGCCTGCAGCGACCCTGCGAAAGGTGACGGAGTCTCGACCGATTTCGCGGCGCGACCCGGCAAATGGCCGACTGACGAAATCGCGACAGCGGTCGGTGGGGGCCGACTTGCGCCGATCGTGGCGAGAAGGCATCGCCGGCACGACGCCCGCGAAATGGGCTCGGGACTCAGCGTACGTGCAAGCGCATTCTACCGATGTTCGTCGCGCATGCCATGCCTTGACCCATTTTTTATTGTGCAGGACGCGGCGTGGCAAGGTCGGGCTTGGGATTGGCGGCGGATGGCGCGGCCGTGACCGATGCTGAGGTCAAACCAGCGGTAGCAGCTGCGGCGCTGCTCGCAACGCCGGCTGACGCCTGACCTGCGGGTTGGGGCTGATGCTCCGTGATCCATCCGGGAAGGAGGAAGTTGGTCAAAGGCGTGTCCACGGTTCCGCCCTCGGCAAAGAAAATCGCGGGCCGGGGCGGCGTTGGAGACGGTGGTTCGGGGACAGTGGGCTCGCCGATGCCGGCCAGTTCTCGAACGGCAGCGGGCGCGGTATCGAGGCGCACGGCGGTGTCGGTCCGCATGATCAGTCCCGTTCGATCGGAAGAGCTGACCAGGATCCCCGCGATCTGCATCAGCCCAAGCACGAGCAGAATGGCCGCTGTTGCGCCGATCAACAGGTGCAACTTGCCGATAACGCGGGCCGGCATGCCGGCGCCGATTTCGGCGATGCCCGACGCCTCATCAGTAACACCTCCGCTCGCCGCCTGCGCAGCACGTCGCGCCGCGGCGATCAAGTCAGACCTGCCGCCGCGGTCCGGCATGACCGATAGCTTGAGTCCGCCGCCCGCGGCGCCCGCCGACTCGCATGCCGGGACATGATCGGCCGATGCGATCGGCTTGTGACCGCGAGCCGCGCCAGGTCCCAAGTCCACCGCATCATTGTGTGATGGGCTCGGGTCGACGGCGCGGCCCAAAAGCGTTGGCGCGCTGGAAACCGGCTCGGCGGTTGTAGGCGTCGCGGATTGCTCGGGCGCGATCGGCACCTCGGTCGGTACCGGAGCTGCCGGCGTAAGCCGATCCACCCCGAGGGCGGCCGATGACTGGGAATCCGGCGGGGAGCCGACCTCGCGGCTGATCTTGGCCTCGATCACGCTCAACCGGTTGGCGATATGTGCGAGCGCGCCATCGATGGTTTGGAGCGAGCCCTGGATGTTCTTCGCGGTCTGCTTGATCTCAGTGATGTCGTGCGCGAGCGCGTTGAGCTCCGACGACGGTGCCGCAGCGACGGGGCCGTTGTTCGGCACGCGCTGGCGCGCGAGATCCAGAAGTAGTTCCGCGAGTGCCCGCTCAGTCGCCTCGAATTGATTGAGCCGGGCATCACAGGCGTCGAACTTTTCGATCAGGGTGACGATATTGCGCGAGAGTTGCTGTACGGCTTGCGCCATGCCGAGAAGACTTTCAGCCGGCGCCAAAGCGCGCCACGCGTCGCGTGGCTCGGTAAGATCGTCGCCCACGGAACGTCGGGTCATTTCCGCATCATGTTCGACCAGGGTGGAGCGGGAGCCTTCGAGCCCTCCCTCGTCAGCAGGCGGCGGGTTATCTGGGCGGCCCCGAGCCCCCGGGCACTGTTCGTCGTTCGGGTAAACAGAACGTTAAGGGGCGGGCCAACCTGAGGCCGGACATGCTCGCGAACCAGGATCCTTCACGGCAGAATCGCCAGGCCTGCCGTCACCACGGCCAAGATGACCAGCGTCGTGCCGGCGACCGTCGCGACGTGACGCCATCCGAGCGCGGCGATCCCAGTTAGCGACGTTCCGAGACCCAGTGCCGAGATTGCGATCAACAGCCCCCATGTCGACGCTTCGATCAACGGAGGCTTGATCCACGCGAGCATCGGCGCAAGTGCTGGGAATGCATCCGCACTGCTGTTGAGCGCGCATAGAGCCACGAACACGATCGCAAAGAGTGGGATCGGGACCTTGGCGGCGGTACTTGCCATGGCTCGCCTTGCGAACAACCAGCCGATCGCAAGCACAACAGGCAACATCAGCAAGACGCGAAATAACTTGACAATCACTGCGGTATTGCCTGCCGTTTCCGATACCGCGTATCCGGCCCCAACAACCTGCGCGACATCGTGGATTGTTGCCCCGAGCATGACGCCCGCGGTCTGTGCGTCGAATCCGAACCACACGCAGACGAGCGGGTAGACGACCATCGCCACAGTTGAGAGCGCATTCACAGCCACCACGACAAAGGCAACGTCCATCTCTTTACCCTTATAGTCGGGGAGCACGATCGATGTCGCGAGCGTGGCGGAGGCCCCGCATACCGCGGTTCCGGCGCCGGCCAGTGCTCCGTAGGCTCGCTCCAAGGCGAACAGACGCGCGAGTAGGAAACCTGCAGCCAGAGTAGCGACCATCGCGACGACCACCAGGATTGCGGTCATCAGACCCAGAGCTGCAATCTCGCCTAATGCGATCCGCAGGCCAAGCAAAGCCACGGCCCAACGCAAGATGGTCTTGAGGCAGAATACGATACCCGGTTGAAACGGTCGCTGCCGCGCGAGCGGATTGAGCGCGATGCCGATTACAAGCGCGATCACCATGGCAGGGATCGGAGCGAACCCGCTGAGGAGCCGTGCAACGGCCACTGCGCTGACGGCAACGGCGGAAGACAGCAACAAGCCAGGCAAAAAATGGCGAGTGTCCGCCAGGCCTCGTGCCCACGATGTGCTGGAAGATATCAACGGCCGGCTGTCGCGCCTGAGCGGATGGCCAAGGCTATCAGGCCATGGTTATCGCCCGCGCTCGTGTCCTGGAAAAACTCGCGGTCTTGCCGCAATGGTGCTTGCAACCGATCCGAGCGGAAGGGCGGTCCGCCCAAGTTGATCGCCTGGAGCAGGTCCATCGGGAAATTGGCGAATTCCATGAAAAATCGTTCCTTCATCCGGCGCCGCCGTTGTGAAAAACTAGCGAGCGCTTGTCAACGCTCGCCGACCTCGTGTAGCGCGGCGGTGCGCTGTAAGGTGCGCGATCGACGGGGTTCGTCATGAACGTCATTAACCTCCCGCGCCCTGGCTGGATGACCGAGGACCTCGTGCTGCTCGAGGAGCAGGCGCGGCGCTTCATCGCGACCGAGTATGTGCCGCACCTCGACACCTGGAATGAGCAGGGCATGTATGACCGGGAAGTCTGGACCAAAGCCGGTGCGGCCGGACTGCTTTGCCCCGCCATCCCTGAAGAATACGGCGGCGCCGGCGGCAGCTTTACGCACGAAGCGGTGATTGGCCGGGAATTGAGCCTTGCCGGTTTCGACTCCTTCGGCGCACCGCTGCATTCGGGCATTGTCGCCCCTTACATCCTCCATTACGGCACGGACGAGCAAAAACGCCGCTGGCTGCCGAAACTCGTTACCGGCGAGCTCATCGGGGCGATCGCCATGAGCGAGCCCGGCACCGGCTCCGACCTGCAAGGCGTGCGCACCACGGCGAAGAAGTCGGGGAACGGCTATCTGCTCAACGGCTCGAAGACTTTCATCACCAATGGCCAGCACGCCAACCTGATTGTCGTCGTTGCCAAGACGGACCTGAACCTAGGGGCCAAGGGCGTATCGCTGATGGTTGTCGAAACGGAAGATGCGCCCGGCTTTCGCCGCGGCCGCAAGCTCAAGAAGCTCGGCCTCGATTCCGCCGACACCTCGGAGTTGTTTTTCGAGGATGTGAAGTTGCCGGCGGAGAACTTGCTCGGTAGCGAAGAAGGTCAGGGCTTCGCCCAGCTCATGAACGATCTTCCGCGCGAGCGCCTCATCGTCGCTGTCCATGCCCAGGCCATGATCGAGCGGGCGCTTGCTCTCACTCTCGAATATGTCAAGCAGCGTGAAGCCTTCGGCAAGAAAATCATTGAATTCCAAAATACCCAGTTCGGACTAGCCGAATGCAAATCGGAGGCGACAATCGCACGGGTATTTCACGACCACTGCATCGAGCGCTATCTTGGCGGCACGCTCGATACGGTTACCGCTTCGATGGCCAAGTATTGGCTAACCGACCTGCAAGGCAAGATCATCGACCGTTGCCTGCAGTTCTTTGGCGGCTATGGCTACATGGAGGAATTTCCGATCTCGCGGATGTATCGTGACGCGAGGGTGTCACGCATCTATGCAGGCACAAACGAGATCATGAAGCTTCTGATCGCAAGGAGCCTCTGATCATCGGACGAAAGCGACGGTCACCGTCGTAAACGTTCCAACGTGGTCCGCCGCGCCTGACGTCGGGGCTATCGCGAATGCTATCGGGAGGATTGTAGATGCCGAAGATCGATATCGCGAAAATTCCGGCGCAGCAGATTGCGTCCTATCCAAAAGAATTCGCTTCGGTCATCTCCGGGCGTGAGAAGCAAAGGATCGGCGATGCGGTCGGGTTGACCCAATTCGGCGTGAATATCACGCGCATCAAACCGGGCTCGGCCTCGGCGCTGCGCCACTGGCACGAGCAGGAGGACGAGTTCATCTACATGCTCGAAGGCGAGTTGATCCTGCAGGAGAACGACGGCGAGACCGTGCTCGGGCCGGGCGATGCGACGGGCTTCAAGGCTGGCAGCGGCGTCGCGCATTGCCTTGCCAACCGCTCCGGACGCGATGCGGTTTATCTCGAGGTTGGCACGCGTGCAGAAAGCGAGCGGGTGCACTATCCCGACGTCGATTTCATGATGGAGCGCGACAGAACCGGCCGTCGCTACTTCCGCAAGTCAGGCGAGCCGATCCGCGATTGAGCCGCGCAGGGGGAGGGCGAGTTGCCGAAGATTGAGGTTGCGAAGGCGACAGTGCGCACCGAAAGCCGCTATCCAGATCCATGGCGCGCGATCACCGAGGGCCGCGAGAAGGCTGCGCTCGGCGATGTCGTCGGACTCACGCAGTTTGGAGTCAATCTCACGCGATTGAAGCCCGGCGCCGCTTCGGCGCTGCGCCACTGGCACGAGGCCGAAGACGAGTTCGTCTATGTGCTCGAAGGCGAGATCACGTTGATGGAGGAGGGCGGCACGACCGTGTTGCGGCCGGGTGACGCTGCGGGTTTCAAGGCTGGCGTTGCCGACGGTCACCATCTCGTCAATAAGTCCCAACGAGATGCGGTTTATCTCGAGGTCGGTACGCGCGCCAAGCGCGAGCGCGCGCACTATCCGGATGTCGATCTGATTTACGACAAAGACGAGAGCGGCTTTCGCTTTTCGCGCCGGTCGGGGGAGCCTTACCCGAAACGAGGTGGATAGCGCGAGGCCGAGAGGTTCACGCCAATGCTTCGCATCGAGAGGCGTGGCCCCAATTGCCCTCCCTTGCAGCCGCCGTGTAAGGTCGCGGCCCTTTTTGTCGGAACCCCGCATGGCTCGCGACCAAGTCGATATGACTCCGATCGAAACGCGCGAGGATCTCGTCGCGTGGTTCGAGGCGGGCAGCAAGCCCAGCTCGCGTTTCCGCCTCGGTACCGAGCACGAGAAGTTCGTGTTTACGGTCGAGGGCCATAACCCCGTTTCCTACGAAGGGCGCCGCGGCATCCGTGCGCTGCTCGAAGGCATGCAACATCTACTCGGGTGGGAGCCGATCGTCGAAGCCGGCAATATCATCGGCCTCTTCGACGTGACCGGCGGCGGGGCGATATCGCTTGAGCCAGGCGGGCAGTTCGAGCTTTCGGGCGCGCCGGTCGAGACCGTGCATCAGACCTGCTCCGAACTCATGGCGCATCTCGCGCAAGTGAAGGAAATCGCGCGTCCGCTCGGCATCGGCTTTCTCGGGCTCGGTATGACCCCGAACTGGAGCCTGGCGCAGATTCCGATGATGCCAAAGGGCCGCTATCGCATCATGACGGCCTACATGCCCAAGGTGGGAGGACACGGTCTCGATATGATGTATCGCACTTGCACAGTGCAGACGAACATCGATTATTCCTCTGAAGCCGACATGGTGAAGAAGTTGCGGGTATCGCTCGCGCTGCAGCCGGTAGCAACCGCAATGTTCGCCAATTCGCCCTTCACCGAGGGCAAGCCCAACGGCTTTCTTTCGTTCCGCTCGCAGATCTGGCGCGACACCGATGCCGATCGCTCCGGGATGTTGCCATGGGCGTTCGAGCCAGGCATGGGCTTCGAACGCTACGTCGATTACGCGCTGGGGGTGCCGATGTATTTCGTCAAGCGCGGCGAGCGCTACATCGATATCGCCGGCCAATCGTTCCGCGACCTGATGGAGGGAAAGCTGCAGGCTCTACCAGGCGAGCGCGCCACGATCTCCGACTGGGCGAACCACATCTCCGCGATTTTTCCGGAGGTACGGCTCAAACGCTATCTCGAAATGCGCGGCGCGGATGGCGGACCGTGGCGCCGGTTGCCGGCGCTGCCGGCCTACTGGGCCGGGATTCTCTACGACGACGACTCGCTCGATGCTGCCTGGGATCTGGTCAAGGATTGGACTGCCGCAGAGCGGCAGAAACTTCGCGATGACGTGCCGAGGCTAGGCTTCGCTGCTGCGGTCGGGGGTCAGAGCGTGCTGCAACTGGCGAAGACCACGATCGCGCTGGCAGATAAGGGACTTGCGCGGCGTCGGCGGCTGGACGCACGCGGTCAGGACGAGAGGCGCTATCTGCGCCCGATCGAAGATTATGTCGCGCGCGGCATCACACCGGCGGAAGAGCTTTTGGAAAAATTTCATGGGCCCTGGGGCCACAGTGTCGAGCCGGCGTTCAAGGAGTATGCCTATTGATTTACTGAACTTTTTCGTCGTGCATCTTCATGGCCTCAATACACTGGACAATCCGGTAAAGCCGTTTGGCGAAAGCATGTATAACGAGGTGAACAATGCGTCGGCGTGACTTTGTCGCGGGCGGCATCGCGCTGGCCGGCAAAGCAGCGCTCCCCGTATCGGGATGGGCGCAATCCGCCGCACCTCGAATCGATCGCATCATCGACGCGCACTGCCACATCTTCAATGCCGCCGATCTGCCGATCGAGGGCTTCGCCAAGAAAATTATGGTGCCGAGATCGGTGCAGAGCAGCGAACTTGTCGCCCGTTTTGCGGACTATCCGGGTGCCCTCGAGGCGTTGGTCCACGCAATCACCGTTCAGGTGAAGCGTGCCGCTCCTGACATGCAAACGGAGATCGGTACGATCGATGAATTCGAGAGCGAGCCCGAGAAGAAGCCGACGAATGCCTGGCGCCAGGAGGAGGATCGCCGGCATTTGCGCAGCGCGTTGCGGCTCATCTGGTTCAATGCGGACATTTTCAGCGAGCGCTCCCTGTCGTTGACTGAGGGCATCGCGCTCGAGGTGGCGCTCGAGGAGATCAGATTATTTCTGTTTCAGCAGATTCACGAGGAATTTGGCAAACCGGTCCTGACAGCGGAAGACCGGGACGAATTGGGCGGGATGACCCCCTTCCAGGTCGACGCGATGGCGGATGAGCTTTATTCGCGTGAGGACTTACTCGGTCGCTATATTCGATGGGCGCTCTTGTATACCCGAAATCGTTACGAACTGGCGGAGGAGCTCGATCAGCTTCACGGCAAGATTGGCCACAAGTCGCGAATCGTGTTGATGACGCCCGCGATCGTCGATTTCTCGAAGTGGCTCGAGGACGATGATCAACTAAGCATCCAGGGTCAGGTCGATGTGATGACAAGGATCGCCTGCCGCAGGGGCGGTCCGCGCGTTCACGGTTTCGTCGGATTCGATCCGCTGCGACAGGCGCTCTACGATCATCATCGGCGCGGTCCCGCAGATGTGGACCCCATGGCGGTCGTGCGCCGCGCCATCGAGGTACATCAGATCGTCGTTGGCGACTCGACCAAAACCACGGGCGGGCTTGTCGGGGTTAAGCTCTATCCGCCGATGGGATTTCGGGCGACAGACAACAGGCATTTGCCTGACGCGAGCTTCAACGAGCCTGCTTATTTGCGTTCGCCCGATACGGGCTTGGGATCGCAGATCGGCAGCAAGCTCGATGCTGCCCTTTGGAAGCTCTACACGTGGTGCAGCGACAATAACGTGCCAATCATGGCCCATACCAGCCATAGCTTCGGTCCTAACAGTGACTATGAGGATCGGGCAGATCCGATTTTCTGGGCAGAGGTACTCAAACAGAACGCGTTTCCCCGCCTGCGCATCAACCTGGCTCATTTCGGCCACTTCAACAAAGCCGTGCAATACGCTCGTCCGCAAAACTACGTGGACAAATCCTGGGAGTGGACAGTAGGAAAGATTCTGATCAGTTCGGCCGAGGCATACGCGGACATCAGCTCGCTGGGCGAAATCCTCAAGACGGGTTCCAGTAGGAAAATCGTCGAATGCATGAAGGTCTTCAAAGAGCACTTTCCCAATAGCGACGAGCGGCTGCTTTACGGCACCGACTGGTCGATGATCGCGCAGGAAGAGCGCTTCCCGAGACTATTCTCCTCCAAACCATTCCCCGACCTGATGATCCTTTTCTTGAGAGCCGTCGGATACAACGATGCCCAGATTGAGGGGATCATGTTCAGGAATGCAGTGCACTTCCTGGGGCTCGGTAAAGCCGAGCTCGACAAGTTCGGGGAGAAGAGCACGCGCGGCCGGCTTGAGAAGTTCTATGCTGCTCACGACTTATCCACCGATTGGATGAAGGCCTTCGATTAATTTGCCCCTGCAGGCTGCTCATGCCGTCAGGCCGCTGCCACAGCGATGCGCTTGGCGGCCGGCCCGTGCGTCGCGACTCGACTCTCGGATGAGCGGGAGCCGTTGCCGTCATTCCCCCGGCGGCGGGCGGGCGATGACTTTCTCGGCTTCCGGATTGAGGAGTTTGACCTCGCGCCTCGGCGTGCTCAGTGGTTCGTGCACCATGCGCGTGCGCAGTAGATCGACACCTGCGGATATTCCCTCGGCCTGCTGCAAGGCGAGGCGATCGATATCGCGGCGGCGGACGAATTCCTCGACGGCGGCGGCGCGCTCGGGATCGAGCCCCAGCGCTTCCAGCGTCTTGCGTCCGAACACAATTGCCGACTCATAGGTTTCGCGAAGTTCGAAATCGACGCCCTTCGCGAGCAGCTGTAGGGTATGTCGCCGATCGAAAGAGCGCACGTAAAGCTTTGCGGCGGGAAATTTGGCCTGAACAAGATCGACGATGCGGCTCGCGGCCTCACGGTTATCGATGCATATTGCGATCAGCCTCGCCTCGCCGGCGCCTGCCGTGCGCAAGACGTCGAGCCGGGTGCCGTCGCCGTAATAGACTTTGAATCCGAAACCGGCGGCGCTTTCGATCATCTCCGGATCGTTATCGATGGTGGTGACATCGATGCCTTCCGCAAGCAGACACTGGGATACGATCTGGCCGAAGCGTCCGAAACCGATAACCAGGACCGAACCGCTCACATCGGAGAAATCATCAGGCTCACGAAACTCTGGCCCGGTAAATCGCCGCACGAGTCCATCCGTAACCGTGGCAACTAGTGGCCCGAGCAGCATGGTGATGGCCGCAATGGCGGTAAGGATGCTGGCTTGTCGCGCATCGAGTACGCCCAGCGAGCCGCCGAGTGGAATGAGCACGAACGCGAACTCGCCGGCGCCGGTGAGAACCGATCCTGCGCGTAGCGCATCGCCGCGATGCACGCAGGTCGCGCGGAACAGCAGCCAGACGATCCCCGCCTTGAGCACTGTGATGGCTACCGCAGCGACGAGGATGAGCCAAAGATTGGCGCGCACGGTGACCAGGTCGATACTCATGCCGATGCCCATGAAAAACAGAGCCAGCAAAAGACCGCGGAAGGGCTCGATGTCGGCTTGGAGCTCGTGCCGGTAATTCGATTCGGCGAGCAGTACGCCGGCAAGAAAAGCACCGAGCGCCATCGACACGCCGGCCTCCTGCATAGTGAGAGCGGCGCCCAGCACGACGAGCAGCGCGGCTGCGGTCATCACCTCTCGCGAACCGCTCTGCGCAAGCAGGCGGAAGAACGGATTGAGCAAATAGCGACCGGCGAGCACGATCAGTGCGATTGCGCCGGCGATAACCGCGACGGCGCGCAACCCATCCCCGAGTTGGGCATGGGGGCCTTCCGGTGCCAGCAGCGGCAGCAACGCTAACAGAGGCACGACTGCCATGTCCTGGAACAACAGGATGGCGAAGGCACGCTGGCCGTAGTCTTGCTGCAACTGGCCGCGTTCTTCCAGGATTTGCAGCGCGATGGCGGTCGCCGACATTGCCAATGCCAGACCAGCGACAACGGCTCCGCGCCAGTCGACGAGACCAATGGCATAGCCAAGCGCGCCGATGGCGAGCGCGGTAAGCGCGAGTTGGGCCGCGCCGAGGCCGAATATGGCACCGCGCATGGCTAGGAGGCGCCCAAGTTCGAGTTCGAGCCCGATCAGGAACAGCAGCATCACGATGCCCAACTCGGAAACCGGGATGATGCTCTCGGGTGTTCCGAACGCTGCAAGCCCATAGGGGCCGATGATGATGCCTGCCACGAGATAAGCGACGATTGCGGAGAGGCCGAGCCGACGTGCAATCGGAACGCTCAGCACTGCGGCACCCAGCAGCACGAGCCCAAAACTCAGAAAGCCAAATTCGCCGTGTTGCATGACCGAATCCCGCGTGGAGCCGAGCCTCGCCTCGGGGTGTTTGCGAACGCTGCGGCGGGGCTTTTAAGAGCGGCACTCGCCTGCGCCCGCGCGCTTCTCTAACATGGATTAGGCGGCGGGGCGGCGCGAGCGAGAGGCGGGAATGAGGCGCCACTGGTTCCGGATCGGTTTTGGCTTGCTGGTCGCGCTTGCAATGTTGGGCGCAACCGCCGGCGCTCAGGTCGGTTTCGATCGGGCGGGCGGAGACTATACCAGCTTTCCCATGCGATCCGGCGATCCGGCCCAATGCGCTACCCGCTGCGAGCGGGAACCACGCTGCCGGGCATGGGCCTTTTCCTATCCCGTAACCGAAAACGCCAACGCGGTTTGTTGGCTCAAATCCAGGGTCGCCCCACGCGTGGAGGCGCCGTGTTGCGTGTCCGGCGTGCGCGGGACCGGCGTCATCGAGCCGAAAAGCGAGGGGGCGGAGTTCGGCGTCGATCGAAACGGGGGCGACTACCGGCACTTCGAACTGCCAGCTGACCCGAGCGGCAAAAGCTGCGGAACGGCTTGCGAAGCCGACGAAAGCTGCCGCGCCTGGACCTACGTGCGCCCGGGCTATGTCGGTTCGTCGGCGGTTTGCTATCTCAAGAACCGCATCACGCGGCCGGTACGCAAGCCGTGCTGCATTTCCGGGGTTGTGCGGTAATCTTGAAACTTGACCACGGTTGCGAGAATTTGCCGCTCCCAATGGGATGGCGATGCGGTTAGGGCAAGCGGTGCCCGACTTTTGGAGGCATCCATGACAAGATCTGTCTTCTTCTCTGCCGCGTTCGCGCTGCTGACGAGCGCTGCCCTCGCGCATCACGGCTGGGGCAGCTATGACGCAAGCAAACCGGTCACCGTTACCGGTCCGATTGTGACCTCAAAGTTCGAGAATCCGCACGCCACGATCACGGTGCGGGCCAGCGATAAGGTCTGGACGGTGACGCTTGCGCCTACATCACGCATGAACAATCGCGGAGCGACGGAAAAGGTCGTTGCCGTCGGGCAGAACATTTCCGCCTACGGCTACCCGTCGACCGTCGATAAGGATGAGATGCGGGCTGAGCGGATCACGGTCAACGGCAAGACCTACGAGATGCGCTGATGACCGATGCTGCGCCAGCGCTGTTTGTTGCGCTCGAGCAGTCAGGGTTCGCGGCGACCATACGCCAATCGACGTGGCTCTACCCGGCGGCAAATATCGGACACATCATCTCGCTCACGTTTTTTGCCGGCGCGGTGGGCGTGATGGACGTCCGCCTCCTCGGAGGCTTGGCTGCGACCGCGCCGGCCCGCCTGCTGGCGCGGGCTCGCAGCTTCGCCATAGCCGCACTGGCAGGTATGGCGCTTACGGGCAGCGTGCTGTTCTCCGCCGAGGCGAGCCATCTCGTGCTCAACCCGGCATTCCAGCTGAAGGCCGCCCTGGTTGCCGCAGGTCTGATGAATATCGCGATCTATGAATTATGGGCGAGGCGGGCGGTCGAGGGCCTTGCACCCGGCGCATCGATGCCGGCGCGTGCCAAAGTCGCAGGCCTGCTGTCGCTCGGGATCTGGGTCGCGGTCGCCGCCTGCGGGCGCAGCATCGCGTACTTCTAAATGCTATCCCGTTCCGCCGACAGTGATGCGGTCCATGCGCAGGGTCGGCTGGCCGACTCCGACCGGGACGCCCTGGCCATTCTTGCCGCAGGTGCCGATGCCGGGATCAAGCTCGAAGTCGTTGCCGATCATGCTGATCCGGTTGAGGTCGGTCGGGCCATTGCCGATCAGCATGGCTCCCTTGAGGGGCCGTCCAAGCTTTCCATCCTCGATCCTGTAAGCCTCGGTGACCTGGAAGACGTATTTGCCCGAAGTGATGTCGACCTGACCCCCACCGAAATTGGCGGCATAGATCCCGCTCTTGACCGAGGCGATGATCTCGCCCGGTGCGTGCGCGCCGGCAAGCATGTAGGTATTGGTCATGCGTGGCATAGGCAAATGGGCATAGCCTTGTCGGCGGCCGTTGCCAGTGGGTTTCATGCCCATGAGACGTGCGTTCTGGCGGTCTTGCATGTAGCCGACGAGGATGCCGTCTTCGATCAGCACTGTGCGGCTGGTCGGGGTGCCTTCGTCATCGATCGATAGCGAGCCGCGCCGCTGCGCGAGAGTACCGTCATCGACGACGGTGACGCCCTTAGAGGCGACGCGCTGCCCCATCAAGCCGGCGAAGGCAGAGGTCTTTTTGCGATTGAAGTCACCTTCGAGGCCGTGGCCCACGGCTTCGTGCAGCATGATGCCCGGCCAGCCTGGAGCAAGCACTACGTCCATTTCCCCGGCTGGAGCGGGCACCGCTTCGAGATTGATCAGTGCTTCGCGCACGGCCTCGTCAGTAGCGGCTTGCCAGGCCTGCGTCGCGAGAAAATGGGAGAAGCCCTCCCGTCCGCCGTAGCCGTGGCTGCCGGCTTCCTGCCGATCGCCCTGCCCTACGACGACCGAGACATTTACGCGTACCAGCGGGCGCACGTCGCGGTAGCTTTCCCCATCCCCGCGTAGGATCTCGATCACCTGCCAGCTTGCGCCGAATGAGACCGAAACCTGTCGTACGCGCGGGTCCTTCGCCCGGGCATACGCGTCAACGGCCTCCAGCAGTCGCACCTTGGTTTCGAAAGGAGGCATCCCGAGCGGATTGTCGTCGCCATAGAGGCGCGCATTCGTGCGCACCGGCGGTTGGGCATAACGACCGCTGTAGCCGCCCTTGACCGCGCGCACGGCGTCTGCTGCGCGCGCCAAAGCCCCCTCCGAGACATCGGAGGAATGCGCATAGCCCACGGCTTCGTCCTTGACGGCGCGCAGCCCGAAGCCCTGGTCGGTGTTGTACGTTGCTTGCTTGAGCCGCCCGTTGTCGAAGACGAGCATCTCCGACTGGGCATATTCGAGATAGAGCTCGCCGTCGTCTGCGCCTTCCAGCCCGCGAGCGAGATGCCGGCGCGCGCTCTCGCGGTCGAGGCCGGCGCGGTCGAGAAGGGAGGCAGGAGGTGAGCTCATGATGAAATCCGCGTTCGCGCAGCCCACCCAAAGATAGTGGCGCCCGCCTAAACTTGCGAGATCACCGATCCCTAATTGTCAGCTGATACCAGCGGCAAGTCGCGGCGGCTTTACGGCAGCTTGTCGTAGCCCTCGCCGAAGCCTTTGAGGCTCATCGGGAAACCAATGCCTTCCTCGGGCGTCTGGAAGATGATGAAGGTCGCGGTCTGGCCGCTGCGTAGCTGTTTGACCAAATTGTCATCCATGACGACCTCGGCAACGCAGCCGTTGGGTAAGCAGCGGACGAAACCGGCGCGTCCGACGTCGGCCTGGTCGATCTTGAGCCCGAGGCCTGAGGGAAGCAGCACGCCGACCGGCGCCACCACCCGCATGAGGCGGCTCTTTTGATCGGCGGTCTTGAGGACGATGACAGTGAGCCCAACGTTCGCGCGATCTTCGGCCGTGACGCTCTGGATCAGCGCGCACTGCTCGCCCTGGGCGCCGGGCGGCGTGTCGCAGCGGACCTGCCAGTCGTTGTGGACCGATTTAACGGCGCCCTGCGCTGCCGCATGCTCGGCCGTGCCGGCCAAGGCTGCGAGTGCCATCACCGTGAATGTCAGCAGCGGTCTCACCGTCAAAAAAAGCTTTCCCGGGCTGAGTGAACCCATAATGTCGGTCCCTCGGATTCTGCGCGCCCCCGCCGTCCTCGACCCGGCCGAATCGACCCCTCCGGCCATGCTCGGACCTGGCTATCAAGGATTAGTAAAACAGCGCATTGTGGCCGAGAAAGGGTCGAACGACGACGGCTGGCCAAGGGCGAATCGGCCCCGCCTTTCATCGCATGGAAGCTATGAACGGGTGCATTGCGATGGCGTCGGAATTGTGGTTTGAGAGGCCAGGATTCCCCTGAGGTCCCGCCGCCGCCGACCAAGGAGTGCCACGCTCGCTGCGGGCGGCGGCTCCGAGCAGTGGAACGCGCGCCTGAGACCCTCATCGAGGAGCAATGATGCTGCTACTCAAGCGATTGACCGTGTTGGCGGTGACGTTCGTCGCCACCCTGGCGGGAGCGGCAACGGCTCTAGCGGGGTTAGGGCAGCCTTCGCCTTGGCAATTGGGGCTTCAGAAGCCGGGCTCTCCAGTGATGGACAACATCATCTGGTTCCACGATTTCCTGCTCTACATCATCACCGGCATCGCCGGTTTCGTGCTCGTGTTGCTCATCATCGTCATGGTGCGCTTTAACGCCCGCGCCAATCCGACGCCGTCGCGGACGACGCACAATACATTGATCGAAATTGCGTGGACGCTCATCCCGATCATGATCTTGATGTTTATTGCGGTGCCTTCCTTCAAACTTTTGTTCTACCAACTCAATGTGCCGGCTGCCGATCTCACGGTAAAGGCGACCGGCAAGCAGTGGTTCTGGACCTACAGCTATCCGGACAACGGTGAGTTCGAGTTCGATTCATTGATGCTCAAAGACGGCGAGCGCAAGGAAGACCAGCCGCGACTGCTCGCCGTGGACAATGACCTGGTGGTGCCGGTAAACAAGACGGTGCGCGTGATCACCACCGGCGCCGACGTCATTCATGCCTTCGCGGTGCCGTCGTTCGGGATCAAGATCGACGCCATTCCCGGCCGGATCAACGAGACCTGGTTCACGGCCGAGCGGGAGGGTGTCTATTATGGTCAGTGCTCGGAACTGTGCGGCAAGGATCACGCTTTCATGCCGATCGCAGTTCGTGTGGTGAGCGAGCAGGCGTTCTCCGCCTGGGTCGAAGAGGCCAAGAAGAAATACGCTCGGAAAGAAGAGGTGCCGCCGAGCCAGGTCGCCTCGGCGCAATCGAGGCCGCAGTGATGCGCGCGCAGACGCGGGCGGAAATTCGAAGGACTTGAATCATGGATGCGATGGCGAAACCTCACGGCGAGGACCAGCACGACCACCCACACGGTTGGCGGCGCTACCTCTATTCGACCAACCACAAGGACATCGGTACGATGTACCTCGTGTTCGCGCTGGTCGGCGGGTTGGTGGGCGGGGTCCTGTCGATCGGCATGCGGCTCGAGCTGATGCATCCCGGGCTGCAGTTCTTCCATGACGCCCACATGTTCAATGTGTTCACGACCGCGCACGGCCTGATCATGATCTTTTTTATGGTCATGCCGGCGATGATCGGCGGCTTCGGCAACTGGATGATACCGCTGATGATCGGGGCGCCGGACATGGCATTCCCGCGCATGAACAACATCTCGTTCTGGCTGCTGCCGGCTTCCTTCACGCTGCTGATCATCTCGTTGTTCGTGGAAGGCGAACCCGGTGCTCCGGGCGTGGCCGCAGGATGGACGATCTATGCACCGCTCTCGACCTCAGGCCATCCGGGCCCTGCGGTCGATTTCGCCATCCTGTCGCTGCATCTTGCCGGCGCCTCGTCGATTCTCGGGGCGATCAACTTCATCACGACCATCTTCAACATGCGCGCGCCCGGCATGACGATGCATAAGATGCCGTTGTTCGTGTGGTCGCAGCTGGTGACGGTGTTCCTCATTCTGCTCGCGATGCCGGTGTTGGCCGGTGCCATCACCATGCTGCTCACCGACCGCAATTTCGGCACGACCTTCTTCACTCCCGGCGGGGGCGGCGATCCCGTCCTGTTCCAGCACCTGTTCTGGTTCTTCGGCCATCCCGAAGTCTACATCCTAATCGTGCCAGGCTTCGGCATGGTCAGCCAGATCGTGGCGACGTTCTCGAAAAAGCCGGTATTCGGCTATCTCGGCATGGCATATGCGATGGTCGCGATCGGCGGGATCGGATTCGTGGTGTGGGCGCACCATATGTACACCGTCGGCATGTCGACTGCTGCGCAAGCGTATTTCGTGGTGGCGACCATGGTGATCGCCGTGCCGACCGGGGTGAAAATCTTCTCTTGGATCGCCACCATGTGGGGCGGTTCGCTCGAGTTCAAAACACCGATGCTGTGGGCGATCGGCTTCATCTTCCTATTCACCGTCGGCGGCGTAACCGGCGTCGTGCTCGCCAATGCCGGCGTCGATCGCTCGCTGCAAGATACCTATTACGTGGTGGCGCATTTCCACTATGTGCTGTCGCTCGGCGCGGTCTTCACCATCTTCGCCGGCTGGTACTATTGGTTCCCAAAAATGTCCGGCTACATGTATTCGGAGACGATTGGCAAGCTGCACTTCTGGCTCACGTTCATCGGCGTCAACATCGTCTTCTTCCCCCAACACTTCCTCGGCCTCGCCGGCATGCCGCGCCGCATTGCCGACTATCCCGATGCTTTCGCCGGTTGGAACCTGGTCTCCTCGCTTGGATCTTACCTTTCGGGATTGGGCGCTCTGGTGTTCTTTTTCGGTGTAGCCCATGCCTTCATGCGCAAGCAGCAGGCGGCGAACAATCCGTGGGGCGCGGGCGCAACGACACTCGAATGGACGCTGCCCTCGCCGCCGCCGTTCCACCAATACAACGAGTTGCCGCTGATCAAGTGATGGCAGGACCAGTGAGCGTATGGCGAGCCAATCGTGAGCGCAGGATCGATGTCCCCGGTCGGTGAAGGTGCACAGTTTGCGGGAGGTAAGATCGCTTCGGTCTCATGCGAGCCGAGCATTGCGACCGTCGGCGACTATGTGGCGCTGATGAAGCCCCGCGTCATGTCGCTCGTCGTCTTCACCGCGCTGGTGAGCCTCTTGATCGCGCCGGGGCAAATCCATCCGATGATCGGCTTCACCGCACTTCTGTGCATCGCGGTTGGCGCCGGCGCGGCGGGCGCGCTCAACATGTGGTACGACGCGGACATCGACGCGCTTATGAGTCGGACCGCGAAGCGTCCCATTCCGCGGGGACGTATCGCGCCCGGCGAGGCGCTCGCGTTCGGCATCGTGCTCGCCGCCTTCGCCGTAGGCGTGCTCGGGGTCCTTGTGAGCTGGCTCGCGGCGGCACTGCTTGCCTTTACCATCTTCTTTTACGTGGTTGTCTACACGGCATGGCTCAAGCGGTTGACCCCCCAGAATATCGTCATCGGCGGCGCCGCCGGCTCGCTCCCTCCCGTCATCGCCTGGGCAGCGGCGACCGGCGGCATCTCGGTCGAGCCGTCTCTCCTGTTCCTCATTATCTTCTTCTGGACGCCGCCGCATTTCTGGGCGCTGGCGCTCGTCCGCGTCGACGACTATGCACGGGCTCGACTTCCGATGCTGCCGGTCGTTGCCGGAGCGGAGGAAACGCGGCGGCAGATTCTGCGTTATTCTGTTGCCCTCGCGCCGATCGGCGCGGCGCCGTGGCTGCTCGGTTATGCCCAGGCGCTCTATGGGGTGACCGCGCTGATTGCCGGCGCGCTGATGGTCATGTTCGCGTGGCGTGTGCGCAGCAACCGCGAAGGTGAACGCGCCGAGCGCGCGGCGCACCAGCTTTTCGGCTTCTCGATTCTCTATTTATTCGTCCTGTTCGCGGTACTGCTGATCGACGCGCGGGTGGTAGGCTAAGCAGATGAGGTTGTGGTGATGACATGGACGAAAAGCCGCAGAGAATCGTTCTCAGCGAGGAGCAGAAGCGCAGCCGACGGGCGCGGTCGATCGCAATTGCGCTCGCGCTTGGCGCCCTGGTTATTCTGTTTTATGTCGTTACCCTCGTGAAGGGACCTGCCGTATTGAATCGTCCGTTGTAATCGCCATGACTGTTCCAAACACCTCCTCGCCACGGCGCCGCGATGTCCTGGTCGCGGCCGCGTGTGGAGTCTTCGTCGCGGCGATGGTGGGCGCAGCCTATGCGGCGGTACCCTTGTATAACTGGTTCTGTCGCACGACCGGGTTCGGCGGCACACCCCAAGTCGCCACGGCGGCTCCGCCTGGCGTTCTCGACCGCAAGCTCAAGGTGCGCTTCGATGCCAACGTCGCCGGGGGACTTCCGTGGCGCTTCGAGCCAGAGCAGAATTCAATTGAAGTCAAAATCGGCGAGGTTGTGACTGTCAGCTATCGGGTGGTCAATGAATCGGCGCGCGAGACCGTCGGCGTTGCCTCATACAACGTCTCGCCACCCACAACCGGAGCATATTTCTCCAAGATCAACTGTTTCTGCTTTACCGATCAGCGGCTCAAGCCCGGCGAAAAACGCGATATGGCGGTGGTTTTCTTCGTCGCCCCGGAACTCGTGAAGGATTCGGAACAGGATGGCCTCGATACCATTACCCTGTCCTACACCATGTATCCGGCGCGGCAGGCTGAACCGTCGCGGGCAGACAACGGCGCAGTGCCTGCAGCCGGACCAAGCTGAGAACCGACATGCAACGCGCGCTATAGCTGTCTCGCCGGGAGATGGAGAACCTCAAGATGGCTGAAGCTCACGCCAAGCCGCACCACGACTACCATCTGGTCGCGCCGAGTCCTTGGCCTGCGGTGGGCGCGGTTTCCGCCTTTCTGGCGGCATCCGGTGGCATTGCTTGGATGCACCACATGTTCGCGGTGGCGCCATATGTCTTCGGCGTCGGCGTGATCGGCATCGCCTATACCATGATCGGCTGGTGGACTGACGTCGCCCGCGAAGCGACATACGAGGGCTACCACACGCGCATCGTCCAGATCTCCCATCGCTACGGCATGATTCTGTTCATCGCCTCCGAGGTGATGTTCTTCGTGGCGTGGTTCTGGGCCTATTTCAACAGCGCGCTATTCCCGGCCGATATGCACCAGATCACGCGCGAACAACTGTTCGGCGGAGTATGGCCGCCAAAGGGAACGGAGACATTCGACCCCTGGCATCTGCCGCTACTCAACACCCTGATCCTGCTCACCTCAGGCACCACCGTCACCTGGGCGCATCACGCGCTTCTCGAGAACGACCGGCAGGGACTGAAGTGGGGCCTGATCCTGACGATTGCGCTTGGTCTGGCTTTCACCTGCGTGCAAGCCTACGAGTACAGCCACGCAGGGTTCAATTTCAGCGGCAACATCTATGGCGCCACATTCTTCATGGCGACCGGATTCCATGGCGCGCATGTCATCATCGGCTCGACCTTTCTGATCGTGTGTCTGCTCCGCGCCTATCTCGGACACTTCACGCCGACTCAGCATCTCGGATTCGAGTTTGCCGCTTGGTACTGGCATTTCGTCGACGTAGTGTGGATCTTCTTGTTCTCTTGCATTTACGTATGGGGTTCGGGCGGAGCGAGCGTGGCGCATGCCGCCGGCCACTAGCAGCGCGCCGGCGCAACCGGGAACGGTTTTGCGGAGGTGATTGGCGGCGTGCGATGAGCCTTCAAGCGCATTCGCGCTTAACGCTCGGTGGACGTCACCCAATCTGTGGCTTGCCCGAAATCGGCGGCTGAGAGTGCATGGAGTTGATTGAGCCGCGCGCGGCGCCAGCTGAGAAAATGAGAGGTGTGTAATGGCGGCGTATGACGCGATCATTATCGGCACCGGACAGGCTGGGCCGGCTTTGGCGCGGCGACTGGCGGGCGCGGGCTGGAAGATTGCCGTCATCGAGCGCAAGCTGTTTGGTGGGACCTGCGTCAATACCGGCTGCACCCCGACCAAGACCCTGGTCGCGAGCGCCTATGCGGCGTATCTCGCACACCGCGCTGCCGACTACGGCGTGACCATCGGCGGTCCGGTTGGCGTCGACATGAAAGCGGTGAAGGCGCGCAAGGACGCCGTTGTGCGCCCGTCGCATGAGGGGGTCGAGCGATCATTGAAGAGGCTGAAGGGATGTACGGTCTTTGAAGGCCACGGTCGCTTCGTCGGACCCAAGCAGGTGCAAGTCGACGATGAGATGCTCAGCGCGGACAAGATTTTCATCAACGTCGGCGCGAGGGCAGTGGTGCCGCCGATTCCCGGGCTCGAGCAAGTCCCTTACCTCACGAACAGCTCGATGATGGACGTGGACTTTTTGCCCCCGCATCTCGTTGTCCTCGGCGGGAGCTATGTCGGTCTCGAATTTGCGCAAGCCTATCGCCGCTTTGGCAGCGAGGTCACCGTCATCGAGCTCGCGCCGCATCTCATCGCCCGCGAGGACGAGGATGTCTCGCGCGCCGTTGCCGAAATCCTGAAAGAGGAAAACGTCGATATCCGTCTCAATAGCAAGGTGGTCGCGCTGGCAAAAGAAGGGAACAACATCGCTGTCACAGTAGAGAATGCGGGAACAAAGTCGCAGGTGATCGGCTCCCACCTGTTGCTCGCGATCGGTCGGCGGCCGAACACGGACGATCTCGGCCTCGACAAGGCCGGAGTTGCCACCAATCCCCGCGGTTACATTGAAGTGGACGACCAGTTGCGTACGAACGTCCCCGGCATCTGGGCCTTGGGGGATTGCAACGGCCGGGGCGCCTTCACCCACACGTCCTGGAACGACTTCGAAATCGTCGCGGCGAACCTTCTCGACAACGATCCGCGACGCGTCAGCGATCGCATCACCGCGTACGCGCTCTACACCGATCCTCCGCTCGGGCGCGCCGGTATGACCGAGGCCGAGGTCCGCAAATCCGGCCGGCCCGCGCTGATCGCGACGATGGCGATGGAAGACGTGAGCCGAGCGTTCGAGAAAGGCGAGACGAAAGGGTTCATGAAGATTTTGGTCGACAGGGAGACGAAGCAGATCCTCGGAGCGTCGCTGCTGGGACTTTCAGGCGACGAAGCCATTCACTGCATTCTCGACATCATGTATGCCAAGGCGCCATGCACCGTTCTGCAGCGGGCGATGCACATTCACCCGACGGTTTCGGAGTTTATTCCCACGATGTTGGGAGATCTCAGGCCATTGTCGTGAGCCATGCATCCAGGAACGATTTGATACCGGGACTTGAGAATTGAGGCACGGCGCGCCATCTCGCGGACAAGGCCTTCCAAGCCGGTTTTCGTAATGACCAATCGCCCTGATACACCGCCTTTGCCCATCGCGTCCGGCCTGCTGGGGCGCTGTCCCCGCTGCGGCGAGGGCCGTCTGTTCCGAGGGTTTCTTGCGCTACGGCCGCGTTGCGAGCGGTGCGGCCTCGACTTCTCGTTTGCCGATTCCGCCGACGGCCCGGCGTTTTTCGTCATGTTTCTTGCCGGCGTCATTGTCGCCGGCTCGGCGCTAGCCGTGGAAGTCCTTTATGCCCCGCCATACTGGGTGCATGCGCTGCTGTGGGGTCCGCTGATCCTGGTCACCACACTCGTGCCGTTGCGGCCTGTGAAGGGGCTTCTGATCGCGCTCCAATATCACCACAAGGCCGCGGAGAGCCGTTTCACCGGTGGCGAAGCGCCGTGAAGGTTGCGCCAGCACGACCGTTGCGATCCGACCTCGTACTGCCGGCCTTGTTCGCGCTCGTGGCGATTGTAGTCTTCATCGGGCTCGGTACCTGGCAAATCCAACGCAAGGCCTGGAAGGAAGCGCTGATCGAGAGCCTCGAACAGCGTCTCTCGGCCCCACCGGTTGATTTGCCGCCCCGCCAGCGCTGGGCGAAGCTTGATCCCGCAAACGACGAGTTCCGCCGCGTGAAATTCTCCGCCGCATTCGTGCCGGGCGCCGAAGCGCTCGTTTACACGAGCGGGTCTGCCCTGCGCAGCGACGTTTTCGGATCCGGCTACTGGGTGTTCGCGCCGGCCCAGCTCGCGGGCGGCGGGCTTGTCGTCGTCAATCGTGGCTTCGTCCCGGAGGGACGGCAGAATGCGGCGACGCGTGAGGCTGGCGTCTCTCCCAGCCGCGTCGAGTTGCTCGGCGTGATGCGCTGGCCGGAATCTCGCGGTGCCTTTTCGCCAAAAGATGATCCCGGCCGCAATCTTTGGTTCGTGCGCGACCCGGCTGCGATTGCAGCTGCTAAAGGGTGGGGCGAAGTCGCGTCCTTCTACGTTGAATTGGAAAGCCCGCAGCCGTCCGGCGGGCTTCCGCGCCCCGGCCCGCTCAAGCCAAACTTGCGTAACGACCATCTTCAATATGCGATCACTTGGTATGGACTTGCCCTGGTCGTAGTGGGGATGTTCGTATTTTGGCTCAGCGGCCGAGCGGCGCGGACCGCATGAGCCGCGTGCGGGCGCCTTCCTTGTGGAGGGGGCGCCTTCCCACTATGTTTTTAGGCCGTTGGCTTCCCCGCGCCCGACGTGCGGCCGGGGAAGAGAAGCACATTCAATAGGTTAGGTGGAATGTCCGCTCGGCGAGCAAAGCCGAGCGCGACGGCACCTTAGCCTCGAACGGAGCCGACGTGCGTTACATCTCCACCCGGGGCGAGGCCCCGACGCTCGGTTTTGTCGACGCGATGCTGGCGGGACTTGGCCGCGACGGCGGCCTTTACGTGCCCGCGGTCTGGCCGGGCCTCGATGCGGACGCGATCGCCGGTTTTGCCGGCCGGCCCTATGCCGAAGTGGCGGTGGAAATCATCCGTCCTTTCATCGGCGATGCCATCCCCGGGGCCGACCTCGCCCGCATGACGCGCGAGGCTTATGGCAGGTTCCGCCACCCGGCGGTCGCTCCGCTGGTGCAGTTCGGGATGAGCGATTTCCTGCTTGAACTGTTTCACGGGCCCACGCTCGCCTTCAAGGATTTGGCAATGCAGCTCCTCGGCCGGCTCATGGACGAGGTGCTCGCGACACGGGGTGAGCGTACGACCATCGTGGTTGCGACCTCCGGGGATACCGGCGGCGCCGCGGTCGAAGCATTTCGCGGCCGCGCGAGAGCGGATCTGTTCGTACTTTTTCCGCACGGACGCATTTCCGACGTGCAGCGGCGAATGATGACAACGGTCGAGGACGGCAATGTTCACGCACTGGCGATCGAGGGGACATTCGACGATTGCCAAGCGATCGTGAAGGGCATGTTCGACCACCACGCCTTTCGCGACCAAGTGCGGCTCTCTGGCGTGAACTCCATCAATTGGGCGCGCATCGTCGCACAGGTGGTGTACTATTTCACCGCCGCCGTCGCGCTCGGCTCCCCGCGGCGAAAGGTGGCCTTCACCGTGCCGACCGGCAATTTCGGCGACGTCTATGCGGGCTACGTCGCGCTGTGCATGGGCCTGCCCATCGATCGCCTCACCGTTGCGACCAACGTCAACGACATCCTGGCGCGGACCATCGCGACCGGCACATACGAGCTGCGTGAGGTGGTGCCTACATCCTCGCCGTCCATGGACATCCAGGTGGCCTCGAACTTCGAGCGTCTGTTGTTCGACATTCACGGCCATGATGCCCGCGCGGTGCGCGCGCTGATGGCCTCCCTCGTCCAGTCGCGCCGATTTACGCTGTCGGCGTGCGCTCTCTCCTCGCTGCGCGCCGTGTTTTCCGCGGACCGGGCGGACGAGGACGAGACGGCGGCAACTATTCGCACCATACTGCGGGAGACCGGGCGTCTTATCGATCCTCACACCGCCGTAGGTGTTGCGGTCGCGGAAAAAGAGACCCGCGATCCATCGATTCCACTGGTGGTGCTCGGTACGGCCCATCCGGCCAAATTTCCCGACGCCGTGGAGGCAGCGACCGGCGTGCGGCCACCGCTGCCCGAATGGCTCGCCAACCTCGATCGGCGGCCGGAGCGCGTCACCACGCTGCCGGTCGACCAGATGGCGGTCGAGCGCCATGTTCTCTCTCTCAGTCGTGCCGCACACGAAGGAGCCGCTGCATGAGCGTCGAAGTCACGCGTCTTTCCACAGGCCTTGTCGTCGTGACCGACGCGATGCCGCATTTGGAGACTTCTGCACTGGGCGTTTGGGTCGGCTCTGGCAGTCGCAACGAGCAGCCGGATGAGCACGGTATTTCGCATCTGCTCGAGCACATGGCGTTCAAGGGCACCACGCGACGCACGGCGCGGCAAATCGCGGAGGAGATCGAGGCGGTAGGCGGCGATCTCAACGCGGCAACCTCGGTCGAGACAACCGCCTACTATGCGCGCGTGCTTCGAGCCGACGTGCCGCTCGCGCTCGACGTGCTATCGGACATCCTTGCCGATCCAACATTCGATTCCGAGGAACTGCGGCGCGAGCAGAACGTCATAGTGCAGGAGATTGGTGCCGCCGAAGACGCTCCGGACGATGTGATCTGGGATAAGCTGCAGGAGACTGCCTTTGCTGGTCAGTCGATGGGCCGGTCAATCCTCGGCACGCCGGCGACCGTGCGCTCGTTCGATCGTCTGCGGCTTTCCGCTTATCTCCGACGTCACTATCGCAGTCCCGCTATGGTGGTCGTGGCGGCAGGCGCCGTTGAGCATCGAGCCGTGTTGGCGGAAGTGGAACGACGATTCGCGAGCTTCGCTGGGCCTCGATCGCCGGCGCCCGAGCCCGCCCGCTTCATTGGGGGGTCTCGTATCGAGACACGCGACCTCGAACAAGTTCACATCGCGCTCGCCATGCACGGCTTGCCGCACCGCGATCCGAACCTCCCCAGCCTACAGGTATTTACGAATGTGCTGGGCGGCGGGATGTCCTCGCGACTATTTCAGGAGGTACGTGAACAGCGCGGCCTCTGCTACGCGATCTATGCGTTCCATGCCCCCTATTCGGACATTGGCATGTTCGGCCTTTATTCCGGCACCGATGCCGCAGATGTCCCCGAGCTGATGCGCGTCGTAGTGGGCGAGATCAATGCCGCAGCCGAAAGCATCAACGAGGCGGAGGTCGCACGCGCGAAGGCGCAGATGAAGGCCGGATTGCTGATGGCGCTCGAGAGCTCAACCGCGCGTGCCGAGCAGCTCGCGCGGCAGATCTTCAATTGGGGCCGCCCTGTTCCGCTCGAAGAGCTTGTCGGAAAAATTGACGCCGTGACGGTCGAGAGCGCCCGCGCCGCTGGCCGTGCCCTGATCGCGCGCGGCCGGCCCGCCATCGCCGCGCTCGGCCCCGGGCCCGGGCTTGAAAGTGCCGCCACGATTGCCGACAGTCTCGCCCGCCGGGCGGCGTAAACTTCATGACGGACGTTCTGATTCAACGGCGGCGTTCTTTCTCGTCCGTGTGGCTGCCGTCGGGTGGCTGATCACCATGGCATTCTTCCGGACCGTCAGTTTATCCGACCAAATGCCTGCGATCGCAGGCGATGGCGTCGCGCTGCGGGCGCCGCAGATGCCCGACTGCGCCGAATGGGTGGCCTTGCGCGAAGCAAGCCGAGACTTCCTCACGCCATGGGAGCCGACCTGGCCCGCCGACGATCTCACCCGTGCATCTTTTCGTCGGCGCATCAGGCGCTATTCCGAAGACCAGCGCAACGACCTCGCCTATGCCTTCTTTATTTTCCGCAAGCGTGACGACGTCCTCCTGGGCGGATTGACGCTCGCCAATATTCGTCGCGGCTGTGCCCAGGCGGCCAGCCTCGGCTACTGGATAGGAGCACCCTACGCGCGCCAAGGTCATATGACGGCCGCGGTGAATGCCATGGTCCCGTTCGCATTCGCGACGCTGAAGCTTCATCGCGTCGAAGCCGCATGCATTCCGGCAAATGTGGCCTCGATCCGGCTCCTGGAGAAAACGGGCTTCAAGCGCGAGGGATTCGCACGCCAATACCTTTGCATCAATGGCGTCTGGCAGGATCACCTGCTGTTCGCGCGTCTCAAGGATGATTAGAGGGGTAGCGCTGGCCTTGGGGCCGCCACGAATTGGTTGGTATAAGGCTCGACGAAGCGGGATTTGTGAAAAAGCTGAGTAGTTTCAATGGGTCCGGGAAGCGATCGTGAGCCAACGCGCGGCCCGCGCGGCCCGCGCGGCGTGGCGGCGCTGGTCGCGAGTGCCGCAGTCCTGTCCGGCTGCTCACTCGCTTCGAGCGTGGTGTCCTCCGATAACTCGCCCTCGTGGACCAGCCGGGTCGCAAGCCTTTTCTCCGGCGCAACGCCGGGCGTCACTCAGCCGCACTCGCCAACTCCAACGGCGCCGGATGTCGAATGCCCTGGGGTCGATATCCGCGCCGGCGCGTCGACCCTGAATATCGCCGCCAAGGCCGTCGAGGCGACCGCCGGCGATCTGCGCTACCAGCTTTCGTTCGGCCAAACCGCCCGCGAGTGTGCAGTGCAAGGCGCCACAATGAGCATCAAGGTCGGCGTCCAGGGCCGCGTCATCCTCGGGCCCATGGGTGGACCGGGGCAAGTCGACGTTCCCTTGCGCTACGCTGTCGTGCGCGAAGGCCCGCAGCCGAAGACGGTCGCGACCAAGTTCAAGCGGATTTCGGTAACCGTTGCATCCGGCCAGACTTACGTGCCATTCGTCGATATCGAGGAGGGCCTGAGTTTTCCGTTGCCGGCGAGGTCGGAACTCGACGCTTACGTCATCTATGTCGGTTTTGATGAGATCGGTGACAAGAACGAGAAGAAGCCGCCGAAGACCGCGAAAAAAACCACAACACGGCAGCAATAGAAGATCCGCGCTACCACCCGCGGAGCGCAACCACGGCACCCTTCAAATGCCGCAGGTCGGCGACAATGATTTGCGCCCCCGCCGACTTCAGCTGGTCGCCAAGCTGGGCGTCCGCATGGCTGCCGCCGACAAACCCGACCGCGGTCATCCGAGCCGCGGTGGCTGCGGTCACACCAGCCGCTGAGTCCTCGACCACGATACAGTCAGCCGCCTGCACGCCCATCCTCGACGCTGCATGCAGGAATAGATCGGGCGCGGGTTTGCCGTTCGGCACGCCGGTTGCGGAAAAAAAGAAGTTGAAGAACCTCGCAAGCCCTGTGGTTTCCAGGCTGGCCCGGATACGTTCGGGAGGTGAAGATGATGCCACGCATTTCGGCCCGCGCAGCCAGGTCAGCGCATGGGCTGCATGGGGCATCGCACGCAGCTCCTCACGCAGGCGCTTCACCGTTGCCGCCGCGATGGTGGCGCTAAGGTTAGCCGGCAACTTCTGGCGGGTGACCGCTTCGATCATCGCCAACATGTCGGCGGGGCGGCGCCCGGAAAAATAGCGGATCACGAGTTCGGGTGTGATTGCAACCCCCGCGCGCGCCAGCTCATCCGCAGCAACTTCAGCAGCGATCTGTTCGCCGTCGACCAGCACACCGTTGCAATCAAAGATGATCACGGGAGCCTCGCACCAGCGCGGTCTTGCGGGATCACGTTGGCTTGCTGCTATTCGACGAATCACGGTTGGAGCAATAGGAATCGCCGCCGTGGCAAAAGTCGGGCACCACGCGGCCCGCGAATCTTTTTGCACAAGTTCTTGGGTTTGAGGCAGACCGTAGAACGGTGGCCCGGCCTTTGCCGAAGGGGGCGAGAAGAGGACCTAATTCAGCTTGGCCCGGACATCGGCGATCCCTTTGGCCAGAAGGTCGTCGGCGACCTTGTCCTTCACGGTACGGGCGAGGATCCTCTCCGCCGCGGCAACCGCGACCTCGGCGGCGGCTGAGCGCACATCGGCCAGCGCCTGAGCTTCGGCCTGAGCGATCTTGCTTTCCGCCATCTTGGTGCGTCGCGCGACGAATTCTTCGATCTTGGCCTCGGCTTCGGTGGCAAGCCGCTCGGCCTCGGCCTTGGCGCTGGCGACGATCGTTTCCGCCTCGCGCTCGGCTTCCTGCTGCTTGCGCCGATATGTGGCGAGCAGGGCCTCCGCTTCCGCTTTGAGCCGTCGCGCCTCGTCGAGTTCCGCCTTGATGCGCTCCCGCCGGTCATCGATGCTCTTGACCAGGCGCTTATGCGCTTGGACATAGCCGAGCACGCCGACGAAAATGACGAAGGCGACGGCGACCCAGAACTCGGCTTCAAACATCGGCTTCCTCAGCGCTTAAGCACATTGCCAACGGCCTGGCTGACCTCTTCGCTCGCCGGCGTGACGCCCGTCAGCCGCTCGACAATGGCGCGGGCAGGCTCAGCGGCGATGCTACGTACATTTTCCATGGCCGCCGATCGCGTCCCGGCGATGACCTTCTCTGCTTCGGCAATTCGGGCCTGAAGCTTCGCGTCCACTTCCTTGCGGCGGAGCGCGGCTGCTGCCGCCGCCTTTGCACGCGTCTCGTTGGCGAGCGCCTGCGCGCGTCCGCGTGCCTCCGCCAACGCCTTCTCGTGTGCTGAAATGGCGGCGTCCGACGCGTCCTTGAAGCGCTGCGCCTCGGCGAGATCGTCTTGGATACGCTGGCGGCGGGCGTCCAGAATCGAGCCGATCCGCGGCAACGCAATTCGGGACATCAACAGGTAGAGCGCGATGAAAGCGAGCGCGAGCCAAAACAGCTGGGAAGGGAACGTCTTCGAGTCGAACGGCGGGAACCCGCGACCGTGCTCGCTCGCGGGAGTGTGCTCAACCGAGGCAATGGGTTGCGCATCCTTCTGAGCCATCGGAAACTCACCTCGCAGCGTCGGAGGTCAGAGCGCGAACAGCAGCAACAGCGCGATCAACAGCGAAAAGATGCCGAGCGCCTCGGTCACGGCAAAGCCGAAAATCAGATTGGCGAACTGGCCCTGGGCGGCAGACGGATTGCGCAGCGCGGCGGCTAGATAATGGCCGAAGATGGTGCCGACACCGACGCCGGCGCCGCCCATCCCGATGCAGGCGATGCCAGCACCGATCATTTTCGCGGCTTGGGGATCCATGAGAGAGCTCCTTTTCAGAGTTGGTGAGTGGGCATCAATGGCCCGCGTGGATCGCTTCACTGAGGTAAATGCAAGTGAGGATGGCAAATACGTAGGCCTGCAGGACGGCTACGAGCAGTTCGAGCGCAGTGAGCGCGACCGTGAGGCCGAGCGGAATGATCGCGCCGAGCCAGCCGAGAAAGCCGAGCGCGCCCAGCATGGTCACGAAACCACCGAATACCTTGAGTGTGATGTGGCCGGCCAGCATGTTGGCGAACAGCCGCACGCTGTGAGAGACGGGGCGCGACAGAAACGACAGCACCTCGATGAACGTCACCAAGGGCAGGATGTAGATCGGAATGCCGCTCGGCACCCACAGCTTGAAGAAATGCAAACCGTGCTTCCAGAATCCGTAAATCACGACCGTGAAAAAAACGAGAAGCGCGAGCGCAACCGTGATGACGATGTGACTGGTGACGGTGAAGGTATAGGGAATAATGCCGATCACGTTCAGTACGAGAATGAACATGAAGAGCGAGAACACCAGCGGGAAGAACTTCATGCCTTCCGGGCCGGCCGTGCTTCGCAGGGTGGTCGCGACGAACTCGTAGGACATTTCCGCGACCGCCTGCAGTCTCCCCGGCACCAGCGCCCGCGAACTGGTGGCGCCCAACATCAGCAGGAGGATCAGGGCAAGCGCGATCAGCATGAATAGGGCTGAATTGGTAAAGGCAATTTCCACCCCCCCGATGCGAGCGATCGGAAGCAGGTTTTTGATCTCGAACTGGTGGATGGGATCCATGCAGGATCAAGTCCTCATCGTCGCGGCGCGGCATGGCCGCTCCCGGCGTGCGGCGGTATTCATCGTTTCGGATCCAAGGGGCTGCTCGGAACCACTCCCGCAGCCCGCATCACGTTGAGAACGCCGGCCGCGAAGCCGAGAAGCAGAAACACGATCATTCCCCAGGGTGCGATTCCCAGCAAGCGATCCAGCACCCAACCGAGAGCCGCACCGACCAGAACCGCGGCGACGAGTTCGGTCGAAAGCCGAAAACCTCGGGCGATCGCGGACGGATCGGCGGATGGAGGCTGCTGCGGACTGATTTCGGACGAATGATCGGCATGGATGTGGCCGAGTTGCTCGCCCAGACGCTTGAGCCTCGCGGAAAGCGCAGCCTCATCGCCCGGCGGTCGTTCGCGGTCACCTCTCTCGCGTGCGTCGTCGGCCATGCTTTCGACACCCGCGCCAATTTTAGCAGGATCACGACAATTCCGCCCCCAAAACCGCGCGGACCATACTGATTGGGTTTATGCGAGTCAAGAATTGCCCCTTGCGGTAAACGTTTGAAAAGGAAGGGGAATGATGACCCCTGGGAGCGACGGAGCCGGGCGCTGTTAGAGCAGGTCAGGCGCGATTGCCGCAGGAGAGGTGGCGGCACTCTTTGCGTCTGCTTCGCCCAGGCGGTGGGGACGTTTGCATGGGGGTACGGTGGCGCCATTGCACCGTGCCCGAGCGATCGTCTATGGACCATGACGCAAGGTCGTTGGACTGGGGCTCGCGGGATCGCCAGCGGCCTGGGCGCAAAACGCGGTGCCGGGGAGCGACGATAACCGTTACACTTTCAACCGCGTCGAAGACGGCTATCTGCGGCTTGATGGCCGCACGGGCCAAGTATCGATCTGCGCGCGGCGCCCGGCAGGATGGGCATGTGAGGCGGTGCCGGATGAGCGTGCCGCACTCGAGGCCGAGATCGCCCGCCTTCAGGCCGAGAACGCAGCTGTCAAGAAAGAGCTCATCGCACGCAACCTGCCGCTGCCTGGTACCGTCAAGCCGCAGTCGCCGGCTGCCAAGCCCGACGAGCCCCGCCTGCAATTGCCCAATGACGCCGATCTCAACAAGGTCATGAACTTTATCGAGAAGGTTTGGCGCCGCCTGGTCGAAATGATCGGGACGCTGCAGAAGGATATGCTGAAAAAGGACTCGTGAATTGCCGCGGCGGCAGGGGGCCATGACGGGCTCGTTATCTTCTATCGTCACTTTCGCGCCCGAGATCATTGCGACGGCGACGCTCGTGGTCGACAGCCGCGGACGGTCTTTCACCGAGATCACAGACGAAGCAACGCGGTTCGTTGCGGAGAGCGAGGCGAAGGACGGTGCCCTGTTCATGTTCATGCGGCACACTTCGGCTTCTCTGGTCGTCCAGGAAAATGCCGATCCCAATGTGCGAAGCGATCTTGCGATCGCGCTCGATCGCCTCGCACCCGCCGATGCCCCGTGGGTTCACGATGTCGAGGGGCCCGATGACATGCCGGCGCACATAAAGACGATGCTCACCGGGGTCTCGTTGCACGTGCCGGTGATTGCCGGAACGCTTGCGCTCGGCACGTGGCAAGGCATCTATATTGCCGAGCATCGCGCCCGTCCGCATCGGCGCGAAGTCGTGCTGCAATTCATCGGCAGCAGGCGGTAGGCCACTCGGCTGGTCCGCCAGAACGGCCGAAGTCGATCGTCAGCAGCGGCGTGAACGGCGACGCTGAAATTGTGATATGCTTTCGGCGCCGGCGAGATGTGAGCTCAGAGGTTGAGATGAGGCGGGTGGGCGAATCGGTACGCTTGATTATCGCGGACGACCATCCGCTGTTTCGCGGTGCTTTGCGCGAGGCAGTCTCAGGCCTATTCGAGGAAGTCGAGATTGCCGAAGCGGGTTCATTCGAGGATTTGACGAAGCTGCTGGAGCGCGGCGCGGAGGTCGATCTCATCCTGCTCGATTTGACCATGCCTGGGGTGCGGGGATTCTCCGGCCTCATGTATCTGCGTGCCCAGTATCCGAGCGTGCCGATCGTGGTGGTCTCGGCCAACGACGATGCTGGGGTCATCCGCCGCTGCATGGATTTCGGCGCCTTGGGCTTCATCCCCAAGACGCTCGGCATCGAGACCATGCGGGACGCCATTACCCGCGTCTTCGAGGGCGGCGTATGGACGCCGCCCGACATCGATCTCGGCGCCGGCTCGGATGCGGAGAGCGCTGATCTGTTGACGCGGCTTACCTCTCTGACGCCGCAGCAGGTGCGCGTTTTGATGATGCTGTCGGAGGGCTTGCTCAACAAACAGATCGCATACGAGCTCGGCGTCTCGGAGGCGACGGTCAAGGCCCACGTCTCGGCGATCCTGCAGAAGCTCGGGGTCGAGAGCCGCACGCAGGCGGTGATTGCCGCCTCAAAGATCGAGCTCGGCCAATGGCCGCAGGCGGTAGGAGTGGAGCATTGATTTAACGGTTGTGCGCGATGCCGCGATCGTGCGCCACTCTCATTCCGCCGCCGCAAGCCGCTGCATGCGCCATTGCGTCAACAGCGCACGCAATGCCGCCGGCTTGAGCGGCTTATTGAGTAGCTGGATGCCGTTGGCGCGGGCATCCTCGCGGACGCGCGGACTGCGGTCGGCGGTAATCAGGATGGCCGTGAGGTCGGCGCCGAAGCGGCGGCGCAGCTCCGTAATCGCTGCAATGCCATTGCCCTCGTCGAGGTGGTAATCGACCAACAACCCGTCAGGCGTGATCTTGCCCTCTGCGACGAGCGCGATCGCCTCTTCGAGATCGGGAGCCTTGAGAACCCGGCAACCCCAGCCCGCGAGTAGCGTTTCCATTCCGTCGAGAATCGCCAACTCATTGTCGATGCACAAAACAGTGATGCCGGAGAGCTGAACGCGATCAACCTCCCGTGCCACGCGTGGCTGTTGCCGCGGCGGTATCGCGGCCGAAAGCGGGACCTCGACCGAGAACTGCGATCCTCGACCGACCGACGAGTTGACCATAATCTTGTAGTCGAGAACGCGTGCGATCCGCTCGACGATCGAAAGCCCCAGTCCCAAGCCACGCGCCGCCTTGGCCCCCTGTTCGAGCCGGTGAAATTCCTGAAAAATTGCCTGCTTCTTTGATGCCGGAATGCCGAGGCCGGTATCGTAAACGTCGATGCGCAGCCGTCCGTCGCGGCGCCGACAGCCCACAAGCACGCGTCCATTCGGGGTATATTTGATCGCATTGGACACGAGGTTCTGCAGCAGCCGTCGCAGCAAACGCCGGTCGGATTGGACCGCGAGCGAGCAGGGCACGAACTTGAGGTTTAGTCCTTTCTCCTGCGCGAGCGGCGTGAACTCCACCTCGAGCTGGCGCAACAGCTCGTCGATGCGAAAGCCGACGATCTCCGGCCGCATTGCGCCAGTATCAAGTCGAGAAATGTCGAGCAGCGCCCCGAATATGTCTTCAACGGCATCGAGCGAGGCATCGATATTGGTGATCAGCTGGGCGTCGCTGCCGCCGCGCTGCCGCTCGACGAGGCTGGTGACGTAGAGGCGCGCGGCATTGAGCGGTTGCAGGATGTCGTGGCTCGCCGCGGCGAGGAAGCGAGTCTTGGAGATATTGGCCTGTTCGGCCTCGCCCTTGGCACGACCGAGTTCCGTATTGAGGCGTGTCAATTCTTCGGTGCGCTCCTGTACCCGCCGCTCAAGCGATTCGTTGGCGCGCTCGAGTTCTTCCGCGGCCTTCACGCTTGGGGTGATGTCCGTAAAGGTGGTTACGATCCCGCCGTCAGGCATTGGATTCGCACGCACTTCCATGACCAGATCGCGGTCGGCAAAACGCTCCAGGAACGGTTCGCCGTTGTTCACGTACCGCGCGAGCCGCTCGCGCACGAGCGCGTCAGCCGTCTCTTTATCGGAGGTGCTCTGCTCGGCGTGGAAGCGCAGGATGTGGTCGAGCGCGGTGCCGACCCGGGTGAGCTGCGGCGGCAATGCGAGGATTTCATCGAATTGGCGATTCCAGCAGACGAGGTGCAGATCCTTGTTGAACACCGCAATGCCTTGCCGCACATGGTCGAGCGCGGTCTGCAGGATCTCGCGATTGTAATGAATAGCGGCGTTGGCGTCGTCGAGGAGCTTGAGCGCCGCCTTGGTCGATACCGTGCGCTTGCGCAGCAGGAGCGACAGCACGAGACGGGATGAGGCCGCGCCGATCGCCGAGGCGAGCAGATGCTCGGCGTAGCGCAGGAGCTGGAAGTCCGCGTCGCCCTTGGGATCAATGCTGATCCCGCGGCTCAGGGCATAGCTATCGAAGGAACTGCGTGTGCGCTCCTCGCCAAGGTAGCGAGACACAGTCGTGGTCAGCTCCTCGACCGTGACGGAGGAGCGCCACAGCCGGAAGCTAGGCGCGATCGGCGCCAGGTCGGAGGGAACGAACAGGTCGGCTTGCAGTCGTTCAATCGAAGTTGGCGCGCGGCCCAGCGAGAGAACCACATAGGCTAGAACGTTGAGCAAAAGGCTCCAAATCACCCCGTGGGCGAGCGGTGGCAGATCGAGCCCGATGAGCGCCTGCGGGCGCAGCAGCGCGATCCCCCAAGGTCCGTGCGACAGCAGGCTTTCATTCACGATGCCGACGGCCGCCAGACTCGGCAACAACAGCGTGTAGGCCCAGACCAGGATGCCGACCGTCATCCCGGCCAACGCGCCGCGTGCGGTGCCCCGCCGCCAGATTAGTCCGCCGAAAAAAGCCGGCGCGAGCTGCGCAACCGCCGCAAACGACAACAGCCCGATCGAGGCAAGCTGTGCATCGCCCGCCAAGCGGTAGTACACGTAGGCGAGAAACAGGATGACGAAGATCGCTATTCGCCGCACAGCGAGCAGCAAGCCGCCGACGTTGCCGCGGCCGGTAATCAGCGCCTCGCGGCGCTGCAGCACGAGCGGCATCAGAATGTCGTTCGAGACCATGATGGCGAGCGCAACCGATTCCACGATCACCATCGCGGTCGCGGCCGAAAGACCGCCGACGAACGCGGCAATCGTAAACAGGTCGGAATGCGCGGCGAGCGGCAAGGCGAGCACGAACATGTCGCTGTCGACCTGGCCGGGGCTGAACGTCAGCAGCCCCGCCAATGCGATCGGCACGACGAACAGATTGATCAGAACGAGGTAGAGCGGGAACAGCCAAGCGGCGCGCCTGATCTCGGCCTCGCTGTTGTTCTCAACCACGGTGACATGGAATTGACGCGGCAGCAAAACGATGGCGAACAGGGACAACAGTGTCATTGCCAGTAGCGTGCCCGGCACCGGCTCGCGACTGAACACGGCCGCGGTATCGGGTCGCTCCAGCGCTTGCGCAAAAAGCGAGAGCGGACCCTCGAACATCCAGAAAGTGACGAATACGCCGACGCCGACAAAGGCCACGAGCTTGACGATCGACTCGGTGGCGATCGCCAGCATCAGTCCGTCCTGATGCTCGGTGGCGTCGATATGGCGCGTGCCGAACAGGACGGCGAAGATCGCCATCGCGATCGCGACGTAGAGGGCAATATCGCCCAAGACTGGCTGCATCGCTTCGTGCGCCGGTCCGGCCTGCGCGAGGATCGTGGTCAGCGAGGCTGAGACCGCCTTGAGCTGAAGGGCGATGTACGGAATTGTTCCGATGATCGCGATCAGCGCCACGGTTGCGGCGACGGTCTGGGCCTTGCCGTAGCGCGCGGCAATGAAGTCGGCGATCGACGTGATGTTCTGTGCCTTGGCCAGCCGCACGATGCGCATGACGAGCGGCGAGCACAGCCCGATCAAGAGCATCGGGCCGATGTAAATGGTCAAAAAGTCGAAACCGGTGCGCGAAGCGAGCCCGACCGAGCCGAAGAAGGTCCAGGACGTGCAGTAGATCGCCAGCGAGAGCGGATAGATGCACTGCCGCCAGCCGCCTTCACGGCCAAACCGGCGGGTTCGATCGCCATAGCTTGCGACCACGAACAGCAGGCCAATGTAGCCGAGCGCAACGGCGATAACGATCCAGCCTTGCAGCATAATGGCGGTCCGTTGGCGCCAGGCGCGCCGAGCGCCATTCTACTGCACGAGGGGCCGAGCGAGAATATAGGCCGCCCCTGAGGGTGTGCCCTGAATCATTGGACCGGCATATGCCGGCCGGACGCGAGTTCGCCGACTGGCGTTTGCGAGCCAGCGGCGTTGGATCACTCGGCAGCGAGCGCCCGCTGCCTGAGCGGCAACGCGAGCCGCTCCCACACCTCCAGCAGCGCCTCGGCCAGCGCATCAATCAATGCGTCCTCATGGTAAGGCGAAGGCGTGATGCGCAGCCGCTCCGTCCCCTTCGGCACGGTCGGATAGTTGATCGGCTGAATGTAGATGCCGTGCTCCGCGAGCAGGAGATCAGTCGCCTGCTTGCATTTCTCGGGATCGCCCACAAACACCGGCACGATGTGGGTGTCGTTCGGCATCACCGGCAGCCCCGCCGCGTGGAGTACTGCCTTGACGCGCGCGGCGCGCTCCTGATGGCGCTCCCGTTCGAAACTCGATGTCTTGAGGTGGCGAATGGCGGCCGCGGCGGCGGCGCAGATCGGTGGCGGAAGCGCGGTGGTGAAGATGAAGCCCGGCGCATAGCTGCGCACCGCGTCGCAGAGCGCCGCGCTCGCGGCGATATAGCCGCCGAGACAGCCGAAGGCCTTGGCCAGCGTGCCTTCGATCACGTCGATGCGCGCCGTTGCGCCTTGGTGCTCTGCCTGTCCACCGCCGCGCGGCCCGTACATGCCTACCGCGTGCACCTCGTCGGCATAAGTCATGGCGCGGTAGCGCTCGGCGAGGTCGCAGATACGGTTGATCGGGGCCACATCGCCGTCCATCGAGTAAAGCGTCTCGAAGACGATCAGCTTGGGCCGATCCGGATCGGCCGATCGCAACAGTTCCTCGAGATGCGCCATGTCGTTGTGGCGGAAGATCCGCTTCTCGCATTTCGACTGCCGCACCCCCTCGATCATCGAATTGTGGTTCAACGCATCGGAGAGGATGAGGCAGTTCGACATCAGCTTGGCGATGGTCGAGATGCCGGTTTCGTTGGACACGTAACCCGAAGTGAAAACGAGGGCCGCCTCCTTGCGATGGAGATCGGCGAGCTCGCGCTCGAGATCGACCAGCGGATGATTGGTCCCGGCGATGTTGCGCGTGCCGCCGGCACCCGTGCCCATGCGGGTCGCGGTTTCGACCATCGCCCCGATCACTTTGGGATGCTGGCCCATGCCGAGGTAGTCGTTGGAGCACCACACGATCACGTCGCGCGGTCCTTGCGGGGAGTGCCAGATCGCGTGCGGGAAGCGGCCGGCAAGCCGTTCGAGATCGGCAAAGACGCGGTAGCGGCGTTCGTCCCTGAGCCGGGCAAGGGCGTCTGCAAAATACGTGTCGTAATTCATGGATCGCTGTATCCCTCGGCAGGCGGGCCTTTTTGGAACCCTCCCAAATTAGAGGCGTTCCAGGGCGCTTGTCGAGGCGATAATTCGCCCGCAGCCCGAATGGATCAGTCAGAAATTGATGCGGATTGCTGTAAACTGTTGCGTATTGCCGCCATGGCCGGCGGGCCAAGCGGGGCGCCTGGCGAGGTTATAGAGTGAGCGAACACACGCACGGGCTGCAGCACGGTCTTACCAATTACGGCGACCGCGACTTCTCGCTCTACTTGCGGCGCTCCTTCGCCCAGTCCATGGGCTACTCGCGAGCGCTGCTGAGCAAACCCGTCGTGGGCATCGCCTATACGCCCTCGGGCTTCAACAATTGCCACCGTCACTTCCCGGAACTGCTGGACGCGGTCAAGCGCGGGGTGCTCGCGGCCGGCGCGCTGCCGATCGCCTTTCCCACCATCTCGCTCGGCGAGGTGTTTCTCAGCCCGACGAGTCTGAAATACCGCAACCTGATGTCGATCGATACCGAGGAAATGATCCGGGCGCAGCCGATGGATGCAGTCGTGCTCATGGGCGGGTGCGACAAGACGGTACCGGCGCAGCTCATGGGCGCGGTATCCGCCGGCCGGCCGGCGGTCATGCTGGTGGCAGGCCCGATGATGACCGGCCGCCACCGCGGTGAGCGGCTCGGTGCCTGCACCGATTGCCGGCGCTTTTGGGCGCGCTATCGGGCCGGCGAGGTTGCCGAAGCGGAGCTCTCGCAGGTCGAAGGCCAGCTCGCGGTCACCGCCGGCACCTGCGCGGTAATGGGCACCGCCTCCACCATGGCCTGCATTGCCGAAGCACTTGGCCTTATTCTGCCGGGCAGCGCTGCGATTCCGGCGGTGCACGCCGATCGCTTGCGCGCGGCGGAAGCGACCGGCGCCGCGGCCGTGCAGTTGATCGGCTCGGAGCGCACCGCGGATCGCATCGTCAACGCGAAGTCGGTCGAGAATGCCCTGCGTGCTCTTCTCGCGCTCGGCGGATCGACCAACGCGGTGATCCACCTCACCGCGATCGCCGGCCGCGCCGGCGTGAAGGTTTCGCTCGATGACCTCAATCGGCTCTCGGATTCGACCCCGGTGCTGGTCAATCTCAAGCCCGTGGGCAACGGCTATATGGAGGATTTTTTCGCCGCGGGCGGGATGGGCGCGCTTCTGCGCGAGCTCAAGCCGCTGCTCCATCTCGATTGCATGACGGTGACCGGCGAAACCCTGGGCGAGCGGCTTGCGTGCGATGCCACCGCTTACGTCGACCGCTCGATCATCGCGGAAGACGAAAAGCCTTTCGAGCCTCACGGAGGGCTGGTTGCTTTGTTTGGAAATCTCGCCCCCAAAGGCGCCATCCTCAAGCGCTCCGCAGCCGATGCAAAACTGTTCGAGCACGAGGGCAGGGCGGTCGTCTTCTCCTCGCTTGCCGACCTTGCCGCCCGCATCGACGACCCGGCGCTCGACGTGACCCCGCAGGACGTGCTCGTGCTGCAGAACGCCGGCCCCCATGCCCGCGAATGCATGCCGGAAGCCGGCTATCTGCCGATCCCGAAGAAACTCGCGCAGCGAGGGGTCAAGGACATGATCCGCATCTCCGATGCGCGGATGAGCGGTACGGCCTATGGCACCATCGTGCTGCACGTCACGCCGGATGCGGCCTCCGGCGGCCCGCTCGGTCTCGTGCGCAGCGGCGACCGCATCCGCCTCTCGGTCAAGCAGCGTCGCATCGATCTCCTGGTCGAAGATGCCGAATTGAAAGCGCGCGCGGCCGCGCTGAAGCCCGCGCCCATGCAACCCGAGCGGGGTTATGCCAAGCTCTATGCGCAGGAGATTCTGGGTGCGGACGAGGGCTGCGACTTCGCCTTCCTGCGGCCGGCCGCAGGTCTGCCGTGACCGAACCATCAGCATGACTTTATCTGCCGTCAGAGCGGGAACCCATATTGCAGAGGTGGTGGTCATGCTTTCGCCGGGACGACAACGCATGAGCCTTGAGTCAGATTGCGGATGACAACGGAGGAAGAACCGATGGCCGTCGAAAGTATCTTCTATTCGGCGTCCGGCCAGAGTTGTCGCGGCGCGCTGGTGTGGGATGAAAGCGTGAAGGCGCCGCGGCCGCTGTTGCTGATGGCGCCCAATTGGCGCGGCGTCATCAAGCCGGCGATCGAAACCGGCCAGATGCTGGCGCACGAAGGTTATGTCGTCTTCGTCGCGGATATGTTCGGCGAAGGCAACGGACCGGTCGGAACCGAGAACCCCATGGAATTTCTGCGGCCGTTCATGTCGGATGTGGCGGGAATGCGCCGGCGCATCGCCGCCGCACTCGACACGCTGACGCGGGAGGCCGACCGGCGCGCCATCGGCGACATTACTCGGCGGGCGGCCATAGGCTACTGTTTCGGCGGGCTCAATGTTCTCGATCTGGCTCGCATCGGGGCCGATGTACAGGCGGTCGTGTCCATGCATGGGACGCTGACGACGCCGCAACCCGCCAAGCGCGGCGACATCAAGGCGGCGGTGCTCGCCGTGCACGGCGCCGCCGATCCGGTCGCGCCCAAGGCCGAGCGGGACGCGTTCGAGGCGGAGATGACGGAGGCGGGAGCGTGCTGGGCGCTGCTCACGTTCGGCGACATATGCCATGCCTTCACCGGCCCGCAGGCCGACACAACGGGTGTGGCCGTGTACGATGAGTCCGCCACCCGGCACGGCTATGCGCTCGCCCATGCCTTCATCGCCGATGCCTTCGCCGGCCGGCGGCACGGTTGCCCCGCGCTGCAGCCGGCATGATAATCTCCATCTAAGTCCTCACACGGGGAGCCTCCGATGCATACGCTGTCCATCCCCCAATCGGTCGTCGACCGCGTTATCACGCGCCGCGGCCGCGAGCACATCTATGAAAATCTCGATCCGGCCAAGACCGCCCTCGTCGTGGTCGACATGCAGAATGCCTTCATGCTGCCGGAAGTTGCGCATGCGCTCTGCCCCATGGCGGAAAAGATCGTGCCGAACATCAATCGTCTCGCGCGCGCGGTGCGCGAGACCGGCGGAACCGTGATCTGGATCCAGACCACATTCACGCAGGAGGCGCTGCAGAGCTGGTCGACCTATTTCGAAATGGCGACGCCGGAAAACGCCGCAAAGCGCGCGCAAGCGCTCACATCGGGCAGCAAAGGCCATCAGCTCTGGGCCACGCTCGACGTGCGCGCGGAGGACCTCATCGTCGAGAAAAATCGGTTCAGCGCCTTCATTCAGGGCTCGTCGAATCTCGCCGAAATCCTGCGCCAGCGCGGCCTCGACACCATTCTCGTCACCGGCACGGTGACCAACGTGTGTTGCGAGTCGACCGCGCGCGACGCCATGATGCTCAACTTCAAGACGATCATGGTCACCGACGGCAACGCCGCCGTGACCGATGAGGACCACAACGCATCGCTGTGCGCATTCTACCTCATGTTCGGCGACATCATGTCGACCGACATGCTGATCGGCTGTCTCGCCCGCAATGCCCGCAGCAATCTGGCGGCGGCCGAGTAGTACACGCGCCGCTGACGCGAGATGGAGCCGGCGCGACACACCGTAGCCGCCGCGCCGGAGCCCGCGGACATCATTGCCCGCGCCCGCGCATTGATTCCCACGCTGGCCGAGCGCTCGCGTGAAGCCAGACGCCTGCGCCGCATCCCGGATGAGACCATCGCCGACATGCAGCGCGCCGGATTTTTCCGCGTGCTGCAGCCCAAGCGCTGGGGCGGCTACGAGATGGACCTGCACACCTTTTACGACGTCGAGCTTGCGCTCGGCGAAGGCGACATGTCGACCGCGTGGATTTACGGGGTATCGGGCGTGCATCCCTGGTTCATGGCGCTGCTCGATGATCGTGCGGCGCAAGAGGTTTGGGGTGAGGATACGTCCGTCCTGATCTGTTCTTCGCTGATGCCCGCCGGCCAGGCGACGGCGGTCGCCGGCGGTTACCGCCTGAGCGGGCGCTGGCGCTATGCGAGCTGCTGCGTCCATTGCGACTGGGCGTTGCTCGGCGCGCTCGTCGCAAGCGCTGACGGCGGCGCGCCCGAGGGCCGCATCTTCCTCGTGCCGCGCGCGGACTATACCAGCGTCGACACGTGGCAAGTGTCCGGCCTGCAGGCCACCGGCAGCTGGGACATCATCGTGAACGACGCCTTCGTTCCGGCTCATCGCTCGCAAAGCATGCTCGACAATTTTCGGCTCAAGGGTCCGGGCCAGACGCTCAACACGTCGAGCCTCTATCGATTGCCGTTCGGCCAGATTTTCGTGCGCGGGATATCGACCGCTGCGCTCGGTGCGATGCAAGGCATGCTCAACGCCTTCATGGATTACGGCAAGGCCCGCGTGACGCGCGCGGGCGGACGATCGGCGGAAAATCCCTTCGTTCAGCTCGTCTGCGCCGAGACGGCGGCGGCGATCGACGAGATGACGAACACGCTCCATCGCAACCTGCGAAACCTGCACGCTTACGCGCGAGCCGGCGAGATGCCGCCGCTCGAAGAGCGTCTGCGCTACAAATTCCAGTCGACGGAGGTCACCGAGCGCTGCACGCTGCTCGCCGCGCGCATCTTCAAGGCGACCGGCGCCGCCGGGCTCTCCGACGATCTGCCGTTCGGCGGGATTTTCGCCGATCTCATGGCCGGACGGCAGCACATTTCCAATCAGTACGAATATGTGGGCAGCAGCTGGGGCGGGGTGATGTTCGGCCTCGAGAACAAAGATTGGATGCTGTGACTGCGTGGGGCAGGTTAGCGCTTTGGCCCCTGAAGTTGCTTGATCTTGTTCGATCCCGATCGCAGTAAATGCTCCGCGAGCTGGACACCATATCCTGGAGTTTGGCGCGATTGATGGCTTGAGGAATGGCAATCTGGAGCCTTAGGTAGGCTTGAAGATGCCTCGATCGAGACAGTCGATCGTCATGCCAGCGTCGCCGGCCTGCGGATATTCGCGTGACTCGGCAATGATCTCTAGCATGCGTCGCGCGCGCTCGGGTGCCACCGCTAGGGTCGCCTTCACAGCTTTCAGCCGGACCTGTGCATTGGGATGGTCGTAGAGGCAAAGCAATGCCCGTCGTTGATCACCATCGCGCGCTTTTAGTTCCCGCTTGACGGCCTCCATTTGCACAAACAGGCGATTAAACTTCGCGGTGTCATCTATCGCTTTGTCCTGATCCAGGGCGATGGCGGTGAACCGCTCGACCAGCTGGTCCACCGTCATATCTTGGAGTTTGCTCGGCTTCATGGCTTGAGAACTCCGTGACGGATCAGAGCGTCGAGGCCAACTCCTATCCGTTCGGGCCAAGTTTTGCCACGCAGGTAGTCTCTGGGCGAAATGCCACCAAAGCTTTCGTTCATCTTCATATACCACCCGGTGATCTCCCAGTGCTTGAACCTAGGTATTCGCACTAAGTTTTCAGGAGCATTGATTATCGACTGCGGAAAGCCATCCTGCTCGGCCGACGTGCGCTCTACAATGTGATGAATATCATATCCCGGATTTGACGTTGGAACAGCCCGCTGTAGTTCCTGCAGCGTCTTTGGCGGATCGAGATAGGCTCGGACGGACGGCTCGTATTCGAAAAACCAGTCGGGTCCTTCGATGACATGGCTCCGATTTTGGGCGAGCCATCGCGCGATCACTCTCGCGACGTCGTTGCCCTCCGATGCTGTCGCCGGTCTTTCGCGCGGGATTATCGGCGGGAGCGGAGCCGCGAGTTCGCGCAGGCGCGCTTGCGCCTCTTCGGCCTCCGATTCATAGGCGCGGATACGACCCTCGATACTTTCGTAAGCGCTCGGTCTCGGTCGCCAGGTGGGATCGATCTCGCGAACACGGGCGATAGCGGTCTCTGCCCTTACCTGAGCTTCAAGCAGACGGTTGGCCTGGCCGGGCTCTAGCTCGACCCACCGCCCGCCAATTCTGACCGGGACTGGAATTGCTCGCATATCGCGCACCCGGCCTCCAATCGTTGTGGGGTGTTACGTCGGAGATCACTCGCGGATCGTGTTCGGCGCCAGTCGGTCCACGTATCCACAGTCGGTTGGCAGGGTGCCCCGACGGCACGATCGGCCACATGTCCGAGAGGGCAAGATGCTCCGCGCCGGCGGGCGTCGCCGGGCGATCCGGCTCCCACGTACTAGTTAGCGTGTCGCCGAGTTGCCGTCCGTAATGCGACGTCGGGGAGTTCGGTCCGAACGCGGGGAAGTCGTGCCCAGAGACAGAATTAAGCTCGGGCGATGCGAGGGCTTCGACATTTGAGCCCACCGGCATTTGCCATGAAGACAAGTTGCCGTCGTTCGGCGATACAGACGAAAAGGTTGCCAGCAGCGCAGGCAGCATTGGCGGTACCGATGCGTCCCGAGCCGCCGCGGGCCACAATTGCGCTGCCGGATTCGGTAGCTGCTCGGTGGGCGACCGAGGCACGCCAAAGATGTCGCTGGTTGCCTCGGACGGTAGAGCCGTCCGTAGCCAATACGGACTGCTCGAATCGAAATGTGCGGATGGGAGCGCGGGTAGATTCGGCAGCGCCGGGACGTTAGCGGCGTCGAAACGGAGATCAGCGCATACTTTCGGAGAATAA
>WNGE01000595.1_pt1 | contig 47236 bp, 32 predicted proteins | sample 5400651 | NCBI WGS metagenome assembly WNGE01 (sample SAMN13153370, study PRJNA577476) | soil metagenome | isolation source: 60 cm soil or saprolite under grassland replicate 2 | place: USA:California | collected 2016-06-15 | reverse complement strand
TTCCTGGCTATCATCTTGTTGGGCATGTGGATCTCTCACAAAGAACGACTGAGCAATTGTTTGAAGAGAGTTCCGCGATCCCCATCGAAATGGAGGCAGGGGACGTGTTGTTTCATGCGATTTCCCTTCCCCATGGTTCTCGTGCAAGCGCTTCCCCACAGCAGCGACGGATTTTCTACCTGCATTATCTGGCAGAAGAGGTGTTTATTGATGTCTACCCAACGAGCCCCAAAGCGCACTGGGGCGAAGAGAAGCGTGGTCAAATGAGACAGATGATCGCTGCACGTCGTGCTCTCGGGTGGGATGGTCCGCTAGAGAGGCAAACGCTTCGTCTGACCGATGATGGCTTGATGTTTGTAGGTACTCCTACCACGCCACGTGCATATTGGGGAGAACTTTCCGCAACCGTGCCTCCAGAACGAGTGATGGCGATGAAGCAGTTGGTGACTCTTCAGAAGGGAGTTTAAAGGGTAGGCAAGCGGGGGGCGAGAGTAACAGGCGTCGCATAGCTTGGAACGAGCTCGCGCCAGCCAGAACTCTCACCTACCCCTCCGTTCCACTCTGGTCTTGGCCCGATAGGGTGGAGAGAACGAAAAAAGCCACTCAACCATCTAAGCGAAGTAGCCAACTCCATCAAAAGTACCGGAAAGAAAAAAGCTAGCACCATCCATTGCTGCGCTCAGATAGGTCAAATGCCCTCAGAAGGAGCAAAACCTACCGTTAGCAAAGATAGAAATAGGGATGAAAACCTGAATGCGCATTTGGTCTGATGCGGCCCGAAATCACACATTCCCTCCTTAAAATAACGGCTGAGCTTGCCGAAATATTGGGTATTTCATTAGACGATATAAAATAGTCGAAACTTTAGCAAGTAAATAGAGCTTGAAGTGGCTTCGAACCGACTAATCTAGCTGCTTTTAGGGTAACAGCGTTGTCAATAGTGAAAGGCAGAGTTAAAGCCCCACCAGATGAAGCTTTAACTTTTCCGATGAGGCTATCTGCCTGACATTAGCGCAGGCTGCGCTCAATCTCTTGCAATGCGAGTTCGAGCGCCCGACCATTGAGGTCGCTTTCAGGGAGGCGTCCTACCCAGGTGGCCATAAAGGCGTCGTAAGCATTCATAGCCTCCTGGTACTTGGCATACAATTCACCGACAGGTTCATAGAGCTTGATAAGGTTCGGTAGTTCCTTGTCGATCAATGTGGAAACGGCTTTAGCCTGACGGCTCAAGTCCTTATACAGATCGACCATACCTTCGCCAGAATCGGTAGATTTGCGCAAGCTTTCGCGCAATAGCTTACCTTTGCTAGAAAACTCTGAGCTAAGCAGACCTACCTGTTCGCGCAACTCGCTATTCTTCCGCTCCCAACCTTTTCTGGCTAAGAGATAGGGCTGATAAGCATCACGAACAGCTTGAATGAGCGGGGCGCGACCTTCCCGCATTTGACGACGCAACTCTTTCTCCAGAGTCTCTTGGTCTTGTGGCATCGTTGGCCACCTCCTTCTACTAAGGTGCTACGTGCAGAGGACATCCCTGCAGCACTCCGACACTAACTCTGGAGATTCCTGCATAGCAAGTCCTATGAATGGCTCGCTAACATTGAAAAACGAGTGTTAAATTGAAACCGAGAAAGCCCCTTATACCATCCTTGATGGCTTTAATTGAGTATAATTGCGAATATGAAGAAGACTAATAGAGTGGGGTTGCTCATGGCGGGCTTTTTCTTAATAGTCTTTCTTGTTGTTGGCGCATTGGTGTTACTCGACTATATGAGGTATGCGCAGGGAAACAGATCACTACTTTTCGGCACACTAAACTCTTATAGCCAGAATCAAACACTTAGGTTTGACGCACTTGATGTTAGGGTGACAAGTACAACTGGGAAGATATACTCGTCCCCTACACCTGATGAAATCGCTTTTCATCAGAAGTGCCAGAATAATCAGAAGTATATTGTAGACTCATCTGGAAAACTTGTTAGTAATCCCCAAAGTGATTGGGCATGTAACCTCTGGGGCGGCAGTGATGCAGTAGATCAATACAACGACTTCTATCAATACGAAAGGAAGCTTACTGTCTGGTTCACCTACCAAAACGCTTCTGACCAGCCATTTAATATTAACAGCTATAAGTTTACACTCGCTGCAAATACTGTTCTAAGAAATAACGATACTTGTGATATGCAGAGCGGAAACTTGCTGCCCGGGCCGCCGCTAAGTAGTTGTCTGTACACTGATCTTGATAAGAACTACAATGGGCCGCTAAGACTGCTTCTCCAACATAACGGAAAAACAAAAAGCATTGCCGTGTCTGTACCTAAAAACTCAGGCACTGTTAGCCAATGAGAATATGTGCTTAGTCAGCCTCTGTTAGTATTGACTTATAATTAAGCCTATGTACAACAATAGATACAAACCACGACCGAAAACTACCCGTATGGGCGGCGTCGCAAGACTAAGGTCGTTCCACCCTCTGCTTCCTGCATGGTGGTTTCTTGTTTTTAGAGCTCGTATAGCCGCTTCTTGTCTTTGAGTTGTTTCTTCAGCGTCTTATATTGCTCTCTTCCCTCTTGAGCCTCGCGCACCAGGCCAGCAATGGTGTCAGCCAGCCGGATAATCGGGCTGGAGCCGTCGCGTTCTCCATGCACGTTGCGTATCCTAATACTTAGTAGTCGGAAAGAATGGCCGATACGCCTAGCCAGTGTTTTAGAAGCTCCGTCAATCGCTACCGTCACCTTGTAGTTATCGCTGATCTGGTTTTCTTCTCGATACAAGTTAATGGCTTGAGCTGTAGCGAGAACTTCCAGCTCGTCAAACGACCTAGTCGTATCATGATAGGTTTTTGCGTATATCTGCGCGGGAGGCTCGTCATGTATGAGTGCTTCAATGTAGGCGTGACGGGTCTTGTCGCTCGTTTTCATCCATTTAGTTTTCTTGCCACTATCTCGCTCTACAGCCTCTAGCCAGCGCTGAAGCTCATCCCGGCGGTTATCGGCGACTACAACGGCCACAATGAAAAAGTTGCCCATGGTGTCCTGGCCAGTTTCGTCAACGTAGCAATAGAGTTTGCGGGTTTGCTTTGGCTGCATAAAGGGGATATATGATGAAGGTATTATAGCATTGTAACAGATATAAATACTATAACCGTATCCGGAGCTTGACGGGGGGTGTATGAATGACTCTGCTGGGAAATTGTGTCAGGACAAATGGACAAGGCAAGAAGAAAGGGGTAGAGTGGAGGGAAAAGAACATGAAGAAGTGTGTCATGAAGACGCGAAGGAGAAACAAGATGTCGTTGCAAGCCCAACCGCTTGACCCCATTCCCGAACTGACCAGTCGGATCGCTCGTGCCAGTTTTCCCAAGGGAACGCTGGCGATGCAGCTGCGCGATGCACTCGGGCCGATCTATGAGGATGCCGACTTTGCCGATTTGTTTCCAAAACGCGGACGAGCGGCACAAACGCCGTGGAGACTGGCCTTGGTCACCGTCTTGCAAGCACTGGAAAATCTGTCGGACCGGCAAGCGGCGGAGATGGTGCGAGCACGCTTGGATTGGAAATATGCCCTTTCCTTGCCTCTGGATGATGAGGGCTTTGACGCCAGCATTCTGACGGACTTTCGTCAGCGCCTGGTCGACCATGAGGCCCAGGATCGTTTGCTGGAGCCCATTTTGCAGGTATGCCGCGAGCACAAGTGGCTCAAAGCTGGAGGTAAACAGCGCACCGATTCGACCTTTGTGCTGGCGAAGGTGCGTGGGTTGAGTAGCCTGGAAAGTGTGGGAGAGAGTCTGAGAGCCGCTCTCAATGAGATCGCAGAAGTGGCACCTGACTGGTTGCTGGAGATCGTCAGCCCCGACTGGTTTGATCGCTATGTGCATCGCTTTGAGTTGCAACGCTTTCCCAAAGAAAAGTCTGCTCAGGAAACCTTGCGCAAACAGGTAGGAGAAGATAGCCGGCATCTGCTGCAAGCGGCAACCAATGAGCAAGCGCCCCAAAGCGTGCAAGCCTGCCCAAGTCTGGCACGCTTGCAGCAGGTCTGGCAGCAACATTTCGAGCAGGTCGACGATCAAGTGCGCTGGCGGGATGGCCCTGCAGTCGAGAGTGCTGAGCGGGTCATTTCGCCCTATGAGACCGATGCGCGTGCCAGTCGCAAGCGCGAGACCGACTGGGTGGGCTATAAAGTGCATCTGACCGAAACCTGTGGGGAAGAGGACGCGGTGCATCTGATCGTGCAAGCCGAGATCACGCCGGCGACTGAGCAAGATGTCGAAGAGACGATGCCGTTACTGCGCGAAGTGCAAGCGCGCGACCTGGTGCCAGAGGTGCGACTGGTTGATAGTGGCTATGTCAGCGGCGAAGTGCTCGCCAAACACGCCGAACTGGGCATCGAGTTGGTGGGCCCGCTCAAACAGGAGGGCGGATGGCAGCACGCGACAGGCTATGGCGTGAGCGCATTCCAGGTGGATTGGGACCAGCAGCAAGTGCGCTGTCCCCAGGGGCAGCTCTCGCAGAACTGGTGCCCCGGACGACACAATCGCGGCGAGGAGGTGATCTGGGTGCGCTTTTCGGCTGTCACCTGTCAGGCGTGTCCTGTCAAAGAGCTCTGTACCAAACGGGAGAAAAACAAAGGCAGGATCTTGACCCTTTCGCCTCAGTCCATCCATGAGGCCCGCTCGCGCCGCCGCGCGGAACAGCTCACCCCAGCCTTTCAGCAGCGCTATGCTCTGCGGGCAGGCATCGAAGGCACCCTTTCCGAAGGGGTGCGCAGCCATGGTCTGCGCCGCGCGCGCTATCGGGGGCAGGCCAAGACGCAGTTGCAGGCCAAAGCCATCGCCGCGGCCATCAACCTGGTTCGCATCCGTCAGATGCTACAACGCACGGCTCTTGGCCTCCCGCCTCGGCCCAAGCGTCCTTTGTCGCCTTTTGCACAGTTGCGATCACGCTTGGCAGCATGATGTCCTGACACAATTTCCCAGCAGAGTCATTCATACACCCCTTGACGGGGTGCGTATATTATGTGTGATACTTAAGCCAATGGCAAACCATCACTACTTACCAGCAGCATTTATTGGTCGGTTCTCATCTAGTACGGCTGTACACAGGCGTGAAAGAGAAGTGTGGACGTACAACAACAAGGCTAAGAAACTTCTTCTAGTCACACCTAACGCGATAGGCCACAAGAAAGGCTTGTACAATATTTCAGATGGAAAGACCGTCGATAAGTGGAAATATGAAGGCCAGCTTGGGAGAGTTCTCGATAGCATAGCCCACACTGATAAAATTACGCTTGACGACTGGATTCATGTGGCCGTACCGTTTGTTGCTGGCCTGTTTATTCGTGGGAAGGAGTTCAACCAGCGGTATGAGTCGATGCCCCTTATAAATGGGCTGCGACAGAGTGGGCTTATTACGCCAGACAATACTAACTTCAGCAGGATTCTACGTCTTCAAAGACAATTGGCGCCGGTCACAACGGCACGATGGGTGGTACTGCATAACCATGGACACCTGCCTCTGGTGTCGAATGATCTTGGACTTATGCTGACGCAAAACCTTGAAAATGGCGAAGCCGGACGGGCAATACCTATAGATACCAAAACGATTCTGGGCATCTTTCCGAGAAAGTTCAGAGAAATTGCGACATACCGAGATGACAGATGGTATGCAAATGTTGAACATCTTTATCCTGACCCAATGATGTTTAGCGGCTTTAACTACCAAATCGCATGCACTGCTACCGAGTTTATATTCGGCCCCGATAAAGATAGTGTTAAGGTGTTGACGAAGTACGTCGATGATGAAGGCCCAGACCTTCCAACTCTGATGGAGGCGCCCTGGGCGAAGATGTTCAGTAGGCAGGAACTGACAGCACATGATACAGACTGGAGAATCATAGCATCTATCGCAAACCTGAATCTCACTCCCGATACTGCCTTGGAGCATAACTTTAGCTTAAACGACCTTGACTTAAAGGATAAATGGTTCCCCCCGGTGTTCTGGCTTACCATTAACCTCACAGCATTTCCTAGCGGTGTAGGGTTCCACGATGACAAAATGTGCCTCAATCTCAGTTTGATGGATGACTTTGAGAGCCACTTTATTGGTTCCAGCCAATAAAGATGCGAGATGCCCAACTAGTTAACAAAGGCTCCTCACAGAAAACGGAATATATAAAGCACGTTAAGCTTAACCACCTATGCTCAAACCTTTCCATTCTTATCGTAAAAACGAGCGTTTATTTTATACCTTAAGCTTCAATAAAAACGGTTGATAATAGTTATGCTTTTAGTTAAAAGATTAGGTAGTTATGACTTTTTTATGGGATACAGCTAAATGGCTCGCTAACTTTGAAATCAAGCTTGTCATGATAGCCGTTTATCGCTTACAAATATGAAGGTAATAATAAAATTTCTGGATGTCTTTGGTTTGGTGAAATCAAAACCCAGATTGCCACTTTCATCGAGGAAAATATAGGACATGAACTCGAATATAACTGATGTAGTTGTCCTGTCCTACTCAGTTCGTGGCAAACAAACTCATCTGAACGTCAGTCTGGGGCTAGGACTTAGGGTACATGTAATTAGAAATCGTGGTGATACCCTAAATAAACCTGTAGTCAGTACTGCCAATCTTACCGAACAAGAGCGCGACGATTGAGCTGCTTGGGGTCGGGCCACCCATTCTCGAAAGCTTTAAGCATTATTGCCTTAACGATATCTCTGACATCTTTGATCGCTTGCTCTCGTTTTGTTGCATCGATCTTGCTACCATGGACTAGCTTTGATCTGATGGTGTAAATATCCTTTAACTGCTTAAAAGTCTCCTCGGGACTTTGCTCATCCTGCAGGAATAATGCGCCATAGAGAGCAAATCTATACGACAGTTCCGTTTCGACACCTTGTAGCAATGCCGCTTCCAAAGCGATTGCAAAATCAAGGAAGCCCGACTCCTGCCAATGCATACCCAACCCACGAAGTGTGCGATACAAGGCAATCTCGTGGTTAGAAGCTTCACCTGGACCAAACTCTGGCATCTTGTATGCGAGATCAACGATTGCTTTAAAATCTGCTTCGGTGATCAGCCTGGACGTCGAAACGTGTTTTTCATCGACCAGAGAAGGCGCATGAGATTGTCCCATAGTGGCCCAGCTTGGATGGTCGAAGCCGACGACTATGCCAGTACCTGCAATATCAAAGCCTTTCAGGTAGAAAGCCAAGGCGACACGATTGATCAGCATCGACTGATCAAATGGCTCATTGAGCGCCCGTACAGTCGTAGCTTCCAACAATGCGGAAGGCGTTATCGTACTGAATTCACGAGGTATGACAAAGCCGGTATGCTGTCGGTACGGGTTCAATTGATCGCTATTGCGACTTTGCCAATAGTTGCCACGCTCAGTCGGTGTGAGCTGTCGGAGTTTTACGTCTCGGTACTCTAAGGGTAAACCAACCTCAACGCCATCGATGGCAAGCTGGATGGTGTGGCGTATGGAGTTATCAATTAGCTCATCGAGTTCCCCAGCCAATCGTTCCACGAGTGCTTGGTCTGGTTGCTCAAGATTCTGGAGACTCCACAAGTATTCATGCGTAAGGCTCGTCAGGTAACGGGCGAGAATGGCGTCAACGCCAGTTAAAGCTGGCAGGAAGTTTGCTGGTCGAGTTCCTAAATCAGTCGTCTGATCTAGCAGTTGTGCTAATGCTTCTAGCTGTGGACGAAGCCCCATAATTCTACTGGGGACAGAGTCGTCTTTAATGGCCATTTCAACTCCGAGATTGCGCAATCCGCTTATCGAGACGGTCACCCATTGCGATTGCCAACCATTTTCATTTGGTATAATCTCTAGCTCTTGAATCTGAAGCGACAACGGAAAACCATGCCCTGTCATACGTTTGACTACCTCAATCCGTGCAGCTTCGAGCGCAGTTGCAACTACGTTACGACGGTCTTTAGCTGTTTTTGAAACGGTATTAATTTGAATTCCATTGTTTGTGTCGGCCATAGCGAGGTGATTATAACAGGTTAGAAATTAAAGTTCATCAATCTATTACGATTTTCCTGGATGGAGTGCTGGATGTTGTACGCCAAAAAATAAAGTATAACTCACGCAAAAGGTGTTCTTCGCTTCCCCATCCCCACATACCTATACAGCGTCGATTTAGAGATATGCAGCGTCTCGCAAATATCTTCTATGCTATGGCTGGGGTCGGCATGGAGTGCCTGAGCCATTTCCATCTTTTTGCGTTTGGTTGGACTGGATTCTAGCTTCGGTCGTCCGCCTTGCCTACCTCTGGCTCTAGCCGCATCTAACCCTGCCCTGGTGCGCTCCCTTATGATGTCACGCTCAAACTCAGCCAGCGCACCAAAGAAATGAAAGACGAGCTTACCCCCTGAAGTGGTGGTGTCCATGTTTTCGGTCAGGCTCTTGAAGCCTGCGCCTTTGGCATGAATACCGTTGACCAGGGTAATCAGTTCTTGGAGGGAGCGGCCAAGGCGGTCCAGTCTCCAGACAACCAAAGTGTCTCCGGCTCGGAGTTGGTCGAGGGCCTTTTCCAGTTGTTGCCGATGTTCTTTGGCGCTGCTAATCTTGTCCTTGTACGTTTTATCATCACTACACCCCGCTTGTTTCAGAGCGTCTAACTGCAGATCCAACGTCTGTTCGTGAGTGGAAACACGGGCGTAGCCAATGAGCATAGCAGCTATACCCTGCCCTTGAGTAGCGGCGATTGACCGTTCTTTGGTTGCTGGCGTTGAAGATAGCGTTTATCTAGCACAGCTTTAGATAACACTCGAGCCAGGCGATAAGTATATTCAATCTCCGTCTCTTTTGGCACTTTGCCGAACTCGACATGCAACGCGAGGGCTACTTTCGCTTTGAGGATGCGTTGCTTCTGCTCGGCTGTCACCATGATAAGTTCATTGTCACAAAAACTCATCTATGAGTCAATATATGAGAATTTGTTTTTTAATACGTTTTTTGACATCAGCCCTTAATCTATTAGACCGTATCAATGCGTGCCATGCAAAATAGTCTCAATAAACGACCCTTTTATGAAACGGCTATAAAACGTACATATCCAGTTCCATTTTCAAACGACTACTCAACAAAACATGCACTTTCCCCGGATTAGGTGGTAATATCTTCCAAAATGAGTATGATACCCTCAAAAAGGCTTGAATTTTTCTGCGATATATGTTATTACATATGATATGAACTACCCAGAGGAAGGAGGTGTGATCCCTTGCAGCCATTCCTTGATGAATATGACTCTGTTGAATCTTTCGAAGCAGCATTCGAGATACTTTATCGTAAATATCATGTTGCCATTACCAGATATATTGCTAAGCTCTCAATTTCTCACGAAGTTGCCGAAAATATTGTTCATGAGGTTTTCATTCAAGCTTATGAACATCTAAAAGCGAAACCTGATTCAGGTATATTTACTCACACTCAAGGTGCTTATCTTCTAGTAAAAATAATAAAACGAAATTTAAGAAACTACGTTCGCTATTCTCATGGTAGAGGTTCTGCAGCAACTCTAAGTAATTTTAAATATCGATTACATTCTTCAGTCTTGGCTTTGCTGCTGACTCAACACATTGCATTACGAATCAGAAGAAGACTTTATCGCACACGAAGACTATTGAGAAAAAAATCTTCTCTAGTGATGGTTATGGCGGGTGACGAAGAAGATCACTACTGCTTTCTCGCCATGTGGCCGAGAAACTCTACCTTAAAAAAACTAGCGGCATAGTAATTACCCTGGCTAGCTGAAGAGGTGCATGGCGAAGAAGGTAGAGAAGGACTAGGGCTGATAACTCACTATAGGAGACAGTCCAATGGAAGAAGATGTCCTTCTGCCCGAGGAAAGAAACGACTCAATAAAAGAATCCGACCAACAGAAACACAATCGCTCTGAGGAAATTGACGAATACAAGGAATTTGATATCCAAGAGGTGAACCCTGAAATTCTTGATGTAGAAGTAGAGGAAGGAGGAACGATAGATCTTGGCGAGGCATTGTCCCTGTTTGAAGGCATTGAAAGGATAAGAATACGACGAATCATTACTTACTACTACTTCAAACAGCTTGGACACTCTCAGGTTTAGTGTACTTCTTCTTGACAGGAAATTCCTTTCTGTTGGTCACGGCATTAACAACAGGTCTACCTACAGGAATCATCGTGGGGCATTACTTTGCTCAAAAGTAGCAACTTATAAGTGCACTTTCTCTGTGTAATGCTGATTGCAACCTCTGCACGGAGAAAGTGTACGCACAGGAGAAAAATGGATACCAAATCCGATAATACTAAACAAAGAATTCAGTTTGATTTCACGCTTGAATCCGTGAAGCGCTTAGAAAACTTAAAGGAAAAAACAGAGGCCTCAACAAAAGCAGAGGTAGTTCGTAAAGCACTTAAGCTATATGAATTGTTTGTTATGCAAGTTGACCCTGATTGCACGGTTGAGATTAAAGACAGGGAAGATACAACTTTGTTTAAGATTCCTATAAACACACTCCTCTAAATAAACTAATGTCAGATCTTCAAACAAATATATCGTGAGTTCATCGGTTCAGATGTGCGTTTGCTTGGGGAAAGGCTTTAGTTCATCCATCGCTTCCCCTAATCGCCAGTGTTGATATTCCAGCTTCATACCTAAGCTATTGATTGTCCTTTCAATCTGGGTTAGTGCATCGTATGCTTCCTGGAGCGTCTTTTCATAGCGGATATATATCTCAGGCTTAAGAATGTCCCTAATATTGATCTTTTGGAGTTCATCAACCTTATCAAACAGGGTTTTAAGGGCGGTTATTGTTTCTTTTTCTAGCTCAGTCATGACTCTTCCCCCATGTTTAGCAACTTCCTTATTTACAATAACTCTTTGAGGGAGAAAATTAGATCATTTTTTCTAAGCTGTGTTTCATATCTTGATAATAAATAATTGTCGAGTAGAGAATCAACGATTTGTGCTTGAAAAACAGGTTCTTGACTAATACCTGATGAATGTCTATGATAGCGCTACCCGTTGACGGAGAGTACCTACAAGCGATAGAAGAGAGGATTCGATGGGGAGAAAGCGCAAGCGGGCACAGCGATCTGCCAAACCAAGACTGGCAACAACCAGACCAACGCGATCGCATCTAATCAACCTGACCGTTTCGCCGGAACAACTTGTCAAAAACGGTGATATCTCCAAAGCAATCGATGTGCTCCGAAACCAACTGCTACATGAGCCGACCGATGAGCAAAAAAGACTGCTTGGCAACTGCTATTTTCTGGTTAGAGATTACAAGGCAGCTGCGAACACCTGGTTGACACTTAATGCGCCAACTGCGAATGATCTAGCCAATGTCGGTGCTGCTTGGCTTAATGAAGGTGAATGGGAGCGCGCGAGGTCTGTCTTGCAGCGTTCACTCGATCTCGAAGAGTGTGCTTATCCTTTGTACTTACAGGCCATTGCCATAAAAGGTGACCAAGAATATTACTTACTGCAACCTGAGGAGCGTATCAATGTCATTAACTTGCTACAAAAGGCTCGAACGCTGCCTGGTTGTCCCGCCGAAGCCATCCTCTTACTTGATGATCTCCTACGTCATGATCGTAGCTCTAATCGAACCGCACTTCTTGAGGAGGCTGCTCGACTCTACCCAGATCATACCGAACTATGCTTGCGGTATGCGATGCATTTGGCTTATCAAACTAAAGCCTACGCTGAAGCCCTTACAGTTGCTAAGCCCCTTCTCTCACGGACACCTCCATCGCAGCGGGCATTGGACTGTGCCGTCTGGTCGGCATTTAAACTAGGTTTGTTCGAAGATCCCCTCACCTACGCCAACCAGCTTCGCCCTACTTCTTACTGGCCCTATGGGCCAACTATCGAGCAAGTGAAAGGCGATATTTACTTGGCATGGGGAAAGGCCGATGAAGCTCTTGCTTGCTATGAACGAGAAACTCAGCGCGATGATTTCGAGGCTGCCTTTCTCGGGTTTTTTAGGATAGCCAAAGTATGGCTTGTGCGCAACGAGCATGAAAAAGCCCTTAGGGCGGCTCATGAAGGAACCAGGCTCTGGCTGGACTATCCAAATGATCTGGGTGGCGGCAGAGTGTTGTCTAGTTGCTCTGTTTCAGTCGGTGAGGCTGATGATCACACCAATGCCTGTTTGCTTTTTGCGCATGAGTTGGTGAAAGAGGTCAGCGAAGCATTCCTTTTTACTAATCAAGAAATCAGCTTGGACATGAAAGGGGCGCTTGCGTATCTGCTCTATCAGATTTATGTAGAAGCTGGGCCGCCTGATGATGAGCATGAAACGATTGCTCGGATGAATGATCTCTTATGCATCGTGGTACAGGGATCTCTCCACCCACATATGGGCAAGATTCTTGCCGGATACTATGTGAAGAAAAGAGACTTGACACGCGCCATTCAGATGCATCTCAATTATTGCCTATGGAAACTTTCGGCCTTAGCAGATCATCGACTAAAACCGCCCGCCAACGAAGAGAATGAGCACTTGTTGGCTTTCGAATGGACATTTACTGAATACGATGCAGAGTTTTCGTATGATCAAGAATTGTTGGATGAACTCTCCGATGAAGAGCGGGAGCACTGCCATGTAGTCGCCTGGGAGGCATTACAAGGCCATGCAGCTCAAACCGATGCCATGCTGAGTATCTTCGTTCCATTCTTCCATTTGTTCTGGAGTGGTCTCCTGATTGATGGTGATATGAGCCGCGCAGTAGTTGAGACTACAAGGCTTCTCCTGCAAGCTGCCACTGATGATAAGACGTTGCGGTGGCTGCTTGCCTATCATTTGCACAAACTAGAACAGCTTGATGAAGCTGAAAGTGCCTATCGGCGTTACCTTGAACTGGCTCCTAATTCCGCTAGCGCATTACATAATCTCTCACTCATTGTTGAAAAGAAAGGTGCATTTCACGAGGCACTGGCGCTATCACAAAAGGCTGCAGCCCTTTCTCCTGATAACGAACTCTTTGTCAAGAACGCCCAGCGTCTCACCCGCATAGAGGCAGAGTATCAACAAGCGCAGCAAAAACAAGAGGGAGCAACACTGTGGTCGCGTTTAACTGATAGCCAGAAATGGCTGCTTTGCCTGATGAAGCTCTACCCATCTACCCATTGGTCTGCACTACTTTCTCGGATCAAACAGGATGAGCACCAATTGCGTCAGCTCCAGGAAGATTGGGAGTGGCTCCTGGCACAAGGTATCTGCGTTCAGTCCGAGGCCGAAAACCCTGTACAAGCAGTTCCTCCCCTACAGCCATATATTCATGAAGGATGCTTCCAGTATTGGCTGGCTGTGGAAATTGCCAGAGTCCAAGTACGGAAGAAGAAAAATCTCTGGTTGCCAGCAGCAGTCGAACTGGGGGATGAGCAACTAGCTGATCTCAGTGCCCCGCAGCCTGACATCATGCAGCACGCCTTTATGAGACAAATTGCCCAGGTTTCCCTCTCCGGTCTCGAACAAGTCTATCTGCGTTTCTATCGTCGTATTTGGAAAGGTTTGTTGATCAAATGGGAGATGTATGGTCAACTAACGGATTGCTGCCAGGTTTTTCTAGCAAATCTTCCCTCCGTCATGACCAAGCATGAAATGTGGGAGTGTGCTTACTACGCATCGCATCTCTCCGACTCCATGTACCAATCCCGTGCTGAAAAATGGTATAAAGCCTATCTAGAGCAAGGAGAAGACCCTGCGGCTTATCATAATCTCTCTATTATTTACAAGCGAAGGAAGAGCTACCAAGATGCTTTGCAGATGATCGAACAGGCACTGCGTCTGGTACCAGAGGATTCGGACAGTCTTGAACAGAAGAACCGTATCCAGAAGGCGATCCAACAGGAAGAGGAGGCAAAGACGACAGCAAGAACTGGAACGGCAAAAGCAACAACAAATACGGGAACAGCAACTTAAATCAGTGGAATCAACAATTGTGGCCCATCTTGGGGATGTTGATTATTATAAACTAAAGATTCTGCGAACTTTGAAAGCGACTCCCTACTTTTCCAGCAAAAAAGTGTTTGCCAGGGAGGTACGCATGGAAGATGGGCCATTGGCAGGGCATTGGAGAAAGCTGGTTGCTTGGAGCATGATCATTGAGGATGGGAGGCAACCGAGCGTTCATCCTTTGGTCGCAACCTATCTTGATCAAGGCTGGCCAGTGGCATACGGAACGTTTACGAACACGATTACTGTTCCTAACTTCGAAACGTCAGTAGCGCCTTCTAACGGGACAAGTAGTACTTCGACGCAAAGAAATATCTCTGCCATCACCCGAAGAGATATATTCGACAAACTTTGCACCTTGAAGATTGAAGGCAGACTCGATTTGATCGAATTTCTTGAATTGACGTGGCCCAACTTGGACTCTATGCCCTCATCTAGCTCAGGCGAGTCTTTAAAAAGTGAGATCAGGCGTCTGCTAGACTCATCTGATTGGGACTACAAATCTCTTTTTTACAATTGCCTTCAACTAGGAAGTTGTGACGACGACCTATTTACAGCTTTCTTGGCAGCTTGTCTTCATCCACTGGTTCGATCAGATAAAACGGAAGTGGCAGAGCTGCTTTCGTTTTTTAATGAAGCTCTCCATCCGGATGGTTATGTCTTCAAACTCGTTTCGCTGGAATCGGGGCGGCCAATTTACCGGGCATATGCATTTGGAACGAATGACGAGGACTATATTGTTCCTCGAGCAATTGCAATCATCGAGCAGTTGGCTCGTAACTTTCACTTGGTCGTCAGGAAATTAAGTCAGCGCCATGACAATCGCCCACCTCTCGAAATACGTGATGAATATGATGTTCAAGACCTATTCTACGCGCTACTCACGCCGTTCTTTGAAGACATCCGTCCTGAAGAAGTAGCACCCAGTCATGCGGGCGGTCATGGCCGAATCGACTTCTTAATCAAAGCTGAGCAAATCGTGATAGAGATAAAAAAGACACGGCCATCGCTGAAAGTCAAAGAGCTTCGAGACCAGTTGATCGTTGATAAAGATATATATCGAGCTCACCCCCACTGTCGAACCTTCATTGCTTTTATCTATGATCCTGATGGCTTTATTGATAACGCAATAGGCTTTGAAAGAGATTTAAGCAATACTCCTGGTGATATACGAGTAAAGGTAATTGTCGCTCCTCGTTAATAAATTGCAAACTTTATTGTGGGGTTTGAACACTAGTCAAAATGCAGCGTTTCCGATATAATTTGCCGCGTGCAACAACCCTTACTATCTGCTCGCTTATATCATCGTATGGTGGAACCTATTTGGAGTGTCTAATTTGGAAGGTTTATTTTAGACAGGATTGTACCTATATAAAAACTCCCGTCACTTAGACATTTATTGAGCAGAAGGAGGCTAATTGGTAGACTCTACGCATAAACTTTATAGGCTTAGTAATTGATGGAATCGTGACAGATCTGTGATGCTAAATTCACTTAGACCTTATCCGAAAACCAGTATCTTGGCAAAGATGAGTTGAGCGCAGGCCAGGTGAAGAAAGGCGAGGTAATTCTCGCTCTTCTTTTCCCACCGAACCAGGAGTCTACGTGAGCGATTGAGCCAGGACTATGGACAACGCTGTGAGTTAGAAGAAGCCTGGATCTACGTAGCGATGATACGCTTAATGTTAAGACGCTTGGCTGCTGCTTAACCTTTTTCAGACAGTTTCTAACCTCAAAGATTGGGAAAGCTATTTGGTAATATTCATTTTTTGTCTCTAACTCCTCCCGTCACCACCTTAGGCGTTCCTTTAAACTGACGAAACGTTGATTGCCTATTACAAGGTGATCAACCAATTCAATGTCAAGGTGTTGGCCTGCCGCGACAAGTTGTTGCGTTACTGCGATATCTTCTGGAGAAGGAGTTGGATCGCCGCTTGGGTGATTATGGCAAATGATGACGGCAGGACAGTTGCGTATGACGGCGGGTCGATAGACTTCAGCGGCGCGTAATACAGAGCTATTGACAGTCCCCTGGTAACGACTGATGTTTTCTACAACACGATTTTTGGTGTCGAGAACCAGGATGCGCATCTGTTCGTGATCTAGAAAAGCCATTTCCATCATCACCAGATTGGCAGCATCGGCAGGTGATTTGATTTGATACTTCTCATCTAACTGAGCCAGGCCAAGACGTCGACCGATCTCCAACGCAGCTTTCAGTTGAGCTGTCTTCGCCATCCCAAGTCCGTATTCTTTACAAAGTTCCATAAAATCTGCCCGCATCAATCCTCCCAGACCGCCAAATTTCGCGAGCAGTATTCCAGCTAATTCAATGACATTATTACGCGTGGTGCCTGTACGCAATATTATCGCAAGAAGCTCCGCGTTTGAGAGCGCCTGTGGTCCATGATTTTGTAGGCGTTCGCGTGGACGTTCATCGGTTGGGAGATCATGTACGGTAGGATGATATTCGACTTTTGAATTAATAGTACTGGGGAAAGGAATGATGTTCTCAATGTCGCTACTTATTTCGGTTGTGTGCATAATAAACGCTTCTCCTTGAAATAGTGATGCGACAACAGTACAAGGAGATTTTGAAAAAAGCAATAGGCAAAATAGGAAGCAAGCAGTGAAATGGATAACAAGAGGGTTCCAGGGATTCTTTAAGGCCCCTGAAACCCTCTAACAAATAGCTACTTTTTCTAGCCTAGAGCTGAAATGTTGCCAGTTAATACGAGACTGTCTCTTGCTGCACATGCCAACAGACCATTGGGGCCAATCCCAGCTTGAGCGACATAAAACTTTCCAGCAAAGGCATTTCCTAGTTTTGAATTCAGTGTCTGCTGAATCTGGTGGTTGTAGCTGTTCAAAGGGAATATAAATAAGTTAAAAATGTTGAGATTGGTGCTTAACACATTTAGCACCAGATTTCCGCCTGCTGCACCAGGAGCGACAGCGCTATCAGCAGTACCAAGATTGATGCCGTTCCAATAGATATCGGATAGGATATGAATGTTGCTACCTTGAACAACGATACGGACGTTTTTGGCTGTGAAACTGTTGCCAACAGGCATAGTACCAATGCTATTGCCCATTGAGGATAACGAAGACGCGGGGACTTCGATAAAGGAATTGATATTACCCGCTAGTAGCTTCTTACTAACCGTGGTTGAGATGTTTGAAGTGAGGGATTGTACCTGTGAAGAAGTTTGCCCTAAAGCAACCGGAAATTGCAGGTTTAAGCCCAGCGCTGAACTACCACATCCAGGTGTTGAATATATGGAATTCAGTGAGCCAAGAGGCATATGGAAGGTTGTCAGTGGACCATTGACAAGCGATGGTCCACCGTTTATGGGAGTTGCGCTTACCTGTACCGTAGAAGAATTTAGCACGCTGAATCTGATGAGCAAACTGGATGTGATGGCTTGGGGATCACCTGGATAGAGGCTGAGACGCAGTCTCATCGTCAGGCCGCCTTGTTGCGGATAGAGGCTCACGAGTGCAGCAGATGGTTGAATAAGTGTTGTTGCCATCTCGGTGGCCCAGCCTTGATCCTTTGCGGGTAATGTGCTCACCATGTTAGAAATAGCTGCGTTAACGGCATTAGGGACCTGTTGGTCGATTCGGCTCTGAAATGTAGATGCAAGGCTACCTGTTGTAAGATAAACGATTGCGTTAAGAGACGAACTGTTTGCTTGTTCGGCTATTTGTGTCGTATGTTGCATGGTGCTGTTGGATGCTAGCGCGGGAGTCATAATCGTGACTCCCAGAACTAGTACTGCCAGCACCAGTATCCAACCCACCCGTAGAATGCGTAAGTACTTCATTTTTTTCTCCTTGAGATTATTGCCTAGCTGGGAAAGAGTTTATTGATATCAATGGGGCCTTTAAAACATAGCGCTGTTGGGGTAGGTTGAGCAGCAACACCTTCAATGGGCGGCGCTTTGATCAACAGCACAAGCATTTCAGTTCCGCTGCCACAGACGATTGATGTACTGGTATGCACTGAGATAATCTGCGCGTTCTTAAGTTGATTGCGTAGGGAAGGCATCAGAGAGCTGAGCAGCAACTGATTTAAGGCTTGCTCCATGCGCGCAGCAGCCGTAGGACCTGCATCTAAGCCGTCACGTTTCAGATGCAATACATGTAATGTGATATTCTGTTGCTGATTCACGCCGATGACGCTATCCAACTCGATTGGCATGACACGGTTAATGCCGCTCGCATTGATGTGCAGGTTCAAGGTGAGGACAACACCGTCACCTGGCAGGGGTATGACCTTCATGTCGGTTATTGTTTGCTGGTTCAAACCAAGTTGCGAGGTGAAGAGTGTGCTCAAGGCGGTTTGATCCAATGCAAGTTCTATCATACGTGGTCCAGAAATTGGTGTAGCTGTCGGTGCTTGCGTTGAGCCTGTCGCAGAACTGTTGGGACTACTTGCTGTGTTACTCCCAGACGACTGCCACATAAAAGCAGCGAAAACACCTCCCAGCACTAAGAACAATACAAGCGCAATACTGGCAATGGCTATAAATAAACGACGACGATTTTGATGCTTGTTATTATCGCTCCCTCCACTTCCACCATCTTCATGCACAGGGGGAAGGGGCGGAATTGCATCCGCGTAAACATCATCAAGCGCATCAGAAGTGACAAGAAATGTTCCCGCAGCGGAAGCAGCAACTGGAATAGTATCTTCTATATGGGGATCGGGTTCAGGTGGAGTGACTTCTAGCGGGTCGCCAGTGGCGGTAGCCAGCAATTCTACTGGCGCTTTGCTTCCCCACAGGAAGAAAGCCGGGATAATCGCAATAAGACTAAGAATCATGGTTGTGAAGAAAACAGCACTATAAACCGAGTGTGCCGAGATGATCAGGTGGTTCGCATAATCCTGTGACCACTTAGCAAACTGGTCAGTTGTGGCAGTCGATGGTAACGAAGGGAACTGTGAAGCCAGTTGCTTGAAATAAGCCAATGCCCACGATGTCAATGCTGCCAGACCAAGCATCATGCCGACCATACGCAGCGAAGTCACTATAGCGGCACCCATTCCTGCCTGTGTAGCTCGCACAGCTTTTATGGCCGTTGTGCTGATAGGCGCGATTACGAGGCCAAAGCCTAATCCTGTGGTCATGGTGCTGATCGTAATTTGAGTCCAGTCAACATTCATAGGCCAGCGACTCATCAGATAAAATCCTGTGGCTACAAAGAGCAGACCTAGCACACCTGTAAAACGACAGGAAATGCGACTTGAGAGCCAGCCACCCAGCACAGCTCCAACAGGAATCATAGCTGTGAGACGCAGTAATGCAAGTCCACTAACAAGCGGTATATCCGCTTCGTTTATCTGCCGACTAAGTACTGTGTCGACGAAAAGGGGAATGTCGGCCATCGCGATGATGAGTGCTGCACCGACTAACAGGCTTACTAATGAACTCGCGCTGAAAGGTAAGCGTTTGAACAGTGACAGATCGACAACAGGCCAGCGCGTTTCTTGAACAAGCCTCAAACGCAAAAATGGAAAACGCTTGGAGAGCGATAAGCGTGGAACACGCCAACGTGGTATCAGCTCAACTACGATAAAGGCCAGCAAGAAAACAAGGGCCAGTATCAATGAGACAGGATTATTTTGCGGATTTGCGCTGTTAACTGCTGTTGGGCCAAGTTCGGTTCCTTGCTGGGCTAATCCAAGGCTCAGGCAAGTGAGCATCAGCCCTAACAGGATTGCACCAGGCCAGTCGATACCTTCGTGCAAACGGTTCCCCTTTGGAATAAGAAACCAGGCACCGACTATCAGGGCTAAGACAATGGGTGCGTTGAAGTAGAAGATATAAGTCCAGCCAAGGTGCTGAACAATGAGCGCACCGTACAATGGACCCATCACTCCCCCTGCTTCGGTGACAGCGCCAATAATACCCAGCGCAAGGGCAAGTCGCTCTTTGCCGTAGAAATCGCTTACAATGGCCATCGCTACCGGTACGACAGCGCCTCCCCCGATAGCCTGGATAAAGCGAGCGGCGATTAACAAGATTAAACCGGGAGAGGAAACGTCTATTCCGAAGCTACTCAGGAAGCTCACATCAATCATCTGACCAAGTGTTGGAGCAAGGCCGCACAGAATAGAACCGATGCCGAAAATGCTCAAGCAGAGCAAAAAGATACGACGGCGTCCATAAATATCGGATACACGTCCCATGAGTGGCATGGCAATAATGAAGCCTAACAAATAGGCACTAATGATCCACGCGGCGTGATCAAGCTGCGTAAATGGGATGTTAATGCCAGGGTCGGCGATAATTTTTGGCAATGCGGTGACAACAACCGTTTGATCGAGCGCTGTGATAAAGACACCAATACATGCTATTACAAGCGCTGCCAACGCTACGCGCCTCTCACGCTTGTTGGTTACATGCTGATTGGGTGAAGTAAGCTTCTTAAGCGAATTTGAGATTTGTTCTGGTAGAGAGTGGTGGGCAGAGGGGGAATTGTCAGGTGTCCTTTCGTTCACCCCTCCGGAGCCTTGTTCCTCAGGGACTGCCGACATGTTTGCGAAGTCGTGTTTATGCAGACTTGCAGATGTCTCCTGGTCATCTTCTAATGTGTACATCTGACCCCCAAATAAAGATAAGAACTGCCTTTCATCTTACCTGAGCCGACAGGCTAGACGCGCAAGTGCCGTTGGTAAGATGGATAAGAACTGCTTTTCATCTTGCCTGAGCCGACAGGCTAGACGCGCTAGTGCCGTTGGCAAGATGGATAAAAAAACTACTTATTTTGTTAAAATGCTTGATATTTAAATTTGCGGAGCTGAGATGGCGATGTGCTCATTGTAGCTAGAGATGTTAAAGTTGCGAGAAGTTTGCGAGGTATCGCTTTTTGCTGCCCGACCTACTACGCTCAACTGATAGGGCAATCCGTCGGATTGCCCGGCACATACACTCGTTTGTAGCATTGTGCCAGGGGGGATACCTCCTCCTGTTAAGAACGCTAGATATTTTGCATCTAACGAACCGTTTACTCGCCAGCACGATATGCCGTTAACGGTATCATCAGTAGGTCCGGTTACATTTTGTAGTTTATTGCTTAGAGAGATAATACCGGTGTCAGGATTGGTAAGCGTGCTCGCATTCAGTACGCCCTTAACCACGCGCCACTGGCCTGTAATGGGGTCAGTGAGATATTGAATGTTGCCAATACTGATAAGTTTGACTGTAACAGGTTGGCCTGAAAAAAGTACGTTGGCCTGGGCTTTCACTTTGTCTGGCATAATTACATCACCGTCAGCCGAGCGAATTTGTATCTGACTCCCAGATGAAGTACCCAGGTTGTTTACTTTCATGGACACATGAAAGGAACTGACCTGGCGGAAGTTTTTTTGTATAGTAGTAAGTACCTGCTGGGCTGTTGGTTTTGAGCCTAAATTACTGGCAGCGGCTGTGCTACCATGCTGCCATGGCGGCGTGCAGCCTACGATTAATAGAGCACTTGCAATAGTGAGAATAAAACAGATGAGTGCCCGGCGTATCGAGATATGGGAACAAGTCATTAAGGGTGCCTCCCCAATAAAGTCAATAGAAAAAGTCTTGCTGAAACTAATCAACGCAACTTACAGACCCTTTGGGGTAATCAAGCACCAGGGGCTTGAGAATGGTACTTTATGGCATAATTTGGAGCAATTATATCTTTTCTAGCTTTGCAAAATCCAAACTCAGGCGTTTTTTACCGTGTTTACCCTGGAATTGAACTTCGACGAACTCTGTATTTTGTTCCATTTCGCTTCTAAGGATGATACCCTCTCCGAACTTATCGTGGCGAACCCTTTCACCTGGCTTGTATTGCTGGCTCTTTGGTTTGGCTGGTGTCTGAAGTGCCCCTTCAGGATTGTTCTTCTGTGAGGGCAATATTGTTGGAAATGGAGATGTTGTGTTCGATGACGGACGAGCGGCGCTTCGTGGTTTTGGGCTACTAGCCTGCGGTTTACCTGAACCAAATACGCGTCCTGTCTCTCGCGATGTACGGGTGTCCTGATTATAGTTGTACTCATCACCCCAACTGCTACGGCGAGAAACGCTTGAACGTGGGCTTCCTGACGAGTGAGAACTTGCAACGCCCTGATTCGAGACGAGATGAAAGGGAATATCTGCGAGAAACCGCGATGGTTCGGTCACCTGACTCTCACCAAAGTAGGAACGGCGGTAGGCGCGTATAAGGTAAAGACGTCGCATTGCACGGGTAAAGCCAACATAAGCCAGCCGGCGTTCTTCCTCCAATTGCTCGGGTTTATCGACAGAACGTGCATGAGGCAATGAACCCTCGTCCATACCAACAATAAATACCACAGGATACTCCAGGCCTTTCGCGGCGTGGAGCGTTATCAGGGTAACCGCATCGTTATGCTCTTCCTTTATAATTGTACCATTCTCTCCAGTTTGCGTGGTATCTGCGCCACCAACAAGCGCGACATTCTCAAGGAACAGTTCCAACGCAGTATGTGTTTCAATTTCCGAGTAGTCTTCAGCCACACGTCGCAATTCCAGCACGTTACTCCAACGCTCTTCACCTTCTTGAGACTCTCGTAGTTCGGGACCGTAACCGCTACGTTCGGCGACACGATCAAGCAGTTCTGGCAAATTCAGTTCCTCAAGGGCATTGTTAAAATCAGCAAGTAGTTCACTGAAGCCCGACAACGCAAGTTTTGCCGCTTTGCCAAGTGTAGGATGCTCGTCAATCTGCTGTACAGCTTCATGGAGAGAGATATGCTTTTCGCTGGCCCAGCGTTGCAGCTCACCCCACGTTTTAGGGCCAATCTTGCGATTGGGCACATTGATGATGCGCTGGATGCTCAGGTCATCATTGGGGTTTGCCAGCAAGCGCAGATAAGCAAGCATATCCTTAATTTCTTTGCGCTCGTAGAACTTGCGGCTTCCAATAACCTTATAAGGAATATTTGCGCGAAGGAACTGCTCTTCCAGTGCGCGTGATTGTGCATTGGTGCGGTACATAACAGCGACATCCCCCAACTTATCGATATCGCCTCGTGCCTGTAAACGTTTGATCTCCCGAGCCGTGAAGAGCCCTTCCTCTTCTTCGTCAAAAGCCTCGTGCAGGACGATTTTCTCACCTGCACCCAGGGCGGTCCACAGCCGTTTATCTTTGCGTAGCCGATTACGCTGTACCACGTTCTGGGCAGCGTCCAGGATTGTCTGGGTTGAGCGGTAATTCTGTTCGAGCATAATGATTTTTGTATGAGGAAAATCGCGTTCAAAGCGCAGTACATTTTCGGCGCTAGCCCCTCGCCAGGTATAAATCATCTGATCATCGTCTCCCACTACACAGACGTTCCCCAGCCCCTCATGTCTCTCGTCTGTGCCGAATCCAAGTAGCCGTATCAGCTTGTATTGGGGCAGGTTACAATCCTGGAACTCATCAACGTGTATATAGTGCCAGCGTGCTTGATACCTGCGGAGCACTTCTGGTTCTCGTCTCCAAAGCTGTTCGGTCAGCATCAATAAATCGTCGAAATCAACTCCATTATTGGCACGTAATAGCTTCTGGTATTGTTTATAGACACGAGCAGCTACCTCTTCAAGATATTTCGAAGCAAGCTCTGCCATTTGATCTGGACTTTGTAAATCGTTTTTGGCTCGGGAGATCATGCTCTGAATAGTAATCGGTCGGTATTGCTTTTCGTCGAGGTCCAGTGCCTTAATAGCTTGCTTCACGAGTGTTGCCTGGTCATCAGTATCAAAGATGACAAATGATTTATTGAGTCCCAGTGGTGCGAGATAGTCTGCTTCTATACGCAGTACGCGCGCACAAATAGCGTGGAATGTGCCAAGGGTCATCTCTTTAGATTCGTTGATGCCTACCAGTGTTTCTAGACGCTCACGCATCTCTTTTGCAGCTTTATTTGTAAAAGTGACGGCCAGAATACGCCAGGGTGAAACCTGTTTATGTTGGACGAGATAAGCAATGCGATGAGTGATGACACGGGTCTTGCCGCTGCCTGGCCCTGCCAGAATAAGGACAGGACCATCGGTTGTAGTAACAGCTTGTTGTTGTGGTTCGTTAAGTCCGGCTAATAGATTTGATTGTTCCAACATCATCACTCTCCATAATAAAAAGTTGTAGGCGAAATATGGATCTCAAAGGTGCTCTCATAACAATGCACATAAAATGGCGTTGCTATTGTACCATACACGAATGAGAAGATACATCAAAAAAGGGTCGTTTTATTGAGCAAGCATGCGAGTTTACATAAACCTTTTGAATGTGATATACTCAGAAACCGGAGGAGCGAATGGACGATCTGAGTGTCTTTTCAGGAAATGCGAACCGCCCGCTGGCGGCTTCTATCTGTAAACATCTGCGCATACCATTAGGAGACGCAGATGTTTTTCAATTCAGCAATGAAAATATTTTTGTTAAGATTAATGATAATGTGCGCGGACGCGATGTATTTATTATTCAGCCTTTCTGTGTGCCAGTCAACCGCTCCATCATGGAATTGCTTATTATGATTGATGCACTCAAACGTGCTTCTGCTGCCAGGATCACAGCCGTTATCCCATACTATGCATATGGTCGCACAGACAAAAAAGATCAACCGCGTGTACCTATTACCGCCCGTCTGATCGCAGATTGCATTACTGTGGCCGGAGCTCATAGAGTTCTAACTATGGATATGCATGCTGGTCAGATCCAGGGGTTTTTCAATATACCCGTAGATGAACTGACAGCGGAGATTCTACTGGCACGTTATTTTGTTGAGAAAAAGCATGAAAATTATACGGTGGTATCTGCCGATGAAGGTTTCGCAAAAAAGGCGCGTAAGCTGGCAGACCGTCTAAACGCACCTCTTGCCATAGTCGAGAAGAGGCGGCATGGAAATAATAGTGTTGCTGAAGCAATGGGGATTATAGGTTCCGTAGAGGGGAAAAATGCCTTGATTGTAGATGATGAAATCGATACTGCTGGCTCACTTACACAAGCTGTGCGAGTTGTACATGAGCATGATGCATGTGATATTTATTGCTGTGCTACTCATGGTATCTTCTCAGGACCGGCTATTGATCGCCTTAAAAACGCATCTATCAAAGAAATTGTTATCACTGATTCTATTCCTCTCTCGGAGCAGAAGCGTCTCCCGAACATGACTGTATTATCGATTGCAGAGCTGTTCGCTGGTGCGATTAGCCGTATTCATGATGGACGGTCTGTAACAGAGTTGTTTTGGTAGTAACCCCGACTTCTCTTTTTATGCTATAATACTCCCGCGCAAAAACTATACTAGCACAAGGCACCCTGTGGGGTGCCCCATTTATGGGAAAGGGTAGAGGGGCAAATTATGAAGCCACTAGTTGCAATTGTTGGCCGACCGAATGTCGGAAAATCCACATTTTTTAATCGCATGATTGGCGAACGGGTCGCCATCGTTGAGGATATGCCTGGCACAACCCGTGATCGCATCTATGGCGATACCGATTGGAATGGTCGTGAATTTACACTTATTGATACAGGTGGTCTTGAATTAGGTTCAGATATACCCGTTGGACAGGTCGGACTTGATGGGCAACCGGGCGACATTATAAAGCGGGTGCGGGCTCAGGCTGAATTGGCTATCGAAGAAGCTGATGTAATTATCTTTATGGTAGATGCGCAGGCAGGTATCACTGCTGCTGATGATGAAGTGGCTGATTTACTGCGACGAACCCAAAAACCTGTAATCCTCACCGCCAATAAATCTGATAACACTAAGCTGCGCCAGGATGTCGTCGAGTTTTATTCACTGGGTATTGGCGAACCGATTACAATCTCCTCTACTCAGGGTACTGGAACTGGTGATTTGCTCGACCTGATAGTAGATGCGCTTCCTCCAGAGCAAGAGGGGTCTGAAGACGAAGAGGAAGAAGAAGTCACGCGCATCGCCATTGTTGGTCGTCCAAATGTTGGCAAATCATCATTGCTTAATGCCATTCTGGGCTTTCAACGCTCGATTGTCAGTGATGTGCCAGGTACCACTCGAGATGCGATAGATATCGAGTTTGAGTATAAGGACAAAAAACTCATACTGATCGATACTGCTGGTATACGGCGCAGGGGACGTGTCGGCCCTGGTGTCGAGAAATATAGTGTGCTGCGCTCAAGCCGTGCTATTGATCGATGTGATGTGGCTTTACTCTTGATCGATGCAAGCGAAGGACTAGCAGCCCAGGATACTCATATCGCTGGTGAGATCCAGGAGAAAACAAAGGGTGTCGTGGTGATCGTCAACAAGTGGGACCTTGCTCAGGTGCAACGGCGTGAAGAACGTGAGGGAATATTTCCCAATCCTGATGATGAGATTGAAAGCGCAGAACGCTATCGCAAGATTATAGCGGAGGGCCTTAAGTTTATTCCCTATGCTCCTATTGTTTTTGCTTCAGCGAAAACGGGTTACCATGTGCAATCATTGCTCGACGCTGTATTGAACATTGCCGAAATGCGTTATCTGCGCGTTCCTACTTCTCGACTAAACGAGGTTGTGCAGGAGGCAGTTCGCCGCCATAACCCCACAGTCTTTAAGGGGAAGGTAATGAAAATATACTACGCTACACAAACACAGGTCAATCCACCAACGTTTGTCTTTTTCGTAAATGATCCACAGGCGTTGCATTTCTCCTATGAGCGATACCTCGAAAATCAGTTACGGTATGCCTTCAGTTTCAGAGGCACGGGCATTCGCCTCCAATTTCGAGCGCGCCCAAGATCGGAGAAATAGACGTTCACTCGCGATTAGAGTACGTCGTATTTACGACTGCGATGGTAGCGCGGGCATAAGGTGGTCCTCCATCTTTAACGCAATAATACGGGTAGCCGCCTCGTCAACTCGTGCCTTCGAGAGTGTGCCATTCTGTAAAGCCGCCTTAAATGCATTGATTGTTGCAAGCATCTGATCTGCTCCTGTGGGGCCGAGTATCATATCATTGCCGGCATTCAAGGACATTACTGCTGCCTGGTACATACTCCACTTTTGTGTGATACCTTGCATATAGAGCGCGTCGGTCAAGACGACTCCATCGTAGCCAAACTGCTTGCGCAGAATATCGGTCATGAAGATATGCGAGAGTTCAGCCGGATAGACAGGATCAATTGCGGGCATCAACATATCAGTTGGCATGATCATACCCGGATTTAATAATCTGTCGGGCGACTGGATGAAAGCTTTGAAAGGCGCAAGTTCAACTGAGTAGATTTGATCTCTTGTGCGATTTACGACGGGAAGAGTAGTGTGCGCGTCGGGTGTTGCATCCCCCAGTCCGGGATAATGTTTAATGCAAGCAACGACGCCATTTCCCTGTAATGCCTTCATATAAGCTCCAGCATATGTGATCACGGACTGAGGGGTGTGACCGAAGGTGCGTGTTACCATATCATAACCATTTACGAGATTGACATCGACATCTGGGGCAAGGTTTTCATTGATACCGAGTGCTAATAAATTATGGGCGACTTTGATCCCTTGTTGTGTTGCTACCTGCTGGTTACCTGTGTTGTAAATGTCAGTAGCTGACATTCGGTAGCCGTAGATGTGCGATAAGCGATGGACGTAAGGCCCTCCCTCTTCATCGGTTGAAATGAGTAGAGGGATACTGGCGCGCTGCTGCATCTCTGCAATATCGTGCTTGGTCTGGTCAAAAGTATTCATCTGGAATTCATACATAATGACACCACCAGCATGCAGTTTGTTAATCATGGTATCGAGATCAGAGGAATAGCTGGTGTCAACATATTCGACCATAATAAGTTGACCAAGTTCTTCGTCTAATGTCATATGTGAAACATAGATGCTTGCCAGTTGTTTGTACTTCATATAGCCCGTAAGATGCATGATGGCATTAATCTGATCTGCATTAAGTGGGGCTTTGACGAATGGTCCCGATGCCCCAAGCGCCGGTGAAGAATTTGACGCAGAACCAGGTACTTTTGCAAATAAATTAGATCCAAGAACAGCACTCAGCGCTACAAGTAGAGCCAGCATCAGCAGAAATAATACGAAAAATGTACGCAGACGGTGGCGCTTTGGTGGGGACGTTTGCGTTGAGGAGCTTACAGGAAGCGGACGTGAAATCTCATGAGTTGGTGATGAAGGTGAAGAAGTCATTTGTCTAGTCGAGATTGCTCGTTGGTACTCTGCTGCGGGCATAGGGCGTGATGGCATCATCCATCCGGGACCTTTTTGCTCTGGTAATATTGTTTGTTGTGGAGGAGTCGATTTGGTATTTATTGGCTGAGTGGTTGTCCACGAGGAATTAATTGTGATGGGACGTTCTGGCTGTTGGTCAAATGGAGAAGGTCCTTGTGGTTGTTGGTTGTGACTTGTCATACGTACCCCTCGTGGTTTCTTTTTCAGTTTATTCCTTATATATAAAGCATAGCAGATAGAACCGGGACATTGCATTGATGATGCAGTTTTGAGCAATGGAATTACAAGATGCGCTTTAGAAGTATAACGGATAAGTTTACATATTTTTACTTTTCTAACGTATCTGAAGCCATATTAGTTCCTGTTGTATTACCACTGGCCTCGACCGATGCTTGAATGTCCTGGGTATTCTTTTGTGATTTAGTAGATTGTCGAGAACGCTTTGGCTTTGAAATGACAGTTGTATTTGTCTGGTTTTGATCTTCGAGTGCTGGTTGTTCCTCAGTCGAGATTGAGGGAACCTGCTCGTGTTGCTCCTCTGTGTAGGCCGGGGGACCTTGATCGTGTTGTTCCTCGGTGGAGAATGAGGGAACTTGTTCGGATGGCTCCTCATTCAAGAATTGAGGAGCCTGTTCGATTTCCACTATCGAACTTTGTGGTGAAGGAAGTGATACTTCAACGGGTTCCGGAGCAAATGGGGATACAGGCTGAATGAAATACTCATCGGGAGACATTGACAGATTTGTTTCTTCGTGGGCGCTCTGTTGCTCTTGGGGCCAGACGGCGGCTGTGATGACAGGGTGTCGTTGACGAGCTGATGCACGAACATTTGGTACCACAGATGCAGGAAGTAGCGCAAAATCAAATACGACTTTGATAGATCGGCTACGTGATTTTGCAGTGGCAGTAGCAAACGCTGAGCGGTAATTAGTGAGTGCGAAACGGTGAGTAACGAGCTTTTCGGGATGAATTTGTTCGCTTTCGATCATTTCGGCGGCTATAGAGAAGGTAGAACATTGTTCGTGTGTACCAATTGGCCAGGTTTCCATACCGTGAGCGAGCGTTCCGATGAGGTCAATTTCCTGATACCAGATGGGGGTGAGATCAAGTTGCATTGTATGCAGGCTTAGGCCAGCCAACACGACAGTACCTCCAGCTCGCGCCCAGCGTAATGAGTTATGAATCGTCTCCTTACTTCCAATAGTATCATAGATCACTTCATAACCACCAAGCAGCATTTTGTTATTAAACATGCCAGTAAAGAGCTTCGCACCAGTTGTACGCTCGACTCCCTGGTAGCTGTCTTGAGGATAAAGGATATGTGTTGCTCCCATACGAGTAGCCTGCTCGATCTGGAATGGGTAACGAGCCATTACGCTTACTGTAGCGCTGGGAACAAGTGCGTGAATAACTTGTAAAGTCAGAAGACCTATGGTGCCTGCACCTACAATAAGCACATGTTCATCAGGCTGTGGAAGACGGCGCAAAACAGCATGAATTGCCACAGCGGAAGGTTCCAATAGTACAGCCTGTTCGTCGTTCATCTCAGAAGAGATGCGGAAAAGTTGTTGTTCGTGCACAAGCATTTCCTCACTCCAGCCACCGCCAATTGGTTCAGGGCCAGAAAAAAGGTTCATACGCTCACATAAACTGTAATTACCTGAAGCGCATGATCGACATATGGACTGTGCTCCAGAAGTAAGACAATTGGGGCCACTTTGCAATGTAACTCGATCACCAACCTGTAGATGCTGTACTTCGTCTCCTACTTCAATGACTTCACCCACGACCTCGTGACCAGGATATGAATGTCTATGTCCAGGAAGAGCAGCGGGTGCGATACGAAAGTCTCCGTCAACATAGATCATGTGTAGGTCGCTCCCACATATACCTGCCAAACGATTGCGTACACGCACCCAATGTGCTGCGGGTAATGGCTGTCGAGGTAGGTTCTGCACTTGTAAAGGCGCGAAAGAAGAAAAATATGCTCCGTGCCAGATACGTCCTAATAGCTGAGTGAGAATAACTCGTTTTGGGCTAAGCTCCAGAGTAGAAGTCCACATAGCTAAAACCCTCCTCGTGGTGTTGTTTCATCTTGTACTTGTATGATTGAAGAAGTGTAGCATGTCTAACAAGATGGGTCAATGAAACGGTAAGTAAGTCAGGGTAGCACCTGGAAATTACTCCTGGTAAGATGACTTTCTTGTAAATGGATGTTATTGAAACAAATCCGCTTGTCACAAAAGCGCCTATGCTCTATCATATGTAAGGGTGGATACTTCGCCCTCTATTGTGATAGTCCCCAAATTGGAAAGATAGACGATAAAATAGCATGGCGATTCCAACAAAGAAGGCGGCAAAGCTGCAACACGAAGGGGTGCAGTTTCTCTCGCTTGAAACACATCTCAAAAATAACCGTAAAACCCACCTGGATAAGCCATCGGTTCAACAAAAGTATAAGCAACGTTTGCCTTATATAGTAAGGCATCCAGTCGATGGCATCTGGGGCTGGCTAAGTTCAGTACGCACAGCTATATTTCTAATTACTTCAATCGCTGTTATTTGCTTCATTGGTATCTATTTTGTGCAGGCACCAGGCGAAGTATTGACTGACCCCGTTGCGTATGTTGCCTGGGTACAACAGAACGCATTGCCACGCTATGGTTCGCTTACGCCGATCTTTGACTGGCTGCGATTCTACACGATATTTTCCAGTTGGTATTTCATGCTGTTGCTCACAGTGCTCTCGCTCAGCATCGTTGTTTGTACATTGAATCGTGCTCCGGGCATCTGGCATAATTTTAAACATCCACTTATCAGACGTAATGACAACTTCTATCAAAACGCTCTTGAGCGTATTGAATTCACTCATCCCGATACATCTCAAGCTGTTCAATGGACACAAGCTCACTTTCGTAAGAGGGGTTACCGAGTTCGCTTTCTTAAAGATAATGATGTTACATATCTCTATGCTCATAAAAATTCTTGGGCTACGCTTTCAACCTTTGTTTTTCATGCAGCTCTGGTGACACTCTTAATGGCAGGTGTTCTATCACAATGGCATGGGTTTGCTCCAAACAGTTTGGCCAGACGTATACTGCCTGCGCCTTTAGTGGGTCTTAGCGATAACCTGGCGGGGTTTACCTTTGATCAGGCTCTCCCTAATGGCCAAAGCGCAGTTGTCTTTCCACGTGGAACTCCGCATAATATTAGCTTTCGTGCCAATAACTTTACTGCCACGTTTGATCCTAAGACAGGTTTACCGACCGACTATGTGACAGATCTGAGCGTTTATCAGGATGGAGAGCTTGTCGCACACAGCAATCACTTGCGTGTTAATGACCCTCTATCGTATGGGGGAGTTGTCTTTCATCAATCATCCCTTATGCCTTCGGTCAACATTACTATTTCCGACGCGCAAGGATGTATAGTTTGCGATGAGGCTATTGTATTGGATCAGAGCGAGAATATTTCGTCAAACCTGGCAGTTGATTTTGCTAAAGGTATTCCGATTGCAGGATCGAATCTGACCCTTGGCGTGTTTTTTATCCATCAACTTTCAGTACAACTGGCACAGACGCAACATCCGTCTATACTCATTACCGTTGGCGCTCCTAATACTCCACCAACTCAAGACAAAGCTGTTATAAGATTGCAACAAGGGCAATCGGGTCAGAGCTTTGATAAGAAATGGAGCATCAAGCTCAATAGAGCGAACGAGGCAACTGTTTTACTTGTCACGAAAGATGCAGGCTCTATGCTTGTCTGGCCCATAGCCATTATACTTATCTTGAGTTTATGTATCACGTTCTATTTCCCACAGAAGCGCCTCTGGATTCGTGTTAAAGGTCAACAAGTGCAATTAGCTGCTTTACGTGAGCATTTTACGAATATTCGTCCTGAGCTACTAACAATCACACGAAATTGGTCCCATTGACAGTACATGACTCCTGATATATGCTACGAACAATCGATTGGCTCTCGTACCTGTACGCTGAGATGAGTGAGAATGCATTGCGATGATTGGCTATGAACGCTAAAGATCGGGGAAGGTCTTCTACTCATTTTACTTTAGCCTGCTGGAAAGGCGCTCGGCTATGAAATTGACAATGAAAGGCGATTATGGTTTGCGCGCCATGCTTGATCTAGCAGCATATTATGGACAGGGACCTATAGAGAGTGCAGATATTGCCAGCAGGCAATACATACCAGAACAGTACCTCGATCAGATTTTGATGACTTTACGCAAAGAGGGCTTGATTAAAAGTGTTCGTGGTCCAAAGGGTGGTCATATGTTGGCCAAACCACCAGCACAGATCACTATGGCTCAGGTAATGCAAGCTCTTGAAGGATATGTACCGCCAATGGAATGTTTACCCAACCCAGACTTCTGTAAGCTTTCTCCAGGTTGTGCATTGAGAGAGGTCTGGCGCGAAATAGACGAGTTGACGCAACGTATTCTTGTTTCCACTACGGTAGAAGAGCTGGCTCAGAAGCATCGGGCTGGCACTACTGAAACAATGTATTATATATAACCAAAGGTTAGGGTAGTCTGGCCATGGCACATTGGGCAAAAGATGTCACTGAACTAATTGGCCATACGCCTCTATTCGAATTGAAGTACGTTGCATCTGATAGATCCCTCACACAACAAACTACTATACTTTCCAAACTTGAAATGTTCAATCCAGGTGGTAGCCTTAAGGATCGTGTTGCATTCCAAATGATTTGCGAAGCCGAATCGCAGGGTTTGTTGCGTCCTGGCAGTATTATTACAGAACCAACCAGCGGGAACATGGGCATATCCCTTGCATGGATTAGCGCCGCTCGAGGTTATACCTGTATTCTGGCTATGCCTGATACGATTAATATAGAGCGACGCCTACTCCTGCAACGTTTTGGTGCGAAAATCCTACTCACACCCGGTAACCAGGGCATGCGAGGAGCCATCAACAAGGTAATCGAACTACGTACAACACTTCCTAACGCCTGGTTCCCACAGCAATTCTATAATCAAGCGAACCCGCGCGCGCATCGTGAAGGAACAGCCGTCGAAATTTGGGAAGATACTGCTGGGGCAGTAGATATAGTTGTGATTGGAGTTGGCACTGGAGGAACTCTTACAGGTGTCGCAGAAGGACTCCGCTCACGTAAACCCGAAGTCGAAATTGTTGCGGTAGAACCATCTGCCTGTGCTGTTCTTTCAGGTGGACGACCTGGACCACACAGAATTGAAGGGCTTGGTGCAGGCTTTCAACCCGATACATTGCGTGTTGACCTCATTGATCGCATTATTCCTGTTACTGATCAGGATGCTGTAGCAACTGCTATCCAGATTATGCAGAAAGAAGGACTCTCAGTTGGAATCAGTAGTGGGGCTGTAGCATGGGCAGCTCTACAAGAGGCGCATAAAGTTGAAAATCAAGGAAAAATAATCGTTACCATTTTTCCAAGCGCTTCAGAACGTTATTTGCAAACTATGCTTTTTGAAGATATTAGAAGTGAATTGCGACAAAGTTAATATATTATAGGTTTGTTCCACCCTGGCTCAGAATTTATGTAACCAGGCAAATGTTTTATACGTCTTAAGAGAAGCTTACGCTGAGTATTGGGGAAACCTGGAATCAAAGTAAATGGGTATTGAGAGATACTCAACGAAACAAAAATTCTGCTACCCAAATAGGTGCTACTGCTCTCATTAAGAGGATATATGTTAGATATGCCGACGAACGACTATGTTTTTTACCTTAGCCACGCCTCTTATAAGCGCACGCGCTTGTTAGCCTGGATACTTGTTCTGGCATCTTTAACGATAGCTATTGCTTGTGTAGTACTTTCGATTAGATTGTGGTCCTCTTACACACACATATTTACACCGTACTTGAAGTGGCAAGATGCCCTACTTGCTACCTTGTGTTATATCAGCCTCATATTGATAGGTGGGAGCGCCATGGTTGTGCGTTTTTACTATGCATTGAGGGCTGGATTTTATCAGGGTATGTTCATTCAAAAGGGTGGCTCTACTCTCGTTGTTCGAGATCTCTCTTCTAAAAATCTCTCGGGTATCTATTGGGCTATCGGAACAACTCTCTCATGTTTTATAGTCGCATTGGTTGGGCTGATTCCGGAAATATTAATAGGTTGGACTATCCATCTGCCTCATCCAATGCTCGTTGTGATAGGAACAGGGGCTGCCATTTTATTGAGTCTGGCAGGGCTGGTGGTCACTCTAATTGCCACTTCATTCATCTTTATTGGCTGGATAGGGTGCGTCTCTTTCTGCCGTAAAATAGGTGCGCCGCAAACCTACCAGCTAGACCGACAAACCACAGTACGACTAGATGGCTTTGTTCTGTCCATAACACATCCTCATCAACAGGAAGCCGTGTTCGACCTCAATCTGCTAGATTTGAAGGATCAACACCATCTTTTCTCTATACTGTACAAGTGCTGGCTTGATGCTGAGTGCGCCTGGAATCCAGGTTTAGGTGAAGAGATAGAAGCTGTACAGAAGGGAGTTGATCACTTTACGATACTGGTATAATGAAAGTTGCGGATTAAGAAAAAAAAGCTTGAAGAACTATTGACAAATTGTTATGGAAGTAGTATACTGCATCATGTCGGATTGTCTATAGCGTTGTATGTGCTATATCACATGGCTCAAGACCTGATAAAGAACCAAAGGTAAACAAAACACTTATCGATACATCATTCCCCACTGCCTATTTAAGGGTACTGCACGTGTTAAGAATGCCACGTAAATCTACAAGAAGTTTAGCCTTCTTTGGCGACGGCAACAAGCTATAAGTACGTGTATAGGCTATCAGTGTAAAAGGCTTAGTAAGGTGACATTAGTACCACAACATGGGAAAGCTGTAGAGCGTTTTGTTATTATACTTATGAAAAATGCTTTTGTCTAAATATGTGGGGATGTGTACGTGGATGATCTGAAAATAACAAGTACTTGTAGGGACGTAGGAGTAACCGCTTGTGAAAGCACAGGACGGTTACTTTTCTTGTCATAAAATCTTTTTTAAACCGTAAGATTATTAGCGATTTTTATTCTATTTTCTTCAGTTTACATTTTCATTTAAGGAGGTACAAAGGGAACTGCAAGAGTTCCCTTTGTTACCACGTGAGCGAGTGTCTGCAAGATACATCGCCTCTATCGTATCCTCCTGGGTACCCTGGTGGGAGGGTGACCTTGCTATCCACCACCACAACGACGCTGGAGATCTTTGAAAGACATCTTGCCAATGGAGTTTTACTCCTGGTTTAATAGCTCAGGCAAGGTTTAGAGAAGCATCTACTCTGCATGTCGGGGTTAAAAGGTAGTACCGCAAGGGATAGTCCCTATAGTGAGAGGAGAACACTACCTATGTCAGTAAGCAGCAGGGCCGTGGCACTTCCTGAGCGCGTATCGTTTGCACGTATTCCGGACATTCGCCCAATGCCAGGTCTGATTCAGATTCAACTTGATTCTTTTGAATGGTTTAGGAAAGAAGGTCTACGCGAACTTTTTGACGAAATCTCTCCCATCGAAGATTTTACCGGGAAAAATCTAAAACTCGAATTTATCGTTCCACCCGAGCCTTTTGGGAAGCCGAAATACTCTGAAGACGAGTGTCGAGACCGAGATACCACATATTCAGCGCCCTTGACAGTCAAGGCTCGCTTGACTAACAAAGAGACAGGCGAAATCATTGAGAAGGATATCTTTATGGGTGATTTCCCGCTCATGACTACAGAAGGAACCTTTATAATCAATGGTGCTGAGCGTGTTGTTGTAAGCCAACTCGTGAGGTCACCAGGTGTTTACTATACTGCTGATGAGGATGCTACTACCGGACGTAAGCTTTATGCAGCCAAACTTATCCCAGGAAGAGGTGCCTGGTTAGAGTTTGAAACAAGCAACAAGAACTTACTGACAGTGAAGATTGACCGTAAACGTAAGTTGCCTGTCACAACCTTACTGCGCGCAATTGCAAGTCTGGCGAAAGAACAATGGCATGGTCAGGAGCTTGATCTCTCAACTGATCAGGGTATTCTCGATGCATTCAGTGGTGTAGATAACGATGTCAACATACGTTACATGCAGGCTACACTGGATCGCGATCCTGTTAAGAAAGAGGACGAGGCTTTGCTCGAACTCTACAAGAAGATGCGTCCGGGTGATCCAGCTACCATTGATAATGCTCGATCACTCGTCAAAAACATGTTCTTCAATGCGCGTCGTTATGATCTTGGCAGCGTTGGGCGCTACAAACTTAATAGGAAGCTTGATCTCTCTATACCACAGAGCCAGCGTATCTTAACCCAGGATGATCTGGTTAGTATCGTTCGCCGCTTGATTGAATTAAATAATGGCCATGGGCGCAAAGATGATATCGACCATCTGGGAAATCGTCGTGTGCGCTGTGTTGGCGAACTGATCCAGACACAATTTCGCGTTGGTTTGTTGCGAATGGAGCGCGTGGTCAAAGAGCGCATGAGCATTCAGGAGCCAGGACAGGCTACACCGAATGCGCTTATCAATATACGTCCAGTTGTGGCTGCCATGAAAGAATTCTTTGGCGGTAGTCAGCTTTCGCAATTCATGGATCAGACCAATGCTCTTGCTGAGATTGGGCATAAACGGCGTCTGTCAGCATTAGGACCTGGGGGATTATCACGAGAACGAGCGGGTTTTGATGTACGTGACGTGCATCGTTCGCATTATGGCCGCATTTGCCCAATTGAAACACCAGAAGGTCCGAACATTGGTCTGATTGGTAATCTGGCAACGTATGGTCAGATCAATCCTTACGGTTTTATCGAGACTCCCTATCGCAAGGTCATCAAACGTCTACGAGCCAATAACCCAACTTTGATAGGTCGCGAATTTCGAGGGATTGTTGGTCGTGAATATGAGGATGTGAAATCCGCCGATGGTGAGATACTTGTTAAGGCTCGAACGCGTGTGCGAGTTGACGAAGCTCTGTTTGAGAGTTTGTCGAAGGCATTAGGTGATACAGAGGTAAGGATCAGGCCTTTTGTAACTGAACAAGTAGACTATCGCACTGCCGACGATGAAGAAAACTTCTGGATCGCACAGGCAAATGCGAAGCTGGACAATAAAGGTGAATTCATTGAGGATCGAGTCCTTGCGCGTTATCAAGGTGAGTTTGTCATGGAGTCCGCTGAAACTATGGACTACATGGATGTCTCACCAAAACAGACTGTTAGCGTCGCAACTGCACTCATCCCATTTCTGGAGCATGATGACGTAAACCGGGCTTTGATGGGGGCAAATATGCAGAAACAGGCTGTACCGCTCCTACGCCCGCAATCGCCAATTTGTGGCACTGGCATTGAGCGCCAGGTAGCGATTGACTCGGGGCAGGTGGCAGTGAGCACAGTAAGCGGAGAGGTTGTTACTTCATCAGCGCGTGAGATTCAGATCGTAGATGACCAGGGTGAAGTGCATACCCTCCGTCTACGCAAGTTCGTGCGTTCCAATGGCGGGACCTGTATCAACCAGCGGCCAATTGTACGCAAGGGTGACTATGTCACTGCCGGACAGGTAATTGCCGATGGTTCTTCAACAGAAGATGGAGAACTGGCGCTTGGACAAAACATACTCGTTGCTTTTATGAGTTGGGAGGGTGGCAACTACGAAGATGCCATTCTTATTAGCGAACGTATAGTACGTGAAGATCTGTTCACCTCAATACATATCGAAAAGTACGAGATCGATGCGCGCGATACGAAGCTTGGGCCTGAGGAAATTACACGGGATATTCCAAATGTAGGTGAAGAAGGACTGCGCAATCTTGACGAGCGCGGCATTATCTACGTGGGCGCCGAAGTGGGGCCGCAAGATATCCTTGTTGGTAAGATCACACCCAAGGGCGAGACCGAACTTACTGCTGAGGAAAAGCTCCTGCGAGCTATCTTTGGTGAAAAAGCGCGTGAGGTTAAAGATACTTCACTGCGTGTACCACATGGTGAACGCGGTAAAGTGGTTGAAGTGAAAGTATTCTCGCGAGAGCAGAATGATGAATTACCGCCGGGCGTAAACCAATTGGTGCGTGTTAGTATTGCCCAGAAGCGAAAAATTGGCGCTGGCGACAAAATGGCTGGACGTCATGGCAACAAAGGTGTCATATCGCGGGTATTGCCGATTGAGGACATGCCATTCTTGCCTGACGGTACACCAGTGGATATTATTCTGAACCCGTTGGGTGTGCCCCACCGTATGAATATCGGGCAAATAATGGAAACCCATCTAGGATGGGCTGCAGACGCGCTGGGTATTAAGATTGCTACACCAGTCTTTGATGGAGCTACAGAAGAAGATATCGAAGACTACTTGCGTCGTGCTCATCTGCCAGATACAGGCAAGATACAACTCTTCGATGGACGAACAGGCGAGCCATTCGATCATCCAATTACCGTTGGCTACACCTATATGTTGAAGTTGGCGCACCTTGTGGAAGACAAAGTCCATGCTCGTTCAACAGGTCCATACAGCTTGATAACGCAGCAGCCGCTTGGTGGTAAGGCACAATTTGGTGGGCAGCGTTTCGGTGAAATGGAAGTATGGGCGCTCGAAGCTTATGGCGCGGCGAACATTCTGCAGGAAATCCTGACCGTTAAATCTGACGATGTCGTGGGACGTGTGAAGACCTACGAAGCTATCGTCAAAGGCGAAAATATTATGGAACCTGGAGTGCCTGAATCATTCAAGGTTCTAGTCAAAGAATTACAAAGCCTGGGTATTAACGTAGAGGTTCTCAACGAAGATGAACAGAAGATTCAGTTTGTCGAAGACACCTCGAATGACGTAATGCCAGAGTTGGGCATTAATATATCCGGTTTCGAAGGGGATCAGTAATTCCTTTCATCACTGCTGACACGAAGTGTAGACACGAAAGTGTCGTTGCAGTGATGAAAGGAAACACCAGGAGGCATCATGCTCGAAGTAAACGATTTTAATGCAATACGTATTAGCCTTGCTAGCCCTGAGCAGATTCGTGGTTGGAGTTACGGTGAGGTAACGAAGCCGGAAACAATCAACTACCGCACACTCAAGCCGGAGAAGGATGGCCTATTCTGTGAGCGTATCTTCGGCCCAACTAAGGACTGGGAATGCTATTGCGGAAAATATAAGCGTGTGCGCTTTAAAGGTATTGTGTGTGACAAATGCGGTGTCGAAGTTGCTCGCTCAAAAGTACGCCGTGAGCGTATGGGACATATCGAACTCGCCTCCCCCGTAAGCCATATCTGGTACTTCAAGGGGACGCCGAGCCGTATTGGTCTCTTGCTGGATCTCTCTCCACGTAATCTGGAGCGCATACTCTACTTTGCCCTTTATGTCGTCACACATATTGATGAAGAAGCCCGTCAGCAGGAATTGATGCAAATAGATGAAAAACTCATCGAACTCGATCAAAATCTGGATGAGAAAGTCGTCGAACGCATCGATAGCTTGAAAGAGAAACGTGAAAGCGATATTCAGGTCGCGCTCAATCGCATCACTGAAAATCAGCAGGATATTGAGGCGAGCCGTGAGCAGGAGTTGGAGGCAGCAAGGCAGGCTGAAAGCGAGACACTCGCCGAGTTACGCGCAGCAATAGACCATGAAGCAGAATCTGACATTGTCTTTGCGCCGACTGATAGGGTGCTTGTTAAGCAAGGTGATGTAGTTACAACGAAAGACATCGAAACGCTTGAACGTGTCGCAGAGGTTTGGCGTAACGATATCGCCGAAAATGCACACCATAAAATCGAAGAAGTCAAGTTAGATAGTGGCCGCGAAGCTGAGCGTTTGATGGTAGATTACCAGGGACAAATCGACTCAGCGCAGACACAGTTAGAGATGCAGCGTGTCGATAGGAAACAGCGCCTGGAACAACTGCGACGTGACCTGGAGGGGCTCAAGAAGATGGACCTCATCCAGGAAAACCGTTATCGTGAATTGCGCGATTCCTTTGGTCTCAATGTATTCCGGGCTGGCATGGGCGCAGAAGCAGTACGCGAACTGATCACCGCTCTGGACATGGATAAGTTGGCTGCCGACATGCGCAAAGAGATTAGCTCTACCGTTGGTCAGCGGCGCAAGAAGGCAACAAAGCGATTAAAGGTTATAGAGGCGTTTCGTAAGTCAAACACTTCACCGGAGTGGATGATCCTGACTGTCTTACCTGTCTTACCACCCGATCTACGGCCAATGGTGCAGCTCGACGGCGGGCGCTTCGCGACATCAGATTTGAATGATCTCTATCGGCGGGTGATCAACCGCAATAATCGGCTCAAGCGCTTGCTAGATTTGGGTGCACCAGAGATCATCATTCGTAATGAAAAACGCATGTTACAGGAGGCTTGTGATGCCTTGATTGACAACGGCCGGCGAGGCCGTGCTGTGGCCGGTTCCGGTAATCACAAGCTGAAGAGTCTTTCTGATATGCTCAAAGGTAAACAGGGCCGCTTCAGACAGAATCTGCTAGGTAAGCGCGTTGATTACTCGGGTCGTTCGGTAATTGTGGTTGGGCCAGATCTCAAATTGAATCAGTGTGGCTTACCCAAAAAGATGGCTCTGGAACTTTTTAAGCCATTTGTTATGCGTAAGCTGGTAGAGCAGAACTTTGCACATAATATTAAAAGTGCAAAACGCTTTGTTGAGCGTGTTAAGCCAGAAGTGTGGGATGTGCTTGAAGAGGTGATTAAAGATCATCCTGTGTTATTAAATCGCGCGCCGACTCTGCATAGATTGGGAATTCAGGCTTTCGAGGCCGTATTGGTTGAAGGTAGCGCCATCCAACTACATCCGCTTGTCTGTTCAGCCTTTAACGCTGACTTTGACGGTGATCAGATGGCGGTACACGTGCCGCTATCCGATAAGGCACAGGACGAAGCGCGCCGGCTAATGCTCTCAACACGCAACCTCCTCTCTCCGGCAACGGGTGAGCCGTCCATTGGCGCAAGCCAGGATATGGTGTTGGGGTGCTTCTACCTGACGCAGGATCGCCCAGGTTTGAAAGGTGAGGGGCGTGTCTTCACCGATACTGGTGAAGCTATGTTGGCCTATCAACATGGGATAATTGACCTGCAAACGCTGATCAAGGTGCGTCTTGGCGATACAGAGATATATGATGTACCACCGCCTGCAAAGGCTACAATGCATGCAGATGGGAAGTTAGTGGAGACGACGGTGGGACGTATCATTTTGAATGATGCGTTGCCGGAGCGACTGCGTTTCAAGAACTACCCTATGAAGAAAGAGAACCTCAAGCAGATTATTGGCGAGTGTTTCAAGGAGTATGGACGGGCTAAAACTGCTGAACTGGCGGACGAAATCAAACGTCTCGGTTTCTCCTATGCGACAAAGGCTGGAACGACCATCGCAATCAGCGATGTTAAGGTTCCGCTAGGGAAGCAGGAGGAGCTTGCGAAAGCTGATGCCAAGATTGCTGAACTCGAAGATCAATATCGTGACGGACTTATCACTGAGAACGAGAGATATCAGCAGACGGTTGATGCCTGGAACGAAGCTACTGAGAATGTCACAAAGATGGTAGAGTCGACTCTGGATCCGTATGGATCGATTTATACCATTGCTAAGTCAGGAGCAACCAAAGCCAAGTTCCAACAGATTCGTCAATTATCAGGTATGCGCGGCTTGATGGCAAGTCCATCAGGCAAAATTATCGACATACCAATCCGTGGTAATTTCCGCGAAGGTTTGAGCGTGCTTGAGTACTTTATCAGTAGTCACGGTGCTCGTAAAGGTTTAGCTGATACCGCACTGCGCACCGCTGAGTCTGGCTACTTGACCAGACGTTTGATCGATGTGGCACAGGACGTGATCGTGTCCGAAGAGGATTGTGGCACTACAGAAGGAACCTTGATTACTGAAGCAGACAGCAAAGAAATGATGTTGCCAAGTATACGAGATCGCCTGATTGGCCGTGTCCTGGCAGATCCCATTCCTGGCTTTGACTTGATAGAGGTCGGCGACGAATTAACCGATGAGGTAGTCGATCAAATCGTCGCTGCGGGAGTTAAAGCTGTGCGTGTGCGTTCAGTACTAGGATGCCTGGCGCACCGTGGTGTCTGCCGCAAATGTTATGGGCGTGATCTTGCAGCGAATGCCCTGGTTGGTCTTGGCGCAGCGGTAGGAATTATCGCGGCGCAATCGATTGGTGAGCCTGGCACTCAATTGACAATGCGTACTTTCCATACTGGTGGTATCGCAGGAGCGCAAGGAGACATCACACAAGGCTTGCCACGTGTCGAGGAATTGTTTGAAGCGCGTGTACCGAAAGAGAAGGCTGAGATAAGCGAAATTGATGGAGTGGTAGAAATCGTCAAAGACGAGAATACAGGGGTGCGTACAGTTCGTGTTGTCTCCAGCAATGTCTTCTTCGATGAGTATCATCTACCTGAAGGTAGCCAGATACGTGTCAACAGCCAGGATAAAGTGCTGAAAGACCAGGTCATTGCCTTAATGCCTGCTGAAAATGGTACCGAACCAGTACCTGTGCTGGCTCGTACTGAGGGTGAAGCACTGATAAACCCTGACGGTTTGCTCTCAATTCGCTTTGAGGAGCGAGAAGAGCGCTCATATCAAATCCCGGCTGCCCGTAATATCGTGGTAAATCAGGGCCAGAAGATCCAGGCAGGTACGCCAATCACAGCGGGTCAACGTGACCCACAGGATGTGTTGCGTATCCAGGGACGTGAGGCGGTGCAGATGTATGTGGTCAAAGAAGTGCAACGTGTCTATCGCAATACAGGTGTGTATATCAATGACAAACACATCGAGGTAATTATTCGCCAGATGCTAAGGCGCGTAAAGGTGGATGAACCAGGCGATACCGAGATGTTGCCGAATGACCTGGTGGATCGTTTTGTCTATGCAGATATCAATGCTCACGTATTGGCGGAGGGTGGTGAGCCTGCAACTGCGCAAACGGTGCTTCTGGGTGTCACGAAGGCTTCACTCAATACTGATAGTTTCCTGGCGGCTGCATCCTTCCAGGAGACCACACGGGTGCTAACGGAAGCTGCGATTGAAGCGCAGACCGACCACCTGGTCGGTCTAAAAGAGAATGTGATCATAGGTAAACTCATTCCAGCTGGTTCGGGCATTGCTCAGCGGCGGCGCGAGCAGATTGCCCGCCAGCAGCAGGCAGCAGCGCGACTAACAACATCGACAACAGTTGAGAGTGTTGGTGTTGGAGCAGGTGCAACTATTGGAGGCATGATACTTGACAGCCTGGAGAATGAGTGATAGTATATGACTCCGCACATACGTGAAATATCGGGCGCAGATTGCTGTGCCAATAAAGTGATAGGGAGAATCTTTCATTGCCGACGATCAATCAACTGATCCGTAAGGGTCGCTCGAGGAAAAAAGAGAAGGTAAAGGCCCCAGCGTTACGTTATTCATTTAATGCGCTGAAAAACCGTACCTCGTCCTTGCGTGGGTCGCCACAGAAACGTGGAGTCTGCACCCAGGTACGTACTATGACGCCCAAGAAACCGAACTCGGCGATGCGTAAGATTGCTCGTGTTCGTTTGAGTAACCGGATGGAAGTAACCGCTTACATTCCAGGTGAAGGTCATAATCTGCAAGAGCACTCTGTCGTACTCATTCGTGGTGGCCGCGTAAAGGATTTACCGAGCGTACGCTATCACATTGTTCGGGGTACCCTGGACAGTGACGGAGTCTCAAAGCGTCGCCGAGGCCGCTCTAAGTATGGAGCCAAACGGCCAAAACCAGGACAGGCTGCCGCTCCTAAAGGGCGGTAGGGAGTTGTGGGGCGTGATAGGTTTCGCCCCGAAGAAAACTACCCGATACCACCTGAACGCCTCAGGTAGGTCGGCAAATCACACGTCATCGCGAAGACTCAAAAGGAAGTAGTTTACTAACATCTTCTTCAATAGCGATGAGAGTCGAGTGTCCTCCACAAGGTGGATAGGCACTTGCGTGTAGGCGTCTGTTGAGATTGTAGAGGGTCTCCTTTACAGGTTACCCACTCAGTCGAATCGGCGCCTTTTCTGGTGTTTAGCAGGAGGAGGCAAACCTTGCCAAGACGTAAAAGAGTTGTGCATCGGCCAGATGTACCGGATGCAAAGTTTAAGAACCGGAATGTGGCCCGCTTTATCGGTAAGTTAATGTTAGATGGGAAACGTAGTCTGGCTGAGCGTATCACGTACGATGCGTTTGATATCATTGAGGCCAGGCAGAGGCGACCCCCGCTCGATGTATTTGAGCAGGCGCTGAAGAATGCGACGCCGTCACTGGAAGTGAAACCCCGACGTGTTGGTGGTTCGACTTACCAGGTTCCCGTCGATATACGTAGGGAGCGCGGCAATGCGCTGGCAATGCGCTGGCTTATTCGTGCTGCACGTTCCCGTACAGGAAAGTCAATGTCAGAGAAACTTGCCAGCGAACTGATGGACGCAGCGGCTGGACAAGGCGCGACAATTAAGAAACGTGAGGAGACCCATAAAATGGCGGAGTCAAATAAAGCCTTCGCGCATTATCGCTGGTAGAACCTCTTGCCCGTTCGGGTAACACCGCTATGCGGCTAAGGCGCTCTACAAGCACCTGGCCCGAACGAGAGGAATAACAATACATATGTCTAGAGAATTTCCACTGGAAAAAACCCGAAATATTGGTATTATTGCTCATATAGATGCTGGTAAAACGACCACTACAGAGCGTGTACTCTTCTACACCAAAAAAATTCACCGTATGGGTGAAGTGCATGAAGGTGCGGCTACTATGGACTGGATGCCCCAGGAGCAGGAACGCGGCATTACTATTACGTCGGCCGCGACGACTTGTTTCTGGTTGGATCATCGCATCAACATCATCGATACACCCGGACATGTAGACTTTACTGCTGAAGTCGAGCGTTCCTTGCGTGTACTAGATGGTGGTGTTGTTGTTTTTGATGCGGTTGCAGGCGTTGAACCACAATCCGAGACAGTATGGCGTCAAGCGAATAAGTATAATGTCCCTCGTATCTGTTTTGTGAATAAGATGGATCGCATTGGCGCAGATTTCTGGCGTACAGTGGAAATGATTCGTGAGCGCCTGGGCGCTTCGCCTGTCCCAATTCAGATTCCGGTTGGGCAAGAAAGCAATTTTAAAGGCTTCATAGATCTAATCGAGCAACAGGCAATTATCTTTACTGATGATCTTGGCACGACATCTGATCATACACAGGTGCCTACGAGCATGGAGGCTGAGTTTGAGCAGCACCGAGAGTTGTTGATTGAGCGTATTGCTGAAACGGATGAGGAGTTGACCCTTAAATATCTTGAGGGTGAGGAAATTAGCAAAGAGGAACTGATTGCCGCACTTCGTCGAGCAACAATAGCCGGCACACTGGTGCCGGTACTTTGCGGTTCAGCCCTGAAAAATAAGGGTGTGCAGGCAATGCTGGATGCAGTGATTACCTATCTGCCTTCTCCGCTTGATATTCCCGCTCCAACAGGTATCGATCCCGACACAAACGAAGCGGCTACTCGTAAGGTAGACGATTCAGCGCCTTTTAGTGCACTGGTTTTCAAGATTGTTTCTGATCCATTTGTAGGCCGCCTATCGTACCTGCGTGTTTATTCGGGTACGCTTGAGAAAGGTGCGGCCACTGAAAATAGCACCAAGGGTAAAACAGAACGCATTGGGCGACTGCTACGTATGCATGCCAATCACCGGGAAGATATCGATGAAATCCGAGCTGGTGATATCTGCGCTGCTGTAGGTTTGCGTAACACTTTCACCGGTGATACGTTGTGTGATGCACATCACCCGATTATACTAGAGTCCATCACTTTCCCGCAGCCGGTGATTTCGATTGCCATTGAACCAAGAACTCGTGCTGATCAAGATAAAATGGCGATTGCTCTGAATAAATTGGCGGAGGAAGATCCGACCTTCCAGTTACATACTGATGCCGAATCTGGCCAGACCATCATCAGTGGGATGGGCGAGTTGCATCTTGAAGTGATTGTGGATCGTCTCTTCCGTGAATTTAAGGTTGAGGCAAACGTAGGGCGTCCGCAGGTTGCCTATCGCGAGACGATTACGCGTGAGACCACTGCCCAGGGCAAGCATGTCAGGCAGACTGGCGGACATGGGCAATATGGTGATGTATGGATTAGAGTGGCCCCAAACGAACGTGGCAAAGGCTTTGAGTTTATCAATGCCATTGTTGGCGGTACGGTACCCAAGGAATATATTAAACCCGTCGAGAATGGCATACGTGAAACATTGGAAAATGGAATTATTGCTGGTTATCCAATGATCGACGTCAAAGCTACTCTCTACGATGGATCGTATCATGAGGTAGACTCTAACGAAATGGCCTTTAAGACCGCCGGTTCGTTGGCGATCAAAGAGGCGGCGCGAAAAGCTGCCCCTATTCTACTTGAACCAATAATGTTGGTAGAAGTGACCACCTCCGAGGAATTCTATGGCGATGTAATTGGTGATCTGAACCGGCGCCGTGGAACTATTATGGGTATGGAAAGCCGTGGGACGATGGTTGTAGTGCGGGGACATGTTCCCCTCGCTGAGATGTTCGGCTACGTGAATGACCTTCGTTCAATGACTAGTGGTCGCGCTAATTACTCAATGGAATTTGCGCATTACGATTCCGTGCCGAAGAATATTGCTGAGACAATTGTTGCAAAAGCAACTCGCTAAGAAGAGGGTGAAACGTGGATAGTGCACAATGTGGGAACTGGTAAATGTTTTTCCTGCAGTGAGATCCCAGAGAAGCTTCGGAGCCAAAACAGGGGAGAGGCCTACCGAGTATTGGAACATCCACAAGGGATATTCCTACAACTATAGTCTAATCTTTTATGAATGAATAAAGTGCGATCGCAAAGGTGCAGCCCCTGACGCACGTATGTTTGCACTGAGCACTGATGGAGGATGAGGAAAACTCATGGCAAAGAAGAAGTTTGAGCGAACGAAGCCGCATGTGAACGTGGGGACGATCGGGCACATCGACCATGGCAAAACGACCCTGACGGCGGCGATCACCAAAGTGCTGGCCAAAGCCAGCGCCAGCACGACCTATGTGG
>WNGE01001522.1_pt1 | contig 47270 bp, 65 predicted proteins | sample 5400651 | NCBI WGS metagenome assembly WNGE01 (sample SAMN13153370, study PRJNA577476) | soil metagenome | isolation source: 60 cm soil or saprolite under grassland replicate 2 | place: USA:California | collected 2016-06-15 | reverse complement strand
GGATCACCGAGGGCTGCCATTCGTTCCCGGCCTTCAGCTTCGCAATCGTCAGGTGCTTAACGTGGCCGCCGAAGTCCTCGTAGAGCACGTCGACCTTGAGGCGGGACTTTTCGTTGCCACCGATATCCCTGACGAAGAAACGGATCGTCGGGTTGTCAAGATTCACGCACATGGCAGGCGTCGCTGCCTCCGCACCCTTGACCAACTGAAGCGACTGCGCAGCGCCGCTGAACGGATCAGCCGCTCCCACAACGGTCGCCTGCTTGTTCAGCGTCCAGCCGTCGGTCGCCGAGAGATCGCCCTCGGGAGCCAGCGCATAGCTGGCGGTATCACCCCAGACGGCAAAGAATGGGGAGGGGTCGCCGTACCCGCAGTCGGCGCCCGAAAGAAGCTTTCCGGCCCTCGCCCACTGCCCGTGAGCAAGCAGGTCGCTCATCTTTTTCTGGATCCCCGCCACCTGCTTGGAGACATCGAGAAGCTGTGGATCATCATCGGCCGTTCCATCGTCAGCGACGGCGGTCGTCGCCGTAGTCGCCGCGAACGCCATCACGCAGGCACCGACAGCGAAGGCCTTCATCAACATCCTGTTCAAGGCCGCACCCCTTCATCCGCAGTTACAACACCGCCGCTCGCGAAATGAGCGTGGTCTCAAGAAGCACGACATCCGCAAGGATCTCATCCCCTCTTGGGGGGAGCCACGCGTCAAACCCTCGGATGAGGGATCAGGCGCCGACGTCGTGCTTCGCCGCCGACGACACAGAGAAGCGGGTTGCGGCCTCCGGCTTGGGAATCTGCGCGGGTTCGATTCCCGCTACGCCGCGCGACTCCTCGCCTTCGGCGTCGTCGCATGCGGAGTCAGCTCGCGCGCTCGGCTGCATCTCGCGCTTGAAGCCACTCGCTCGCGGGCGTAGGGTCGCTGCCTGCCGTCCCACATCTGACTGGAGGCCTCATGACCGGGAATGACGTCTCTGTCCATCCTCTAACCAGACAGTCATTCCTCAAGCGCGCGGGGGCAGCGGGCATGACGCTGCTCGGAGGGACGCTATGGCGGACGGCGCCGGCGGCGGCCCGGGCGCGCCGCGTGGCGAAGGTGCGTACGCCGATCGAGCACCTGGTGATCGCTTGTCAGGAGAACCGCTCGTTCGATCACTACTACGGCTACGCGCCGCAGGTGCAGGCAAAGGGATTCGGCCCACCGGCCGGGTACTTTCAACCTGACTCCGCCGGCGGCAAGCACTTCCCGTTCGAGTTCACGAGCCTGACCACTCCGGATCCGCCGCACGGGTGGAACGCGGTCCACCGGCAGTACGACGGCGGGAAGATGGACGGGTTCTGGCAGTCCTCACAGGACAGCATCGGCGACGGCGACGCGGCCATCGGCTACTACACGGCCCGCGAGCTGCCGTTCTACTACAGCCTGTTCGACAACTCGGCGCTGTGCGCGAACTACTTCTGCTCGCTGCTCGGGCCGACGTGGCCGAATCGGTTCTACTTCGCGGCCGGCACCTCGGGCGGGATCACCACGAACGGCGTCTGGGGCTATGGAGTCTTCGACTACCCGATCATCCTCGACCTGCTCGACGCGGCCGGAGTCACCTGGGGCGTCTACAACATGAACTGGGACTCCGTCCCGTTCGGCAACACCGACAACGTGTTCGTGTTCTGGAAGAACTTCGCGCACGACCAGCGCACGCTCGGCAGCAAGGGCTCGTTCCTGAACGACGCACGCGCGGGTCGCCTTCCGCAGGTGTCATGGCTGATCTCGAGCTTCGCCCACGAGAAGGACGAGCATCCGCCCGCGGACGTCTCGGTGGGGATGGGCCTGCAGCAGGAGCTGATCACCGCCGTCCGCGAGTCGCCGCTCTGGAGCAGGTCGGCGTACCTGCTCACGTACGACGAGCACGGCGGCTACTTCGATCACGTGGCGCCGCTCCAAGTGGACGCCTACGGCCTCGGCGTGCGTGTCCCGTTGTGGGTCGTCTCGCCGTACGCGAAGAAGGGACCGGTGACGTCGCGTCTACCGGCCGAACACAGCTCGACGCTCAAGCTGATAGAGGCGTTGCACGGCCTGCCGACGCTCAGGTCACGGAACCACGTCTTCGACTCGTCGACCCCGACGGGGTCGAACTACCAGGCGAACGGCGCGCCGGCGCCGCCGCGCGACGGACGCACCGACATCAGCGACCTGCTCGACCTGTTCGCGTTCTAGCCGCACGCTCGTCGTCCGGGCGTCCGATCGCCGGCTCAGGGCCATGGACGGGGGATCTTCCGCGCGGTTCGATTCCCGCCGCCTCCACCGTAGGCTCGACCAAGCCGTGCGGCCGGTCTGGGCAGGCGCTGCGAGCGTAGATTCCGCTAGTGAGCTTCGCCGTCGGCGCCGATGCCTACGACCGATTCATGGGCAGGTATTCGGTGCCGCTTGCCCCCCAGCTCGCCGATTTCGCGGCGGTCGCCGCTGGTCAGCGAGTTCTCGATGTCGGCTGCGGCCCCGGCGCACTCACGGCAGAGCTGGTCAGGCGGTTGGGACCGGCCGCCGTTGCGGCCGTCGATCCTTCGGAGCCTTTCGTTGCAGCAGCTCGAGAGCGCCACCCCGGGGTCAGCGTGCGACGCGCCGCGGCGGAGCAGCTCCCGTTTGGAGATCAGGCGTTCGACGCGGCGTTGGCACAGCTCGTCGTTCACTTCATGGCAGATCCCGTCGGGGGGCTTCGCGAAATGGCGCGCGTGATGCGTAAGCACGGTGTCGTGGCGGCCTGCGTTTGGGATCACGCTGGCTGCCAGGGGCCGCTCAGCCTGTTTTGGGAGGCGGCGCGGGAGCTGGATCCTGACGTCGAGGATGAGTCGGAGCTTGCGGGCGCTCACGAAGGGCACCTCGCGCAGCTCTTCCAGGCAGCCGGGTTGCACGAAGTCGAGGAAAGCGCTCTCTCGGTCGACGTCGAGCATCCGAGCTTCGAGGAGTGGTGGAAGCCGTTCACGCTCGGTGTAGGCCCTGCTGGCGTTTACGCGGCTGGCCTCGACGAGACGCGGCAAGCCCGGCTGCGCGAACTCTGCCGCGACATGCTCCCGGCACCACCGTTCGTGGTGAGCGTCCGGGCCTGGGCTGCGCGAGGGCTCGCTTAGTCCACCGGTCTTGCGCAATCGTTAGAGGCGAATCGGGATGCCGTGTCGCTTGAAGATCGTCAGCACCTTCAGGAGGACCGGCCGCACCAGACCCGGGCCACTTACGAGGATGTAGTTCGGCGCCGACGCCTGAGCCGAAGAGGCGGTTGCCAGCGTCGATACCAGCGCAGCGCCAACCGTTAGTGCACGAATCACGACCTCTTTACGTTACCGCCGCTGACGGGTTCCAGCGTGCGTCCTCGCTCTAAGATCTCTTCGCGACGAACACGACGAAATCGGTGTCCTTCGTCGGGGCTTCCTCGCGGTAGTCGCCGTGGACGACGATGTCCGTGAAGCCGGCGCGTTCGAGGAGCAGCTGCAGCTCGTTCTTGAAGTAGAGGTTGATGTGCAGCGTGTGCTCCTCCTCGCGAACGAGCTCGCCGTCGCGCCACATGCCCGCGCGCATCTCGTACGTGACGCGCTGCTCGAGCGGATCGAAATCGACCACCCTCGACTGCAGCGCATAGTCCGCTCCGTCCGATCCACGCCTTCGCTCGGCCGCCTCGAGCGGCTCCCGCGCTCGCGACATCGCCGCGCGCTCGTCCTTGAGCCAGTACCGCCACGGCAGGCCGCCGGAATACGGGTTCTCGTTGTCGAGGACGAGCGTGCCGCCCGGCTCGAGGTTCTCGTAGAAGCGAGCCAGGGCCTTGGCGTCCTGCTCGCGGGTGCTCCCGAGCCCAAACCCGCCGCAGACGAAGATCGTCGTGTAGGTGCGCGGCGGGTCGAGCTCGTGCATCGGCTGCACGAAGAGCGTCGGCGCTAGCCCCTCGCGCTCGGCCCGCTCGCGGCAGAGCGCGATCATGTCCTGGGAGACGTCGCAGCCGTCGACGTCGAGCCCGGTGCGGAGGTACGGGATGAGCAACCGGCCCGCGCCGCACGCGACGTCCAGCGCGGGCTGACCGCGCTCGACGTGCTTTTGGAAGTACGGGATCTCGGGCCCACCTTGGTTGAACTCGGCCCACCACTTCGCAACGAGGCCGTAGTGCCAGGTCTTCGACGTCTCAGGCATGGGCTGCCTGGGAAGGATTACGAGTTCTTAGGCGGCGACGCTGCGCCAGAGCGTCCGAATGTCCGAGAACTCGGCAACCGCCAGCTTGATCGACGGCAGGAACTCGCGCACGGCTGCCAAGGCTCCTGGATCGGACGGGTCGGCGAAGGCGACCAGAATGCTTTGCTCCGCGAAGCGCACAGGCACCGCGGCGAAGCGGCTCCCGATCGCGCTCGGGAGCAAGCGCATGACCTGATGATCGACACCGACCGAGGAAAGTCGAACGTACGGGAGCTTCCACTGCTCGGCGAGCGCGCGGGCGAGCTCGTCCTCGTACACCCAGCGGCGTCGCAGGAGCACGCGGCCGACGAGCTCTCCGGTCTCGCGGCTCTCGACCAGCGCCTCGGCGAGCTGATCGGCGTCGATGAAGCCCTTGCTCACCATGAGGTCGCCGAGTCGCACCGGCGGATCGGAAGGAGTGGAGCCACGCGGCACGACCTCGGGGGTGGCCGGAGCCACGTCCGACGCGCCCGCCGCGATCGTCCTCGCGCCGAGCCGGTTCGTCGTGGTCCAGCTCCTGAGATAGGCGTTGACATTCGCGTCGTCGTCGTCCCGGAACTGAATGTCGAGCGTCCGATCGGCGTTGACGGCCGCTTTCGCGCCCAGGCGCAGGAAGTAATCCCGGAGCGCCTCGACGCGGGTCGGGTCGTCGAGCTGGACACGCACCGCGAAACGGCCGGGGCCGGAAACGGCGACGAGGTCAGCGTTGTGGGGAGGTTTCGAGGTCAAGGGCTCTTTCGTGCCGCGGGTCTCTCAAGTATCGGACGAAAGCGGGCCGCGCATTAGCGTCCGGCGTTGGGCGAGCAAACGCCGCCGCCCGAGGAAGATCGCCGCGCCGATCACGACCACGAAGATCGCAGCCGCCCATCCCACAGCGATCGGCCAGGCAGACCGAGACCCGCCGGTCTCCACGCGGAGCAGCCGGATCGGCTGCTGACTGCCCCTGACCCGGTCGCCAAGCCTGAAGCCCTGCGGGGTGCCGCCGGTGCGCACGACGACCTTCTCGCCTGGATGGGCGTTTGTCGGGCTGAAGAGGAAGAACAGGGCCGAGCGCGCAGTCGGGGCCGTCGCCGTCGCTACGACGGAGAACGCGACCACCAACGGGCCGAAACGTGATCCGAGGACACGCATCCCTCCTTCCTTACACCCGGCTGTCGTATCGGGTTCCCACGACTGCATGCGGCTGCGGCAGGAGCCGAACGTCCGAATCGTCTGGGCCTAGCCTGTAAGAATCGTTCCGTGGCCGCGCTCGCAGAGACGGTCGAAGAGCTGCGCTCCGACCGCACCCACGGAGGAAGCTGGATGGCCCGCCAGGCGGTCGAGGCCCTTCTCGAGGTGGCGGTCGAGCCGGCCTCCTCGACTGACGAACTCCTGAACAGGCTGCTCGACGCCGGCCGTGAGCTGGCCAGAGCCCGGCCCGCCATGGGGGCGATCACGCACGCGGTCGGCCGCTTGGTGGCCGCAGCTCATACGGCCTCTCATCTGCCGCCGGACGAGCTTCAACGGCTGGTGTCCGAAGAAGGGGACGGGCTGATCGCGAGCCGCGAGCGTGCGGCCGCCTCGATCGCAATCCACCTTGCCCCCTCGCTCCGAGACGCAATGGTGCTCACGCACTCCGCCTCGGCCACGGTTCGCGAGGCCGTCGTCCACACCCCGCCGGCGCACGTCTTCTGTACGACCTCGGCGCCGTTCGAAGAAGGGCTTCGGCTAGCGGAGGACCTGCGCAGCGAGGGTCTCCATGCCGAGGTCGTCGAGGGTGACGATCTGATCCGAGCGCTCGAGGGCACCTCACTCGTGCTCGTCGGCGCGGACACGATTTACCAAGACGGGTCGGTCAAGAACAAGGTCGGGACGGCTCCGCTGGCGGAGACCGCGCGGCGGATCGGAGTCCGGATGGTCGTAGCGTGCGAGCTGTTGAAGCTCGCGCCCATCCCTCCCCCCGCGGTCGAGGACGAGCCTGAACTACGGGACACGACCGCGCCCGAGCTCATCGACGAGATCGTCACCGAGGAGGGCCCGGTCGTGCCCGAGGACGTGCGCTCGGTGATCGAGCGCACACCTTTCCTGCGGGACGGCTACCGCCTCTTGAAGGGCTCGTGACCGGCTAGGCGAATCGGCGCGGCGCTGTTACCGTCCTCGACATGGCGCGAACGAGAGGGTCGGGCGACTCCTGCACAGAGATGTGCAGCGTTGTGCGTGGCGGGAACAGAGACTGCGGTCTTCTCCCGCCCGATTTGAGAATTCAGACTCAACGGACTCGCTTCTCCTTGAGCTGACTCACTCAATCAAGAAACAAACAACTCGCCCGGCCCTCTGCGCCTTTCCCGCGGCTGTCGAAATCACCTAGGCATCTCGTCTGCGCTGCGCTAGCTTCGGTGCGCGGTGGACATCCAGGCGGCGCTGGCGACAGACGCAGGTACGAGCGGCAGATCGAGCGGCTTCACCAGCGCTACCTGCTCACGAGCCGCCTCTACGAGATGCGGCAGAGCGACGTCTCGCTCCCCTCGATCGTGATGAACCGCGGCAAGGTCGCCCGCCTCCTTGCGCGAGAGGTGGGCGAGGGGCGGTACGAGCTCGAGCCGGGCGAGCTGCGGACGATTCGCGCCCGGCACAAGACGCGTGAGGTGTTCGCCTGCCGCATCACCGACCTGATCGTCCACGGAGTCGTGTCCGACATCGTCCAGGACACGGTCTCGCCGCGCCTGTCGCGCCGTGTCTTCTCGTACCGGAAAGGCCTCTCCTGGCTGAACCCGATCGCCGAGCTGGGGAGGTACTTGCGCGCCGAGCGAGGAAGGCACACAGACCCGAAGTCCCGCGGCGTCTACGTGCTCCGGCGCGACGTCGACTCGTACACCGACTCGATTCCGATCGGCCGCGACTCGCCGTTATGGCCGATGCTCGCGGCGGAGCTCGGCGCTCCGCTGCCGCCGCTCCTCGAGCAGGTGATCCGCGTCGAGATGCGCGTCCCGGAGGGCGGGATCGTCTGCCGCGTCAAGGGCCTGCCGATGGGCCAGCCGATCGCCGCGATCATCGCGAACCTCTATCTGAGCGAGCTGGACCGGGAGCTGGAGACGATTCCCGGCGGCTTCTACGCACGCTACGGCGACGACTTCCTCTTCGCGCATCCGGACCCTGCTGTCGCGAGGGACGCCGAGTCCGTGATCGACCGGATCCTCGACTCGCTTTGGCTGACCGTGAACGCGACGAAGCGCCGGACGCTGTACCTGACGACCGCCGGCCGTGCCTCCGCCGAGTGGCAGGACGCGAAGGGCGCGTCGTCCGTCCCGTTTCTGGGCACGAGCATCTCGGCGGACGGCACGATCGGGCTCGACGACAAGAAGGTGCGTTCGCTTCTCCGAGAGCTCGACCGGAGGACGTCCGTCACTGCTCGGACGCTGCGCGGTGCCGGGCGGGAGCAGGCCGGCCGTGCGGTCTGCTCCGTCGTCGGCCGTGCGCTCGACCCACGCAGCGCGCTGACGCAGCAGAGGTCGGCGATCGCCCTTCGGCGCGTCGTCACCGACCGCCGGCAGCTCGAGCAGCTCGACTATTGGATCGCCCGGATCGTGGTCAAGGCGCTGACCGGCCGGCGCGACGCGCGCGGGTTCCGCGAGATCCCGTACCGGAAGCTGCGGCGAGACTGGGGGCTCGTCTCGCTCGTCGCCGCCCGGAACCGGCGGCCGAGGGCGCGCGTATGACGGCGGGCGAGACGGCGCTCGACAGCTGGCTGCGCAAGCAGGCCGCGCGCGAGCGCCGCGTCGTCGTCCTCGAGGAGGGCCTGCTCGGGGATCGGCTCTGGCGCTATTCGGCCTACCGCCTTCGCTACTTCTTCCTCAGCTACCTGAACGAGTCCGCGCTGCACGCGGTCTCGGTGCTCTTCCTGTTCCGTCACCTCGCCTGGGGGAACTTCCGGCTCGTCATCGTCGCGACGACGGCGACCGCGTTCGTGGCGGCCTTCTGGTGGGGCGCGCTCGGGGCACTGCGCGGCCAGGTTCGCGACCTCCACCGTTCGGGCAAGCCACACCGCATCGAGCCCGCGATCGCCGGGTGGCTGACGCTGGCGCTCTTGCTCTCCGCGGTGGTGTTCGCCGCGGCGGTCGGCTGGACGGTCTGGCGCGCGAGCGACGGCAGCTTCGGCGTGGCGGACGCGTTCATCGCCGCGCTCCTGCTGCGGCTCGCGCTCGATCTGCCGGTTCGGTGCTACCACTCGGGCGTCTACGCGATCCGGCGCGTGTACAAGCCGCTCGCCGCCACGCTCGCGCCGGAGTTCCTCGGGCTGGCGGCGATCCTCGCTCTCTGGCCGCTCGTCGGCGTCTGGAGCGTCGTGGCCGGTTCGGTGCTGACGACGGTGGTCGTGACCGGTCTGACGTGGCTCTACACCCGCCGGGTCTACCACTTCCTCGGCTTCGCTCCGCTGCGCGAGGCGGGGTTCGAGGCGATGCGCAGATCGCTGCGTGGGGCAGTACGCGAGTTCCTGACCGCCGGCGGTTCGCACGCGGTGATGGCGCTCGACGCGCTGGCCGTACTCGCCCTCCTCCTCGGCGCGAAGACCGACTCGAGGGCGCTGGTCGTCCTCTTCCTCGCGATGCCGACGATTCGGGCCGGCGCGGAGTGGGCGCGGCTCCTCTATTTCGACCTCAAGCGGCTCGAGCTCCGGTTGTTCACGAACCTGCGCAAGCGCTTCGAGCGGCACACGCTGGAGCTCGCCTGGCTGCTGGCGCTCGTCTTCTGGGCCGTCGCAGCAGGGATCGCCATGGGTTATTACGGCCGGGACGTCGGCGGGCTGGCTGTCGCGCTCCTGGGCTTCTTCGTGGCCCGCTCGCTGCTCGCCCGGGCGCAGATCCAGGCGTTCGCGGAGCGCGCCTACGGCTCCGTCCTCGCCACCGGTGCGCTCTGCCTCGCCGGCTTTGCCGCGGTCGGCCTCGTGGCCGACGGCGAGACGGCCCGGCTCGGAGCGGTAGGGCTGGTCGCCGCTGTCTGCGCCGCCGCGCTGACGCGGGTCGGCCGGGCGGCACGCGCTCACGGAGAGCCCGGCACCGCGCTGCTCACCCTGGAGTGGCTGCGGCGGCTCGGCCATGTCCGCACGCCGGTGCGGATCGGCTCGGCGCGCGTCGTTTCGGCGGGCGGCCCGGAACGTCTCGACGCGCGTACCAGGGAGGAGCGCAACCGCTGGCGGCTGTCCCAGCTCGCCGAGCGGACGGCACGGCGGCTCGGGCGCGTGGGCGCCGCGGCCTGGATCGGCCCGGACCGCCTGGTCTGGTTCGAGCCGGCGGGCGAATCGCCGCGCGTGACCGCCGACTGGCTCCAGCGCGTCAGCGGCGGGCTGATCTCCGAGGTACTGGGGCGCGAGTGCGCGAACGGGGAGGAGGCGCTGCTCGCAGCCGGCCGTGGCGAGCTCCTCGGCTACGCGAGCCCGCACCTCCTGACCGCGATCTTTCCCGTCGACGTGGAGGCCGCGCGTCGCAGGTTCGAGGAGCTCGTCCCGAACGGCGTCGTCTACTCGCCGGACGAACCCGTGCCCGCGAAGCTCGCCGCCCTGCCCGCGGCGGAGCTGCGGACGATCCTGCTGGATGCGGTTGCCTTCGCGCGCGACCTCCGCGGCGGCCGCCGCCGCTCGAGCTTCGACGTCACCCCCCTCTGCTCCGGCGGCGAGCTTCGTTTGATCTTCGTCGCCGAGCCGAGCACGCGACGCCAGGCGCGCGGCCGCTGGCGGCACCACGTGACCGCGCTGAACGTGCGCGGCGCGATCGGCGGCGTCCGCGTCGCCGCGCATCCGGCGCGGGTGGGGCGGCCGGCCTTCCTGCGGGCCTGACGAAATACACTTGGGCTGTGGGCGCCAGCACCGACGTTCTGCGGCGCGTTGTCCTCTTCTCCGGCCTGAAGGACAAGCAGCTCAAGCGGATCGCGGAGGCGATGGCCGAGCGCACGTTCGCCGCCGGCGAGAAGATCACGAAGGAGGGCGAGATCAGCGTCGGCTTCTACGCGATCGAGGAGGGCCGGGCGCGGGTGACGATGAGCGGCGAGGACGTGGGCGAGCTCGGACCGGGCGATCACTTCGGCGAGATCGCGCTGATCGCGGAGACACCTCGGGCGGCAACTGTGACCGCCGAGACGGAGCTCCGCTGCTACGGCATAACGTCCTGGGACTTTCGCGCGCTCGTGGAGCGGAACGGCGAGATCGCATGGGAGATCCTCGCGTCGACGGCGAGGAAGCTCTACGAGAACGCCGAGCGCGCCCGGGGAACCCCGACGCGCTTTCCCGCGTAATAGCGGCATGCGCTCACGGCGAATGCTCGGGTTGCTGCTCGTGGCGGCTGTGCTGGTCCTCGCCTCCACGGCGGCGGCGAAGGACTTCGGGCCCGGGGATCTCCGCATCTGCAACAGCGAGCGCTGCGTCGCCGTCACGGATCCACAGGTGTTGCCGCTCCTCGGTTCCTTCTACTACGGCGGCCCGCAGCCGAAGGTCGCTCTCCCGCCGAGCATGCGCTCGCCCTACTTCGAGCTTCGGTTCCGCAATGGCTACGTGACCGGGATCGTCGCGACGCCCAGGCTCGATCGCTTTCTCAGCTACGGCGTCTATCTCGGGCGCTTCCGGCGCGGGCGGTGGTACCGCGTACCTCCGCGGCTCGGGCGGGAATTTCGAGAGCTCACGGCCTCGCTCACGCCCCTCCGGCTCACGCGCGAGGCCGTCTCGAAGTCCCGCTGAGCGGTTCGGCCAAACCGAAGTACGGCGCGCCACGTATCTACCCTCTTGGAGGTCACCCGAAGAAGGGGGAGAACATGAAGCATCGCTTCCAAGGAGGTCGCACCGCGCTTGCGGCGGCGGCGCTACTCGCCGCGATCCTTGCGGCGACCGGTCTCACGGCTGCGGCGGCAGCGACCGGCCAGAATGCATTCGTCGTCCACAACCTCGTCTCCGACGTTCCGGGTCTCGCCGACCACACGGATCCGGATCTCGTCAATGCCTGGGGCCTGACGTCTTCGCCGACGTCACCCTGGTGGGTCGCGGACAACGAGACCAACGTCTCGACGCTGTACCGAGCGGACGGCAGCAAGGTCTCGCTCGTCGTCAAGGTGCCGAACGCTCCAACCGGCGCTGTCTCGAATAGCAGCGGCAACTTCGTGGTCACCAACGGAACGAGCTCGGGCGCAGCCCGCTTCCTGTTCGACACCGAGGAGGGCAAGATCCTCGGCTGGAACCCGGCCGTGGCGCCAACCGAAGCCGTGGTTGCAGTCGACCGCTCGAACGTGGGCGCGATCTACAAAGGCCTTGCGATCTCGTCGACGGAGAACACGCTCTACGCCGCCGATTTCCACAATTCCCGGGTCGATGTCTTCGACGGCACCTTCCACCTCGTGACGAATCCGGGAGCCTTCGTCGACCCCAACCTCCCGGCCGGGTTCGCGCCGTTCGGGATCCAGAACATCGGCGGTCAGATCTTCGTCAGCTACGCCAAGCAGGACGCCGACGCCGAGGACGAGATCGCCGGTCAGGGTCTCGGCTTCGTGGACGCCTTCGACCAGAGCGGGACGCTCCTCGGGCGGGTCGTCAACCGCGGTCAGCTCAACGCGCCGTGGGGTCTCGCGCGAGCGCCCGCGAGCTTCGGTCCGTTCGGCGGTGACCTCCTTGTCGGCAACTTCGGCAACGGCAGGATCAACGCCTATGAGCCACAGGCCGACGGCTCCTACGAGCGTGTCGACGCACTGCGGGGCGACGACCACATGCCGATCGAGATCGACGGCCTCTGGGCGATCGCCTTCGGCAAGGGAGCCATTGCCAACAACGGCCCCACCGACACACTGTTCTTCACGGCCGGACCCGACGACGAGAGCCACGGGCTCTTCGGGACGATCCGGGGCAACTAAAGGACGGACTCGCCGCGGTAGGGACCAAAAGGTCCCTACCGCGGCGCGAGCGGTTCCTACGCCTCGGCCGGCTTGAACAGGCCGAAGATGGCGCCGACTGGATCCTGCAGCACCGCGATCCGGCCGATGTTCGGGATGTCATCGCCTTCCACGAACGCGGTCGCGCCGAGCTCCTTCGCCTTTGCGACGGTCGCGTCGACGTCGTCCGTTGCCAGGTAGGGCAACCAGTGCGGCGGCGCCTGCATGCCCTCGGGTGCGGCCATACAGCCGGCGACGTCGACCTCCCCGGCGCGCTGGAAGATCGTATACGTGCCCGCGTCGCCCATGCCCATGTCGCGCGTCGTCCAACCCAGCACCTCGGTGTAGAAGCTCTTGGCGCCATCGACGTCGCTCGTAATGAGCTCGTCCCACAGGAACGTTCCCTCGCTGATGGGAGCCTCACCCTCCGGCGAGTACACCGAGAAGACAGCCCCCTGTGGATCGACGATCAGCGCGAACCGTCCGATCTCGGGCATGTCCGACGGCCCGAAGGCGATCTTGCCGCCGGCCGCCTCGGCGCGCCTCGCCGTCTCGTCGACGTCCTCGACGAGGACGTGGCCGAGCCAGTGCGACGGCGCGTCGCCCTGCGCGGTGCCGAATCCGCCGTGCATCTGGTCGCCGACCTTGATCATCGCGTAGTCCATCTCGCCCGGCTTCCAGACGTCGAGCTCCCAGCCGAGGAGCTCGGTATAGAAGGCCTTGGCCTTCTCGGCGTCGGTCGAGTTGTTCTCATGCCACACGAACTTTCCGATTGCGGTTTGCACACCTGTGCTCAACCCATCACCTCCTGTGACGATTCGTCCCCGAGAGCGACCCTACCCGCTCAGTTGCTTTCTAAGGGTGACGATCTGGTGCTGACCGCTAGCGGACGGCTTTCCCGTTCGCAGTCACGACGAGCCAGAGACCGCCCTGCGCGTCGGAGGGCGATTTAAGTCTCTGTTAACCCTGAGCCCCTCGCGCCACTAACTCGGTGGGTAGCCCGAACAGGGAGAACAGCGTCGGGTCGCTGAAGCCGGTGATTTCCGCGATCGAGTCGCCGTCGAAGGTCAGCACCATGATCCCGTAGGCGCGGTAGACGTCGGCCTCCCGATCGAGGACGTAACCCGCGAGGGCGGGCTGGCGGTTCGCGCGCGTGGGGAGGAGGCGGATCTCGTCGAGCGCGCCTCCGGCCGGGACGGTCGAGAAGAAGCTTCCGATCGCTTCACGCCCGCGGAAGAGGAGCGGGGCCGGCGGCATGGTCATGATCGCGTCCTCGCGAAGCAACGCGACCAGCCGGGGGACGTCGACGGACTCCCACGCCTGGACGTACCGCCGCACGAGCGAGTGTTCCACCGAGTCGCCGGGCGGCGTTCGCGCGAGCTCGAGCAGGCCGTTCTCGCGTCGCTGCTCGAGTGTTGCCCGGGCGCGTTGGAGCGCGCTGTTCACGCTTGCTGTGCTCGAGCCGATCAGCTCCGCGACCTCGCTCGCCGCGAAGCCGAGGACGTCGCGCAGCAGCAGCACGGCCCGCTGGCGCGGCGGGAGGACCTGCACCGCGGCCAGGAATGCGAGCTGCACGCTCTCGTGGAGGTCGTACCGCGTTCCCGGCTCGGCCGCGGTCGAGGGGAGCTCGGCGAGCAGAGCGTCGGGATACGGCGCGAGCGGGATCGCCTCGCCCTCCGGCGTGGACGGATACGGCGAGGGCATCGGTGCTTCGGGCCGGTGGCGCGCCGCCGCCTTCAGGCACACGTTCGTCGCGATCCGGTAGAGCCAGGCCCGGAAGGAGCTGCGCGACTCGAACCCGGAGAGATGCCGCCAGGCCCGCAACAAGGTTTCCTGGAGGGCGTCCTCCGCGTCCTGGAAGGAGCCGAGCATCCGGTAGCAGTGGACGTGCAGCTCGCGCCCGTACGGCTCGGTCAGCGCGCGGAAGGCCGTCTCGTCGCCGTCACGTGCTGCGGCGACGAGCACGGCCTCTGCCGGCGCGGCCCCAGTCGTCACCCGCCGAGCCTACGCCTGCCCAGAGGGCGGGGCGGCGCCGAGCTCCGTCCACGCGGGCGGTGCGAACGCCTCGCCCGGGACGCCGCCGATCGCGAGGTACTGGAAGCCTTCGTCTCCCGGAACGATCCGGCGGAGCTGGGCCACGCCGACCCGGGCCCAGACACCGGGCTCGAGCCTGTGCTGCTCCCCGTCGAGGTGGAGAATCGCCGAGCCCGCGAGCGGGACGTAGAGCTCCTCCTGACCGGGATCGCCACCCCCCTCGCCGTGATGGTGGTTCGGGTACTGGTCGAAGTTCGGCGGCAGGTCGAAGACCTGCATGCCCCACGACGTCACGCCGAGTGAGGCGCGCGCGCGAACGACCATCCCGTCGTAGAAGGACTCCATCTCCTCGAGGCGCTTGATCGTTGCGTCCGGCAAGGGGTCTCCTTTCTCGTGGCGGTACTGCCACCGATTGAGATCCTCACGCCGGCCTCAACTCATCGGTCGCCAGGCGGCGAAGGTTCGCGAGCGCCGTCTCGCGGATCCCGCGAAACCGGCGCCGGATCGCCACCGCGCTCATGATCCGGCCCGCCAGGTTGCGCGGCTCGTAGTGGGTCTCCACGCGGACGATCGTCCGGTCGCCCGCCGTCGGCTCCAGGTCGAAGGCGAACCAGAAGTCTCGGAGGAACCTCGAGAAGCCGAACGAGTCGCCCTCGATCGAGTGGGCGAGCCGGCGCTGCGGTGTGCTCTCCAGGCACCGCTCCACGGTCCACCCGGCCTTGCCGTTGAGCTCGACCTCGCAGCGGCGGACGGCGCCGACGCGCTCCTGACTCCCGGACTCGATCGTGACGCCCTTGACCATCGGCCAGATGCGCGGAAGGTAGTTCGGCGAGTCGACGAGCATCTCCCAGATCCGTGCGGCCGGGGCGTCCACGGTCGCCTCGCTCATGCCTTGCAGGGTGCTGTCCATCTGAGCCTCCTCCTTGCTGACTTCATAAACATATAGTGATAGATGAAGAAAAATCAAGTAAGATCCGGCGGTGAGGCAGAGGCGGACGTACGACCAGTACTGCGCGCTCGCGCGGGGGCTGGAGGTGGTCGGTGAGCGCTGGACGCTGCTCGTCATCCGAGAGCTGGTGCTCGGGCCGAAGCGCTACACGGATCTCCTCGACGGCCTGCCCGGGATCGGCACGAACCTGCTGGCTCAGCGGCTTCGCGAACTCGAGTCGAGCGGCGTCGTCCTCCGCCGCCGCCTTCCGCGGCCGGCAGCCTCCACGGTCTACGAGCTGACCGAGCTGGGACGCGGCCTCGAAGACGTCGTTGTCGCGCTCGGGCGGTGGGGTGCCGCGTTTCTCGGGGAGCCGCGGGCGAAGGATGCCTCGCGTGCGGGGTGGTACGTGCTCTCGATGCTCGCGACGTTTCGGCCGGAGCTGGCCGCCCAGCTCGACGAGACGTTCGAGCTCCGGGTCGACGACGACGTTTTCGAGATCCTCGTCGCGTCCGGCAAGGTGGCGGCCGAGCAGGTGCCGGCCGCACGCAGCCCCGACTCGACCCTGGCGCTCGACGTGGAGGGCCTCGTCGGTCTCCTGGCGGGCTCGCTGCCCGTGCCAGAGGCGATCGAGACGAAGCGGGTCCGCGTCGAGGGGAGAGCCGGCGCGCTCGAGCGTTTCGTAGAGCTGTTCCGCTGGCCCGAGCTAGAGAACAGCCGCGAAGGCGCGCTTCCCGGCACGTAGCACGGGCTCGTCGCCGCTGTCGAACGGGTCGGTCACCTCGACGCCGCGGTTGCGCAACCTGCGTACGGAGCGAGACCATGCCCAGACATGCTTTGCCCCGAGCCCACCCGCGGACCGTCCGTGCCAGAACATGGTCAACAGCACGTGCTCGGGTTGCACGGAATTCATGCTGCAATATTCACGGTTCCCGGACCGTGGCATACTCGGAATAGAGGTCATTCCTAGCCGGGGGTGCGGCCGCCCGGAACCGCACCATGAGTCTCAGCGAACATCCGCCGCTTCCCGCGCCCGGCGAGGGCAGACGTTTCCACTGGCCCTTCGCCCGGTTCCGCGACGACACGCGCCGCGTCCTGCCCGTGCTCGTCCCCGTCATCGTCAGCGGGGCCGTCGGACTGGTCCTGGCCGTCTGGTGGTTCGTGTCGACCGGCCCCACGTGGCCCGACCTCGCCGGGATCGGCGTTCTGCTCGCCGCCGCCACGGTCGCCGAGGTGTTCCCCGTACCGATCGAGGGCGTCGCCGGCAATACGTCGCTGGCGACGATCTTCCTCGTCTCCGTCGCGGCGATCTACGGCTGGGCGGCCGGAGGCATCGTGGGCTTCCTCACGATGGTGCTGGCCGAGGCCTGGCGGCGGCCGCCGTTCGTGCGGATTGCGTTCAACTGCGCGCTCTACGTCGCCACCGCGATCGCCGCGGGCGGCGCGGCCGCCGCCGTCGACGACGGTACCCTGGTCGGGCTTGTCGTCGGCGCGATCGCCGCCGCCGCCGCCTTCTACTGCGTCAACATGCCCCTGCTCGCGGCCGTGGTCTCGCGCCAGCGGCAGCGCGAGTTTCTGCCCACGCTCCGCAGCTACGTCCTCCTGACCTTCGCTCCCTTCGCGATCATGGCGTCGCTGACGGTGATCCTCGTAGTCCTGTGGGACAGGTCGCCGTTCGTGGCCGTCGTGCTCGTCGCGCCACTGCTTGCGATCGGTTTCTACCAGCGGTGGATCCACGCGGCGCTCGATCGGCTCCGCGAGTTCGACCGGCTGAAGGACGAGTTCATCGCGATCGTGTCGCACGAGCTGCGAACGCCCTTGACGTCCGTGTACGGAGCGGCCGTGACCCTGCGGGAGTACGAGCTCGACGACGAACGGCGGAACGCGCTACTCGAGATCGTCGCGACCGAGTCCGCCCGCTTGGCGCGCCTGCTCGACGACATCCTCTGGGTGAGCCGGCTCGATTCCGGCCGGGCGGACACGTTCATCACGCGGGTCGAGACAATCGCGCTCGTCTCGGACGTCGTGGATGCGACGCGCACCCACCTGCCGCCGACCCTGTCCCTCGAGCTGCACCAGCCGGCGGCGACGACGCCGGTCGCAGCCGATCCGGACAAGCTCCGGCAGGTCCTGGTCAACTTGATCGAGAACGCGGTCAAGTACTCGGACGAGGGGCGGATCGAAGTTCGGGTCGAGCCGCAAAACGGGACGATGCGCTTCAGCGTTCGGGACGAAGGTCTCGGGATCCCACTCGAGGAGCACGAGCGGATCTTCGACAAGTTTCACCGCCTCGACCCGAACATGAGGCACGGCGTGGGAGGAACGGGTCTAGGCCTGTACATCTGCCGCGAGCTCGTGGAGCGCATGGAAGGGCGAATCTGGGTCGACTCGGAGCCCGGCAAGGGCACCACGTTCAGCTTCGAGCTGCCGCTCGCTTCGTCCCGCTCCTGATCCCCCTCCAAGGGGAGGGGAGGAGGCCTTGTCGGTGCCGATGAGAGGGCCGTCCCCTGTCGCAACGTGCGACGCCGTCACCAAGGAGCAAACCGACATGCATCTTCCCCGCTGGCTCGTTCACCTCACCATGGTTGCGACTCTCATTTCAGGCTCGGCCCTGTGCGCCGGCTGGAAGTGGGAGCTCGTCCCGCTCTTCCCGCACTAGTCGCCCTGAGGGAGCGCCCGGTTCGCCCGGGCGTTCCCCCTTTCGAGTGATGCGTTAGGGTTGGGTGGGACGCAATACTGAATGTCCTAGCAATCAACTACCAGATGATTCCGGTGCGGCCCCGGGAGTCTGAGGGAGAAGTCCTTGAGAAGGTCGTGCAACATCCTGTGCGGTATTGCGGCTTTGGTAGTGGCGCTTACCCTGCCGGGAATCGCGCGCGCCGACGAATCGAGCGACGGCTGGACCTGGAACGACGGCGCGGCCGCGACCGACGGTTGGACGTGGAACGACGCGGCTGCCAGCGATCCTGCACCTGCAAGTGATCCTGCTCCTGCAAGCGATCCTGCACCTGCGAGCGGCGAGCCTGCGCCGGACGGATGGACTTGGGGCGACGAAGCTGCGCCAGCGCCCGATCCCGCACCGACCCCTGCCCCTGACGGGTGGACCTGGGATGGGTCGGCCGAATCGGCGCCGTCCGCCGGCAGCTAGCCCCGCTCTCCGAGTCTTTTCGCAGCTGCAACGATCGCGTCGCGGCCCGCCTCGAACTGCTCGTTCGTGAGCCGGATGTACGAGTGGCGGCCGAGGCTCCGTGGAAAAACACCGGCGGCCTCGACCGGCGGAGCGTCCCCGAGGTCGCGAACCGCGAGCAGGCACCGGACCGGAAACCGCCACCGCCAGCGGTCGCGCCCCGGATCGTTCTCCGGATCGCCCGTCACCTCGACGACCGCGAAGATCGTCTGCCAGACCGATGCGTAACAAAGCGCGAGATCGTCCTTCTGGACGTTCGGCCGGCGCGTGGACGAGTGCGCACGGAGGGATTCAGGATCGACTCGCTCAGTGAGCGGGCGGTCGCCCGTCCCGCGGACGAGCAGCCAGTGTTGCTGCACCCGTGCGACGATACTCGCCGGTGGTCGATGCGAGTAAGCGGGAGCGGACGCTCGCGCGCATCCGGGAGCTGTGCCTCGGGTTGCCGGAGACGAGCGAGCGGCTGAGCCACGGCGCGCCCACCTTCTTCATTCGCGAGAAGAAGGCATTCCTGATGGTGCTGACCGACCATCACGGCGACGGGCGGTTCGCGATCTGGTGCGCGGCGCCTGAGGGGATGCAGAAGATGCTCGTCGACGCGGATCCGGAGCGGTTCTTCGTCCCACCCTACGTCGGCCACCGCGGGTGGCTGGGCATGCGGCTCGACCGGGCGTTCGACTGGGACGAGCTGGCCGGGATTGCCGAGGATGCGTTTGCGGAGGTGGCGCCGGCGAGGCTCGTCGAGGCTGCACAGCTCAGCGCCGAGGCGGATTGAAGGAACACGAGGGCTCGGTCGACTTCCGCGGCTTCCGCACCTGGTACCGCATCGTCGGCGAGCGCGGCCCGGGGAAAGACCCGTTGCTGTGCCTGCACGGTGGGCCGGGCTCGACGCACCACTACTTCGCTCCGCTGGAGCGGCTCGCCGAGGCCGGGCGCGCCGTCGTCGTCTACGACCAGCTCGGCTGCGGCTGCTCCGACCGACCGACCGACGTCGACTGGAGCCTCCAGCTCTTCCTCGACGAGCTTGCAGCTCTGCGGACGCAGCTCGACCTCGAGCGCGTCCACCTGCTCGGCACGTCCTGGGGCGGAATGCTCGCGCTCGAGCATGCGCTGTCCGGCTTCGGCGGCCTGACGAGCCTGATCCTCAGCTCGACGCTTGCGAGCGCGGAGGAGTGGGTGGTGGAGGCGAAGCGCCTCCGCGACGAGCTACCTGCTGACGTCGTCGCCGTCCTCGACAAGCACGAGCGGGCCGGGACGACCGACCACCCCGAGTACGACCGGGCGATGGAGGCGTTCGACGAGCGCCATTTCTTCCGCGGCCCGGAGAAGCCGCCGGAGCTCGAGCGGATGCTCCCCGAGCGAGGCCGGAACGTCTACCGCGCGATGTGGGGGCCGAACGAGTGGACGGTCACGGGCGCTCTCGAGGGCTGGGACGTCCGGCCGCGGCTCCACGAGCTCGACCTGCCGACGCTGGTGATCCGCGGGCGGTACGACCTCTGCACCGAGTCGATCGCGCAGACGCTCCTCCGCGGTCTCCCGGACGCCCAGGAGGTCGTGTTCGGGCACAGCTCGCACACGCCGGTGCTCGAGGAGACAGACCGCTATCTCGAGGTCGTCGGCGCCTTCCTCCGCGAGGTGGAGGCTTAGGTGCCGGGCTTCTTGTAGGTCGGGACGACCGAGACGAGCGCCGAGGCGGCGTTGCCGATCGGGATCGGCCGCATCCCCGTCGTGATCTTGAAGAACATGCGCGACGAGGGCGGGAGCGGAGCGGCGGCGAACCCGTGGCCGCCGCCGATGACATTACCGGCGGCGTCGAGGACGACGGTCGAGAGCTCGACCTGGGAGACCGTCAGCGTTGGGTGGTCGTTCTGCACCTCGCCCTCCACCGACCCGGCCCACGAAGGCTCGAACGGGCTCGGCACGACGCGGATGGCCGAGAGGCCCGGCCGGACGCGTGAGGCGGGGCCGCCACCGCCCGTGGTGACGACCACCTCGAGGCGGGCGATCGGCGCGCCGCCCGGAAACATCAGCTCACCGCCGAGCGCGTGCTCGGATCCGGCGGTGATGTCCGAGACGCGCGTCGTCGCGGAACCGATCAGCCGGTTGTCGGACATGACGAAGTTGACGAGCACCTTGACGTCGAGCGCGTCGCGCTGCTGCGACTCGTTGGCGAGGATCACGCCGTAGCTGACGATGCTTCCGAAGGGCAGGGGCCGAATCGACCAGCCCGACTTGACGACGTGGATCGACGGCGGCAGCACGGCTCCGATGACCGTGAGCGTTCGCGACGCACGACCGGCGCCGCCGCACGCGACGTAGACGCGCGCCGCGCCGACGGGTGTGCTGCGCTCGACCTTCCACTTCCACGAGGCGCGACCACCGGCCGCCGTGACCGAGGGAAGGTTCTGAGTCTTGCCGCCCTGGTAGCGGACGGCCGCGCTGCAGCGGACGCCGCCCGGGTTCACGGCGACGGTGACGGAAACCTCGTTCCCCTGGACGACGCGATGCGCGCCGGCGAGGAAGCGGATGCCCGCCGCGCGACCCGTCGCGGAGCCCGCGAAGGCGAGCACCAGGCCGAGTGCGGCGAGGAGGGCGGAGAGGCGTTTGGCGGCTGCGAACACGTTCATAACGGGAGGCGTGCCGCGTGCGCCTGGCTTCTAAGTCGTCCGGAGCCGAGGGCGCGCCGACCCCTGAGATGAGGGATTCCTGTGTTAGTTGCCCACTACTTGGACAAGCCAGCGCCGTTCGCGCTCGCGGTCGAGCTCGATGAACATGACGCGCTGCCAGGTGCCGAGGCAGAGCTCGCCGTCACGCACCGGGACGGTCTCACCGGCCGTGCCGAGCAGCATCGCCATGCAGTGCGAGTGCCCGTTCCCGAAGGCCATGTCCTCCGGGCAGATGTTCTCCGTGCGCTTGTCCCAATCGTCGTGGGCGTAGTAGGTCTCGCGGGGGACGAGCCGCTGCAGGAGCTCGGCGAAGTCCTCGAGGAAGCCCGTCTCGAACTCGTTCACGCGGACGCAGCAGGTCGTGTGCGGCGAGTAGATGCAGGCGATGCCTTCGCTGATCCCGCTCTCGCGCACGGCCTCGTTGACCTCGTCGGTGATGTCCCTGACGGACAAGCCGCCGGCGGTTCGCAGCTGCGTCTCTCGCTGGTAGACCCTCACCGGCCCGTATTAAAAGGGTTCGCGGCCCCGGAGTCACGTCGGAACTGTCGGAGCCGAGCGAAAGCTTGCGCTTTCGCTCGCGCGAGGTCCGCCGCTCATCGCGGGAAAACGCGCGGGGGCGAAGCCCCGCGCTCTCATAGATCTGGTGGGCGACGGCCCGAGCGGTGCAGTCGGCGGGCTAGTAGCCGGGCCCCTTGTTCGTCGTCGTGCCCTCGGTCGTCGTCCCTCCGCCCATGCCGGCGGAACCGGCAACCGTGATCGCTCCTTTCATCCCCTTGTCCTCGTGCCCGTCGATCGGGCAGTACATCTCGTAGCTCCCGGCCTTGGCGAGCTCGACCGTCAGCGTCGCGGACTGGCCCGGCTGGATCGAGCTCGTCTTCTCCTCGACGCCGTTCCCCTCGATCTCGAGCGCGTGCGCGATGTGACCGATGTTCCGCACCTTGAAGGCGACTGTCCCCGGCCTTCCGACGTCGACCGCGTTCGGCGTGACCGAGAACTCGGCCTCCGAGATCGTGACGGTCTGCTGCGGCGAGCCGCTGGTGGCCGGAGAAGGAGTGGACTTACCGCCTCCGCCACAACCGGCGAGCGCGAGACAGGCGCCGATCAGAACGGCGATCCTCCGCATGTCGTCTGGACAGTACGAGAGACGCCTCGGTTCGGTTTGCCCCGGCGATCATCGAAAGCATGGTCGTTTGGCGCCACCTGCGTGCGATCGGGCTACTGCCGGTGATGGTCGGCGGCGCCCTTCCGGGACTGATCGTGTGGCGCACGGATGAAGCGGGCTCCGGGTGGGCTGGTCCGGCGGCCTTGCGCTCCTGCCGACGGCGCTCGGGGCGGCGTTGATCGCGCTCGGCCTGCTGCTCGTCGCACGGACCGTTGCGCTGTTCGTGAAGGTCGGGAGCGGAACGCTCGCGCCGTGGGATCCGACGACGCGACTCGTCGTGCGCGGCCCCTTTCGGCGCGAGCGCAATCCGATGATCAGCGGCGTCCTGTTCGTTCTCCTCGGCGAGGCGGCGCTGGCGGCGTCGGTGCCGTTGATGATCTGGTTCGGTGCCGTCCTCGCTGTCAACGCGATCTACCTTCCACTGGTGGAGGAGCCAGGCCTGAGCCGCCGCTTCGGCGAGGAGTACGAGTCTTGTCGAGCCCATGTCTCCCGCTGGCTGCCGCGCCTGCGGCCGTGGGATCCGTCGGGCTGAGCCACTCGTGCGTCCCGCCGCGGCGGTACCGTGTCCGACGCTGGGCCCGTAGCTCAGCTGGTTAGAGCAGCGGACTCATAATCCGTTGGTCCCTGGTTCGAATCCAGGCGGGCCCAAATCCAGCCGCTTAGCTACGCGGAAACCGCATGGATAAGCGGGTCAGGTGTGCCGTGAACGCCAGCCGTGTTCAGATGGTGGCGCTACCGGTGGCGCTACGCGGCGGCGCCGATCAAGTCAGCGGAGGCGGGCGGCGGCCAGTGAGCCAAGCTTTGGGCGGCCAGAGCGGGCGAAGGGTCAGACCCGTGAGTGCGTCGATCGCGGCGTCCAGGTTTCGCAGCATCCCCGCGATGTCACCCGCCTCGGGGTTCTCTCTAAACAGAGCGATTGACGCGTAGACGCCGTTGACGGCTCCCCACTTGGCGCGGTCGGTCGAGAATCGTCGGACGAGTCGGATCTGGTATGTCTCCCAAGCTGCCGAGTGGAGTCCAGCGGCTGCAAACCACTCGCGCGTGAACGCGCCGGCAAGAACGTTCTGAGTGAGCTGGCGCATGGTCAGGAGCTCGGCGAGGACGAGGAGCCTTGCCTCGTCGTACTCGCGCCGGCCGCGCAGCCACTCATTCAGAAGCGTGGCCACCACGCCGCCGCCGAGCGCGGCAACCGTGAGCGTGAGGGCATCCACCGCGCGGAAGGCTATCCGGCGTCTAAGCGGCTGAAAGGCGCTCGAGGTGCTCGTCCGACCCAGGCGCGGTGCCGAGAATGGCGCCGCCGATGCAGTCCCGGCCGACCGCCGGCAGACCACGCAGCGCCCGCGGGTCACCGGGTAGCCGGTAGGTCTTCCGCTCCAGCTCCCAGTCGGTTTCGGCGGTGAGCTTCCGCACCTGCCGGACGAGCCGTTCGGCTTCCCGCCGGCGTGCCTCTTGGAGGCTAGGCGGCAAGGTTCAAAAGGTCCGCGGGCTGGCGCTGCTGCTCGTGCCGCGCGAGCCTGATCGCCTCAGCCTCGGCCAACTCCTCGTCGGGAACCTCCGGCTTCGGCGGGGGGCGACGGTCACGGTTCGGGTCGTAGGGTGCGTCCCGTCGGTTCCACATCAGCTCGCGTGCCGTCGCTGGGCGGCCGGTGCGCGTCGGCAACAGGCCGAACACGGTTGGGTCGACGACGAGGAACCATTCGCCGACGCTGAGCTGCGGCGCCGGTGTCGTGACGATGACGACCTGCCGGCCGAACGGGTCGAGCGCGAGCCTCGAGGCCATCTTCGGGCGAGCGTAGACAACCGGGCGGATGCTGTCCTGGATACATGCATAAACTGTATTCACATGGCCACGGTTGAGACACGCCCGATGCTGCTCACGGTTCCGGAGGTCGCCCGGCTGCTCCGCTGCTCCCGGCACAGTGTCTATCGGCGGATCGCTGACGGGTCGATCCCGGCGGTTCGCCTCGGTGAGGAACACGGGCCGCTCCGGGTGCCGAGCGACGAGCTCGACCACTGGCTTTTCGGTGTCGCGGCAAGCCGCCACGACGAAGGGAGCGCGGCGGGATTCGTGGCCTCGTCGCGCTCCCAAGGTGCCGGCCGGTGAGCTGCGTCAGCATTACGGACGAAATCCTGCTTCGCGGGATCCAGCGCGGCGTCGGGCCGGGCGGCCTGCGCGAGCTGACGCGGGCGGTCGCGGAAATCCCGTCCCCGGCATTGGAGAGCCGTCAGCGGAGGCAGGCGAGCCTGGAGGCCGACGATTTCGGCCTTCGGGGCGATGAGCGGCGCAGCTTCATCGAGGAGCGCGTCGCGAGGCTGCGCGCAAATCCTTTCTCGACCCTTCTGCCGACGACGACCGTCGCCGCGTCAAGAACGGCAACCCCGTCCCGCATCATGCTCGACCGCCTGCGGCGACCACACGTCGAGGTCACGCTCAGCAGTGGCGCCCGGCACGGGCTCGAACAGGAGATCCAGGCGTGGGCGCCGGAGCGAGTCGAGACCGGCGGCTTCCTGTTCTCGCACTACGGCACAGAAGGCGGACAGGTACACGTCTGCCACGTCTCGGGACCAGCCCCCGACTCGCTGCATCGGCGCTGCTCGGTGACGATAGGCCGCGTCGCCGACGTCCGCGCCACGTTCCCGGACTTCCTCGCCCGCCAAGACTTGATCCACGTGGGCTCCTTTCACACGCACCCCGACGGTGATGGGGAGCCGTCCCAGGCCGACCGGCGAGCATGGGCGCGGATGCTCACCCCGCATTTCCCGTCGTACGTCGCGGTGATCGCGACCCCCGGCCCGCCCGGGCTCGGCTGGGGCGCCCCTCGGTTCCATGGATGGCACACCTTCAACGACGGCGGGCGCGTGATCGTCGAGCCCGCCACGATCATCGACTGAGAGGAGACCATGCCCAGAGTCGTTCCGAGACGAGCACGGCAACCAGACCCATACATGCCTGGGCCGACGCCGACACCGCCTCCCATCAGGGCCCCCACGGTCCGCGTCATCAGGTCATTCACGGCCGGGGCGCATCTGTTCACCGAAGGCGAGGTCTTCGCGTTCGACTCGCCAGTCATCCAGGCGATCATCAACGAGTACGGCAACGAGACCGTCACCCGCTACCTGCAAATCATCCGCAACTAAAGGAGGAACCTGATGGCAGAACCGCTGATCAAGTCGTCCTCGCCGAAGGAGATCCCGAGCCAGCCGCCGATCACGATCGTCAGCGAGCCGCCCGCGGCCGGCGCAAACGTGTCGCTCGAGCAAGCCCTAGCGAACGCCAAGCGGCAGGTCGACGCAGCGAAATGAACCCCACCCGGGAGGGGCGAGGGGGTCGATCGTGACCAGCGAAGCGAGAGCGGACACCCCGCTCTATCCGGATACCCCCCCGGACGGCGACTCCTGAATGGCGCGTCCGCGTTACGGTCGGCCGCACCGGCGTGTGCGAGCGAAGTACGAGCGTTTGGTGGCGGCGGGTCTCGCCGTGTGCGCCAGGTGCGGGGAGCCGATCCGGCCTGGGACGCCGTGGGACTTGGGCCACGACGACGATGACCCGGCCCGGTACGTGGGCCCGGAGCACAGGCGGTGTAACCGTGCGACCGCCGGGCGGCGAAGCATCGACCTGACCCAGTATCGGGACGACCCGGAGCGCGGCGTTTTCTGGGGCCCACCGGGCCGCGAGGGTTGGGAGCCGCGCGTTTGGTCGAGGTGCTGGTTCACGTGGCGATAAGAGCCCGGCTCCTCCTCACCCTGCGGGAGGGCCGCGAGATAGGGGCGCCTTTCTGCTGCCGCCTCCGCTACGCCATCGCGGAGCTACTCAACCCCGATGCCGAGCAGTGCGTCAAGCGGGGCGTCCGCTTCGGCACGGACCGCATCGAGTACGTCCCCTGCGGGCTCCTGCACAAAGCAGCGGTGACGCACCGGGAGCACGAGCACACACTCAATCTGCGGGAGTTCACCAGGTCGTGATGCGGGTCTGCGGCGGCGACCATGGCCGGTGCGGCCGGGTCATCCCCGCCGACCAGCGTCGCTGCCCCGACTGCCAACGCCACGACAACCAGCGCCGACATGCACGCGACAAGGCGCACGGCAGAACCACGCAAGCATGGAAGCGGCTACGCCAAACTGTGCTCGGGCGTGACGGCTACCGCTGCCGAGACTGCGGCCACCAGGCCGAGACCGTTCACCTGCATCCGGCGTTGCGCGGCGACCACAGCCGAGCCCAACCCGAACACTGCGTCTCGCTCTGCCGCTCATGCCACGGCCGCAGAGACGCGCCACGAGCGCACCACTAGCCTCGAACCGACGCACGGGGAGGGGGCGGCTACCGATCGTGGACAGGGAGCGTCTGCTCGCCCCCACGCAGCTATCCGCGAGAAAAACTCGCTAGTCCGGGGCTCCGCTGAAAGAAGGATTCCCTGCGGCGCATCCTTGAGCCAGAGACCGCCTAACGGCCCTCGCCCGGACGAGCGATCGGGAAGGAAACCGCCCCTGCCGAGAAAACGAATGAGATGACACGAAAGGTGCTCGAGGGCATATCGTGTAATTCAACTGTCGAGACCAAAGGAGACCAGCAGAGTGGCGATCGATGTGACGCGAGCTCAGCAAGAGCTTCAACCGCAGGAAGACCTCTCCGCATACGCGGGTCAGTGGGTCGCGCTACGTGACGGTCTAGTCGTGGCTGCCGCGCCGAACCCAGCGGCGCTTCGCGAGAACCCAGAGGTGCACGCGGACGACGAGCTGGTCCCGGTCCCTGAGCCGGGCGCCGAGTACTTCCTCTAGCAGCGGCAAGTCAGGGGCCGTGGCGCCGCTCGTTGCCTTCGAGCTTGACTACCTGACCGAGTTCGGAAGTGGCGGCGCACGTCGCCCCTACCTCTGGCTTCAGGTGACTGGGCCCGAGGGTAACTCACTCCCGATTAGAGGTCTCATCGACACCGGCGCCGACCGCTCATCGCTCCCGGCCGAATATGCAGCCCTCCTCCGCCTCGACCCGAGTGACGTCGCGATTGAGACTGGCCAGCAGGTCAGTGGAACGTTCTCGGTGTGGACGTGGCCGACGACGCTGCAAGCATTCGTCATCGGGCAGCCCGAGTACGCGTTCGAGATCCACCCGACGTTCACGCCGGGTTCGCTTACTGGCTTGTGGGGACGCTCGGACTTCCTTCGGCTCTGGAACTTCGTGCTCGACGAGGGCAACCAGCGGCTCTACCTGAGCTCGAAGGTCGAAGCCTGACGCCATTCAAGCCGCTCAGCGGACGCGTGTGCGCCCGTTGTAGCGGCAGCGTTCGCGCCAGGTGAGGAAGTCGCCGACGCGGATCAGCGGCCTTGAGTAGCCCGGCCATGATTCGACTGGGCAGGCGCGGAAGATCGCGTCGACGGCGCGGCGTTCGTAGCCAAGCTCGGCGAGGTCGGTGCGGGTTAGGACGGCGTCGACGTTCGCGAGGCGTTCGGCTGCCGGTGGGCGGGCACTCATGTGAGCGTGCCATCGTGAGGGTTGACGACGGCGCGGGGACTTGCCGGCGCGGTGTCAGTGCCGTCGTCGTCGTCGCCGTCTCCTATATAGGGAGACGACGGCACGACGGCAGCACCTCCTGGATCACCGGAGTGGCCTGAAAATAGGGTGCCGTCGTCGCCGTCGTTTGGTGCTGACGACGGCACCCGCCAGCATTTCGCGTTGCGCGGTTTCCCGGCCGGCCCGATGCAGTATTCGAGCTGCTCTTCATCAGTGAGCGCGTCGAGTACAGGCCGGATCGTCTTCGGGTCGGCGCCGATGCCGCCGTCTTCTTCCTTACGCCGGAGCTCGGTGACCGTACGCCATTCGCTGTCGGCGAGCGCCTCGAGCAGCTCGGCGCGGATGTCGCGGGTCTTGCCGTCGTCCGGGTCGCGCCGGAATCCTTCCTCACGGTTGAACAGCAAACCCCAGGCGGTGCTGATGGGCAGGTCACCGTCGCGGTCCTTGAGGAAGTGGAGCCTTGCGTAGCCGTCGGAGACGCGTTGTAGACCGAGCACGACCTCGGCGCCACGCACGTAAGCCGACGAGCCGAACAAGTCGTGAATCGAGAACTTTGTCCCCGGCACTGGTTTTCGACAGTGAACGGGTAGCAGGAGCGCGAACCGCAGCCGCTCGCGCCAGGCGTCGAAGCGGCGCATCAGGTCAACCGCCTCACGTTCGGCATTCGAGTCGCCCGCGTGCAGTTTGTACAGCGGGTCAGCTGCAACGAGTGCGTATCCGCCGGCTTCGAGCACGCGTTCGACCTCGGCAATGTGTCGCTCGTCGGAGTCGAGCTCGAGCCCATCCGGTACGCGCACATAGTCGACGAGGTCGCTGTCACCGAGCCCGGCTTCGCGCAGCCGACGCTTGATCGTCTTTAACCCTTGCTCGGCGTCGATCACGAGCGCGCGGCCACTGCTGCCCTGCCAGTCGAGAAAGCTTTCGCCGAGCACGATCGCGCGGATGATTTGGAGCATCGCGGTCGTCTTCCCTTCGCCTGTGTGGCCGCCGAGGATGAGCCGCTGGCCGCGAACCACGAGCGGGCCGAGCAGCTCGTCGGACCAAGGCGGGTCAGGGAGCGCGCAGATGCCGCGGGCGGTCTGGACTGAAAGCTCGAACGGCTTGTCGTCACGCTCGCGCTGCTCCGGTTTTTTGCTTGCGACCGACCGGGCGATCCGCTTAATATCGCGTTCATTCAGCGGCGGCTTGCAGCGTTCGCGGTTCACTGCTTGCAGCGCCGCCAGGATCTCGTTTTCGCCCATGCCGCGGCGGCGCATGGTCCCGGCTAGCGAGGCGAGTGTGTCGTCGCGTTTTCCTTTCGGGATTACGTCGGCGACCGGTTCTGCGCGTCCGTTGCGTCGCGTCTCGGCGAAGTAGGCGAGGACAGCGGCGGGTACGTCGCCCAGCGGCATCGCCCACGGTTCCAGCCCGCCCAGCCAACGATAGACCTTGTTCGTGGTGGGGTGGACGCTCGGCGGCAGGACGCACATGTGCGCGCCGACACGCAACTCGAGCCCGTCGCGCGCGGCTTTCTCAACACTGTTCGGGGCGCGGAAGTAGAGATGGTGGCGACCGCTGCCGGTCAGCGCGACCGGTGTCTCCGGTAGCGACCCATCGGTACTCGACGACGGCGAGCTTGGACGGGCCGAGCACCACGCCTATGTTCCAGCGGCTGCCCCAGGTTGCCCACTGGCCGGCCGCGTGCTCGACGTCGCGGTCCGGCTGTGTCTGCTGCCAGCCGTTACCCTTTGCCTTCTTGCCGTCGACACGGATAAGCGCCCAGCCGAGCTCGCTGTAATGGCGCGCGTGCTCGACGAAAGCGGCGACGGGTGTTAAGCCCGCCGCCGCCTGCTCGTTAGAAGGGGATGGAGTCATCCTCCACCTCGGCCGGCACGTCAGACTCAACCTCGACTGCCGTTCCGGTTGCCACTGCCTTCTCGACGATGATCTTGTAAAGCTTGAAGTCCTTCCCCTCGGGGACGCCGTGGAACGCGACGCCGAAGCTGTCGCCCGGCTGCGGGTCCTTTTTCTGGACTTCGTTCTTGGCGACGGTTGAGTTGGCGTGGAAGCCTCGCTCCTCGCCGACAGCGATCGGCTCGCCTCCTTTTTCTGTTGAGCCGGGCTCTTCGACGAGCACGGTCACGATTCGGTATTCGCCGTATTCGCTGTGGCGTGTGTCGACGTCGGTGACGACGCCGAAGAGCTTGTCGCCCTTCTCGTGCTCCCACCATTGGGCGAAGCTGTCGAGCCGTTCGGATATGGTTCTCATTGCGCGTTGCTCCTTTCTGCGGCCCGGCCTCTACCGGGCCGCTGTCGTTTAGGCGGCCGGCTTGCTCATCGATTCGGCGAGCTGCTGTTCGAGTTCCGCGCGGGGGATGCGCCATTGGCCTCCGACTCGGACGCGCGGCACCGCGCCGCTGGTCACGAGCTGGTAGGCGACTGTTCGCGAGACCCGCAGGAACTGGCTGAGCTCGTCGACGGTGAGGAAGCGCCGCTCGTCTGTGTTGGACATGCCTTTCTTTTACCAGATACTTGCGGAAGTTCGCTACTTCGTTTAGTGTTCGTCAAGCGTAACTCGCAAGTCCGACCAGAAAGGGAGGCCCATTGAGCGACGAACCGCAAGCGAAGGCATGGCCGAAGGGGCTGGAGGACGAGTTCCCAGACGGCCCGCCAACCGTCGTTATCGAACACCGTGGCTGCCGGCTCGTGCTCCGGTTCGCACCCGGCGATTTCTTCGGTGAGGGTCAGCTGCAGGAGCTGCGCGTGCTGCCCGGCGAGACCGGGGAGTTGCGACCGCGCGTGCTGCGCAGATTTGCGCCTGACGCTGAGCTCTATCTCGCCTACGCACGCGCGGCCATGCAGATTCTCGGTCCTGAAGGGACGCCGGAAAGCCGCATCGAGAAGTGGAGGGGTGCTGCCGAAGCGCTCCGGCAGATCAGCGGCCCCGGCCGCGGCCTCAAACCCGAGTTCTATCGAATGATCGCGGAGAACTACACCGCACTGGTGGACGAGGGCGAGCCCCATCCCGTGAAGGCTCTCTCAGAGATCCACCACGTCACGATCAGCGCCGCGTCGCGATGGGTCAGCGAGGCGAAACGCCGCCGGCTGATCCGCAAGAAGGTGTCCACCTGATGGCGAGTGCCTGGGTCCGCCGCGTCGCGCTGCGGTCCGGCGCGGTTCGCTGGCGTGTCGTCTACCGCTTAGGAGGCAGGGAAGCACCCAGGTTGTACGCAGGCAGCTTCCAAACGGCGAGAGAGGCTCGTGCGCGCCGTGACGCGGTCGCTGGGATGCTCGCGACGCGGACTGTTCCTGATCTGCGGTCGCTCGAGGTCACGGTGACGCGGCCGCCGACGCTGGCCGAGGCGTGCGAGCGCTGGCGCGGGTCGCGCCGCGACGTCACAGAGGGGACTCGCGTGCTCCACCGTGTGGCGCTCTCCCGAGCTTTGCCGGTGCTCGGCTCGAAGCATGTTGACGAGCTGACCGTCGCCGACATGGACACGCTCGTCCAGGTCCTCGCCGCTGCCGGCAAGCGGCGCGAGACGATCAAAAAGACGCTGAAGTACGTTGCTGCGGTTCTCGACGAGCAGGGGCTCGCGGAGAACCCGGCCCGGTCGAAACGGATCCGGCTGCCGTTCGAGGAGCCGGTCGAGATCGAGCCGCCCGAGGCCGGGCATGTCGAGGCTGTCTACCACCTGCTCGCGTCGAGCTACCGGCTGCCGCTTTTGTGGCTCGACTGGTCGGGTGCCCGTGTCGGCTCCGTCGAGACGACAACGGTCGACGACTACGACGAGCCGAGGCGCCGCGTCAAGCTGCGCGCCGCGACACAGAAGACCAGGAAGGCACTGTGGGTGGATTTGCCGGACGTGCTCGCCGACGCGATCGAGCGGGCGCTGCCGCCCCGGGAGGACCGCGTCTCAACGGCGCCATTGTTTCCCGGCGTGACCGCTGACCGGCTGCGAACCGCGATCGCCCGCGCCTGGAAAGCCAGCGCGGTTCCGGTGTTCAGCCCGCACGACCTGCGCCACCGGCGGATCAGCCTGCTCCACCGGCAGGGGCGGTCATGGGCCGAGATCGGCCTGATGGTGGGGCAGCGGAAACTCTCTACGACCGCGGACACGTACACGCACGTCGTCGTCGACGGCGAGCTCGACTACGAAGGGATGCTGCGATGACAGACAACCAGTTCGAGCCGATCAACGAGCGCGAGACGCCGGATGGCGAGCCGATTTATGGCCTCCATCCGATGATCTTCCAGCTTCGGCACGAGCTGTCCGCTGAGCTCGGCCGGAAGGCGACTCTCGAGGAGGTCGCGGCCGAGTGGAAGCGACGGAAGCGAGAGTTTCTGAACTGACCTGAGCCGCGCGTACTCAGGTGGTGGCGCTACCGGTGGCGCTACCGTCCGCTAGAAACGCGGTTTTGCAGGGGTGTTCGAATCCAGGCGGGCAGGGGTGTTCGAATCCAGGCGGGCCCATAGCCTCATCATTCCGCTGTATCAGTACGCCGGCTGGAAGCAGGGCACGTATCAACTCAGCACCACGCTTGGAGGCGTTATCGACTTGGCGGCCGCTTGTGCGGCGGCGGCTAGACCTGACCCGAATCCCTGAGCCTGTCCGAAACCGACTTCCCAGGCGGGCTTCGCTCTCTCCATTCAGTCAACCTGCTCGTGTGCGAAACAAGGCCGGTGCGCATGATCAGTGGCTCCGTGCAGGTGCTCGCATCGGTTCATTGGCCCGGGTTGCGCGTCGCTGGACGCTCTTCCTGCTCCTCGTGCTCTCGCTCATCCCGGCGTTCGTCTACCGGTCCTGGCTCGACGCGCAGACGGCGGCCGTGGTCGTGCTCGCCACGACCAGCGACACGCCGGTGCTCGGCTGGCTGGCGAGGTCGCTGACCGACGATCCTCGCGTCGCCGAAGTTCGGATCGCCGGTCAGGAGGCGACGCTCGCGCGGCCGGGGCACGGGAAGCGCTGGCCTGCTGTCGTCTTCGTCAACGGGGCGACCGAGCGCGGGCACCTGCACCCGGACGTGCAGCGGCTGGCGCGCGGGCTCGCGCGCGCCGGGTACCTCGTCGTCGTCCCGGAGTTGCCGGGCCTGCGGCGCGGCGAGATCACGCTGCGAACACTCGCGGCAACGGTCGCAGTCGGGCGCACGACTGCGGCGCGGCCCGACGTCCAGGACGGCCGCGTCGGCCTGGTCGGCGTCTCGGTCGGGTCGAGCCTGGCGCTCTGCGCGGCCGAGGACGGCCGTCTCTCCGGCCGCGTCTCGGCCGTCGCCGGCATTGCGCCGTATGCCGATCTCGAGGACGTTGCCATGCTCGCGACGACGGGCTATGTCCGGATCGGCGGTCGCCTCGTGCCGTACGACGCGGACGACTTCGTGCAGCTCGCCGTGGCGAGGTCGCTCGCCGCGAGCCTCCAGGCGCGCCGGGATCGCGAGCGGCTGGTCCGCCGCCTCGCGGCGATCCCGAACGGGCGGGACGATCCGCTGCGGGGTCTTCGCACGGACGGTCTCGGCCGGCAGGGTCGCGCGCTTGTGCGCCTCCTCCTGAACCGCGATTCGCGGAGGTTCGACGCGCTCTGGCGTGGGCTTCCGCCGGCGGTCGTTGCGGCAGCGCAGCGCCTGTCGCCGGTTAGAGGGCTGGCCCGGCTCGACGCTCCCGTCGTGCTCGCGACTTCGCCGACCGACAAGTACTTCCCGGTCGCGGAGTCGCGTCGCCTCGCTGCGCGGTCAGACCGTGTGCGCGTCACGGTCACGTCGTCACTCTCACATGCGATCCCGCACCCATCCCTCAGCAGCGTCGGCGACGCGCTCGCCTTCGACGCGTGGGTCGTGCGCGGCCTGCGCGCCTTTCGGGGTGACCCTGGCTAGCCGGCTCCCGGCTGGACGAGGCCTGACTCATAAGCGGCGACGACCGCCTGGACGCGGTCGCGGAGGCTGAGCTTCATCAGGACCCGCGCGACGTGCGTCTTAACCGTCGCATCGCTGACGAACAGCTCCTTCGCGATCTCGGCGTTCGAGAGGCCGCGTGCGACGAGCCTCAGCACCTCCAGCTCGCGCGGGGTCAGCTCCTTCATCTCCTCCGGCTTCGCATGCGGCGCCGGCCGTCGCGCGAACTCGGTGATCAGCCGACGTGTGATCGAAGGCGCCAACAGGGCGTCGCCGTCCGCGACCACCCGAATCGCAGTGACGAGCTGCGCGGCGGGCGCGTCCTTGACGAGGAAGCCGCTCGCCCCGGCGCGCAGTGCCTCGTAGACGTACTCGTTCAGATCGAAGGTGGTCAGGATCAGGACGCGGGTGTCGGCGGTGGCGGCGACGAGCCGCCGCGTTGCTTCGAGGCCGTCCAGAACGGGCATGCGGATGTCCATCAGCACGACGTCCGGCCGGAGGCTCCGGGCGAGCTCGACCGCCTCGGCGCCGTCGCCGGCCTCCCCGACGACCTCGATGTCCTTCTCCGCCTTGAGGATCATGCGGAAGCCCGTGCGGACGAGCCCTTGGTCGTCGGCGAGGAGGACGCGGATGCTCACCTGGTCGCCGAGCCGAGCGGGAGACGCGCGCGGACGCGGAACCCGCCGGACGCTTGTCTGCCGCTTTCGAAGCTGCCGCCGACGACGGCGACGCGTTCGCCCATTCCTACGAGGCCGTGACCATCGCGGCTCTTCCTCGCTCGCCGTTGCCCGTCGTCGGAGATGTCGAGCTCGAGCTGGTCGACGGCGTACCGCACGACCACGCGCGCGTGCGCAGGACCGGCGTGCTTGAGCGTATTCGTCAGCGCCTCCTGGACGATCCGGTACGCCGACACGTCGACGCCCGGCGGTAGGGGGGCCGGGTCGCCGTCGACGCGGAGCTCGACCGGCAAACCGGCGTCGCGCACATGCTCGACCAGAGCCGCCAAATGCCTCAGGCTCGGCTGCGGAGCCAACGCGAGCTCCTCGTCGCCCCGGCGCAGGACGCCAAGGAGGCGGCGCATCTCCACGAGCGCCTGGCGGCCGGTCGACTCGATCGAGGCGAGCGCCTCGCGCACCGGCTTTTGCTCGCCCTCCAGCTCCCGCTGGGCACCCTGAGCCTGGATGACGACGACGCTCACAGCGTGCGCCACGATGTCGTGCAGTTCGCGCGCGATCCGTGCGCGCTCCTCCGCGACGGCGACCCGCGCCCGCTGCTCCCGCTCGCGCTCGAGCCGCTCGGCACGGCGCCCGAGCTCACCCGCCTCGAGGCGCCAGCGGCGCAGCGCCCGGCCGACGATCCAGGCGGCCGCGAAGACGACGAACGCACCCAGATCGAGGCTTCCCTCACCGGTGACGGCCCTCAGGAGTGTGCCCGGAATGAGGATCACCGCGGCGATACCGGCGCCGATGATCGCGCGCCGGCGGTCGCTGTGGGCCGCAACCGAGTAGACGGCGACGATCAGCGCCACGAACGGCTGGAACGACGGGAAGTTGGCGAGGAGCGCGCTCTCCAGCACTCCGGCCGCCCCCGCGACGCAGAGGACCGCGAGCGGTGCTCGCCGCCGCCAGGCGAGCGGCACGGTGATCAGGAGCACGAACACCGCGTGGGCCGCCCGCGGCTCCGGAACTCCGCCCTTCGCGAGGGAATTGACCCAGATCTCGTACTGCGCCGAGCCGGCGAGCCCGACGACGAGGAGCCAGTCGGCCCAGCGCCAGAGACGCTCGCGATGCGCCGGAAGCGGCTTCATACCGGCCACGGTAGCCCTCCTAGTGCGCTTCCGCATCATCCTCGCGGCCGATCTCGGGCCTCGGAGATCAGCCTCACGGGCGACGGCGATCTCGCCTTCCCGGCCGACGACGCCGCGGCGCCGCGGCCGTAGGTTGAACTGCGATCCCGATGCAACCGACAAGGAGGAAGAAATGAAGGGTTTGCAGTTGCTTCTCGTGGCCGCACTCGCGGCGGCCGTCGGCGCCTTCGCCGTGGCCAACGTCTTCGCCGGCTCCGCGGGCGAGCGGACGATCCGGCTCGTCGAGCGCGGCGGCACGTTCGGCTTCGTCGACAACGCGCCGACCGGCAACGAGCGTACGAAGCTGATCTCCGCCGGCGACTTCTCAGCCGGCACCGTGAAGCTCTACGACAAGTCCGGCAAGCGCGCCGGCTCGCTCCACGTCGTCTGCATCGCAACCGTCAGCGGGCAAGAGGTGCACGAGAAGTTCCAGTGCAACGGCACCGTGCAGCTCGCGGACGGAACGCTGGCGCTCAGCGCCCTGAACGAGCGACGCGCCGACCAGGACGTCGACCACATCGCCGTCGTCGGCGGCACGGGCGCCTACAAGGGTGCCCGGGGCAACCTCGTCACGACGTCGCGCCCATCGGGGAACGTCAGCGACGACGTGATCCACCTGCTGCCGTAGCTCCGGCAGGATCGGTCGAGGGCCACCGGCAGGTGGCCCTCGCCGCTTGTTATGACCTCCCTACCGCGTAGCAGCTCCACGTGAACGCGTCGTTCAGGTCGCTGAAGCGCGCCTGGACGTCGTCGATGCCGTATTGCCACTTGCAGGCCTGCTCCATGCTGATCGGAAGGCTCTTGTCTCCGGTCACGCACCGCCAGTTGTCCACGGCGGCATGGGGCGCAAGCTGGCCGCGCGGGAAGATCACGGTGTCCCAGCCCTGGGCCTGGCAGTAGCCCATCAGGTCAAGACCGCCGAGCAGCTGCGGCGGATCGGCGGACGCTGTCGGCAGCGCGAATGCCATCGCTGCCGCAATGACGACCGCCACCAGGACGCCGTACCTCAACATCACCACTCCCTTCGTCGCTCTTCCTCGAGGAGAATCGTGGGACGCTCTAACCGCGAGCCAATCGCGCGCGCTTGCGTCGATCGGCGGGCAGGGGGAAGATCGCGCGATGACGCGGCTCGTCGACCTCAGCGTCCCCCTGGCGTCCGACAAGGATTGGGCGCCGCGCTGGGCCCGGACGGGTATCAAGTATCAGGATCACGCCTACGGACGCCGCGTGATCCGGCTCATGCTCCGGCTGCCGGCGAAGTATCTGAAGACGCGGCTTGGCTGGGCGCACGAGCAGATCAAGCTCTCGACCCACGGGACCACCCATCTCGATGCGCCGTGGCACTACGCGCCGACCTCCGAGGGGAAGCCGGCGCGCACGATCGACGAGGTTCCGCTGGAGTGGTGCTACGGCGACGGCGTCGTGCTCGACATGCGGCACAAGCGCAACGGCGAGATGATCGGAGTCGCCGACGTCGAGCAGGCGCTCGACAAGATCGGCTATCGGTTGAAGGCGGCCGACATCGTCCTGATCGAGACCGGCGGCGACCGGCTGCTCGGCGACCGCGCCTACTACGAGGAGGGCGTCGGGGTCGACGCCGAGGCGACGCGCTGGCTCCTCGACCAGGGCGTGAAGGTGACCGGAATCGACGCCTGGGGCTGGGACGGCCCGCTCGCGCCGCAGGCCCGCCGCGCCAAGGAGAGCGGCCGCGACGACGTCTTCTGGGCCTCCCATTACGTCGGGGTGGAGAAGGAGTACTGCCACCTCGAGCGACTGGCGAACCTCGACGCGCTGCCGCCGCACGGCTTCAAGGTCTGCTGCTTTCCGCTCAAGGTCGAGCGTGGATCGGCGGGCCCCACCCGGGTCGTCGCGATCCTCGACGAATGAAGCTGCTCACGTTCCTCGACGGCGACGGGCAGCGGCTCGGGCGCCTCCTCGACGACGGCGAGACGGTCGTCGACCTGACCGCCGGCGGATCCCCACTGCTCGCCGGGATGCTGGCCTACCTCGACGGCGGCGCGGCCGCCCGGGAGGCCGCCGCGGCCGCCTCGGGTCCGACTCGCGCGCTCGACGAGCTCACGCTCCTGGCCCCGCTGCCGCGGCCACGATCCATCCGCGACTGCATGGTCTTCGAGCAGCACATCGTCCAGGCGACCCGTACCGTCACGCGCTCGAAGATGGGCCCGTTCGAGCCGCTCGCGCGGCCTTTCCTGCGCCTGTCGAAGGTCTGGTACGAGCAGCCGATCTTCTACAAGAGCAACCGCTTCAGCGTCGTCGGGCCGGAAGCGGACGTACGGATGCCGGCCGCCACCGAGAAGTTCGACTACGAGCTGGAGTGGGCGATCGTCGTCGGTCGGGAGGGCCGCGACATCCCGCGGGAGCGTGCCTTCGAGCACATCGCCGGCTTCACCATCTTCGACGACTTCACCGCCCGCGACATCCAGATGCGCGAGATGAAGGCCCGCCTCGGACCGGCGAAGGGGAAAGACTTCGACACGGGTAACGCGCTCGGGCCCTACCTCGTCACGCCCGACGAGATCCCTGATCCGTACGCGCTGACGATGATCGCGCGCATCAACGGAGAAGAGTGGTCGCGCGGGACCACTGCGGACATGCACCACCGCTGGGAAGACGTGATCGTTCACCTCTCCCGCGACGAGACGCTGTATCCGGGCGAGGTCGTCGGTTCCGGCACGGTCGGCGGAGGTTGCGGCCTGGAGCTCGGCCGCTACCTGAAGGCCGGCGACGTCGTGGAGCTCGAGGTGGAGGGCATCGGCGTTCTGCGCAACCGCGTCGTCGCAGGCTGACGTCCACGGTCGCTACAGTCGGCCCCGTGCGAGCCCTCCTAGCAGCGGCGGCGGTCGTGGCGCTCGCCCTCGCCGGCTGCGGCGCGAAGGTGGCCCACGTCTACCACGTCGATCCCACGGCGAAGTGCCTGCGGGATGCGGGCTACCAAGTCCGGACGGACGCCGACAACCTCGGCGTGGTTGCGGCGGCGGCTGCGCTCGGCTCGCTGCGGGCGTCCGAGCCGGGCAACAACGTGACCATCTCTTTCGGAAACGACCACCGCGAGGCGTTGAACATCTCGGCGCTCTATCGCAAGTTCGCGCCCAAGAAGCTTCGTCCGCACATCGACGACGTGATGGAGGTCCAGAAGAACGCCGTGCTCCTCTGGATCGTCACGCCCCCGGCGGACGATCACACCAAGATCGTCGGCTGCCTCAAGGGCTGAGGCTAGAATCGGACTGATGGCAGAAATCGGGACGATGCGCGTGAAGAGCGGGCTCGCCGAGATGCTCAAGGGCGGCGTGATCATGGACGTCACGACGGCCGAGCAGGCGCGGATCGCGGAGGACGCAGGCGCCTGCGCCGTGATGGCGCTCGAGCGCGTCCCCGCCGACATCCGTGTCGAGGGCGGTGTCGCGCGCATGGCCGACCCCGACAAGATCCGCGAGATCCAGGAAGCCGTGACGATCCCCGTCATGGCCAAGGCGCGGATCGGCCACTTCGTCGAGGCTCAGATCCTGGAGGCGCTCGAGGTCGACTACATCGACGAGTCCGAGGTGCTGACGCCCGCGGATCCCGCGAATCACATCGACAAGTGGAAGTTCACCGTCCCGTTCGTCTGCGGCTGCACGAACCTCGGCGAGGCTCTGCGGCGGATCGCCGAGGGCGCCGCCATGATCCGCACGAAGGGCGAGGCCGGGACGGGCGACATCGTCAACGCCGTCACGCACATGCGCGCCGTTTTCGGGGCGATCAAGCGGGTCGCCGCGATGGACACCGACGAGCTCTACACCGAGGCGAAGAACCTGCAGGCGCCGGTCGAGCTCGTGCGGTGGGTCGCCGAGCAAGGACGCCTTCCGGTCGTCACCTTCACGGCTGGAGGGATCGCCACCCCCGCCGACGCGGCGCTCTGCATGCAGCTCGGCGCGGACGGTGTCTTCGTCGGCTCGGGCATCTTCAAGTCGGGGAATCCGAGCGAGCGCGCCAAGGCGATCGTCGAGGCGACGACGCACTTCAACGACGCGGAGATCCTGGCCCGTGTCTCGCAGGGCCTCGGCGACGCGATGAGCGGACTTTCCGCAGCAGCGTTGCGCCCGGAAGAGCTGCTCGAGTCGCGCGGCTGGTAGGGAGACGCGCGTCGCGTGCGCTTCGCGCAGGCGGCGCGCTCTATCCCGCGCACTCCGCGGCGGCGTTCGCCGCCGCTACGCTGCGCGACTCGTCGCCTCTGGCTTCCTCGCAGACGCTGCCGCCGATAGATGCCCGACTAGCATTCGGGGCGTGAGAATCGGGGTGCTGGCCGTCCAGGGGAACTTCCGCGAGCACACGGCAATGCTGCGCCGGCTGGGCGCCGACGTCGTCGAGGTGCGCAAGGCGAAGGAGCTCGAGGGTCTCGACGGGCTCGTCGTCCCGGGCGGCGAGTCGACGACGTTCGTGCGCCTGATGCGGCTCTACGGGCTCGACGAGGCCGTCCGCTCGTTCACCGGGCCGATGCTCGGCACGTGCGCGGGGATGATCGTCCTCGACCGCAACCATCTCGGCCTCGCCGACCTCGAGGTGGAGCGCAACGCCTACGGGCGCCAGGTCGCCAGCTTCGAGGCCGATCTCGAGCTCGAGGGCCAGGATGACCCGCTGCGCGGCGTCTTCATCCGGGCGCCGCGCGTGGCCGACGTCGGCCCGGAGGTCGAGGTCCTGGCCAGACACGAAGGCATTCCCGTCCTGCTCCGCGACGGCCGGCTGCTGGTCGCCGCGTTCCACCCCGAGCTCACGGAAGATACTCGGGTTCACGACCTGTTCCTCGAGGCCGTACGGGAGGCAATTAGTGTCCGGGCATAGCAAGTGGTCGTCGATCAAGCACAAGAAGGGCGCCGCCGACGCGAAGCGCGGGAAGCTCTTCTCCAAGCTCTCGCGGGCGATCATCGTCGCCGCGAAAGAGGGTGGACCCGACCCTGCCGGCAACCTCGCGCTCCAGAACGCGGTCGAGAAGGCGAGGTCGTACTCGATGCCGAAGGACAACATCGAGCGGGCGATCGCGCGCGGCTCGGGAGCGGACTCCGATGCGGCCGACTTCGAGACCGTGATCTACGAGGGCTACGGCCCGAACGGCGTGGCCGTGATCGTCGAGGCGCTCACGGACAATCGCAACCGCACGGCCTCGGACGTCCGCCACGTGTTCTCCAAGAACGACGGCAACCTCGGCGGGTCCGGGGCGGTCGCGTGGCTGTTCGAGCGGCGCGGGATCGTCCTCGTCGCGGCAGACGGAGTCGACGAGGACGAGCTGACGCTCGCCGCGGCCGAGGGAGGGGCGGACGACTTCTCCCTCGACGGGTCGACCTACCAGGTCGTGAGCGCTCCGGAGAGCCTGACGTCGGTGCGCGAAGCGCTCGAGAGCGCAGGCTTCACGGTCGAGTCGGCCGAGCTCTCGATGGTGCCGAAGACGACGGTCGAGGTCGCGGACGAGTCCTCCGCGAAGAAGGTGCTCCGCCTGATCGATCAGCTCGAGGAGAACGATGACATCCAGGACGTGTACTCGAACTTCGACATCCCCGAGCAGGTGCTGGAGGCCGTCGCCTCCTGACCCTTCGGGTCACGTCCGGTGCCTGGCACCGGATCAGTGACTCCGGCGCGTCGACACGAACGTCGCTGTTCCTTGGCGGGCGCCGGCGATCTGCGTGTAGGCGATCCTCGCCACCGGCAGGGAGCCGCGTCGCAGAGCGGATCGACCTTCTTCAGCTCGGGACTGGAGCCGTCGGCGCCGGCGAGCACGCCGAGCAGCCGCAGCCGCTCGTCGACCAGCTGGCGGATGTTGTCCGCGCTGACCCCGGTCTCGTCCTCGGTGACCGCCTTCCGCCTTTCGGGGATGGTGGTGATCCTCGTCTCCCTCCGTCAGACGAGAAGGGCGACCCAGCGTCGCCCCTCTCGTCGCATCGTCATCGACACTCCTGCCCAGGTGTTCGAGCCTCCTTCCGGGACTAGGTCGACTGGTCGATCGGCGCGTTCTGGACGGCTTCCGCCAGTGCGGCCGAGTTGTCCGAGAGGACGTTCGCCGCAAGCGCCACGTTCACCGGGATGGCGAGGTTCGCGTTCACGAGCGACATCGCCACGCGCTCGGGCAGCTCCTCACCGGCGAGCTCGTTGAGCTCCTCGCGGGTGACCTTTCGATACTCCTGGACTGCCATCTGGGCTCTCCTTTCCTTCTCTCACGCTTCGTCCGAAGGCGGGGGATCGATCCCGTAGACGGGCGGCCACGGGTCGACCCGTAGAGGCGGCTTGAGGACGGTCATCGCCTCGCGGTCGGGCAGCGGCTCCGCGTGCGTGTCATCGAGGTCTTCCTCCGTCAACTTTTCTGGGTCGCGCTCGTTCTCCATGGCCCTCCTACTTGGAGTTCTTCGCTTCGGTCTGGTCCGCCCCGGCCTGCTGTCGGCTGGACACGTGCGTGGTCGCGCCGCGTTCGCCGACGTTGCCGGAGACGGCCACGTTGATGTCGCCGGCGAGAGAAACGCCGTCCCAGTGATCGCGGATACGCCGCCGGATGATCTTGTGGAGCCTCATGGAAAGAGGTATCGCCGCTCGTCGGCTGCCGAAAACCGGACAGGTCACCTGGGTGACCCTGGCATCACCTCTGTGGTCGAAAAGGGCTGAAAAGGGGCTAGATCCAGCCGCGCTGGCGGGCGACCCGGCAGAGGGACCGCCGCTTGGCGTTCGCGGGCATGCCGGAGAGTCCGGCTTTCGCGTAGATCCGCCGCAGGGCGGCCTTGACCGTGCCGGTCGCGCCCGGCGTGCCGAGCCGGGCCGCGATCTGCTCGTTCGACGGGAGGCTCTCCAGGCTGGCACCCGCGAGCCACGGCCCGCAGAGGCACTGGACGACCTGTCGCTGCAGCGAGGAGAGCTGCGTGGGGTCGGAGGGCGACACCTCGTCCAGTGGCTCGGTCGCATCAGGGTCGCGAAGCTGCGCCGGCCACGAGAAGATGAGCGGCTCGCCGCCGATCTCGATCCGGTCGGCGTGGCGGAGCGGCAGCGGCGTCCCCGGGTTCACCCGGGTCCCATTCAGGAACGTGCCGTTGAAGCTGCCCCGGTCCTCGACGTACCAGCGGCCTTCGCGGAATGCGACCGCGGCATGCCTCCGGCTGACCGCGGACGAAGCGAGCGTCAGGTCGTTCTCCGGCCCCCGGCCGATCGTGAGCGTGCCGTGCAGCTCGTACTCCGTGCCGTCCGGGAAGGTGAGCCAGATGTCGCCCGGCACGACGCCAGCTTAGAGGTCATCGGAGTAAGCAGGAGCGTCCGGCCCAATCCCTAAGGTTTCTCCGTGAAGGTCGTCGGCATCGATCCGGGAACGGCTGCGTGCGGGTACGGCATCGTCCACGAAAGCGACGGGCGCCTCAGGGCCATCGACCACGGGTGGTGGAGAACCCCCGCGGCGGAACGCCTCGAGCTGCGCCTGAAGACGATCTTCGACGGCGTGGCCGCCCTCATCGAGGAGCACGAGCCGGATGCCGTCGTGCTCGAGGAGTCGTACGTCGGCGCCGACGCCCGCACCGCGCTCTCGGTCGGGCAGGCGCGCGGCGCCGTCCTGGTGGCGTCCGCAAGCGCCGGCGTCGCCTGCGCTGAGTACGCGCCCGCGCGCGTGAAGCAGATGGTCTGCGGCTACGGCCGCGCCGAGAAGCAGCAGGTGCAGAGGATGGTGCAGACGATCCTCGGGTTGCACGAGCCTCCGCGGCCGTTCCACGCCGCAGACGCCCTGGCCGTCGCGATCTGCCACGCGCTCGCCCCACCGCTGCTCGAGGTGGTCGGGTGATCGCTCGCCTCCGCGGCCGGGCGGTTGCGAATACTCCGGACGGCCTCGTCCTCGATGTCGGCGGGGTCGGCTACCTCGTCGCCGCGACTCCGACAGCCGTCCGCAAGGCGGACGGCGCGGACGAGGTCTCCTTCCACACGTACCTCCACGTCCGCGAGGACGCGCTTCAGCTCTACGGCTTCGCCGAGGCGGCCGAACGCGAGCTGTTCGTGCAGCTCCTCTCGGTGAACGGCGTCGGCCCGAAGGTCGCGCTTGCGATCGTCTCCGGCTCCCCGGCCGCCGAGCTGCGGCGCGCGATCGCGCTCGAGGACGCGGCGCGCTTCCAGGCGATCCCCGGCATCGGCAAAAAGACCGCCGAACGGATCGTGCTCGAGCTCAAGGGCGCGATCGCTGACGCGATCGCGCCTAACTGGAAGGCACCGACAGATGACCATGTCGTCGCCAGAGACGCGCTCGTGGAGTTGGGGTACTCCGCGGCGGACGCGGAGCGCGCGCTCGCGGAAACCAACGCTGACCTTCCCGCGGAGGAGCGTGTTCGCCAAGCGTTGAAGAGGGCAGCATGAACACCCAACAGTTAGTCCCCGTCCTCCAGGACGGGGACGAGGAGCTCGAGCAGACCCTCAGGCCGCGCCGGCTGGACGAGTTCGTCGGGCAGGAGCGCGTCAAGAACCAGCTCGCAATCGCGCTCGAGGCCGCGAAGGCGCGTGGGGAAGCGCTCGACCACGTCCTCCTCGTCGGGCCGCCGGGCCTCGGCAAGACGAGCCTCGCCTTCATCGTGCGGGAGGAGCTCGGTGTCGGCATCCGTTGCGTTGCGGGCCCGGCGCTCGAGCGGAAGGGCGACATGGCCGCGATCCTCACGGGGCTCGAGCGCCACGACGTCCTCTTCGTCGACGAGATCCACCGGCTCAACCGCGCGATCGAGGAGATCCTCTATCCGGCGCTCGAGGACTTCCGGCTGGACATCGTCGTCGGCCAGGGGCCGGCGGCCCGGACGCTGACGCTCGACCTGCCGCCGTTCACGCTCGTCGGCGCGACGACGCGGACCGGCTTGCTGACGACGCCGCTCCGCGATCGCTTCGGGATGACGTTCCGGCTCGACTACTACGCACCCTCCGAGCTGGGGACGATCGTCCGTCGCTCCGCACGCATCCTCGACGTCGAGATCGACGACGAGGCGGCCGACGAGATCGCACGTCGCTCGCGCGGCACGCCGCGGGTCGCGAACCGGATCCTCCGCCGCGTCCGCGACGTCGCAGAGGTGAAGCACGACGGAGCGATCACGACGGCCGTCGCGCGCGAGGCGCTGGCGCTGCTCGAGGTGGACGGCCGGGGCCTTGAGCGGATCGACCGCGACCTCCTCGGCGCGATCGTCGGCAAGTTCGGCGGCGGCCCCGTCGGCCTGTCGACGCTGGCCGTCGCCCTTGGCGAGGAGCCGGACACGATCGAGGACGTGTACGAGCCGTACCTCCTCCAGCTCGGCTTCATCCAGCGCACGCCGCGCGGCCGGATCGTCACGGAGCTCGGCCGTGCGCACGTGGGCGCGGGCGAACCGAGCGACGAGCACCTGTTCTAGGCTCCGCGCATGCCCGAGGTGTGGATCCCCGGCGCGGCCGAGCCGTCGCTCGACGACTTCGTCGAACGGCTCGTGCGCCAGATCGAGCGCTTCACCGCGGGCCACGAAGCCGACGAGACGCACGTCGAGGTCGAGCTCGGCGACGGCGAGCGCCTCACGCTTCAGGCCGTTTCGGCGGAGCCGGGCTACGGCTTCGTCACCCTGACCGTCCATCCGCAGGACGGCGGCCGGCAGCAGGTCATCGTCCCCGTGAACGCGATCCGCCGCGTCACGCTCGGGCCCGCGGAGGATGACCGCGCTCAGCTGGGTTTTGCGCTGCCCGGCAACGAAAGAGGAGCGGAACCCGCCGCATAGGTTCCGCTCCTGAGGGGTGGAGCGGAACCCGCCGCATAGGTTCCGCTCCTGAGGGGTGGAGCGGAGCCCGCCGCACAGGCTCCTCTCCTGTCAAATGTCCGGCCCCGCCGCAGTTCTTGGGGCCTGGCCTCGCCGCAGTTGAGGCCGTTGAGGACGTTTGCTTCGTGATGAATATCGCTCAACCATGCGGGTTGATTCATGCCCCTTCGGGTGGTTCATCGCGTTACTTCACTTCACCCAAAAGGGGGACTGCGCAAAACCGCTTTCGCCTCGATTCTGAGTCCCAGGAGGATCGTGAGGGGCCGCAGCTCACATCCTCCGACGGCGGCCGCGGGAAACCTGCGGCCGCCTCTTTGAGGGGAGCGGCTCATGTAGCCGTGTCCGTTGTCGGCGGCTGTCCGGACGGCGCACGCCCGGCGCCAGGCACCGGCCGTGTCCTGAAAGGACGGTACCGCTCGATCAGCCCAAGCAGTCGCGGGCCGAAGAGGAGCGCCATCACGTCGAACCAGACGTAGCCGCTGGCTGCACCGCTCGGCGGGTTCCCATCGGGGATCCCGAGCCCCGGCAATTCCGCAGCCCAGCGCCAGGTGCCGATCGCGGTCCCGTAGAGCTCCAGGCCGGCCACGACGAGGAAGACGCCTGCGTAGGCGGTGCGCGCACGGGAGCGCCAGAGAAACGCGAGCAACAGCGGCACGCCGAGTGCACCGGCCGCATCCATCCGGGGTAGCACCGTCAAGCCGAGCAGACCCCAGCCAGCGGCACTCGTCGCGGCGACCGAGACGAGCACGCGCGCATGCCGGCGCAACGCATCGCTGAGCGAGAGCCCGGCGATGAACACGAGCCCGTGCGCGGGCGGCACGAACGTCGGCAGATTGTGGAGGCGGTACGAGTAGACGCCCCAGAGAATCGAGCCCGTCACCTCCGCGACCGTCGCTGCGCAGATCACGACGGCGACCTGCGCCCGCCGCTCCGGCGGGAGCGGCCGCGCCGCCAGGACGAGGACGATCCAGGTCAACGCCCCGAGCGCGAGCTGTCCGTGCAGGTCGACGGAGCGATCGACCCACAGCAGCGCGGCGAGGTACGCCGCGATCGCAGCGGTACGAGCTAGCGGCGGAACTGCAACTCGTGCCACGAGGGGACGGGTGCGAGCTCGAGGAGGGCGCGGCCCCCGCGGGGATCGCGGTAGCCGAAATCCGAGATCTCGTCGTCCCAGGCGACCTCGAGGAGGCCTTCCTTGACCCGGTGGTCGAGCCATGCGCCGCGGAAGACGAGCTTCTTCAGCCAGTACACGAGCGCCTCGCCGCCGACGAGCGAGACGCGCTCCCAGTGACGGACGAGGTAGCGCCCGAGCTCGCTGCGCGGCTCGTCGATCCAGTCCCGCTCGACGAGCTCGACGAGGTCGGCGGTCTCGTCCCCGTCCAGCTCGTTGTCGGCGACCAGGCCGAGCTTGACGGCTGCCGCTGTGACGCGTTCTTCGAAGTCGTCGGCGTTGAACCCGAAGCGGTAGCCCAGGAACTCGACGACGTAGTCCTCCCCGGACACGTAGTTCGCTTCGGCCACAGGGTGAGGATAGCTCGGCGTTATCGTGCTGCCATGAGCATCCGCCTCGCCGCCGCATCGGTCGCGATCACGGCGCTGGTGCTCGTGACGGTGTGGGTGACGGACCTCTCCTTCCAGCGGGCGATCCTCCTTGCGCCCGTGCTCGTGATCGGTGTCGCGGCGGTCGCCGGACTGCTCGTCTTCTGGGGTCGGGTCGGCTGGGCGTCCTTTCGCGGCGCCCGTCGGCCTCGCCTGATCGCGGTGGTGGTGGTCGCGTTCGTGATCGTCCTCGTGGCGTTGACGCTCCTCGGGGTCGACCTCCCGCGCGAATAGGGGGTAGGCCGTACCTCGAGACGGGTGCGCGCCGCCTGTAACGAGGGCTTCCCTCGTGCGACGGTAGACCCATGACCGATTCGATCCTCACCGAGCTCGACCACCGCTCTGCCGACGGCATCGAGGTGTCGCTGCTCTGGAGCCGGCCGACGAACCGGCTGCTGGTCGCGGTCGAGGACAGCCGCTCGGGGGAGAGCTTCGAGCTGCCCGTTCCGGCCGAGAAGGCGCTCGACGTCTTCCAGCATCCGTTCGCGTACGCGGCGTAGCCCTACTTCCCCCGGAAAAACGGGTGAGCGACGAGCGGGTGCGCCGCGGCGCCGCGGGTGAGTGATCGGGCGGTTTGTTTTGGCGGTCGCTTCAGGTGAGGAGCGCGATCCGCTGGAGGTTGTGGGCGAGGGCG
>WNGE01000606.1_pt1 | contig 47333 bp, 47 predicted proteins | sample 5400651 | NCBI WGS metagenome assembly WNGE01 (sample SAMN13153370, study PRJNA577476) | soil metagenome | isolation source: 60 cm soil or saprolite under grassland replicate 2 | place: USA:California | collected 2016-06-15 | reverse complement strand
GCTGAAAAACTACCGTCGTGTCTGGAGGTTTCTGCCACGACCCGCGATGGCATCATCATGGGTCTGCGCCACAGGGAAATGAAGGTCGAGGGAGTTCAGTTTCATCCAGAGTCAATCATGACCACGGAAGGAAAGAAACTGCTGGCGAATTTTTTGAAGTTGTGATTGGAGGCAGGGCCCTGTCCGGTTCTCAACGAAAGGGCAGGGAGGAAGTTTCCGCGACGATTATGGCTAATGCTTTCCTGCGACATTCAATGGCCCGTCTCATGCGCGGCGAAGATCTTTCGCGCGCCGATGCCGGCTTTTTGTTGGAAGCACTACTCGACGCCGAGGCGACTGACGGCCAGATCGCGGCGGCTTTAATCGCTTTGAAGATCAAGGGCGAGACTGTCGAGGAATTGACAGGATTGGCGGAAGCGATGCGAAACCGCGCTTCTCGTATTACCTCGCATCACGAACGCTACATCGATACGGCCGGAACCGGCTCGAGTTGCGCCAAGACTTTCAACGTCTCAACGGCTGCGGCATTTGTTATTGCCGGGGCCGGATTGCCGGTCGCCAAGCACGGCAATCGGGCCGCGAGCAGTCTGTGCGGCAGCGCCGACGTGCTCTCAGCGCTGGGTGTGAACGTTTCTTCGTCAATCGATTGCTCGGAAAAGTCACTTCAGGAAATCGGGATCTGTTTCATGTTCGCGCCCTTGTACCATGGGGCAACTGCCCGAGTGGCCGCGATTCGCCGCGAGCTGGGCGTACAGACGACTTTTAATCTGCTCGGTCCGTTGACCAACCCCGCCGCTGCGCCACGTCAAATCATCGGCGTATGGAATCGCGATTTACTTGAACCGATGGCCAGGGCGCTCGCCCTGATCGGAACTGAGCGGGCCTGGATCGTCCACGGTGCTGACGGCCTGGATGAGATAACCATCGCCGGCAAGACATTTGTGGCGGAAACGCACAATGGCGAGGTCAAACAGTTCGAACTTCATCCCGAGGATTTTGGTTTGAAGGTCGCGGCACTGGATCGTTTGCGTGGCGGCAGCGCTGCTGACAACGCGAAGATAATTCGTGATGTCCTGGCAGGCATCCGCCGCGATGAAGCGAGAGATTTGGTCGTGGTGAACGCCGCCGCGGCATTGTTTGTCGGCGGCGAGGCGTCGAATTTGGTCGACGCCGTCGAGATGGCGCGAAACAGCATCGATAGCGGCGCGGCGATGACGAAATTGGATCAGTTGATTCAGGCAACCAATCAGAATTGAGCCAGGAATAACATCGGTGGACGTTCTCAGAAAAATAATCGATGTCAAAAATAAGCGCATCGCCGAAGCGAAACAATCGGCGCCTCCGGAGGAAGTGCGAGCGCAAGCTTTGGCGGTCAGGTCGTCTGCCCAACCGCACCGCTTTTGGGAAGCACTTTCAGATGCCGCGGCCGTCAAAATCATTGCTGAAATCAAGCGTGCGTCGCCTTCGAAAGGCCTGATCCGTGACGGTATTGCTCCCGCAGACCTGGCGCGCTCGTACGAAGCGGCCGGCGCTGCCGCAATCTCGGTGTTGACTGAAACAGATAACTTCCAGGGATCGCTTTGCGACCTGACCTGGGCACGTTCCGCCGTGTCAATTCCTTTGCTGCGCAAGGATTTTATTGTCGAGGCGTATCAGGTCTACGAATCCGCAGCGGCGGGCGCTGACGCAATTCTGCTGATTGTGGCCGCCCTTGATGACTTGACGCTTGCCGGGTTGCGCCGCCTGGCGGAGGAGCAACTTGAGATGGATGCCTTAGTCGAAGTCCATACTGCTCAGGAATTTCAGCGGGCAACAGATTCAGGGGCCCGTTTGGTCGGAGTCAACAACCGCGACCTCCGCACCCTGGCCGTATCGTTGCAGACTTCCATCGAACTGGCGCAGTCAGTGCCGGATGATACCTTGCGAATCAGCGAGAGCGGAATCGAAAGTGCCGATGACATTCGGCGTTTGCGCCAGTGTGGCTACCGCGGTTTTTTGATCGGCGAAACTTTGATGCGGGCGCCCGATCCGGGCAAGGCTTTGGAAGCATTAATCAAAAACAGTATTTAAATGATCAGGATCAAGATCTGCGGCATTACGAATCTCGATGATGCTCGCGCGGCCGTTGAAGCCGGCGCGGACATGCTGGGATTTAACTTTTACCGCCCCAGTCCGCGTTTCATCCAGCCGGCATCAGCGGGCGAAATAATTTCCTCTCTGCGCGACCAGAACTCGCGTCACGTTGCCATGACCGGAGTGTTCGTCAACGAAACAATCGACTCAGTTCTTGAAACGGCTGAGACTGCGGGGGTGGATGCAATCCAATTGCACGGTGACGAATCAATCAATTTTTGCAAAGAGTTGAAAGCGCGCGCCCCGAATCGGTTCATAATCAAAGTCTTTCGTGTCACCCGGCATTTTGATCCACAAACGGTAAGCGGCTACGACGTAGACGCTGTGATGCTGGATGCATTTGACAACGAGAAGTTCGGCGGGACGGGACGGGTGATCGATTGGTCGATTGCGCAGAAGGTGCGAGAACTCGGGCCACGCCTGTTTCTTTCGGGCGGCCTTTCGTCGGCAAACGTCGCCGCGGCGATAAACACCTCGCAGCCTTATGGAATCGATGCCTGCAGCGCGCTTGAGATCTCACCGGGCAGGAAAGACAATGAGCGCCTCAAAGCATTTGTCCGCGCCGCACGCGGCGAGTAGACTCTGGAAAATGCTCGGAGGCAATTGAGAAACTTTGGCGCAGGCAATCGAACAACCCGGCGTCGTCACTACCGACAAATCCGTCGCGCCAGGCGGTGACAAGCCCCGGCCTTCAACTCGGGCGCTGATAGCTTCGAATCTGCAGAAATCATACGGCCGCAGGCGAGTTGTCGACGGCGTCACCCTGCAGGTCGAACCGGGGGAGGTGGTCGGCTTGCTGGGTGCGAACGGCGCCGGCAAGACCACCACGTTTTATATGATCGTTGGGCTGGAGACTCCGGAAGCCGGCAGTGTCCATCTGGCCGAACGAGACGTTACCAAACTTCCCATGTACTTACGCGCGCGCCTCGGTCTGGGTTATCTGCCGCAGGAGCCTTCCGTATTTCGTAAGCTGACCGCCGCGGAGAATATTCTCGCCGTCTTGGAGACGATGGGCCTGCGGCGTCGCGAGCAATTTAAAAGGGTCGAAGAATTACTGCAGGAGTTTGGCATCGACCACGTCAGAAACACTCGCGGGGACGCACTTTCCGGCGGCGAGCGGCGCCGGACTGAAATCGCGCGGGCGCTGGCGACTGAACCGCAATACATTCTGCTTGACGAACCCTTCGCGGGCATCGATCCAAAAGCCGTCGACGATTTACAGACCGTAATCCTTTATTTGCGAAGCCGTGGGATTGGAATTCTGGTCACCGATCATAATGTGCGCGAAACCCTGGGCGTGACGGATCGAGCGTATATTATGGCAGAAGGAAAGATATTCAGATCCGGGCCGCCAAGAGACTTGACAGAAGACCCCGAAGTTCGAAGACTTTACCTGGGCGAGAAATTTCGCATGTGAAACACACGCGCGCTCCGCACTTAGATAGGTTATAATTTCCCCAGCGCGACTCGCGCGGCATCCCGACAGTTTGTTAGGTTCCGTTTTGTTTCCTTAAATGTCTGTCAGACTAACTACCAGTCTTTCGCAACGTCTCGTGCTGACGCCTCAGCTGCGCCAGCGGATTGAGATGCTGCAAATGACGACCCTGGAACTCAGTGAGCTGATCCAGCAACAGCTGAATGAAAATCCTATATTGGAAGAAGTAGCGACCCAGGAAGAAGCTCGTGAATTCGCCGAAAAGATCCTCGACCACATGGCTGCCGGCGGCGACCTTGAGAATTTCGACGCCCAAAGCGTCCAGGGAACGGCTCCCGAAATTGGCGAGCCATCCTCAAACGGCGCGGGCGAAGTCGATGCCGAAGGATTGACTGCAGGATTGAGCCAAGGCGAAGCGGAATCTGCGAACGTTGAAGCGTCAACCGAGGCCGGCGACGAAGCGGCTACCGATGCCCAGAGAGACGCTTTTGAAGAAGTAGATTTCGGTCGCGAGTTTCAGGACTATCTCGATCCTGGTTATAAGACCCAGGAATTCGAATACAAGGAAGACGCTCCCACCTTCGAACAGTTCCTCACCAGAGCACCTTCCCTCGCTGACCATCTCGAATGGCAACTGCATATGGACTGTGGCGAAGGGGAAGTCTGTAATGCGGCCGAGAGCGTCATCGGCAATCTCGACGAAGTCGGGCGACTGACCGCTACTAATGAAGAGATCGCGGCCCTCGGAGGATGGTCGGAAGAGACAATTGAACGCGCGCGCGCGATCGTGATGAAGCTCGAGCCCGTGGGCTGTGGCGCGCGCGATGTGCGGGAATGTTTACTGGCGCAACTCGAGGCGCGGGGAGAGCAGGATCGCCTGGCGACCCAATTGATTCGCGATCACTTCGAAGATCTGCAGCAGCATAAGCTGCCACACCTCGCCAAAAAGATGGGTGTTGACATTGGGACGCTGGCTGCGGAAGTACAATTCATTCGAACTCTGGATCCTTATCCCGGCCGGCGTTACTCGTCCGAAGAGCCGGTCCTAATCACTCCGGAAATTTATATCGAGAAGCTCGATGAGAACGGCGACTATGTCATCTATTTTGCCGATGACGGCAGTCCGCGGCTGCGCATCAGTCCGAATTATCAGCAGATGTTGTCCCAGCCCGGCACGACAAAGGAAACGCGGGATTTCATTAAGGAGAAGGTTCGCTCAGCCGTCGATCTGCTGCGCAACATCGAACACCGCCGGCAAACAGTTTATCGGGTCGTGGAATCAATCGTGAACCGCCAGCGCGACTTTCTCGATCACGGCGTGCAAGGGCTGAAGCCGATGATGCTTAAGGATATCGCCGAAGACATCGGAATGCATCTTTCTACTGTTTCCCGTGTCGTCAATCGGAAATACGCGCACACGCCACAAGGCGTGATCGAATTGCGACGTTTCTTTACCGAAGGCATGATGAACGAAGAAGGTGAAGAAGTATCAACGCGAATAATCAAATTAAAGATCAAAAAATTGATAGAAGAAGAAGATTCTCACAACCCAATCACTGATGATCAAGTGGTAAAGATTCTAATCAAAGACGGAATCAAATTATCGCGCAGAACGGTCGCAAAATATCGCGATCAGATGCACATTCCCGGATCTCGCGAGCGCCGCGCTGTTGTTTAGAGCAATGCTCGTCTGGACCCTGAGCGCGAACCGGTCTTTAGCTCTTTTAAATTATCTGGCGTGTAATCGGGGCATCGTTGCCATCATGCCAGGCATACCCGGGAGGGGAACCGGATGATATTTGAATATACTGGTCGTCATGTGGACGTCACCCCGGCAATTCGAGGCCATGTCGAGGAACATTTCAAAAAACTTGGGCATATCTTTAATGACTCCAGCGCTCGAACTCATGTCGTCATAGACGTTGAAAAAGGCCGTCAGACAGGTGAAGTAATAGTTCACTGGCGAGATCACACGCTTACCGCCAGCGATACCAACGCCGACATGTACATGGCTTTGACCCGGGCGATTGGGAAAATCGAAAAGCAGGCACTTAAGATCAAGAAAAGAATCATCGATCGGAAACACAGCGCCAGAAAGACTTCAGAAGTCGCACCCACCCCTGACGGACAATTGGAAGCCAGTCCGAAACCTTCTCGGATCATCGCTGCACGGCGATACAGTGTGAAGCCGATGACTGCCGAAGAAGCCGCGCTGAGCCTCTCTGCGAAGGCCGATCACTTTGTGGTTTTTCGGGATGCCGACACGAACCGGATTGGCGTACTATACAAGCGCCAGGACGGAAACTTTGGTTTAATCGAACCTTGATCATCCGAGATGACCTTATTCTCGTCTGGGGAACGGCATAGTTTGGAATGTCGTTCCTCTTGTCATTTTTAAGACAACATAACCTTAATGCCCAGACGAAGAACCCGAAACCAGAACTCCCCGGATATTGTGATCATTACCGGGTTGAGCGGTTCTGGTATGACGTCGGCGACCAACGCATTTGAAGACCTTGGTTATTTCTGTGTCGACAATATGCCGCTGACCTTGTTGCCGACGTTTGCGCGGCTGGTGCAGGCGCGCGACGAAGAGCGGGGAAGCATCAAACGCGCGGCGCTGATTATCAGTTTCCGCGAGGGGCACTTCCTATCTGATTTCGCAAAGCAATTGCGCGCGCTGCGGCGAACCGGCCTCTCGGTTTCGGTGCTTTTTTTCGAGGCGGCTGACGAAATTCTCGCGCGCCGGTTCAGTGAAACCCGGCGCCCTCATCCGGCGGACAATGCGCACGGACTCGGCGAGGCCATCCGCGCTGAGCGCAAAGCGATGCGTGGAATTCGCGCCATGGCTGATCAGGTCGTCGACACTTCCGATCACACCGTACATTCCCTGCGCAAGTTGTTGATCGAACGCTTCAGTCCGACCGGTGAAGGTGCGCCTATGCGCGTTCAGGTTTTGAGCTTCGGCCACAAATTCGGCAGTCCGCGTGACATGGAATTACTTTTTGACGTTCGTCATCTGCCAAATCCGTTTTTCTTCGATGGCTTACGCGAGTTGACCGGAAGTGACCGGCGGGTAATCAAGTTTCTGAAATCGCAGCCCGAGGTCGAAGAGACCCTGCGGCGTTTTAGCGACTTGCTTGATTATTTGTTGCCGCTGTATAAGCGTGAAGGAAAATCCTATGTCACCGTGGGAATTGGTTGCACCGGCGGGCGTCATCGCTCAGTCATGATTGCAAACGAGCTCGCCAGCAGGCTTCGCGATTCAGGCTTTGACGCGCATGCGACTCACCGTGACGTGCGAAAATCAGGAACCGAGTCCTGAGTGCGTTCGCGTACATATCGGGGCGACAGGTTCGAGTAGATTGACGTCATGAGAAACGATCGGAATTCGACAACTGCGGCGTCGACTCCAAAGATAGCCGCGGTAATCGTTGCGCATGGACATCTTGCGGCCGAGCTGGTGGCTGCGGCGGAAATGATTGTTGATCCCATGCCCTACGTAACGTCAGTTTCGATCACCTGGCACGACAACGCCGATGTTGCTCGCGAAGAAATTGAAAAGGCTATCGAAAGGGTAAGCCAGGGCAAAGGTGTTCTTTTGATGACCGACATGTTCGGTGGCGCTCCCATGGATATCGCTTCCATGTTTCTGGATGACCAGAGGATTGAAATCGTTAGCGGCGTTAACCTTCCAATGGTAATCAAGCTGTCGAGCCAGGCAGCAACGGAATCATTGTCTGATTTGGCACACCGCGTCCGCGACGGGGGCAAGGAATCCATCCATCTCGCGAGCGACATTTTGAATCGGGCTGCGGCGACCGTTGAATAGTCAACCTCCTTCCGGATTTTCAAACCAAACTTCGCCAGATTTCCTGAAAAAACAACGCTTTAGTCTTTTATCAAGATTGCAGGCCAGGTGAATTTGCCGCGGCTCGATCTCGAAGATGGTCGCAAACTTTGCCCGGTTTGCGAACCCACCAGTTGAACAGAGCTGAGTGCCAAAATGAAAACATTCTTTCTTCTGTCGTTCTTAGTCCTTGCCCTCCTTAGTCTTTCTGCGGTCGCCTCGGCTGAAGAAATCGCTAAGTTTTCAACCGCCGAAGATGCTGCCTCGGTCGAATTGCCGGAGGGCCGGCCACCTGTTCCACCGACTGAGGAATATCGCATCGGCGTCGGTGACGTGTTGGACATTCGTCTGGCGGATATGCCCACACAAGAATCGACGCTCTTTACCGTGCTCACGGGAGGGGTGATTGATTATCCCCTACTCGGTGAACCGCTGAAGGTCGTTGGACTGACTACTGACGAGATTCTCGCGCGGTTAACCAACGGAATTAGAGTAATCAAGAACCCCCGGGTTTCAGTCAAGGTGCGCGATTACTTTAGCCATCGCGTGATTGTCAGTGGCGCCGTTGAAAATCCGGGCGCCAAACCGTTGCATCGCGAAGCAATGCCGCTGTACACCGTGCTGGCTACTGCCTTGCCGCGAGCCGACGCAACGGTGGCTACAATCGTGCGCGCCGGCAAAGCTCAACCGCCATTGCCGCTGGTCGATCAAAAGGCGATGTCGACGCTCGTCTTCCCTGGCGACGTCATTCGCATTAACGGCAAGAGCGATACGAAGCAGTTCTTCTATGTTGGCGGGCAAGTCGCATCGCCGGGTGAGAAATATTTCCGAACGGGGATGACGCTTACGCAGGGCTTACTGGCATGCGAAGGTGTAACCCGCGGAGCCGGAACCGCGGTGAAGGTTTCCCGGAGAAATTCCGATGGCTTTCTCGCAACGAGCGAATACGATTTGCGCGCGATTGAGACTGGAAGCTCACCCGATCCATTACTTCAGGCAGGAGATCGAATCGAGGTCAGGTAGTGTGTTAAGCTAGTCGTGTGAAAATCATGTTCTGAGAGAAAGAGCGGCCGTCGGGCCGCTCTTTTTTTGGCAATTCGCATGAATAGCCGATCGCACTCCATCCTGACACATCTGCTGGTCGGAAAATCCATAATTGAAGCTTTGCTGGTCGGCGCGATTGCTGTCGGTTTCTTTGTGGTGGCTTTTCCGCCATTTCAGGGGAGCGCCGAAGTAACGCCCCAAAGCATCGCGGGCTGGGTCATAGATCCTCAGCATAAGACCGACCCGGTTAACGTGCAGCTCTTCATCGACGATCACTTCGTCGCAACTGATCGCGCCAATCTGAAACGACCCGACGTAGTCAGCGCAGGATTCGCGGTTGACGACGCTCATGGTTTCAACTTTGCGATTCCGTCATTGGGCCCCGGGGAACATGTCGCGCGCGTTTATGCCGAGCATTCAAGTCAAAACGATTCGCGCAAGACGCTGCAGATGATCGGAGGTCCAATTAACTTCGTCGTCGATGTCGAAGGTATCAGCCATCAGAGAAACTCAAATTGAGATCGAGTGATTTCCAATCAATGACTGAGCAAAATCTTTCAGAAAGGATGCTCGCTTTCTGGGAAGCGGTGTCAGTGATGTCATCAGTTTTGATCGCGGAGTGGCTCGCGCTGTCCCTGGTCAGGGAAAATCGCGCAATCTTTTTGATTCCTGTTGTTTTGGCATTTGGCCTGATGCTGAGTTCGCATAGGCTTCGACGCGAATCGCTTCGCGATATCGGGATTCGTTTAGACAACTTTCGTGGGGCGCTTTTCAAACTGACATTGCCGACCTTAATCATTGCCGGTTTGATTGTCGGGACTGGTTGGCTGTTGGGCGGTTTGCATTCGCCGGAGCAAGGATCGCGAACGCGCTACTTGTTATTGCCGCTTTGGGCTTTGATGCAGCAGTACGTGGTGCAGGGATTTATGAATCGGCGCTTTCAAATGGTTTGCGGCAGGGGCTGGCTGAGCATACTCTTTGTCGCTGCAGTATTCGCCCTCTTACACCTGCCAAATCCGTATTTTGCTGCCCTCACTTTTGTTGCCGGGGTGATCTGGGCCGCCGCCTATCAGCGAACCCCAAATCTCTTCGCACCGGCGCTGTCTCATAGTCTCCTCGCTGTTGTTCTCTCGCTTTCACTGCCATTGACCTGGGTTCATGACCTGCGCGTGGGTTTTAAGTATTTCAGATGAAGCAGCCCCGTCCTCCAGGAGTCGTGGTTAAATCGTACTGTACCCGTTGAACAATGATTTGCTATAATTCCGACTGCCTTGCAAAGAGGATAGGTCGGGCGGTTGCTGCTTCGTCTCAGATTTCAGATTCGATTTGAAATCGCAGCGAAGGAGAGGAAAGTCCGAACACCAAAGGGCAGCGAGCCCGCTAACGGCGGGGCGTCAGAGCGAATTCCAGATTCCGGATTTCAAATTTGAGGTCTTGAATGGGAAACGCCGGGACGACGACAAGTGCAACAGAAAACAGACCAGCCGCACGGCTGCGGATTCTAAGATCTGGAATCTGACGTGAGGTGATGGGTGAAATGGTGCGGCCCGAAAGGGCTTAATGTAAGAGCGCACCGGCGCGTATGGTGACATGCGTGGCCAGGCAAACTCCTCGCGGTGCAAGACCAAATAGGGAGGCGTCAAAGGGTAGCCCGCCCGAAAGGCCATTGACCTGGGAATTTCAAATCTGAAATTCCCGATCAGGGCTGACACGACCTCCGGGTAGGTCGCTCGATCCAATCGGCAACGGTTGGGCTAGATGAATGATCGCCGTCCGATTTCAGATTTGAAGTCTCAAATTTGAAATTTCAAATCTGAAATCGGAAACAGAATTCGGCTTATAGACCTGTCCTCGACCGCAAGGCTAACACTGGTGGCAACGTCTCGCGTTTCGGATCTCGCCGTTAACAAAGGAGAACAGCACAATCAATGGCAAACCGGAAAGGCGTTTTCATAGGGGCTTATGTGCCCAATGAGCTGAAGGAATCTTTGCGACGTCGCGCTGCGGCCGAGCATCGCACGCTGTCGCAGGAAATTACCCGCATCCTGACAGAGGCGATTCATGGCAAGACTTTGCCGCCGGGCAGCATCGATCGTCGCAATGCTTCGCAGACGACACCGCGCCGGCGCGGCACGGATCCATTTCCGCGGCGTCGCGTTAATGATTTACCCTACTCGCCGGAAGGGCGGCGGGGCGAAGATCGATAAGTGAAGTCGCCCGCACGAAACGACCTCACTATGCTTTGAGACGATAGTTTGAAGCTTCTTGTTATTTTTCTGCTCGTCGGCCTGCTATTGGTGTTTCTCTACCGGCGGTTGCGGCCCTACCTCAACATTCTCAGGCAGATCTTCGGCTTTAGCCGCAGATTTATCAACGGCCAGGCCAATCCAGTCAAACGCGAATTCACCGGTCAACGTAATCGAACAGAACATCTGGTGCGTTGCGCGGCTTGTGGCACCTGGGTTCCGGCGGCTCGCGCGCTCATCAACGAAGGTTCCGAGGCGGTGTTCTGTTCATCGGATTGCGCGCAATTGGAGATACGGGAAAAGCCATCGCGCGTCTCGGCGAGCAAATGAGATCGTTAGTTTGCGCGAACTTCCTTTGCGGGCCGCGCTCCCCAGAAGAAAAAGAACGACGACACAAATAACCCGCCCGGCACCAGGAGCAGCGCTGCGGTCAAATGTTCGCGAACGGGATCGATGCCCAGCAAATGCGCCATTGCCGCGAGTGTCGAAGCCTTGCCGGCCAACAACGAATCGGAAAGCACGCCCACGCCAAGTCGCGAAATCAGATCTCCACACGCGTGTATGACAACGATATTCAGGGCCATCGCCGTTGCGCGAATCGCGGGCGGCACACTGTTGACGAGGATTGCGTGGAACGGAGCGTTGTTGATAAATAGGAAAAACACAGTGAAAAAGATCGCCGTTATGAAAAACGCCGGCTGATGAGTTATCAATGCCAGCAACGCCGGCAAGACTCCGAAAACGCTGCTCGCGGCGCAAACCAGGAAATACCCATTGCGAGTTTTTGCCGCGACGCGATCTGCAATCCAGCCTCCACCGAAAGTTCCGGCGGCACCCGCTGCCAGCGTGGTAACGCCCAGCACGACATTCGCCCCAATCGGACTCATGTGCTTTTCTTCCTGAAGCAGGGAACTGGCCCAGGTGGCAAACGCTCCCAAAACAAAAGTAAGGGCGGTATAACCGGCGGTCGAAAGTAACCAGTTACGCGTGGTAATTATCCGCCGGCAGGTCTTCAGCCAGGACTCTTTCGGGATATCGTTATCGGCCATGCTAACGTCTGGATTATTCAAATCTTCAGGGAGGTTCGCATCGCTGGCGCCGCGTTTCGGTTCGTTCAAACGCCAGACGACGACGGCCGTCAGTAATCCAGGCAGGCCGACAATCATGAACGCCATTCGCCAACCAAAAAAATACGCGAGGACGCCGCCAATTGCGTAACCGAGCGCGAATCCCATTGGGATCGCCGCCTGAAAAACTCCGAGTGCCGTAGCCCGCCGTTGCCGCGGAAAATAGTCGGCAATCAGCGTGGGCGTGATTGTCGAATATGAAGATTCGCCAATTCCAACCAGTGACCTGACAGCACAGAGCGCGACCCCAATCCCTGACAGCGCCACCGTGAAGTGCAGAATCGGCATTTGAAAATTTAAGCCGGCCGGCAGCCATGGCGATCGATCGACAATCGCGGTGAGCCCGGTCGCGACGCTCCAGATTGCGGCAGCGGTGGCCATCAGCCTGGTGCGCGAATATCGATCCCCTAAACGGCCAAACACAAGAGCCAGGACTACGTACGAAAGCAAAAGCGCGTCTTCCATCAAGCCAATCTCGGTTTGGGAAAGACGGAGTTCCTGTCGCATCGTGGGCGCGACGGCTGGAAGAATTTGCCGATCGATATAGTTAAGGAAATTGACCGCCGTCAATACCGACAGCGCATAGTATGAATAGCGTGGAACGGCGACACTCTTCGGCGCGTCGGGCATTGAAGCGTCGCTGGCCGGATTCATGCGGTTTCGGCGGTTTCCTTTTTCAGGGTGTCCACGATCGTTGGGGTGATGTCAGCCAGGGATTGAATGCGTCCCGCAATGCGCTCGCGATCTTTTCCCCACACTATGGTCGGCACCCGATTGAGTGTGTGGTTTCTAATTGACAGATCTTCGAGATTGCCATGATCGCTTGTTAATATCACGCTGGTCCGATTCAAATCGAGATTGTGAAGGAGCGTTCTGATCATCAACGCCAGCTTCACAATTGCGGTGTGCGCCGCTTCCTTATCCTGAGCGTGCCCGATCTTATCAGTAATGAAATATTCGTAAAGCGTAAATCGATGATTTGAGGCGATCTTTGCCAGTACCTCTCCTGCCTGTTCCGATGTTCGTAGAGCGACGTTCTCCCCGCGTTCCATTAGCATCTCATTCGTAAAATCCTGATGGACAGCGCGATCAGAATTCAAATCTTCAACCGTATTGAAGTTCATTCCCGCCGCCTCGACAGCCGCAGTCGTCGCTGAGATCCATCGTGGGCGGGACTCGAAGAATCGTTTCGTGTACGTGTTGGCGAAGGTTATTGGCGTTATACCCGCTCGTTTGAGTTGAAGAAATATTGAATGTTCGCTGATGATATCCAGCAGCGATTGATTCGGAAAGCCCTGTTTGTGATAGCCGATCGCCGCAGGGGCATTGATTCCCGTCAGAATCGTGGTTTGACCCGATGCACTCTGCGGTCTTCCTTCGATCCCGAGAAGCGCATCCGTGGGTACGACAATCCCGTCGCACGGAACTTCGGGTTTTTCACCCTGAAAGACCGCCAAAGGCCCGGCGTCATCCAATCCATCGAACGGATTATGTGGTCCTCGCGTTCCGATTCCCAGGCCGTCAATGAAAAACAGGAGCACCGGCATTGATGCGATGAATAACATCAGGCCTGCCCTGCTCGCAAGAGTGGGCGAGTGAAGAGTTGTGGTTTTTTTGAAGAAGTGGTCACGTCCTTCCGTCAATACCAGGAACTTTCCAGATTGCGTGATTGTCTAACGCTTCATTGGGGAGGACATCACCATGACGGACCGAAACTCTTTGCTTCCGGAGTGCGCATCACTTGCCGTGCGCGCAAAGCCCTACATCAATGTCACACCTCTGATCGACGTTTTATTGGTAATGCTGATTATTTTTATGGTGATTACACCAATGAAAGCCGCGCGGTTCCTGGCGAAAATACCTTCGGAACCAGAACGCAATCCGCGAATCATTCCGCCACCTCTGGGTTTAGTCGTGACGATCAAGACTGACGGAACCGTCGGGCTCAATCACGAATCTGACCTTGGATCTGTTTACGATACGAGCAAATTGGCCGCGCGGCTCGCGCAAGTATTTCAGGAGCGCACCCTGAATCACGCCTATGCTTTCGAATTGCGAGACCGGCTCGATCTTCCCGAAAGTGAACGGATTGAAAGGACTGTATTCATCAAGGCGCCGAGATCAATTCCCTATGGCGAAGTTGTCCGGGTCCTGGACAGCGTCAAAGGGGCGGGAGCAGCACCGGTTGGTTTGCAAATCGACGACCTCGATTAGCGAACTTGCAAGCGAAGGATCAAAACGATTTTCTCTACGACTTCCATACAAAATCCAGCATCTCCTGCTCGCCACTGCTCGCGGTTCTTTAGCACTTTTCTACCTCCAAATCTGATCTGTTAGAATCAGAGCAGCACAATCTCTTTAGTCATAAAGAGTTCATTCATATTTGTTCGGAGAGGTGTCATGATTTTCAAGGAAAGCATTTCGGATACAAAGACGCGAGGTGTTGATACAAGATTCACTATCGCGCTATTTGCCGTGCTGCTCTCGGTAGTTGTTTCGATCGGATGCCGGGGAAAGGCTTCGCCGCTCGCGCCATCCGCGGCCAGTGAACCAATTCCGGATTCACGGCCCCAGAATTCATACGCGGATGTCATCAGCCGCGTTACGCCGGCTGTCGTTACGATTCGCGCGGACAAGCGCGTGCGCGCTCCGCAGCAGTTTCCGTTCATGAATGATCCGTTCTTTCGCGATCTCTTCGGTAATCGTAATCCGCAGCAACCACAGGAGCAGGTCGAAAGGGCGCTGGGCTCTGGTGTCATCGTCAGCCCCGACGGTTATGTCCTGACCAACCACCATGTGATTGACGGTGCTGAGCAGATCAAGATTGATATGAATGACGGCCGGACCATCGATGCAAAACTTGTTGGCTCAGATCCGCCGAGTGATTTGGCAGTATTAAAAGTTCCGGGAAACGCTCTGACATTTTTGACGCCCGGCGATTCTGACAAAGTTCGCGTCGGCGATGTCGCCCTGGCAATTGGAAATCCACTCGGCATCGGCCAAACTGTGACGATGGGAATCATTAGCGCCAAAGGTCGTTCGACTGCGGGGCCAGGCGCCGGCAACTTTGAAGATTTTCTGCAGACGGATGCGCCAATCAATCAGGGTAATTCCGGAGGTGCGCTTATCAATACCAACGGCGAATTGATCGGGATCAATTCGCAAATCATCGGCGGGATGTCGGGAGGCAACATCGGAATTGGTTTCGCCATACCGTCAAACATGGCGCGCAGCGTTCTTGATCAATTGGTCAAGAATGGAAAAGTACGCCGCGGTCAATTAGGCATCGGTGTGCAGCGCGTCACCTCGGATGTGGCTGAGAGTTTGGGCCTTAGTGATACCAAAGGCGTGATTGTTACTTCCGTGCGGCCTGGCAGCGGCGCCGAAAAGGCCGGCATACGTCGCGGCGATGTGATCACCGCGCTGAACGAGACGCCAGTCCGCGAGACGAACGCTTTTCGCAATCAGATAGCCGGCTTCGGTCCAGGCGCCGAAGTAACTTTGACTGTAATCCGCGACAATCGGGAACAGAAGATTCGCGCTACCCTCGGTGAATTCACAGATGAGACAGCGCAAGCTGAGCAGCAGCAGGAAGGGCCGGCTTCGACCGCTAAACTTGGACTTGGCGTCGAGCCGATTACGCCTGAGATTGCCGCCCAACTTAACCTGCGTCCGGGAACACAGGGCGTCGTGGTTGTGAACGTGGATCCTGCCGGACCGGCCGCCGAGGCGGGTATTACGCGCGGCGATGTGATCGAAGAAGTTAATCGTCAACCAATTCGTTCGGCCGACGATTTGCGCGCAGCAATTGCGAGGTCCGGTAACCGTCCGGCTTTGTTTCTACTGAACCGGCGCGGCGAGACAATCTATCTGACCATAAGGCCCAGACAATAATTGCTGGAGGCGAACAAAATGAATCTTGAGATTTCACGCGAAGAGCATGATTTCCTTCAGGAGTTACTCGAGGAAAAACACAAGGGCTTGATCCACGAAATCAATCATACGGATACCGATGATTTCGAGGAGATGTTGAAGAGTAAGGTCGATGTGGTGGAGCGACTCAAGCAAAAACTATCTCAGTCCGGAAAGTGAGAAAAACGATGTCAGCCCTGGAGCACAAGACCCGACGTTGCGAACGATGTGATCGAGAAACATCCCACGTCATCGAATCCGTCGGCACCGACAACCGGCCGCACTATTTGTGTTGGAGTTGCGTGGAACGTCATGAGAAGCGCTGGAATTGGAAGCTTGGTTGGCGCCAGAGGCATCGCACTCGCCGTTATCAGCCAGCCGGGGCGACCGAGTAATTCAGACTCTTCCAACCAGCATTCCCTTAAAAATGCCGCGGTGCGGTAACGCTAACGTTTCTTTGATACGTCGTGTGTCGCTTCCCATTCGCGATCGTCGCACCCCAATAGTTCATCAGCTTCCTTCGGACCCCAACTGCCCGCCGCATAGTTCGGAAAATTGTCGGGCCGCCGCGGATACCAATCCCGCTGGATCGGCGCGACGACTCTCCAGCCGGCTTCGACCTGGTCTGCGCGTTGAAACAGCGTCGCATCGCCCATCATGCAATCATGCAGCAGCCGTTCGTAACCCGTTGCCAGGGTGTCGCCGAAATATTTTTCGTAATCAAAATCCATATCGACCGCGCCGATGCTTAGCGTGGGGCCCGGAACTTTCGCCCCAAAGCGCAGGGAGATTCCCTCGTCAGGCTGAATGTGAAGCACGAGCCGGTTGGTCGTTAAGCTCTCGATCGGCGTCTTGCGAAACAGGACAAAGGGCGCCCGTTTGAATTGAATTGCAATCTCAGTATCGCGCGCGGCCAGGCGCTTTCCGGTGCGGAGGTAGAAGGGCACATCCGCCCACCGCCAGTTATCGATGCGCAGTTTCACGGCGACGAAAGTTTCCACGTTCGAGTCGGGCGCGACGTTCGGCTCGCTGCGGTAGGCCGGCACTTTCTCGCCGTCAATTTCTCCTTCGCCATATTGTCCGCGCACCGCATCCGCGGGCGAGGGAGGTTGAATCGCATGCAGGATCTTCGCCTGCTCGTCGCGCACGGCGTTGGCGTCAAATGAAATCGGCGGCTCCATCGCGGTGAGGGTCACCAGTTGCAGCAGGTGGTTCGGGACCATGTCGCGCAGCGCGCCGGCCCCTTCGTAGTATCCACCGCGTTTTTCCACGCCGACTTTTTCCGCCGCCGTAATTTGTACACAGTCGATATAGCGCCGGTTCCAGATCGGCTCGAAGATACCGTTGCCGAAACGAAAAACCATGATGTTCTGGACGGTTTCTTTCCCCAAATAATGATCAATGCGGTAGATCTGATCTTCCTTCAGGACCTGGGTGATGTCCTTATTCAGTTTCCTTGCGGATTCAAGATCGGATCCAAATGGCTTTTCGATGACCGCGCGCTTCCAGCCTTTGTTTTCTTCGTCCGTGAGACCAGCGGCGCCGAGTTTTTGCACCACTTCCGCGAAGTATTCAGGCGCGGTAGCCAGATAGAAGACGACATTGCCTTCGGTCTGACGTTCCCGGTCGAGCTTCGCGAGCGATTCTTTCAGGTGCGAAAAGGTTTGATCGTCATCGAAATTACCCGACAGGTAGTACAGCCTCTCTTCCAGCCACTTCCAGGTTTCGGCGTCGACCTTGTCAGTGGCAAATCTGTTTATGTCGTCGCGGAGACGTTTGCGAAACTCATCATCATTGAGTTCCGCTCGCGCCACGCCAATGACTGCGAAATTATCCGACAGAAGGTCTTTGTGTTTCAGATTGTAAAGCGCGGGAATCAACTTGCGCTTGGTGAGATCACCGGCCGCGCCGAAAATGACCATTATGCAGGATGGGTTTATGCTCATCTTGGTTTCAATGGATTGATTTTCCATTTGTCATTCGTCAATTCTGATTTGCCATTGCATGCATCAGAAGCCCAACCGTTACGGAGGGCTCGCTCCGGTGTGAAGGGCTTGCTTACGCGCGAGCTTCTGACACGTAGTGAGACTAAATGAAAAATGAAAATTGCCAAATGACAAATGGAAAATGATCATTTCTTTGGCCCGGGCTCCAGGTGTCCGCCGAATTGTTTTCGCATCGCGGAAAGAATCTTCTCCGCGAACGTATGTTCCTGGCGCGAACGAAAGCGGGTGTATAGCGCTGCGGTTAACACATCCGCCGGCACCGCCTCTTCAATTGCTGCCTGGATTGTCCAGCGTCCCTCGCCTGAATCCTGAACAAAACCCGTGTAATTCGATAGCTTCGGATCCTCAATCAAAGCAGTCGCCGTCAAATCGAGCAGCCATGAAGAGACCACGCTGCCCCGCCTCCAGACTTCGGCAATGTCCGCGACGTTAAGATCGTAGCGGTGCTCCTGCGGCAAATCTTCCGAGTTTGCATTATAAAAAATATCGAAACCTTCGGCGTACGCTTGCATCAGTCCGTACTCGATTCCGTTATGAACCATCTTGACGAAATGTCCTGAGCCCGATGGACCGCAGTGGAGGTAACCGTCCTCGACCGTGCCTTTAACTTTTTCACGTCCCGGAGTGCGCGAAATATCTCCCGGCCCGGGTGCCAGAGTCTTGAAAATCGGATCGAGACGGCGAACGGCTTCCTCAGGCCCGCCAATCATCATGCAGTAGCCGCGTTCCAAACCCCACACGCCGCCACTGGTGCCGACGTCTACGTAATTGATGCCTTTCTCGCGCAAGCCAATCGCCCGGCGCGCATCGTCTTTGTAATTCGAGTTGCCTCCGTCGATGATCGTATCGCCGCCCTCAATGCGCGCGGACAAGTCAGTTACGGTTTTTTCGGTGGCACTGCCGGCGGGCACCATAATCCAGGCCGCGCGCGGCTTACTCAGCTTGTTAACAAAATCGTCGAACGACTCAGCACCGCTGGCGCCTTCGCCGGCAAGTTGCTTAATTGCAGTCGCGCTATGGTCCCATACTACGCATTCATGCCCGCCTCGCATTAGCCGCCGCACCATGTTGCCGCCCATGCGGCCAAGCCCAATCATTCCGAGTTGCATATCAGTAACCCCGTTTAGAAGCGGGCTACCGCCCGCTTACCAGATTAATTATTTCGACACCTCATTAACCGCCTCACTCAGAATCCTGAGTCCCATTGTCACATCCGACCCCAAATGCACCCGCAGCGCTCGCCGCCCGCGGTCGGCCAGCACTTCAAAATCACCACGCGCCTGCGCTGCTTTCACGACACCAAAGGTATATTTTTGATCAGGAACCGGTAAGTCCTCGGCGTCGTCGCAGGTTACTTGCAGAAAGACACCTGTGTTCGGCCCGCCTTTGTAGGCCTGTCCCGTTGAATGGAGAAACCGGGGCCCGAAACCCAGACAAGTAGCCACCTGCCATTGATCGCGGATCGTATGTCGTATCTTTTGCAGCACGATTTCATGGTCAGCGTCCATCTCGATATAGGCCAGCAACGCAAAGTAGTCTCGCGCTTTCAGGCGGTTAAGGTGCACCTGGACATATCGCGCAAGCGAACGATCCTTAACCAACTGATTCAGCTCAGTGGCGTTACGCTTATCTGCAAATAATTTGATATCGCCGCTCTCGAAGATCGGTTTCTCCGCTGGAAGTGATCCGGTCTTCTCGTATTCCTCCGTGAGTTTCCGAGTTGCGATCTTACTCGCCTCGACATCCGGTTGATCGAAAGGATTAATGTCGATAATCGAACCGGCAACCGCGGTAGCGATTTCCCAGCGGAAAAATTCCTGTCCGAGATCGTAAACATCCGTTAATCCGATTCGTACCACGGGCTGCCCGGCGCGCTCGAGTGCATCGATCGCTCGATCGTGCACAGGATCCGGAGCAGGTTCGAATCTCAGGTATGCGAACAACCGGTCGTCGCCGTATACGTCCGGCGCTCCCAGTTTTTCGCGATCGACGGGAATCAGCCCCTTGCCGTTTTTACCTGTGGACTCGGCGATCAATTGTTCGAGCCATGCGCCCAGATCGTAAATGGCCGGCGAGGCGATAATCGTAATTTTGTCTCGGCCGCGATTATGACCCTCACCGAGAACCGCGCCCAAAATTGCACCCGGGTTCTCGCTTGCAGGAGTTTCTGATCTACATACGGCGACCATTTCGCTGGTTCGATCCAGAAATCTCTTAAGATCGACACCCATCGCCGCCGCGGGAATCATGCCGAAATCAGAAAGTGCGGAGTAGCGGCCACCGATACTCTTCAAACCGAAATATATCTGTCGAAAGTTATCGTGCTCAGCAACTTGCTGCATCTTCGATCCAGGATCGGTAATTGCGATAAAGCGACCGCCGGCTTGTTCGGACCCGATTACCTGGCGCACACGATCAAAAAAATATTGTTTGAAGATGTTTGGTTCCAGCGTCGAACCGGACTTACTTGAGACAATGAAAAGCGTTTTGGCGAGATCGATCTTCTCTTCACAGGATTTAATCTGTGCCGGATCGGTCGAATCGAGCACATGCAGCTCGGGAAACCCATTGATCTTTCCGAAGGTCTTTCGCATTACTTCAGGACAAAGACTCGAGCCGCCCATGCCCAAAAGCAGTAGGTGACGAAATCCTTCTCTCTGTACCCGCTCTGCCAGGAAGCCGAAACGCTCAACGTCTTTCAGTTGTTCATCGACGATGTTGAGCCAGCCCAACCAATTACTTTCATCGGCGCCGGTCCAGATCGAAGAATCGTGCGCCCAAATACGGCGCACTTTCTCCAGCGTTTTCCAGTCATCGAGCGTTCGTTCCACGGCTGCGGACAAATCGCCGGGCAGCGAAAAAGTTTGACGATTAATTGCTGGCATGTTTGTTATCTTCAAAAAACAGCCGGTGTCACTTCAGTTATTGCGCCGGTGCCTGTGCAGATCGAGGGGCCGCTAATTTCTTGAGACTGTCGGTATACGGAGCCCGCGCCACTCCCCGATCGGTAATGATGGCGGCAATCAATTCGTTGGGCGTGACATCAAACGCAAAATTGTGAACATTAATTCCATCGGGAGCCAGCTGTTGATCGCGAACATGGGTAACTTCCCTGGCATCACGCTCTTCGATCGGAATGTCGTCACCCGTGGCGATGGCCAGGTCAATTGTAGAAATGGGCGCCGCGACATAGAACGGGATGTTGTGCTGTTTCGCGAGCACTGCAACCATGTAAGTTCCGATCTTGTTTGCGGCATCGCCATTGGCGGCAATCCGATCTGCTCCGACGACGACACAATCAACCTTGCCCTGCTTCATCACATGGCCCGCCATGTTGTCGGTGATCAGCGTGACGGGAATGTTGTCCTGCGCCAGTTCCCAGGCGGTCAGCCGCGAGCCCTGCAAAAATGGTCGCGTCTCGTCGGCAATGACTGCGACCCGTTTGCCGGCATCGATGGCGCCGCGAATAACCCCCAGTGCCGTACCATAATCTCCGGCCGTGGCGAGCGCCCCCGCATTGCAATGCGTCAGAACGGTCGCTCCGTCAGTGATTAGATCAGCGCCGAAGCGTCCCAGCGCGCGATTCGATTCAATGTCTTCTGCAAAGATTGCCAGGGCTTCGTCGACGAGCCTTTGCTTCGCTTGCTCGACCCCAAGTTTTTCTGTCCTGGCTTTGGCCATGACGCCGCGCATTCGTTCGATGGCCCAGAAGAGATTGACTGCGGTAGGTCGCGTTGCCCCCATGATCTTGCACATATGCTTGAAATCGAAGGCCAGATCCGCAACTGAGGACCCGACTGACTGGCTCGCGCCAAGCGCCAGGCCCATCGCCGCGGATACGCCAATCGCCGGCGCGCCGCGCACTACCATTTTCCTGATCGCGTCGGCGACTTCTTCATACGAACGCAGGATCAGGTATTTTTCTTCGGTGGGCAGCAGGCGCTGGTCGAGCATGCGCACACCACCACTGGTCCATTCGACAGTCTTGATCATGATATTGATTTAAATTCCGAAGAATCTTACTCGACGTGTGTGCCGCGGGGCAACGCTCCGGAGAAAGCGTTTGCGCAAGTTTTTGACTTCGCGCCCGGCTCGTGATAAGTTGCGGCCCGCAACTCGGGAACATTTGTTCCACGCTCTTTCAAATGCGTTTGGGTGTCCCGCATCAAAGCGGGAAGAATAGGGAAGCGGGTGAGATTCCCGCGCGGTCGCGCCACTGTGAAGATCGTTCCTCAAGGGAATGATTAAAGCCAGGAGACCTGCCTGAATGCTCTTGCAGCTTTTGAACGCTCGCGCAAAGGTGTTCAGGCCGCACCGGGAAATTTCCTTTCGGAAAGAAGATCCCGTCGCCAGCCTGTTGCTTTCGCGCAGGTGTTGAGGTGACGGGATTTTGATTTTTAGAAGTCGAGTTTGGAGTGCGGCAGCACGCAACCGGGGTCCCCAGCGCGGCAGCCGCGCTGGGGTGGTCGTAGCGCGATGCCGCTTTGGATTGTTTGGAGTACTGCCTTCAGGCGGAATGAGACCTCGTGGAGCACTCCGCGTAAACGCGGAACTCCAAACCAAAGCGCCGTTTCCGCTCCGCTCTGCCGGCGCACTCCAAAGCCTTGCCGTTGCGTTTACTTTAATCTTCCTTCTGGGATCATGCTCACGAGTTGGTCGCCCCTCGACAACCGAAATAACTCGTGAGGTAACCGACGAAGCCGGCCGCCATGTCCAATTGCCGCCGCGAATCGATCGGATAGTTTCGCTGGCGCCAAATCTTACTGAAATAGTTTATGCGGTCGGCGCCGGTGATCGGTTGGTCGGAGACACTGAATATTGCGATTATCCTCCTGAAGCAAAGTCTGTAACCCGGGTGGGCGATACAATGCACCCGAGTGTCGAACGCATTGTCGCCCTGAAACCGCAGATCGTCCTGGTTTCAACGGCCTCACAACTCGAGGCATTTGCCAAACAACTCGACGAACAAAAGATTGCGGTCTACGTCACCAATCCGCAGAGCGTGGAAGATATCTTTCGATCCATTCAGAGCCTGGGCGACCTGTTCGGCGAACGCGACCGGGCCACGAAGCTGGTAACTGAGTTGCGCGATCGGACCGACAAAGTTCAATCAGCATTGGCGCAGGCCAAGCCCGTCTCGGTTTTCTATCAGGTGTCGGGCGAGCCGCTGTACACGATTGGTCGCGATTCTTATCTAACTGATCTCGTAAAGCGAGCGGGAGGAACCTCCGTTACTGCGGATGTACCAGGCGCTTTTCCGCGCTACAGCGACGAAGCCGCGTTGGCCGCCCGGCCCGATGCGATCATTTTACCGACGGGAGGTTCGATGGGCGTGGCGAATTCCACGGTAGCTACTCCTCTCAGGAATTCGCCTGCTGTATCGAACAATCGAGTTTACAAAATCAACGACGATCATTTGTCACGCCCGGGCCCGCGTTTGATTGACGGCCTTGAAGAGATGGCGCGGACGTTACATCCGGAGGCTTTCAAGTAGATCAAATGCGCGATTCGTCCAGATCAGCTGATCCAGGAAGACTGACAGCCCGCCGGACGCTGTTAGTATGCGCCGCCCTCCTGTTGTTGCTGGCCGTTGTCTTGCTCATCGCTTCAACGCTTGGGAGTCAACGACTGCCCCTTGGTGGTTTGCTTTGTTCATTGACGGGGAAATCTGATTGCGGTCTGTCTTCTGAGGAGCGGGCGATCATCTTTGACATTCGCCTGCCACGGATTTTCCTGGCCGGAGCGGTCGGAATGTGCCTGGCAGCGGCGGGCGCCGGCTATCAAGCCCTTTTGCGTAATCCACTGGCAGAACCCTACCTGCTCGGGGTTTCAAACGGCGCGGCCGTGGGCACGATGACGGCGCTGGTCTTTTTTGGGGCGCATGAATGGAGCCGGCCGGTCTTCGCTTTTGCCGGCGCTTCGGCCGCGACTCTGGTCGTCTATCGCCTGGCGAGGGGACGGGCCGGCGCCACGCCGGAACGTTTGATTCTGGCCGGTGTGATTGTCACCACGTTTCTCTCATCCGCAATTGTTTTCATAACCACATTGATGGATGCCACGCGCATTCGCTCGTTTACATTTTGGTTGCTTGGAGATCTTTCGGGGACGACCACAAAACTATTAAGTATCACCCTGATAACAGCCGTTGCCGGAGTACTGATCCTGGTGCTGAATGCTCGCGCCTTAAACTTGATGATGCTTGGCGAGCGAGACGCTTTTGATCTCGGCGTTGAAGTTGGAGGCGTGCGGCTGATTGTGTTTCTGGCGGCGAGCCTTTTGGTTGGCGCATCGGTGGCTTCGAGCGGGTCCGTCGGTTACGTCGGCTTGGTTGTTCCGCATCTGGTGCGTCTGTCTTTTGGCAGCGACAACCGGATGGTGATTCCCGCGTCCGCTCTAGCCGGCGGCGCGTTCGTCATCGCCGCAGACACCATCGCGCGAACGATCATTGCGCCGCGCGAATTGCCGGTCGGAGCGATCACGGCGCTAATCGGCGCGCCGCTATTTATTTATTTGTTGAAGAGGGGATAGCGCAAATTGTTTTGCTCCCTCTCCCCGTTTGGGAGAGGGCAGAGGTGGGCGACGCAGACAAATTAATTTCTTCCTATCTTCTTCTTGCTGCGGCTTGAGAGAGAAAGAAAAGGGGTTTGAGGTTTTTCGAACTCACGCTCACCCTCTCCCAGAAGGGAGAGGGAGGGAATCGGAACCAAAATGCTCGAGGCGAAGAACATCACCATTAACTACGGACCGCGTGAAGCGTTATCGAGCGTTTCGCTACGAACTGAACCGCGCCAGATTCTGGCGATTATCGGTCCGAACGGCGCAGGCAAATCAACAATTCTGCGCGCTTTAAACGGGGCACTACCGCCGGCGCGTGGGGAAATCCTGCTCGATGAGAAACCACTCCACTCTTATGCGCGTCGCGCGGTGGCCCGCCGGATCGCCGTCGTCGCGCAGGAGGCGGAACTGCATTTCCCAGTGACCGTCCTCGAGTTTGCCCTCGCCGGCCGTTATTCATGGTCGAGCGCGAACGCCTGGGGCTGGGAAAGCGAACATGAAGTTGAGATCGCCCAAAGGGTCTTACGTGAAACCGAATTGCAGGGGTTTGAAGCACGTCTGATGAATGAACTTTCCGGCGGCGAGCGCCAGCGGGCGGTGCTGGCTCGCGCGTTGGTGACGGAAGCGAAAATCTTTCTCCTTGATGAGCCAACCGCGAATCTCGATCTCGCTCATCAGGCCGCAATGCTAAAACTCGTGCGCCGGCGCTGCGACGATCGCGAAGCGGCTGCGGTCGTGATTACTCACGACGTGAATCTCGCGGCCGAGTTCGCCGATCGAGTGATTCTGTTGAAAGAAGGCCAGGTGATCGCGGCCGGCGCGCCGCTCGACGTTTTCAAGCCAGAGCTAATGAGCCGGGTGTTTGATTTGGAAATTCTAATTGACGTTCACCCGATTTCGGGTGCGCCCCGAATTACGCCGGTTCATACAAGGATGAAGGATGGGGGACGAAGATGAAACAAATACTCTTAAGTTCAATTTTGCTGCTGACATTGTCAAATGCGGCTATCAGCCAGACTCGTGCAAACGTGCACGGCCGCGTAACTGACCAGCGCAACGCGAACGTGGCCGGCGCCGAGGTGCGGCTTCATTCCCGATCCGGCGTCGAGCTGCTGGCCGTTACCGATGATGACGGTGCATACGCATTCAAAGATGTGTCCCCCGGCGATTATGTTCTGGAGATCAAGGCCAATGGATTTTCCGGTTACGCGTCCAGTGAAATTCACGTTCACCGCGGCCAGTCAACTATGCAAGACGTCAAGCTGTCGATTGAAACTGTCAGCGAAAGTGTCGTGGTTACCGCCAACGGCACAGCTCAGAGCGCCGACGAAACTTCGAAGGCAGTTACCACAGTCGACGACCGCTCGATAGAAGCAAGACGCGAGTTGACGCTGAGCGAAAGCCTGCGCGGTGTTCCGGGGCTGCGCGTGCAACAACAGGGCTCACCTGGGGAATTGACGACCCTTCGTTTGCGGGGCCAACGAAATTTTGACACGGCAATTCTGCTTGACGGCCTGCGCGTGCGTGACGCCTCCGACATCAACGGCTCAGCGGTTTCGCTAATCACGGATTTATTGCCGGCCGATCTTGACCGGGTTGAGGTCTTGAGAGGATCAGGCTCGTCGATTTACGGCACCAACGCGATCGGCGGTGTAATCAATTTGGTTCTGAAGACTGGAGGGGGCGATTCGCATTTTGAATTCGGCTTTGATGGCGGCAGCCTGGCATTGTTTCGCGAACGAATTAAGGGATCCGGAAGCGTTGGCACGCGCGCCGGATACAGTTTTGGAATAACTCGCCTGGACGTTCGACGCGGGGTCGACGGAAACGACGAATATGGAAACACGGTGGGAGCCGGCCGCTGGCAATTCAATCCGCGTCCGGATATTACGATTAGCGCGAACTTCTACGGCACGGTTTCAAATGCGCGGTTGAATGATAGCCCGTTCGCGTTGCCGTCCGCATTCAGTAGCTCCGCGCGTTACCCGCTCGCTCTGGAGGGCGTAACCTTCCACCGTGACATTAACAATCCGGACGAAGGACGGCGCAATCGCGTGCTGGTTGGCTCAGTGCGATTCTCCCAGCAGGTAAACGACCACGTCGCGTATACCATCGCCTACCAGCATGTGGGAAATCGCCGTCGCAATTACAATGGTCCCCGCATCGATCCAGCCTTCGCAGCATTCTATCCATTTGGCGATTTTGAATTTGTAGCCGTGAATAACGGGGGGACCGATACGCTCGATGCCCGGGCAAACCTCCGATTGGGCCGCCGGAACTTAGCGACTGCAGGTTTTGAATTCGAACGTGAATCGATCTTTCAATCTGCGATTCCATCGTTCAGTCCGGTCAACAACACAACAGATCGTCAAAACAGCTTCGCCGTTTTCGGCCAGGACCAAATCTTTCTGCTCGATGATCGGCTGCAGGCTTCGTTCGGTGTGCGGGCACAGCTATTCCGCGTTCGCGCTGCTGACCGGCCTGGCTTTCTCAACACCGTCAATCCGCACACTGCGGTAACCGGTGATGGCTCACTCGCGTATTTCTTCCGCTCAACAGGCACCAAGATCCGGGCGCACGCCGGCAATGGATTTCGCGCGCCGTCATTATTTGAAAGATTTGGTGAAGGAACGTTCGCGCAAGTTGGGTTCACGCGCTTCGGTGATCCTACGTTGCGCGCGGAAGAGTCAATAAGCGTGGACGCGGGCGTCGATCAGCGGGTAGCGAAAGATCGCGCGCGCTTCGGCCTGACGTATTTCTACACGCACCTGCAACGAGTGATCTCCTTCACAGGTTTTACGATCGATCCGCTTGGCCTGGGGCGATTCAGTGGTTATCAGAACCAGCCGGGAGGAATTTCGCGCGGACTGGAGACCTATGTCGAGGCTGCCCCGTTTCGTGGCGCGGATTGGCGGGGCTCGTATACCTTTACAAATAGTGATCGTTTCGTCGTCGGCCGCGGCGCGCAACCGGAATACGTTATTCCGAAGCATTTGTTTGGCCTGACGATGAACCAACGCTATCGCTCGTTTGTATTCAGCTTCGATCTGAATCATACAGGCGCGTACATTGCACCGGTCTTTGAGAATGATTTTCCGTTTCGCACCGCGGAATTGAGTTTTTCCGGTTACACGAAGGCGGATTTCTTCGGGAGCCACGAACGTAAATTTTCCGAGAAAGTCAGTGCGACGTTTTTTGCAGGGATCGATAATCTCTTTGGCGTGAAATACTTCGAGAATGGTTTTCGCGCGCCTGGGACGATGGCCCGCGGTGGGGTAACTTTCAAGTTTTGAATTGAGGATGGCAAGGCCTTCTCCGCCTTTTGACGGGGATGGCCTTGCCTTATGAAAACGCGGTAGAAGCCCTCTGATCTGAAACGGCGATCGTTAAGTATTCTTTGTAAAAAGTCCGCCGGCTAAAAATACCACGCCGAGCAGGATATGAATACCATCGTCAACTTTGCCGAACATCAAAGGGCCCAAATCCCATGTGCCGTGAGTGCCCACAAAAACCAATCCAAGTATGCCCAGCGCCAGATACACAACGCCGAACACCAGGCAGAAGCCTTTCGCGCCCGCCAGTGATCCCGCAAAGCCGAAGTAGAGCGCGATCAATCCGGACACTATGTGCACCACGTTGTGCGGCGTATTGAGATGAGCGCCAAGCAGGCCGGGCGCAAAGAAACCACATATGCCAACGAGCACAAAGACTACTCCCAGAAGCTTGCAAACTGTCTTCGCCATAATCTTCAGTTTCCTCCTGTCAGGGTTACAAGCAGAGCCATCGGGACCTCAGTTAAGAGGCTGCCGCTATTCTTCTGCGAGGTTTTAATTCAGGGACGGCGCGGATTGTACACCAATCGAGGCAAAATAATGACAAGATTTTTCATTAAGTTCTCAGCACCTGCGCGCCGGATCACTTGATCTTTGAGTTTAGGCCGGGAGTATAATGCGCTAACAATCTGAAAACCCATCGTCAAGGGGGTAGCGACCATGAAGTCGTCCGTGGCTTTCTTGTTGGTCCTGAGCATCAGTTCAGGATCAGTTGCTCAGGCCCAAACTACACCTCGGAGAACGAATCAGAGTGCGGTCAGCAAGCCGCGCAGCGATACCATACGAATATGCCAGGGGCTCCCCATCCCTGACGGTTACGTGATCATTGCGTACATGACCTCGGCCGCCTGCCCTCACGGCGCCTATGTCCTCAAAAAACAGGATAACTATGAGAGTTCGTTAACCGTAAACGGCGGCGCGCGACAGCCTGTGGAAGCGCCAGAAGACTCTGCGAGATCGAATGCCGCAAAGAAAACAACATCGGCTGCCGGGCCCAGGCGAACGCCCCTGCAATCGGCGAGAAACTCTCGATCGCCGAAAACAACTACTGACTTACGAACGACGACATCGGCTCCCCCAGCAGATTCCGTGACATCCTCCGGCCCATCAGCCTCGTTTACGCGACCGCGTCGCGTTGGTGCGATGGAATCACAGGAAGAACCTCCGGTATTGATTGGCAGTGAACCCGCTTCCCCGCCGGGCCCGCCGACTTTGGCCGGTCCGGGTAACGCGGTCAGTTCGCCGGCGAGTAAACCTGGCGCTGTTTCATCGCCGGAACTGGAAGAGGTTGGCGACGGAGACGTGGTGCGCGTGAACACTACGCTGGTTACAGTGCCCGTAAGTGTTCTGGATCGACAGGGACGTTTCGTGCCTAATCTTCAACGTGAAGACTTTAGTGTCTTTGAAGACGGAGTTGAACAATCGATCGCCTATTTTGAGCCGGCAGAAAAGCCTTTTACGGTGGCGCTGCTGCTGGACACATCGGCGTCGACCCACTTTCACCTGTGGGAGATCAAAGAGGCCGCGATCGCTTTCGCGAAACAACTGCGCCCGCAGGATCGTGTGCTAATCGTCAGTTTCAATGATGAAGTGTTGCTCCTGACTGAAGTAACAAACGATCTAAAGATCATCGAAACCGTTATCGAAGAGAACGCCAATACCGGAAGCTCTACGCGTCTGTACGACGCCGTAGATCTTACGATTAAGGAGCGTCTCAATAAGATCAAGGGGCGCAAAGCGATTGTGCTCTTCACCGACGGCGTCGACACCTCGAGTCAACAGGCAAACTATCAGAGCACTCTGCGTGAGGTAGAAGAACTCGATGCGCTCATTTATCCGATTCAGTACGACACCACCGACTACCTGCGCGCCATGCAAGCCGCCGGCAGCGGCAGTGTGACGATCGTTACGACCAGCAGGGGACCATTTGGCACGTCTGCCACCCAACAGACATATAACGTTCCGGTGAACGGCGGTGCTCCCCTGCCCGGCACAACGAAGGCCGATTACGACCTGGCGGACCAATATCTGCACGCGCTGGCGGATAAGACCGGTGGCCGGCTTTACCAGGCCAACGATACCAGCCAACTGGCCCAGTCGTTCTCCAGAATCGCCGACGAACTGCGCCGCCAATATAGTCTTGGTTATTACCCAAAGCCGGACAGTATTGAAAGTAACGAGCGTCGCCAAATTAAGGTGCGGGTGAGACAACCAAACCTCACCGTGAAAGCGCGCGATAGTTACGCGAAGCCTTCTCTAGCGAGTCCAAATAAGTAGATGTGCCGGTCTGCACCGCGTGCGGTGAAAGTTTTGAGTGTGCTGTAGTCAGACAAATTCTTAGTTAGAAGAGCTTGAAGAGGAAAGGGAGGGTCCTGCGATGTTCAAGAATGGGTTTCAAATTTGCGGCGCATTGACCAACTTAATGGTGGCCGGTGTGCTCCTTCTCGTGCTTGCGATTACGGCGAACGCCTATACGCTCGTTTTTCGCGATGGCCGGCGAATCGAAATACCCTCGGAGTTTACTCTGACGAGAACGACGTTGACGTATGAAATCTCGCCAGGTTTCAGCAAGACTATGCAACTGATTTTGATTGATGTCGCGGCTACTGAACGTGCTAATAATGGGGCGCCCGGTAGTTTCTTCAAACACACACAAGCAGCGCCCGTAGCCGCCCAGCCGGCGCCTGCTTCCGCTCAGCCCGCGCCCCGGGCCAGCCGGACCCTGGTTAACAGCGACCTGATTGCGATTCGTCAGCGGCGTATCCAAAGCGAGCAAGCATACGAAAAGCGTCGCTTACAATTGGGTTTGCCTACGGTGGAAGAGTCCCGCAGACATCAGGCAGCGGAAGAGGCAGCTTTAGGTACGGAGTTTCGTCGGGAGTCGGAAACTAAGGCGCGCGAGGAAACCTATTGGCGAGAGCGGGCTCGCAGCCTGCGCACCGAGATCGCGATGGTCGACACACAGATTGATTATCTCCGCGGAAGACTCAACGACCTGGGTGAATCTTCATTAACTACGCGCAGCTGGATCACCGGCGTATATCCTTTGTGGTCGCTTGGGAATGGTCAGTGGTCAGGAAACGGGCAATGGCAACCTCTGGGAAGCCGGCAGTTTCGCGGATTTAGGGTGGCACGGCCCGTCTTCGGATCGGGATTGAATTATCCTTATGGATATCCGGCTCCTGGATATCCGTCTCCTTATGGATATCCGGCGGGACCATTTGATAATTTTGGAAACTCCTCCGAGCGAGTGGATCTCACTACCAGACTGGACGACTTGCAGGTAAGGCGCGTCGGTCTGTCGGCCGAGTGGCGTGCATTGGAGGACGACGCGCGCGATGCGCGGGTGCCCCAGGTTTGGCTTGAACCCTAAGAAGGGTCTTTGGTCTTTGGACTTAGGTCTTTGATCAAAGTCCAAAGTTCAAAGTCCAAAGTCCAAAGTCCAATGTCAAACAACTGGGAAACAATCATCGGTCTCGAAGTCCATGCGCAGCTGAGCACTGAATCGAAAATCTTCTGCCGGTGCTCGACGCGGTTTGGAGACGAGCCGAATTCCAACACTTGCCCCGTGTGTCTCGGCCTGCCCGGCGCCTTGCCGGTCCTGAACTGGCGCGCGGTCGAGCTGGCTGCCCGCGCCGCGCTGGCACTCGGCCTGCACATCAACCAGCGTTCAATCTTCGCGCGCAAGAATTATTTTTATCCTGACCTGCCCAAGGGTTATCAAATCTCGCAGTACGATCAGCCCTTTTCAGCCGACGGCCTTCTTGAAATTATGACCGCGGATCGCGACGAGGCGGGTCACGCACATGATTGGAAGCCGATGAGTGTACGCATTACCCGTCTGCACCTCGAAGAAGATGCCGGCAAAAATGTGCACGAGGGATTGCCCGATGTTGATCGCTTTTCTTACATCGATCTAAATCGGGCCGGCACCCCGCTGGCTGAGATCGTCACTGAACCTGACTTTCGTTCTTCCTGGCAGGCTTACGATTATGTCAATCACGTCCGCAGGGCTCTTCAATGGGTGGGCGCATCTGAGGCGGACATGGAAAAAGGGAATCTTCGCTGCGAAGCGAATGTTTCCGTGCGAAAAAAAGGTGAGAACGTCTTCGGCACGAAGGTCGAGCTGAAGAACCTGAACTCCGTGCGGTTCATGCAAAAGGCGATTGAGTTTGAGGTTGATCGGCACATAAAGACACTGGAATCCGGCGGGCGTCTCGTTCAGGAAACACGTCTCTGGGACGAGAGATTGAGTGAGACCAGGCCGATGCGCTCGAAAGAAGAAGCGCACGACTACCGCTATTTTCCCGAGCCCGACTTGCCGCCGCTGCTGGTGACCGGCGAGTTCATTGAAGATGTCAAAGGTTCCTTACCCGAACTGCCGGGCCCGCGCGCCAGGCGTTTCATCGGACAGTACGGATTATCTTTCGCCGACGCCTCACAACTGACCGCGGAACGCTCGCTGGCTGATTATTACGAAGCTGCCGTTGAAGTGAGCGGGGGAAATGCGCGCGGGACTGCAAACTGGATTCGCTCTGAATTGCTACGGGAACTGGAAAATGCAGGAATCGCCGCCGAAAAGTCCCCCATTTCGGCGGCTGAGTTGGGCGCGCTGGTGCGCCTGATCGACGAAGGAAAGATCAGCGGCAAGCAGGGAAAAGACGTCCTGGTCGAGATGTTTTCGTCGGGCAAGCCGGCCGCGGCGATCGTCGAAGAGCGCGGTTTGGTTCAGGTCAGCGACACCGGCGAAATCGACCGTGTCATTGATGAAGTAATTGCCGCCAATCCGAATCAACTTGCGCAGTATCGTTCTGGCAAGGAAGCGCTGTTCGGATTTTTCGTCGGGCAGGTGATGAAGGCTTCCAAAGGCAAAGCGAATCCGAAGATCGTGAATGAGAGGCTGCGCGAGAAGCTGAAGAGCTAGTTTTGCGGCTCCGCCGCTCGATGTGCGGTAAGGCTTCGCCTTACCGTCCGTGCTTTTTTCTCCCTCTGCCTTCTCGATTCGAGGCTGAGCCTCGAATCGAGAAGAAAATAAATCAAGCAGTTATCGGAAAGGCAAAGCCTTTCCGCACATCAGGCGGCAGAGCCGCGCAACTACGCGCATCGAGATGAATCTTGCAGGCAAAACGGCGATCGTCACCGGCGGCACAAAGGGAATTGGCCGGGCGATTGCTGAGGCGCTGGTTGATGAAGGCATTTCTGTCTGCATCTCAGCTCGAAATCAGGATGAGATAGACCAAGCGGTAAATGATCTAAATCGATCGGCCGGCGCACGGGCGATCGGCTTAACCTGCGATGTGCAGGAGTACGATCAAGTAAGGGCCCTGATTGACCACACCGTCAAAGAGCTGGGCGGGCTCGACATCCTCATCAACAATGCCGGCATCGGCGTCTTTGAAACGGTTGAAGAAACCTCGCCCGAAGATTTTCGCGCGGTGCTGGAAACGAATCTGTTTGGCGTCTTTTATTGTTGCCATGAAGCCATCCCGCAAATGAAAAAACGGGATGGCGGATACATTATCAACATCTCTTCACTAGCCGGCGCGAATCCACATCCGCGCATGGCAGCGTACAACGCCTCGAAATTCGGGCTCAACGGATTCAGTGAGGCGCTGATGCAGGAAGTTCGTCACGACAATATTAAAGTGAGTTACATCATGCCCGGCTCGGTCAACACCGAATTCGGCGGTGACTCGCCGAACGATGATAAGAGTTGGCAACTGACGCCAGGCGATATCGCCCGCGTCGTGGTTGATCTTCTTCGTCAGGACGACCGCGCACTGCCAAGCCGGGTTGAGATTCGCCCGAGCAAGCCGCCGAAGAAATAAATGCGAGCCGTGGTACAGCGCGTCACCCGCGCGAAAGTAACAGTGGACGAGAAAGCAGTCGGCGAGATCGGAAACGGTCTCGTCGTTCTTGTAGGCATTGCACGTGATGATACGAAACTTGACGCGGCTTATCTCGCCGAAAAGATTTGTTCTTTGCGGATCTTTGACGACGAAGAAGGCAAGATGAATCTGTCGCTGAAAGACGTCGCGGGCGCCATGTTGATCGTTTCACAGTTTACCCTGTACGGCGACGTGCGGCGCGGCTTGCGCCCAGCCTGGATTGAGGCGGCGGCGCCGGACGTGGCCGAACCGTTGTATGATTTCTTCGTCAGGCAGGCGCGCGCGTTCATCGACGACGTCGCTACGGGCAGCTTTCGCGCGATGATGCAGGTTGAGTTAGTCAATGATGGGCCGGTGACGATTCTGCTCGATAGCAAGAAATTGTTTTAAATTATTCTTTGCGCCTTTGCGTCTTGCCGCCGTGGCGTGATTATCCTGCTACGTTTTCCTCGACTGACGAGAGGACGGTTCACGCAAAGACCCAAAGACGCAAACACGCAAAGATCCTGGGAGGACTTTTATCAGTGAGGAACTCAGTCCGAATCTACTTACTTTTGGCGGCCATGATTCTTTCTTTCACCGCCTGCAATCAAAACAAAACCACCAGCAAGGATTTTGACGTTGACGACACGGCGAAGGCCAACGTCAAGACGGGCGTCAAGCCGGAAGCGGATTCGCAGGTCGCCGTGATTGAGACCGCTGATTACGGGCGGATCGTCGTCGAACTCTACCCGAACATCGCGCCCAAAATGGTCGAGCAGTTCAAAAAGCTAATCAACGACGATGAGTACGACGGCACGGCAATTCATCGAATCGATCCGAACCTGGGAATCATTCAGGGTGGTGATCCATTGTCCAGGGGCGGTAATCCGGCGGCGTGGGGCACCGGAAATTCGAAATATCCGAACGTGCCCGCGGAGTTCAGCGACATTCCCTATGACCGGGGAACGCTGGGCGCAGCGCGCACGAATGACGTGAATGGCGCGAACTGCCAATGGTTCATCACGCTAAAGCGGCAACCGGCGTTTGATCGGAAGTACACGGTCTTCGGTAAAGTGATCGACGGCATTAAGAACGCGGAAATCATCATGACGGCGCCAACCGAAACCGGAAGTGAGCGGCCGGCCGATAAAGTGTTGATTAAGAGTGTGACGCTGCAACCGCGCGCGAGTTTTGCAGCGCGTTAAAGGAATGCTCGCATCAACCGGGGTCGCCGGCGCGGCATCCGCGCTGGAGGTGGTCGGGCGAGCGCTGCGCGCGCATCTCTCGCTCTTCTAACGCAATCCAGCGTTACCAAAACGCCAGGTGCTCGCCTGCTCAAAAGATTCTGTCTTTAAGTCTTCGGAAATAAAATCGGCAAAGCCACCTCCGCCGTGAACATGCAGCGCGCATTGTGACCGCATAAGGGAACGACGACGGCCTTATGCTGCGCCTTGTACTTCGCGTTTACATAAGCCGCGAAAGTCTGGCCCCGCGCCAGGCGCGTCGGACCCTGGGCCATTGCCGGACATGAGGAATCGAAACCTCCGAGTGGTAATATATCGAGTTCCCCCAGCAAGTACGTCACGGGACGCGCCGACAGTTGAGTCCTCAATTGCTCGTCACTGAGCTTTGCTGTGTATCCGCTGCGATTCTTCAGACCATAAGGCCAGTTATCATAGGTCGTGCAATTGCGAGCGTCGCCAAACGGACGTAGTTCGTTATTAGCTCCTAACGGGCGCTCAGGATCGAGGTATGCGTAGCTTGATGGATTCGACACGACATAAGTGATTGCCACACCGAGCTTGCCGTGAACCTGGTTGGCCATCTCGTAACGCGTGACATATTGGCCGCCCGCGGAATGCCCCACGAGGACGATCGCTTTCAGATTTGGAAAGATTTCTTTTCGTACTACCTTGCGAAGAATCTCATCCGTCAAATCATAGGACGTCACCTGGGTATTGATCGCCACCCCGCCAGAACGCCAACTGTCGCCGGAGCAACTCCAATTGATTTCGTCAGGAGCCAGCGTGTCTTTGCAGCCGCGACCATCGTTAGAGGCGAAGCGTGGTGCGATAACGATAGTATCGGCGAAGGCGTTTGCAAGAAATGTGGCGGCGAGCGCTGTGCGAAAATAATTATCCGCATCACGGTTCGCGCCGTGAATCACGATAAGCACCCGCTTGATCGCTTCGTTCTTCGTCTCCAGCGCATAGGTACGATAGACAAGCGCCCGCGCTTGGCTGCGAAGGTTTACCCACTCGCTACAATCCGGCGTAGCTTTAGTACATGGTTCGGTAGCGTAGGCAGGAACGAACGTCGTCAAAAAAAAGAGAAGCAGAAGTGGACGTATCATGCGCGGGAGGATATAACCAGTCTGCCTCGCGGCGCAATAATCGATGACCCCTTTTGGGGCGAGCCTGAGTGAGAAAGTAAGGTTAATCTCTTAACGAACCCAGGGTGTGAACACGCGTTATATCGTATCGTCGCGAGTCTTCGATTGCTCTTCCAGCTCAAATCGATCGCGATCGCGCCGTTCAATCTTGTTCAAAAAATCCAGCTCCTCGTTGTCTTCAAAACTGACGCCCATCGCGCGCGCGTTTTCTTCGACCATGGATTGATCAGGCGTAGGACTGTCACCGGCGAATGTCTCGGAACCGCTCTCGTTGACATCTTCCCAGGCGGCATCGAGATCGCCGCCGGCGTCCTCTGGCGAGGCTGCGGTGTTATTGTGCAGACGTTGAGCGAGCAACTCCGGATCCTTCGGCGCGTGCGCGATCTCGTCCTCCATCAGCTCTTCGATTTCCGGATCGGGAACAAACTCAGGATTATTGCTCAAATAGTTGAATGATTCCGGCGTCTTCTTTGGCATGGATCACCTTTCTTCGATCAAAACTTCATCGAACGCGCTGATAGAGTCTTCGATATCGTCGATCGCTGACAATCGCAGGGGAAGTATTTGCACTCGGAATATAGCAAATGAACTAGAGCAGCGGCAACATCGAACCCAAATCACGATCGTACCTGGTCGCGATCAATACGCTTGACGATTGCGCACCTGACTCTTAAACTTGAGTTTGAAATCAGTAATACTATTCACTCCAAAAGAAGTTTCGGAAGCTTCTTGCTGCATCTCTGCGCGTACGAAATGCGCTGCCTGCGTATGCAGGCATTCAGGAATCATGAAAGCGCCGCATGACTATGCCACATAATCTCTTCAACACACTGCAGTCATTTTCGCCGAACCCAGGAAGAGCCGGGCAGTTCTATTCGTTGCCCCAACTGGAAAAAGAAGGTGTCGGAAAGATTTCCAGGTTGCCGGTGAGCATTCGCATTGTACTGGAATCCGTGCTCCGCAACTTTGACGGCCAGAGGATCACTGAAGAGGACGTGCGCGCGATTGCGAGTTGGCAAGCAAAAGGCGAGCGCACCGAAGAAGTTCCTTTTGTAGTCGCGCGAGTGCTGCTACAGGATTTCACCGGCGTGCCCCTGCTCGTCGATCTCGCCGCGATGCGATCAGCAGTCGTGCGCTTGAACAAGAACCCCGGCATCATCGAACCTCTGGTGCCGGTAGATTTAGTTATTGACCATTCCGTACAAGTCGACTTCTCGAGTTCCGGCGATGCTTTTCGCAAGAACATGGAGATGGAGTTTCGGCGCAACAATTCCCGCTATCAATTTCTCAAGTGGGGCATGCAGGCCTTTGACGGCTTCCGCGTGATCCCGCCGGGGATCGGTATTTGTCATCAGGTGAATCTCGAATACCTCGCCAAATGCGTTTGGGGAAAGCATGGAATATATTATCCGGACAGTCTGGTCGGCACCGATTCGCATACCACGATGATCAATGGTTTGGGCGTGGTTGGTTGGGGCGTTGGCGGCATTGAAGCCGAAGCGGCGATGCTGGGCCAGCCGGTTTATTTCCTGACTCCGGATGTCGTCGGCATCCATCTCACAGGCCGTTTGCGCGAAGGGGTGACGGCCACTGATTTAGTCCTGGCCGTGACTGAGATGTTGCGCAAGACGAAAGTCGTCGGCAAGTTCGTTGAGTTTCACGGAGAAGGCGCGGCATCGCTCTCTGTGACCGATCGCGCTACGATCGCCAACATGTCGCCTGAATACGGCGCTACGATGGGTTACTTTCCGCCGGACGAAGAGACCTGTGTGTACTTAAAGGCGACTGGACGATCCGACGGAGATGTCGACGCAGTGAGAAATTATTTCAAGGCCCAGGGCATCTTCGGCATGCCGCAAAAAGGCGAGTGCGACTACACGACGCTGCTCGAACTCGATCTCGGAACTATCGTGCCGAGCGTGGCCGGGCCCAAGCGGCCGCAGGATCGCATTCCTTTGCCGGAACTAAAGAACAGTTTTCTCAGGTTATTGCTGCAAGACTCAAAGAGCGGCGGCTACGGCAAGACTAAAGAAGAGATGACGGCGCGCTATGCCGCGGATATCGGGGCGGGTGAGCACGCTCTTGCCGTAGTGGTCGGAGGCGGCCAGCAACACTCACTTTCGGTTCCAGCTCCTTCCGGTAACGATCTCACTCCGCGCGAGACCAGCGTGTGGACCGAAACCGAGATGATGAACAACCGCCCGACGCCCGATCGCGTAGCCGAAGTACTGGCGGAAGAATTTCCCAAAGCGCACGTCGATCTCGGTCATGGCGACGTTTTGATTGCGGCCATTACTTCGTGCACGAACACTTCGAACCCCAGCGTGATGCTGGCAGCCGGACTGTTGGCTAAGAAAGCAGTCGAGCGAGGCATGAAAGTGCGGCCAACAGTGAAAACCTCTTTGGCGCCCGGCTCGCGCGTCGTCACTGAATATCTCGAAAAAACAGGTTTGCAGCCTTACCTAAATCAACTGGGCTTTAATCTTGTGGGTTATGGATGCACAACTTGCATCGGAAACTCGGGCCCGCTCGATCCAACGATTGAAGATATCGTTAACGATCACGATCTGATCGCGGCCAGCGTGCTTTCCGGCAATCGCAACTTTGAAGCGCGCGTGCATCAGAGCATCAAGGCAAACTTCCTGATGAGCCCTCCGCTGGTGGTGGCGTTTGCGCTTGCCGGCCGGGTCGATCGCGATCTATCAAAAGAACCATTGGGCCTGGCAGCCAACGGTGAAGACGTTTACCTGCGCGACATCTGGCCGAGTCTGCAAGAGATCAGCGCGTTGATGCACGATGCATTCGATTCAGAAACATATCAACGGTTGTACGGTAACTTCGCCGAGCAGAATCCGATGTGGAACCAGATTCCAACCACCAGCGGTCAAACGTATCAGTGGGACTCGAACTCGACTTACATTCAGGAGCCGCCGTTCTTTGATGGCTTTGGCGCCGAAGTTGGCGAGATGGAAGACATTCACGGAGCACGGCCGCTGGCTATCTTCGGCGATTCAGTCACCACCGATCACATCAGTCCCGCCGGGGCCATTAAAGCCACCTCACCTGCCGGAGTATATCTACAGGAACGCGGCGTTACGGCAGCTGACTTCAACAGCTACGGTTCGCGGCGCGGTAATCATGAGGTGATGATGCGCGGAACTTTTGCGAACGTGCGCATCAAGAATTTGATGGTTCCGGGAACGGAAGGCGGCGTTACCATTTACAGGTCAAACGCCGAAGCGGAACCTGAACGGATGAGCATTTACGATGCGGCCATGAAATATCAAAGTGAAAGGATGCCGCTGGTTGTCATTGTCGGCCAGGAATATGGGACGGGTTCTTCGCGCGATTGGGCGGCCAAGGGAACTCGTCTGCTTGGCGTCAAGGCAGTAATCGCGCAGAGCTTCGAGCGCATACATCGCAGCAACCTCGTCGGCATGGGCGTTCTGCCTTGCCAGTTCAAAGAGGGGACGAATGCTGCTTCCTTAAATCTCGACGGTACTGAGACCTTCGATATCACGGGCCTGGTCGCTTCGGATTACGGCTCCAACGGCGCAGGTCACAGGTTTGAAGTCACACCTCGGCAGGATGTTACGCTCACTATTCATCGCGCCGATGGCTCAACCGAACAAGTCCCACTCATCTTACGCATCGACACACCGATTGAGATCGATTACTACCTGCACGGCGGGATCTTGCCGTATGTGTTGAGGCAGTTGCTGGCTGGGACGACGGGATTTTGAGGGCTCGCCTGATCAGGGTAATCAGGCTGGGAAGTAAGCTAAACTTAGTGAGGGCTGAAATGATTAAAGCTTGTGTCCTGTGACTTCAAGAAAGTATATTCGACACGGAGGTAAGGGAAGCCATGGTGACAAGGGAAGACATAGTTGCTGAGATCCAACGGGTGCCCGAGAAGCATCTGGATGAAATCTACAGGATCCTTAAGAACTATGAAAATGGCGAACAGCCTGCTGCGGACCTTAGTGTCATGGCAAGCCTACGCGCGATAAAGATTTCAGCGTCGCCGGATTTGTCGAAGGCGAACCTCTACGATCCAGAGAAGCAAGATGGCGAATAGAGTCTTTGTCGACACCTCATTTGTACTCGCCTTAATAAACGAGCGCGACCAATACCACAAACAAGCCGAATCCCTTTCTTTCAAATTTGAAGAGTCCTCCCTCATAACAACCGTTGCCGTTCTGCTCGAAATCGGTAATGCCCTGGCGAAAGGTTTCAGACGAGAAGCGAATGCAGTACTAAGATTGCTCAGAAGCTCAGCCAGAGTTGAGGTAGTACAGATCGATGCGCGTATTCTTGAGAAGGCCCTGGAGATCTATGAGAAATACGATGACAAGACATGGGGCCTGGTGGATTGCGTCTCGTTTATCGTAATGGGCGAACGCGGGCTCACAGACGTGTTGACGTTCGACGAAGACTTCTCCGCAGCGGGATTTACTGTGGTGACAAATTAGTCAACGCCTTACGCATCGATACTCCGATCGAGATCGATTACTACCTGCACGGCGGCATCCTGCCGTATGTGTTGCGGCAGTTGTTGGTGGGGACGACGGGGTTTTGAAAGAAGGCATCAATCGGAAGAACGGGAGCTGAAGATTAGCCGTTCTGGAAAGGATTCGACCTCATACATGATATTGGCGCCTCAAAATCAAGCTACTAATAACATTCAAGTATTTGTCCTCAAACAATATCTACAAGAAAAGTTGAAAATTCAGTTCTCGTCTCGGTAGTCACTTCTCTAAGGCCTCTCGTTCCGACGTCACCAATTTCGCGCCCGGTTCAACGCAACCTTGAAGACGATCCATTAGCGACCGCCGTCTCACCAAGTGACGCGCCAGAAGTCACCGTGCTAACATTCGAGTCAAGGAATCAGTAATGACTCAAGTTGCCATAGAATTACCAGAGGACATCGCCAATCGCTTGGCCGGACAGGGGGAGCTGTCGAGCGTAACATTGAGAGCCCTCGCTGCGCAGGCTTATCGTGATGGTCAGTTGACGCACGCCGAGGTGCAGCGGATGTTGGGGTTCAAGTTTCGTTGGGAGACCGATGCATTTCTCAAGCAAGCCGGCGCCTACCTCGATTACACTGAGAGCGACCTCGATAATGATTTAGCGGCCTCGCGTCGAATCTCACCGGCCTAATGGTCGTATCCAATACTTCTCCTCTCAACTATCTCGTTCTTATCGATCAGATCCATCTGCTGCGCGCCCTCTACGGTCGAGTTCTTGTCCCGAAGTCGGTCTATGAAGAACTGAGAGCGCCGGAGGCGCCTGAAGCGGTGCGCTCCTGGATTATGAGCCCTTCACAGTGGTTGGAAATCGCGTCGGAAGTTCCTGTCGCGGATTCGAAGCTAAGCCAGTTGCATGAAGGAGAACGCGATGCAATCGCGTTAGTACAGCAAATGAAGGCCGACGCGCTGATCATTGATGAACGGCGTGGAAGACAGGAAGCAGAGAGTCGGGGATTAGTTGTGATCGGGACGTTGGGCGTATTGGTGACGGCGCAGGAGCGCGATCTAACTAATTTGGTAGAAGCAATTGATCGTCTGCGGCAAACAAACTTTCATGCTTCGCCGAAACTGTTATCGCTGATTCTCGAAAGGTTATAACTGAGCCCTCAGTCACGGCCGGGCTAGACCCGATCACCTTTCACTCTCCAGCATCTCTCTGGCGATCTGCAATTCCTGCGTGCGCTCTTTGCTGACGGTCGGGTATTTCAAATTCAGAGACTTTAGTTTCGAGATGATGATGTCGGCGACTGCGACCCGGGTGAACCATTTGTGATCGGCGGGAATCACGTACCAGGGCGCCCATTTTGTGCTGGTGTGATTGAATACGGCTTCGAAGGCTTTCTGATAGTCATTCCAATGGGCCCGCTCTTTCGCATCGCTCAAAGAAAACTTCCAGTTCTTTTCCGGAGTGTCGAGGCGCGCCAGAAAACGCCGGCGTTGCTCTTCCCGCGAGACGTTGAGAAAGAACTTGACGATCGCGACGCCATTGCGGACGAGGTAATGCTCGAACTCGTTGATCTGTTCGAAGCGTTGCTTCCAGATATCTTTCTTTAACGTTTCAGGCGGCAATTTTGCGGCGCGCAGGAATTCAGGATGGGCCCGCACTACCAGCACCTCTTCGTAATACGAGCGATTGAAGATGCCTATGCGCCCGCGTTCGGGCACGGCCTTGTGATAACGCCAGAGATAATCGTGATCCAGGTCTTCAGCCGACGGCTGCTTGAACGAGAAGACCTGCGTTCCCTGAGGATTGACGCCGGACATGACATGCTTGATGGTGCCGTCCTTTCCGGCGGCGTCCAGGGCCTGAAAAATGATTAGCAATGCATAAGTGTCCTGGGCGTAGAGAACATCCTGGTATTGGGCGAGGCGGCTGATGTCACTTTCCAGCTTTTCGCGGGCGTCATCCTTACTGTGAAATTCTCCGGTATGGGCCGGATCAAAATCCTTCAGCCGAATCTTCTTTCCCGGAGCCACAATCAGCGCATCGTGTTTCATGATTAGCTCCAAACAGCGGAACGAGACGTCCGGGCCCCGGCAAACGGTCCGCTATCGCTCCAATGCCTTCCGATCCCACTTGGCCAGATTCGCTCCCGCTTCGTAAGTACTCTGCATAAAATCCATTAACGCGTTCTCTGGGGAAGGTGATTGCCGCACGGCGTCGTACGGCAGGAAGAATTCTTTCATGTCCTGAGTGTAAAACGCCGCCGAGGGTTTAATCTTTGATTCACTAAAGCCCGCGGGCTCCGGCGCTCCGTAGGCATAGAACATAGCTTCGACGCCGTTACCCCCCAGCCAAAAGCCATGGCTGATGACTTCATGTGAATAAGCCTCCTGGGTCATCCTGTCGGCGCCTTCGCGCGGCGGCGCGGACCGTCCCGAAAAGCGCGTGACCGCGTGATCAAAACTGCCCCACCAGAAATGCACCGGGCTCACTTTGCCGATGAAGCGCGTGCGAAATTCTTTGAAGACATCGTCGACCTTCACCAGCGCGCGCCAGAATCGATTCGCGTACTCGGCATCGTAAGACTTATGAACGTGGTCCTGATCAAAGCGAATCGGATTCGCAATCTCGACCGGCATGGTCCAAATCCTGATGTCCATGCCCAGATCATGAAGAGCCGTCATGACTTCCTGATAAAAATCAGCAACCGATTTCGGACGCAGCGCAATGGTCTCTAATGCGCCATCGCTGCAGTCGATTCGCAGCTTGTGATCGAGGAAGTCGAATTCAATCTCGAAGATGCGATCTTCATAAGGCATCGGCGAAGTTGTCAGTCCACGCGCGGAGACATAGAGCGGTACGTTCCACCAGTGATTGATGAGCGGCGTTAGCTCGAGCCGGATCTTACCCACTATCTGTGCCCACATGTGCACAGTTGCGAGTGTGTCTTGCCATTCTTCGAGAATAAGAGCCGGCCAGGTGTTATTGGTCATGGGTACGCTCCGCGAAATCTCAGTGTTCTCCGTGTCTCCCTGGTGAATATATCGTGGGGAGAAATCTACCACAGAGACACAGAGGACACTGAGGCCAAACAGAGCCCTTAGACTTTCCTGATTGCTCGATGATAGATTCTAACTTCAAACAATTACACCAAGGACAAATTGATTATGTCATCACCACAACCAGTTCAAACCACACCACGTCGTTATCAGCTATTCATTGACGGCCAATTTGTCGATGCCCAATCGGGCAAGACATTCAATTCACCGAATCCGGCCACCGGCGAAACCTTTGCCGAAGTCGCCGAAGCGGACCAGGCCGACGTTGATAAAGCCGTTGCTGCTGCGCGTAAAGCCTTTGAGGGCAAGTGGTCAAAGATGAGCGCTCGTGACCGGGGCCGTTTGCTTTATAAGCTCTCGCAATTAATTGAGCGGGACTCGGCGCAACTCGCGGAGCTCGAGACCTCGGATAACGGCAAGCCAATCAAGGAATCTACCTACATTGATCTGCCAGGTGTAGTCGAGAACTTTGAATACTTTGCGGGCTGGGCCACGAAGATCGAAGGCGAGACTATTCCCGTTCCCGGCCAGATGTTCAATTACACCCTGCGCGAGCCGGTGGGAGTTTGCGGGCAAATTATTCCCTGGAACTTTCCCTTGCTGATGGCGGCGTGGAAACTTGCGCCGGCGCTAACCGCGGGTAACACGGTCGTGCTGAAGCCGGCCGAGCAAACGCCGGCGAGCGCGCTCGAATTGGCAAAGTTGATTCAGGAAGCCGGCTTTCCGGAAGGTGTCGTCAACATCGTTCCCGGCTATGGCGAGACCGCCGGCGCCGCGCTGGCCGCGCACGAAGGAATCGACAAGATCGCTTTCACGGGCTCAACCGAAGTAGGAAAACTAATCGCCAAAGCCGCCGCCGACAATCTGACGAAGGTCTCGCTGGAGCTCGGCGGCAAAGCACCGAACATAATCTTTGCTGACGCGGACCTCGATCAGGCGGTGAACGGCGCGATGATGGGGATCTTTTTCAACCAGGGGCAGGTATGTTGCGCCGGCTCGCGCATCTTTGTCGAAGAGAAGGCGAAGGATGAATTCCTGGGGCGCTTTAAAGAGAAAGCCGAACGGGTGAAGGTCGGCGATCCGATGGACAAGGCGACCCTGATGGGTCCGCAGGTGTCCGAAGAACAGCTCAACAAGATCAAGAGTTACGTGGGCATTGCGCGAGATGAGGGCGCCTGCGTATTAACCGGAGGTGAGCCGCCGGCGCTCGACGCGAAGTTCAAGAACGGCTACTTCTTTCAGCCGACGATCTTCAGCGAGGTGAAGAACTCGATGCGCGTGGCGCAGGAAGAAATCTTTGGCCCGGTCACATCCGTGATTACCTTTACTGACGATGATGATCTGATTCGCCAGGCGAATGAAACAATTTACGGTTTGTCGGCCGGCATCTGGACGCGCGACATCACGCGGGCGCATCGCTTCGCACGCGCTGTGAAAGCGGGTGTTATCTGGATCAATACTTACAATATGTTCAATGCCGCGTCGCCGTTTGGCGGTTACAAGCAATCAGGATATGGCCGCGAGATGGGCAAGCACGCGCTGGAGTTGTACACCCAGGTGAAGAGTGTTTGGGTGGATCTCTCAGGCAAGCCCATTGGTTGGTTTGGGAAGTAAAGTCAGTACTACCCGGGTCAGATGGGAGCAAAAAGCGCGCATGATTTCATCAACACCCACGCTCCCAGAAAAAAGCGGAGCTACGAAATCCTTCGGTATCGACGCTTGCGCCGGGAATCGGCCGGCACTCCGTTCTGGATGATCGTGATCTCGAAGTGATTCTCATCAATCCAACGGATCGAGCCTTTTCCAGAAGCTCCGTTGGAAAACCCCTCGTAAAGAATTCCATTTGAATATCGCCAGGTTCCCGAATCAGTGCCGGTGGTGCCGTCGCTCCGCTTAAAGACCATTCTCGAAGTCCCGTTAGCGATAAACGTGTAGGTGATTTCAACACTCAGGTTATGTTCGTAAACGTCACTGCGCCAAGCTCCCACCAGTTGTCGAGCTGAGACCGCAGGAGAGGGCGACGGTTTGGTAATCATTGCCTGCTGGTTCGCGTTTGTTTGTGCTGGCGAAGGTGACGGTTGCGTCACCGTCTGCTTCGCGTCGTTTGCGTTTAGCGACGATGACGACCTTTCCGAGCGCGATGCAACGGTGAGCATCAAGGCGACAGCGCCTATCCCGAGGACGACGACCACCACAGCGATTACCAGATAGATTGGGCCGCGGTTCCTGCCCACCGCCGGCTGCTGCGCCGGCGCATAGTATTGAGGAGGAGGCGCCGCCATTGTGGGTACGTCCGTCAGGCGCGGCGGTGAAAAACGCTGCGTAGCTTGCGGGTCATAGGCTTGCCGGAGCGACGAACCGTCTTCCAGACAGTAAGAGAGCGTGTCATCCGAATAAGTGCGATTGCATGCCGGGCATTGTTTCAGAGCCTTACCCTCCCATGATGCGAACGCGCAAGAATAGTCAGCACCGGCATCTCGTGCAAGTTACCAGCCTCTGGGCTCGCGTGCTATTATTATTCGGCTCTCCCGAAATGATTTGCGAACCATGAAAGGAGATGCAATGCAACTTCTGCGAAAAACCTTCTTTCTCTCCACAATCGTGGCCAGCGCCCTGGCGCTGACTGCCTGTCCCAGTCAGACAAACATCGCCAAAATAAATCAAAATCCGGCCCGGTATCAGAATAAGGATGTCGCGCTCATCGGTACCGTCACCGATAGTTATGGCGCGCTGGGTAACGGCGTTTATGAACTCGATGACGGCACCGGCAGGATTTGGGTGATGACCACTCACGGGGTTCCTTCCAGAGGCGCGCGCGTCGGCGTCTCCGGCCAGGTCTACTCAGGCATACAATTCGGCGGACGAACCTACGGCACAGGTTTGCGAGAAGAACACCGGAAGACCAGGACGCCTTAACGATTTTCGGGCTCGCTCGTCGAACCGCTTTCAAATCACTCAGGATGAGACAAATCATCAAGAGTTTCGACGAGCAATTCCAAAAAATTCACCAGCGCTCGCGCGAACTGATCGCCGGGACTTCGCCGGACAATTTGTATCGCCGGCCGGAATCGAAAGGCGCCACCACAACCCCCTTGTCGGGCGGCGAGTACGTGCTGCGCAGCGCGGCCGTTGTCGAACAAACCTTCGGCGGCCTGTCGACTAATCTTTGGGACGATCCATTTGAATGGACCCTGCCGGAAACGCTTTTCTCGCCGGCGAAGGTGATGGAATATCTCGATGAAGTAGAGGCCACGCGAAAGCTCGGATTTGGACTCTTCAAAGGCGATGACGAACTTCTTAAGGACATTGTGGGCCCGGCGGGCAACGTTCAGTTGGCGCATTTAATACTGGACACTCTGGTACGCGCGGCGCATTATCTAGGGGCGGCAGAGGCGACATTCGAACAGATTGCGTTCAGAAATGAATAGCTGTCCGCGGGGAACCTCCACTTCCGAAATTGCGTTTAAGCTCACGTTAACGTTTGGCGAATTATGGCGTTTGTGCCGGGCCAAATGTTGAATAAGGTGGTGGCGGTTGGAATCCTTTGAGTGAGGCTTGAAATCCGAAATCTGAAGTACGAAGCCGGCAATTTGAAATCATAAATCTGAAATCTGAGATCTGAAATCCGGAGACTCTCTCCATGTTTTGCCCAAGGTGCGGCCAGCAGCAAACCAGTGACACAATGCGATTTTGTTCGCGCTGCGGATTTCTGCTCGAAGGCGCGATGGTTTTGCTCTCTCACGGCGGAATGATTCCGCAGTACCCCGCAAGCTCTGACGCGAAGAAGATCTCAGCGCGCCGGAAGGGCGTGAAACAGGGTGTTCTGTTGATGCTGATTGGCGCCGTGCTCGTGCCTCTGTTGGGCGTGTTCGTAAGTTATGCCCCCGGCCGAATCGAAG